>Ga0302319_10004723_pt1 | contig 27856 bp, 25 predicted proteins | sample Bog_T0_2_FD_203319 | JGI IMG/M metagenome (GOLD analysis project Ga0302319, IMG submission 203319) | Peat permafrost microbial communities from Stordalen Mire near Abisko, Sweden - Bog_T0_2 | ecosystem: Environmental > Terrestrial > Soil > Wetlands > Peat | place: Sweden: Abisko, Stordalen Mire... | reverse complement strand
AACCCCTGGGTTTTGCCGCAAATAAAAAGTGGGCTGTAAGCCCACTCCTCTCTCCGCCAGCCGGCCTACCCACGGCAACCATGGCGGACAAATTCGTCTGCATCGTTATCATAGGCGAAAATGCCGGGAAATTCAATGCCGAGTCGCAGCGCAAGGGGCGTAATGTGCGGTCTGGCCGTCCCCTAAAAGGTTTATCGGCAAGGATTCCTCGAATTTTCACAATGATCACGCCCCTACGGATAGATGCGGTTCAGCGTGCGGGCAAAGGGGATGGTTTCCCTTACATGGTCCAGCCCGCAGATCCACGCCACCGCGCGCTCAATGCCCATGCCGAAGCCGCTGTGGGGAACGCTGCCGTAGCGGCGCAGGTCCAAATACCACTCAAAAGCTTCCCTGGGCAGTTTGTGTTGGTCGATGCGGCTGCTCAGCAGCTCGTAGCTCGAAACGCGCTGGGAGCCGCCGATGATTTCGCCGTAGCCCTCGGGGGCCAGCACATCGACACAGAGGGCCAGGTTTGGGTTCACCGGGTCGGGCTCCATATAAAAGGCTTTCACGTTGGCGGGGTAGCGGTGAACCATCACCGGCCGCTCAAACTGCGAGCTGAGCCAGGTCTCGTCGGGAGAGCCAAAGTCGTTGCCGTACTCGAACGGCTGTTCGAGCGCGCCGGTTTTATAAGCCGCGTTGAGCATCGCGGCGGCATCGTCGTAGGTAAGGCGCGGGAAAGGCGGACAGATCGCCTGCAGCTTGGCAGGGTCGCGGCCAATCACCGTCAGCTCGGAGGCACGGTTCTTGAGGACGCTCTGAACAATGTGCGACAGGAAGTTTTCGGCAATCTCCAGCAGGCCGTCGAGGTCGCAGTAGGCCACCTCCGGCTCGATCATCCAGAACTCGGTGAGGTGTCGGCGGGTTTTGGATTTCTCGGCGCGGAAGGTGGGTCCGAAGCTGTAGACCTTGCCCAGAGCCAGAGCGGTGGACTCGATGTAAAGCTGTCCGGATTGCGTCAGGTAGGCAGGGTCGCCGAAGTAATCAACCGGAAAGAGTGTGGACGTGCCCTCGCAGGCGGCCGGCGTCAGGATGGGCGGGTCGGTGCGGATAAAGCCATTGCTGTCAAAGTATTCCGCCGCGGCGCGCATGATTTCGGCGCGTATGCGCAGGATCGCGGACTGGCGCGGCGAACGCACCCAGAGGTGGCGGTGCTCCATCAGGAAGTCGACGCCGTGCTCTTTGAGCGTAATAGGGTAGGGGTCGGATTCGGGGACGCGCTGAACGACCTCGATGTCCAGCACATCGAGCTCATACCCTCCCGGCGCACGCTTGTCGGCGCGGACCTTGCCCGTGACAATCACGCTCGACTCCTGCGTGAGGCCCTTGAGTGCTTCGAAGACCGCGGGCGCGACGCTCTTCACGTGAGCCACGCCCTGGATGGTGCCGGTGCCGTCGCGAAAGATGGGAAAGAGCAGCTTGCCGCTCTCGCGCAGGTTGTAGAGCCATCCGCGCAGGGTGACCGACTGCCCCTCATGCTGGCCGAGAGTAGCGATAGTGGCCACAGGGGCGGGCGCCTGCGGTGCAACAAACTCCGCTTGCGCGGGCACCTGCGGTGCGGCAGACGCCGCTTGCGCGGCCGGGTTGGGAATGTCTTCGGACATGGGCTTCCTTCGTGGCCGGAATGAGGCGATCGCGGCCTGACTCTCTAGGATAACGCCGGGGCTTGGACAACGTGCGGATGAGGCAGTGACGCAGCTTCCGAATTAGCAGTCGATCGGCCTGGAACCGTATATCTGGAGATCCGCCGTCTACCGAAGCTGCGGTCAATGCGTAGGTTGGTGATTTGGCAACAGAGGAGGCATTCTTTGTCCAGCGGGCCGCGACGGATTTACTGTCCTCGTGCAAATGCCAGTGTTCTCTGTGGGAGGTTCACTGCTACTCTTGTGATGCCAAGCGCTACTGGACTCATCAACCCGTCGAAATCGTGGCCTGAATCCCTGTAGTTGGGAACTAGAAATACCGGCTCATCCCCGAACTCCACCTCACCGAGACTGAGGCTGATCTGCCGTGTTCGCTGGCGTTCAAAGTCGCCGATCCTTTTGGGCGCCTGTTGAACTCTCCCGCTTTTGAGGCCAGACTTCGGATCAGGCAATTCCTCGAAAATGACCAGTGAAGGCGCTCCCGTATCCACGAGCAGACGAACAGTCGTGTGATTGACCACGGCATCGACGAAGGCCAGTCCATCCTTCAATTGCAACGGAATCGAATCCGGCATCGAGGGAAGAGGACCAAAGCGGATTTCGCGCGATGCGTAGTCGATCACAAAGGTGCTTTGCCCCAGTGCGTCGAGACCCACGATGGCGTCGATCTGGAATGGGAGCGCATTCTGAATAAAGGCCAGGTCCTCGATGAGGACTCGGACGTTATCTCTCCGGATAGGGCCGAATTGCAGGCTTGGCGCGGTCGCGATTCCGCCTTTTACGTTGCCGCCGAGAACCGCAACACCGGCGGGGGTGGCATCGAGGTGAAGCTTTCGCGCGAGGCGCGGGTCCAGGACGGTGGCGTTCGCCCCGGTGTCCAACAGAAAGTTGAGACCCTTCAGCGGGCCCACCGACCCTTGGACGACGATCAGGTAGTCTCGATAAAGTTGGAATTCGACAGTGGTTTTCGTGGGTCGGTCCGGCACTCGATATCCCCAAGTTGCCGGCTCACCCACCAACGTCAAAGCCGTCAAAACGACGATCAACCAGAAGGAACGTCCCCGCATGGCTCTCACCTCATTGAGAGCCATCCTGAGTTCCGCCGGCTGGGACCTCAATTCGCTGGAGCTAGCTTGCAGATAAAGAGTTGGTTACGGGCCTGGTTAGAAGTAGGAGAGGTCCGGTAGAGGAAGCTCTCCCCGCAAAATAGTTGAAAGCATGGATCGTTTGTGTCATCAAGAGAGCGGAGGGCGAATGTTAGACTTTGCCAAAGACGGGGTAACCCAGGTGCCGAATGGAAACGGGACGGTCAGATTTGGATCGTTTGAGGCTGATCTCCACTCTGGAGAGGTCCGTAAATCGGGTAGCCGTATCAAGCTCCAGGAACAGCCCTTCAAAGTGCTGCAGGTTTTGCTGGAGCGTCCGGGTGGGCTGGTCACCCGCGAAGAACTGCGCTCCCGCATATGGCCGGACGAGAGCTTTGGCGATTTTGACCATGCGGTGAACGTTGCGGTTGGCAAGCTCCGGGCCGCTCTCGGGGATTCAGCCGACAATCCTTCCTTCGTAGAAACAATTCCCCGCCGCGGTTATCGCTTCGTGGCCGTGCTGGAGGATTCCCTGGCAGACACACCGCCGGTCGAGTCTACGGCAATCGTTGATCCGCCCACTGGAGGCAAGACCGGCCGCAAGCGGGCGCTCCGGACGGCGCTCGCACTTGCCGCCGCGGCAGTCCTCCTCGCCGCGGGTGTCCTGCTGGGCCGCTGCACCGCCCAGCCGTTTGCGCCTGAGTTTCAGCGTCTGACGGCCCGGCACGGCACCGTGTATTCGGCCCGGTTTGCGCCCGATGGACACAATGTGATCTACAGCGCTTCGTGGGATGGCGCGCCAGTGGAAATATTCTCAACCGACGTGAAATTCTCAGGCACGCGAAACCTGGGATTGCCGGGGACGGCTCTGCTTGCAGTGTCTTCCTCCGGCGAAATGGCGGTCGTGCAGTCGGCCAAGCCTCAGTTCATGTCGACCCTGCGGGGCACTCTCGGCCAGGTTCCCCTTACCGGAGGGGCACCTCGCCAGATTGCCGAGAATGTTGACTGGGCTGACTGGGCTCCGGATGGAAAAACCCTCGCCATCGTCCGCGACATAGCGGGCAGGGAGCGTCTTGAATTTCCCGTTGGCCACGTTCTCTACGAAACCACCGGTTGGATCAGCCACCCCCGCGTCTCGCCCAAAGGCGATCAGATTGCATTCCTTGACCACCCAACCGACATGGACGACCGTGGTGTCGTTTCGGTGGTGGATCTCGCAGGACAGAAGAAGATTCTTTCCACAGGATGGGAGACCGAAGAAGGGTTGGCCTGGTCTCCGCGCGGAAACGAAGTATGGTTCTCGGCCGCCGAAGCCGGATTGCAACGTCGCGTTTATGCCGTGGACATGCAGGGCCATCTGCGCCAGGGTTTCAGGGCGCCTGGCGGGGTCACCCTCGAGGACATTGCCCCCGACGGCCGGCTACTGCTCACGCGGGACGAGCAACGCGCCGGAATCATGGGTTTGACATCCGGAGCCATGCGAGAACGAGACCTGTCATGGTTGGATTGGTCGCTTCCAACCGGTCTGTCTCCCGATGGCAACGAATTGGTTTTTGACGAACAGGGTGAAGAAGGGGGGCCGACCTACACGGTCGCCGTGAGAGACTTGAGTGGCTCTCCGCCAGTTCCATTGGGCGAAGGGATGGCGGGCGGATTTTCTCCCGACGGAAAATGGGTAGCTGCGACCATTAACTACACGCAACTTGTGCTGTTGCCAACCGGCGCGGACACGTCCAGGCGAGTCGATTCAGGCGGCATTCAACAATACGGACACCCGATTTTATGGCTGCCGGACGGCAAGCAACTCGTCTTCTCCGGGGAGCTGGCCGGACGTGCCGCGCAGTGTTTCGTACAAAACATCGACGGCGGCAAACCACGCGCCGTAACCCCGGAAGGAGTCAATGGGTGCCATCCCTCTCCCGATGGGAAGTGGATTGCGTCCAGGGAGATCGCAAGCAAACAGGTCCGATTGTATCCACTCGATGGAGGCGAGCCGCGCACCGTCACCGGCTTGCTGCCTGGAGAGACTTTCGCCTGGACCTCCGACCCGAAATTCATCTATGTGCACCAATCGGAACAGCCTCCGGTAAAGATCTATCGACTGAACATCGTGACCGGTCAAAGACAGCTCTTCAAAGAATTGAACCCTATTGACATGACCGGACTCTGTGGCCTCGACAACATCATTCTCAGCGCGGATGGCCGGTCTTATGTTTACGGATTCACGCGTCTGCTCTCCGATCTTTACTTGGTCAAGGGGTTGAAATAAAGGACATCCCACTCTTCGCTCAGAGGGAGACGGTAAAGCGGATCTCCAGAAGTTCATCGTGCCTGCTTCAACTGGGTGTCGAGCCTCATCTTTGTTTTCTGGTGATAAGAGAACGCGCAGGCCGATGCATTGGGGACCAATCCCTCATTCTGACAAGGAATGGAATGTCGGCTAGTATTTGCAAATCTTCAGGTCCGCGAGAGCAAGCCGAATATCAAATCCGAATACCTATAGGGGAGAACTGGCCGAGCCGTCCACTGGCTGCAGATCGGTACCCAGATGTCGGTTAGCCAACGCTTATTTGCCCGCAGCAAGCTCCGTTGTCGCCGGCAGCCTGCCCACTGCCGATAATTACCCCTGAGCCGCGCACACTATCCACAGGGGAGAATCCACCTGTGACCAATACATCCAATGCCGAACTCAGCTTGACCGAATCCACCCCAGCACCGGAGCCTGCACCGGCCCCCAGCCTCGAACCCGATCCAGCCCATGAAAAAGCGGTCAAGCGTTGCTGCGCCGCCTGGCGGCGCTCCTACAACGCTTACATGGAGAAGAGCCGTGGCACCGGCGCGGACAAGATATTCGCGGCCCACCAGGCGGGCCCGGCGTATTGCAACGCTATGCCGCTTCTGGCCGGATACGAAAACATCCGCGACTTCATTGCGTGCCTGGCCCACGGCATCCTCATCGACGCCATTCCCGAATCGAAAGGCGGCCAGCTCCTCTACGCGGCGCAGGTCGCGCTCAGCACCGTGCATCGCGAGCTAAAGCCGCCCAAACCAAGCCCCGCAAAGTGACCCCTCCCCCCCAGAACCCCCGGGGGGTATCATTTCTTTCCAGATTTTCTCGTAAATATCGAGGTATGAATAGTTTAAAAATTCCCTATATTAACTGATTGGTAATCTTTACTTTCAGATTTTAGCCTTGAAGTAGCCGAAAATACCGCTTCGCCCGCGCCACATCCTTGAAAATCTGCGCTTTCAGCGCCTCCGGCGATGGCCACACAACTTCCCCGCGCAGCCGCAGCAGAAACTCCAACTCAACCGGCGTTTCCTCATCCAGCTCCACCGGCTCAAAGTCCAGAATGTGCGACTCGACGGCAAACGAAGGCGCGCCAAAGGTAGGCCGGTTGCCCACGTTGGTCACCGCCTGGAACGCCCGCCCTCCAACTGTCAGCCGCGTGACATAAACCCCAAAGGCCGGCAGCAGCCCCTTATACGCGGACAGATTCACCGTGGGCACCAGCAGCCTGGTACCAATGCCGCGCCCCCTGGCGGGCGTCGAACGAACCTCGAAAGGCCGCCCCAGCATCCACCGCGCCCGGCGCATATCGCCCGCGGCCACCAGCGCCCGAATCGCTGAACTCGACACCTCAAGCCCGCGCACCCGCACCGGCGCATGAACGCGCAAGGCAAATCCGAATTCCGCGCCAAACTCCTTCAGTTCCTCCACCCCCGCCTCGGCGTCATGCCCGCAGCGGAAGTTGCCGCCCTCATGCAGGGTGACGATGCGCAACACATCCACCAGAATCTCGCGCACAAATGCCCGCGCAGGCAAGGCAGCCAGCGCCGCGTCAAAGTTGAGCACCACCACGGCGTCAATGCCCGTCGCGGCCAGCAGGCGCACCCGCTCGTCCATCGGCGTCAGCAGCCGAGGCGCCTGGTTCGGGCGCAGAAACTGCTCCGGGTGCGGATCGAAGGTGACGGCAACTGCTCGTGCGCCGTGCTCACGCGCCTCCGCCGCCACTGCGGAAAGAATCTCCTGGTGTCCCAGATGCACGCCGTCGAAGTTCCCGATCACGGCTACCGAGGGGCCATAGCCGGCGGGGATCTCCCGCACCGAGCGGTAAACGGGAATCATGGAGACAGAAATGTGGTTCATAGGCTCACGGTCAGGCTCAGCCCGTCGTAGGCCAGCGCCACTCCAGCGGGCAGCGCCCGGTTGGTTTCTTCGTGGCCCAACTCATGGGCAATGTGGGTGAGCCAGGTTTGTCTCGCCCCAACCCGCCGCGCCCAGCCCAGCGCCTGTTCCACGGTGGCGTGGCTGGGGTGGGGTTTGTGGCGCAAGGCAGACAGAACCAGGTGGTCCAGGCCCTCAAGCAGCGCAAAACTTTGCTCGGGAATGTCGCTCACGTCGGTCAGGTAGGCAACGCGGCCCATGCGGAAGCCAGCGATCTCCATCTGCCCATGCAGCACCGGAACGCGAATGAACTCGACCCCATGCACCGGGTTGCGCTCGCACAGCGGCTCCAGGCGCACGCGCGCCCGATTCGCATATGTAGCCAGCGGCGAAAAAGTATACTCGAAGATGTGTTCCAGCACCGCCGCTGTCTCAGCCGATGCATAGAGCGGAATGGGCCCGCCCTCGCGGAAGGCAATGAAGCTCAAGGGCCGCAGATCGTCCAGACCCAGAATGTGGTCGGCGTGGGCGTGCGTATAGAAGACCGCATCCACCCGCTTGAGTCCGTTGCGCAGTGCCTGCTCGCGGAAGTCCGGACCGGTGTCGATCAGCACCACCCGCTCCGGCCCTCCGTGCTCGGTCCAGCGCACCAGCGCCGAGGGCCGCAGCCGCCGGTCGTGCGGGTCCGCCGAGGTGCATACCGCGCAACCGCACCCCAGCGTCGGAACTCCCATCGAGGTCCCTGTCCCCAGAAAAGTCAGCCGCCCGTCCATACCCTCTCGTTCAACTAGTCCCTAGTCCTGATCTCTGTGTTTACCGTTTCCCCGGCGGCGGTGGTTGCGGCGGCTGCATGGCTTGCAGCGTGATCATGCTGGTCAGCTCAAGAAAGGCCATTCGCACCTCGAAGAGAACTGTTTGCAACATGCGGTCCTCCGCTTCGGTCAGATTGCCGCGGGCCTTCTCCGCCAGCACGCCGAGCAGGTCGATGGTGGTGCGCGCGCCCAGAATGTCCACACGCGGCCGCTGGCCCTCCTGGGTTCCCGCGCCCATCTGAATCATGGCGGAGACGTAAATCTGCTGGACGAGTTGCTCAAACCCGATCGGCGGTTGCGCCCCCACAGCGGGGTTCTGCGCCCGGATCAGATCCTCCAGCCGCTGTGCCGAGGCGTCGTAGGCAGTCTTCTGTTTGTGGCTCTCCTCGGCTGTCGGCGCAGGCGGCAACTCCTGCTCCAGTCCGCCCGGCGCAGCTTGCGCAGGAGCAAGCTCGGGCGCAGTTGCGCGTTTGCTCTCGTTTGACACCAGTTGCGGCCCAGGGCTGGCAACTGGTTTCGAGTTGGCCTCTGCCGGCGGCTCTGGCGCGGCCGCAGCCGGCTGGTGGCTCTCTTGTTCTTCATCCGCCTTGAACTTGCGGCGATCAATCACGGTAAACTTGGGTGTTTCGCTCATCGCTTATGGCTTCCGATCCGTCTCACAGATTTGCTCTCTTGTTAATTCAGGTTGGGCGGCGCGGCCAGTATCCGGGCAATCCCAGTAGCCGAGCCGACGGTATAGGTCAATGGCTGGTTGCGCAGCTCGGCTTCTCCGCGAATCATCCCCAGCGCAAAAACGCGGGTTCCCTTCGGGAGCGCCAGTTCAACCGCGTTGGCAATTTGCCCGGCTGCCGTTCCTCCGTCCAAGGTCAGTTCAGTCTCTGCTGGCGGCAACGGCCCAACCAGCTCAAGCTGGCGCAGATGCCTATGTACGCTGCCTCGCGAGCGAATCCGCTCCACAATCTCCTGGCCCAGATAGCAGCCCTTATTGAAATGCAAGGCCCGCATCTGCGAGGTCTCCTGCGGCAAATCGCGCTCCGCCATCTCGATTCCATACGCCGGAATCCCTTCGGCAATGCGAAACGCTTCCACCGATGCGCATCCCACCGGGTTTGCCGCGCCTGTGCGCAGCGCCAGCCATAGCTTCTTGATGCCCGGCTCCGGCGTCCAAAGCTCATAATGCGGCGCCAAGGTGCCATAGCCGCGCATGATTCTCAAATTCAGCCCGTTCCACTCCACGCGGGTTGAGGTCAGCGGCTCAGAAAGAGTAGGCAGGCTCAGCCGGCCCAGAACCTCGTCGCTCGCCGGCCCGGTCAACCCCAGCGCCTGCTCATCGCCCAGAGCAACCAGCTCCACATCGTCCATGATGATGAAACGTTCCAGGTGAGCAACCAGCCGATCGAGTTGGCTGGCCTCAACCACGAGCTCGATCTCGTCGCCCTCGCGCCAAACTGTCAGGTCGCCCTGGATGCGCCCCTGCGCGTTCAGCACCAGATTCCACGCGCCTGTGTTGGTCTCCAGCTCGTTGACCATGTTGGTAACCATGCCGCTGAGCCAGCGGAAGCGTTCTTCTCCGCGGACCGCGATGCGCTTGAGCCAGCCCAGGTCGTGAACGGCGGCTCCGGTGGCCAGCGCCGCTATTTCCCTCGGTGGCGCGTCCAACTCCCGTGGCGTTTGCACTCCACGATAGACGATAAGTTCATACGGGACAGCAGCGGATGCCAACAGGGTTGCAAGAGCAGTAGGCTGGGTAGTGGCGGCAAGATCGATTTCAGTCATTGGGAAGCTTTTCCGCGGCCTCGCGCAGTTTTCAAGGTAAACTTCGCGCTAGACCCCATCATGATTATAGCCTTGGAAGAAGACACGTACCGGCGGCACGATACTTTGGAGATGCGAGGAGATTGGATGAGCAAGCAGAAACGCACGGTCGGGGGAGCCCGGCAAACCTTGATACTGGCGATAGCGGTCTGCCTTGCGGCGGTGGCCGCCCCGGCGCAACAGCAGCCGGCCGCTCCCCACTCCTCCGGCCAGGAAACCACCCGCATCACCCCCGACCAGGCCAAGCAGCTCTTCGCGCTGGTCGATGACCTGCTCAAGTTTTCCTCTCAAGAAACCGGCCTGGCCATCAAAAGCACCGTGAAGCGCCAGATGACGACCCGCGCCACCGTGGAAAGCTACTTGAATGAGAAGTTCAACGACGATGAGGGGGCCAAGCGTCTCCAGAAAGGCGAAATCGTCCTCAAGAAATTCGGCCTTCTGGACCGCGACTTCCAACTCAAGCCGTTTTTGTTGGCGCTGCTTAAGGAGCAGATCGAGGCCTACTACGACTCCAAAACGAAGACCGTCAACATGCTCGACTGGATCGGCATCGACGAGCAAAAGCCGGTGCTGGCCCACGAGCTGACCCATGCCCTCCAGGACCAGCACACCGATCTTGAAAAGTGGGGCGACCAGACCCCCAATGACGTTTCGCTCAACTCGTCGGAGGACACCGTCCACCTGGCAAAAGACGAGATGGACACCGCCCGCGAAGCCGTCGTCGAGGGCCAGGCCACCGCAGTCATGATGGACTACATGCTCAAGCCCATGGGCAAAAGCCTCGTCAAGGATCCAGAGGTCATGGATGTCCTGAAACAGCAGATGTCCGCCTCAGGCAGTTCCCCGGTCCTCGCGCGCGCCCCTCTGCTGCTCTCGGAGTCGCTGCTCTTCCCCTATCGCGAGGGGCTGAGCTTCGAGCAGGACATTTGGATGGACCAGGGCCAGGCCGCCGCCTTCACAGGTACCTTGGACCGCCCTCCCACGTCGACCTGGGAGATTGAGAACCCCCGCGAGTACGAGCGCGCGCGTGTCCCCGCCGTGCCTCTCCTGCCCGACATTCATCCCTTGGTTGACAAGCTCTACAAGCCCTACGATATTGGCCAGATCGGCCAGCTTGACCTGCACATTCTAGCGGAGCTCTTCGGCGGCGACGACACAGACCGCGACTTGGCCCCAGCCTGGGACGGCGGCCTCTACTGGGCCGGACAACTGCGCTCCGCATCCCCGGCCGAGCAGGCCAGCCCAAAATCCCTCGCCATCTTCTATCTGTCCGTGTGGAAGAACCCTGCCTCCGCCCAGGCATTTGCCCAGCTCTACGCCGGCGGTCTCGGCCGCAAATACTCCGGCCTCAAGACCGACCTGGACGCCCAGCAAACATCCCCCAACCTGCCCAGCGGATCGACGGAAGAGGTCTACTCAACCAGTGAAGGCCCGGTCGTCATTACCACCCGCGGTAAGATGGTCTTTGTCGCCGAGAGCTTCAACCTTGCCCTGGCCCGCAAGCTCACCGCCCAAATCCTCGACGCTCAGGGAACCGGCGAACTGAAGATGGCGAACAAGGCGCTGGGTGCCCCAGAGCCAGCCCTGAGCTTGTCGAGGGGTCTCGCTTCCGAGACCTGGGAACCTCTCACCGCCAATCTCATCCGTTTCTTCTCCAACTGCGGCGTGATGAAAGCTGCTGTGGAAGCAGCCATGCAATCGGCAAAATAGAACACGTTCGCCAAACAGCTCCGCGACCTCGTTCTGTCTTCTTGCTGGCGCCTGTCGTCCACCGGCGTTGCTGACCGCGAGAGATGAAGGCTGCGTTCATCGCTGTCGTCCGCTAACTTGCCAACTCGCTATCCCGGCGCAGCGGGAGCTAACTCGCTACAAGCGTTCGATCCTTCTCGGCGCTCCTTCCTTTGTGGTTGTTCAACTCGCCGGACAAACAGAATCTTGTTTATTTTCAGGCCCGCAGTTACAAAACTAACTAACGGCAGGCGGGGCAACTATTAGGCCGCATCTTTGGCCGCGAGATATTCGTCCAGTAACTCGGCAACCAGCACCGCCGTTGGCACCGAGACCATAGCTCCGGGAATGCCTTCAAGCGCCGAACCCAGCAACAGCGCAAATAAGATGGCCAAACCATGCAGGTCCACGCTGTTTTTCATGGTGCGCGGAAATAGCATCTGTACCCGCACAGAGAATCGTCCAGAACGACTCTGGCGAATTCGCGCCTCCGGGAAAACGGCAGCCGATGCCTACAATGGCAAGCGATTCTTTGATGTGGAGCTAAGCTTTCCCCAAGCGGCCTGATTCGAAGCGGCTGGAAACCGCAAAGCCAGAAGCAAAGCTGGACACCGCAAAATTGATGAAGGAATCAGGCTTCATGGCATTTTACTATCGCGATCAACATGGCTCATCGTGATTCCTCGAGGCTGACGAGCGGGTCACCTGCCACCCTGAGGGAATTCTTGCCGTATGCCGATTCCTTCCATCTCCCTTTCAACAGCCTTGGACGATACACTGGATCAAGGACCCTTCCCACCTGGACGCTCACCTTGCAGCCGCTCGTTGACAAACTCAATCCCGAACAGCGCGCCGCGGTCGAGGCCACGGAAGGCCCCCTGCTCATTCTTGCCGGAGCCGGCTCGGGCAAAACACGCGTCATCACCAGCCGCATCGCGTGGCTGATCCGCGAAAAGGGCGTCGCTCCCGACTCGATCCTGGCCGTCACCTTCACCAACAAAGCGGCCAGCGAGATGGGCGAACGAGTCGATCGCCTGCTCGACCACTCCTCGCTTGCCAAGCCGCTCATCGCCACGTTCCACTCGATGTGCGTCCGCATGTTACGGCGCGACATTGAGGCTCTCAAGGTGGGCAATGAAGGCCTGACCCGCTCGTTTGCCATCTACGATGAGAACGACCAGCAGGCCATCGTCAAGCAAATCATGCGCAGAATGGGGCTTGACACCAAGCAACTCACGCCGCGCACGGTCCTGGGGCGCATCAGCTGGGCCAAGAACCACATGGTCGATCCACAGGAGTACTACCTCGCATCGAAGGATCCGAACAGCGAGCGCATCGCCCACATCTATCAGGGTTACAAAGCCGAGCTGCGCAAGAACAACGCCCTCGATTTCGACGATCTGCTGCTTGAGGCTGTCCGTCTGCTCAAGGTTTCAGGCGAAGTCCGCGAACGCTACCAGCGCAGGTACAAATACTTGCTTGTCGATGAGTACCAGGACACCAACCGCCCCCAGTACGAACTGATGAAGCTGCTGGCTGGCGAAGCCAAGAACGTTTGCGCCGTGGGCGACGAGGACCAGAGCATCTACTCATGGCGCGGCGCCGACATCCGCAACATTCTTGAGTTCGAGAAGGACTTTCCTAAAGCCCGCATCGTCAGGCTGGAGCAGAACTACCGGTCGACGCAGATTATTTTGGAAGCTGCTGGAGCCGTGGTTGCCAATAATCTCAGGCGCAAGGGCAAGAAGCTGTGGACCGATCGCCAGGGCGGCAGCCTGGTTGGCTACTACGAGGCTCCCGACGGCGAAAACGAGGCTCTCTTTATCGCCGACCGCATCCAGGCTTTCCTCCGCGAGGCCGACTCCGGCTCCAACGCCAGCGAAGCCCACTGCGCCGTGCTTTACCGCACTAACTCGCAGTCGCGGCTGGTTGAGGAAGCCCTGCGCCGCTACAACATCCGCTACACCATGGTCGGCGGCTTCAGCTTTTACGAACGCGCCGAGATCAAAGACCTGCTCGGGTATCTACGGCTCATCCGCAACCCGCACGACTCGATGGCCTTGCAGCGCGTGATCAACACGCCGGTCCGCGGCATTGGCAAAACTACACTGGAAACCCTGGAACGGCTGGCTCTTGAAACCGGCGCATCGACCTGGGACGCGATGGGCGCAGCCATCGCCAATCGTCTCATTCCCAATCGCGCCCTGATGGCCATCGAGTCTTTTCGCCAGCTCATCCTCGACGCCCAGGCCATGATGGACCCGGACTTCGCGGGCAAGCTTTCAGCGGACGTGGCGCAGATTGAGGACGCCGACACCGGGTTTGAGTTCGGGGCTTCCACAGCGGATTCGGATAGCGCGGAGTCAGCCTCCAGCTTCGACTTTGGCGGCGGGAATGATGCACAGCTTCCTCTGCTCGACGCCAGCAGCTTTTCGCCCTTTGCAGCTGCGCCCAAACGGCCGTTCCTGACGATGCCCAAACAATCAAACGAGCGGGATTCCCAGGACTCGCCTTTGAGACCTGGGAATCCGAAACCTCCCGACCCCGATTTTCAATCGGACGCGGCAGAAGTTGCGGAGGACGAAAAAGGGCACGGAAGCGCCTTCCGCGCTCCCGGAGATGCGGCGACTCTTCCCGAGCTGATTCGCTTCCTCATCGACCGCACAGGCTACATCAAGGCTCTTGAAACTGAAGGATCGCCCGAAGCCTTCAGCCGTATTGAAAACCTGAAGGAACTGGCCAACGCCGCCCACGACGCCGAGGCCCGCGGCGAAACGCTGGCCGAGTTCCTCGACCACGCGGCTCTGGCCTCTGACACCGACCAGTTTGACCCCGAGGCCCGCGTGACTCTTATGACCCTGCACGCCGCCAAAGGGCTGGAGTTCCCACTAGTCTTTCTGGCCGGCCTTGAGGAGGGTCTTTTCCCTCATTCGCGGACGCTCAACAATCCCGAGGAGCTTGAGGAAGAACGCCGCCTTTGTTACGTCGGCATGACCCGCGCCATGAACACGCTGATCCTGACCCGCGCGCACTACAGGAGGCGCTACGGCAACGACGCGCCGGAGATGAGCATCCCCTCGCGGTTCATTGAAGAAGTGCCCAGCCAACTAGTGGAGAACCTGGGCGGCCGATCAGCGGCATGGGCAACGCCCGGCTACCCCAATACGTACGGTGGCGCCTCGCGATTTGGCGCAACCCGCCGTCCAGGCCAATCGAGCGATTTTGCCGACCAGCACTACAACTACGAAGACGAAAGCCAGGAGACACCGCGCGCCTCGGCCGGCGCCAGGAGTTCCTCCTCGAAGCCGTTCGTCGCCTCCTGGATGACGGCCAGCGCAAAAGCCACGGCGACAAGCCATGAATCTGTATCGAGAGCACAGGATGCGGAAGCGAAGGAAGAGCCAAGCTCGATCGACAACATCGCCCGCTTTTTTGGCGGCAAGGCAGTGGGCGGCCAATCGAGCCTTGGCAAGCCTGGTTCCCTGCCCCGCCCGGCCTTCTCCGATCCTGCGGCTGTCCGTCCTGAGCCAGGAGGCGCGGTCGGCCTGAAAAAAGGGCAGCGCGTCCGGCACAGCAAATATGGCGAAGGCACGATTCTCATCCGTGAGGGCGACGGCGAAGACGCCAAATTGACTGTCATGTTCAATCGCCACGGGATGAAGAAGCTGATGGAAAGGTTTGCAAATCTGCAGAGGATTTAGTGCCTTTTCAGTTTCCGACCGGCTTTGCAGACCCGCAGACGATGACACTGGGCGCCCTCTTGGTACGGCGCTCTTGTTCTTGTGGCCAGGGTGGGATCGCGGAACTCATCCATTGTTTTATTGAACTTGCACTTTTATTTCTTTCTGGCGATCCATGCCGGCACCATGCCCGTCGCCGTCGGATAGAGTTTTGCCGAGGCACAACTCCAAAACGCCTCCGCCGCGCTTGCACCCGGATGAACATTGACGATTGACGCGACCTGTAGGTTCAGAGGGACGATTCAAAAAGAAGGAAATGCGGGCTGAAGCTGCTATCGTGTCACCACCCAAGCAGGTAAGGCGCGAATAATTTTTCCCAATTCATGGCGCCTGCCAAAAATATCCATACTCTCATCCGTTGAACGCTGCCTGATGTTACTGCCCATTGCTGAAGTATTGTTGTTTACGATCTTCGATCCAAGAGTCTCGCCCCTGGTCCCTGGTTTATCGTTGAATCCAGCCCATGAAGCAGATCCTCACCCGCCTCGCGCTCACAGTTCCGGTCGTTTGGCTGGTGGTTTCGCTGGTTTTTCTGCTGATACACCTGGTCCCCGGCGACCCGGTGCAAATGATGCTGGGCGAGGGCGCATCGGCCACTGATACGGCAACTGTGCGCCACCAGTACTTTCTCGACCTGCCCCTTCCTCAGCAGTACCTGCGCTACTGGTCTGGCGTCCTCCACGGCGACCTGGGCAGCTCCATCCGCCTGCACGCAACCGTTTCCAGTCTGATTGCCGCCCGCTACCCTTATACGCTGGCTCTTACACTTACAGCATTGGTTCTGGGACTCGCCCTGGCGCTGCCCGCAGGCATTCTGGCCGCCGTGCGCCGAGGCCGCTGGCTCGACCAACTGCTCTCCGTGGTGAGTCTCTTCGGCCTCTCCGTTCCCGGCCTGGCGCTTGGTCCGGTACTCATTCTGGTCTTCTCCATTCAACTCGGCTGGCTCCCGGTCTCCGGTGCAAACCCTGGCGGCGGACCCTCTATTGACTTGCGTTATCTGGTGCTGCCTTCCCTTGCCATGGGTGCCTCGTTGGCCGCCATCCTCACCCGCATGGTGCGCACCGCCATGCTTGAGGAGCTGGGCCAGGACTATATACGCACCGCCCGCGCCAAGGGCCTCAGCGAGACGGCCGTAATCTGCCGCCACGCCCTGCCCAACGCCCTGGTCCCCATCGTCACCGTCGTCGGCTTGCAATTCGGCGCGTTGCTGGCCGGCGCCATCGTGACGGAGACCATCTTCAGTTGGCCCGGCCTCGGCCGTCTCACCGTCAGCGCCATCTCCAACCGCGACTACGCGCTGGTGCAGGGCTGCCTGCTGTCGATCGGCCTGACATACGTGCTGGTCAACCTACTGACGGATGTGGTCTACCGCTGGGTGAATCCCAGAATGCGTGGATGATCTGCCTGGGCTGGTCGGCGTAACTTCCGGATTGGCGACGATTCGACCGGAGCATAGAAGTTACAGCGGCGAACCGCTTCGATGTGAGAAAATCGCAGCGAAAAGCAGGAGTGCTTCGATGGCGCGACAAGAGAAAGAGTTGAAGCAGCGGGAGCGATGGGAAAAGATGAAGAAGCAAGGGCATCTCAAGGGACTCGCTCTGAATAGTTTGATTTTGGCTGGGAGCTGCGTCTTCGTAGACCTCGCGCATATCCTCTGTTTCAAAATTGGTTGGATTCACACCCCGGGCAAGATTTCCTGGGAGGATATTTTCATTTGGGCTGCCGCTGGGGTTGTCGGCGGTGAGTTGGATTGGTCAGATTTGAAGCGAAAGTTCCGGGTTCCTCCGCCGGAAGAAGACTGGATGGCTAAATGATCTGGCCGTAGCAGATTGGGCAGTTTTCCTTGCGTCAATGAACTAACCGAGCGGATGACCGGTTACTCGGTGATTGCTTGCTGTCTACGCAGGCGTAAGTGTAAACATCTCCGCTTCAAACTCCCCATCCTCGTTCACCGTCAGCAGCCCCACCGTCACCGGCAGGTCAAACCGCCGTGGCCCGCACGAGCCGGGATTGAAATACGGCCCCCTTGCGCCGGTAGAAGTTCGGCACATCCGTATGGCCGAACCAGGCCGGTACCGGTCGTTCACGTGCGTTGCTGGCCCACGAGAGATGAAGCTGCTTTCATTACTGTCGTCGGCTAACTTGCCGACTCGCTAACCCCGGCGCAGCGAGGGCTAACTTGCTAAGATCTTCCGCCGTTCTCCGGCCTTTCGGCTGGGATTATTCCACTTGCGAGACAAGCAGAATCCTGTTTCTTCGCAGTGTGCGGCGATGCATCGCGCATGGCGAAGAATGTTCATAAAACGCTTCATGCGATCATAGAGAAACAGGGTGGCATGTCAGCACCGGCGGCGGAGGAATACACCCATACCCTGGTGGAAGCACATTGCTACCATCGCAACGTGTATTGACAGGCTTCGGGCTCGTCAGGCTGTTCGCCTCCGCACGCCTGCTTGTTCACTGCGAGGCGTGGGATGCTCTTTCATTCTCAAAGCGCGGTGAATGCGTACGAGGAATTGCGATGAAACTACGTATCAAAGGAAATTCGCTGCGCCTTCGCGTATCGCGCTCGGAACTGGCGCGCCTGATGCAGACCGGGCGGATCGAGGAGACAATTCGCTTCGCGCCAGAGAAGGATGCGAAGCTGACGTATGCAGTGGAGCAATCTGCTGACCACGAAGCAATGACCGTGCGCTGGCGGCCTCAGGAAGTCGCAGTCCTGCTGCCCGTGGAAGATGCCCGCGGATGGTCGGAAGGCGAGGAAGTCGGGCTGTATCGCGATTGCCGCGTAGGAGACGAAATCCTCGCCTTACTTGTGGAGAAGGATTTCGCCTGTTTGGACCGCACGGATGCGGACAACGAAGACAGGTTTCCAAATCCAAACCAGGGCCGGGTTTGCTGAGCCAGAGGTGACACGGAATAAATTCATTCGATTCGATTGAACCACAAGAGCATTGCCTTCGACATATATTACGAAAGCAGATGAAGATAGAGAACGGAATGCAGGCGCAATGCGAAACTCGAATGCAATACGAGTGGCTCGCGCTTCGCTGCCAGGCTGGCGAGGCGGGGGCGTTCGAGGACCTGATTGCGGTGATGGAGCGGCCATTGCTCTACTATGCAACCAGCCTGACCGGCAATCCAGACAGCGCGCTCGATGTGCTTCAAGAGGTATGGATCAAGGTGTTTCGCGGCATTCGCAAGCTGAACGACCCCGGCTCTCTGCGGCCGTGGTTGTATAGCATCACGCACGGAATCGCCGTGGATCGCATCCGCAAGAACTACTCGCGGGAGCAGGCGGAGAAGGTTCAATTCGAGGATTTTCAGGAGGCCGATGAGCCATCGTTTGCAGCAGAAGATGCCGCTGCGATTCATCAGGCATTGAGTGAGATCGGTCTCAAGCATCGCGAGGTTCTGGTCCTGTATTTTCTGGAGGACTTATCGATGGCGGAGATCGCAAAAGTGGTGGGATGCTCCGAAGGCACGGTGAAATCTCGCATCCATTATGCAAAGCGAGCGATAAAGGAAGTTCTGAGTGGAGGAAGTGATGGACAAGCAAAATGAAAGTATGCGCGACCGTTTGCTGGCGCGTTTGCCTCAGCCAGAGAATTTTTCGGCTTACCGGGAAGAAACAGCTTCTCTAATGGCGAAACACGAGAAGGCATTGTTCTGGGAAAAGTTGATGCCGCTGATTTTTTCCGGGGCGGCATTGGGCGTTATCGTTCTGACCGGTTCTCTCTTGGGTCCGCCGGCTAATAACGTCAAAACCGCTTTCTTAAGCCTATTTTTCCTCAGCATGATCTACATGGTGTCGTACAACGTCAGCCGCAGCAAGGTTGACTTACTGAAAGAAATCAAGCAACTCCAGTTGCAGGTGCTCGAACTCCAGGCATCACTACAAAAAAGCGACGGCCACAATCTTTGATTGCTGCGCGGCGTGGATTCAAGCACCCCAATAACCGAACGCGAGAAAGACGGCGCCTTAGAAAATCTTGTAGCCGACACCCACGCTGCCGCCGTAGGGATAGAGAGAACTGTTCAGCCAACTGGGCCATGTCTGGGACTCGAAGTCGCCGCGCACACTGATCCTCTTTGTGACCTGAAAATCCACGCCGCCGCCGAAGGCAAAGTCCGTAAACCGCCCCCAGGCAACATTGTTCTCGAAGTTCATTTTCGAGAAGCCGCCGAGCGCCTTGACGTAGGGGGTTGCGTTCATGAACTTGTAACGGTGGATGGGGAGCCGTTCGCCGATCAGGTAGTTGTCCTGATTGATGTTTTCAAACTGGTTGAAGCGGAGCCAGCGTCCCTCGGCCTCGAGCTGAATCCAGCGAGTGAACTTTACGTCCACATACGTTCCTACGCCGTAGAGGCGGTTGGGGGCGAGTTCCCGGGTACCATTTCCAGCATAGTCGGGTTGAAACATGGAGCCCATCGCGCCGACTGTGATTGAAATCTGGCCTCTGGTGGCGGAGGGGGCAACTTGTGCGCGGGCCGATATGGCTCCCGCAACCGACAGGATGGAGAACAGAGCAACGAGCGATCGTTTCATCATCACAGAAACCGTGGGCACAAAGCACATCCGTTCGGGTGAATTTGAGTTTCCGTTGCATACCGCAATCCAACTCAAATGTTAGCCCCCTTGGGCGGAATAAGTTGTGCGGGCATGCCCGCCAAGGGGGGCGTGGAGTCCGTTCTACTGTGGGTTCGGCGCAGCTTGCGCGGGCGGTTGCGCTTGGGACGCTGCATCCGGCGTTGCAGCCGGTGGAGCAGCATCTGGCGTGGCGGCAGGCGGAGTTCCTGGAGCGCCCTGCTGAGGCGCGCTGGGTTGTGCGGCAGGATCGGCCGCGGCGGCGGGTGGAGCTGCTGCGGCGGCCGCACCGGGCGCCGCCGGGGCTTCTGTATGAGCCACATCGTAGCGCTGCAACCTGAAGAAGATGGGCGTTACTTCGAACGGCATTTTGTCGCGGGCATTCATAGGCGCATAGCGCTTGGCGTTGAGCATATGAACCTTGTCGTCCCAGGGATCGGTCTTGATCCAACTGCCCAAGGGCAAGGCCGCGGTCTGGGTCAGGTCGTCCCAGTTGATCTTGGGCGCCATCTTCTGCAAGTCGGCCATCCATGGGGTTCCGTCGACTTTGAGCAGCGAGTCGCCGAGCTTTGGAGTGTTGAGATCCTTGAGTACCTTTTCCCGGTCAACCAACTGCGCATAGAAGAGGCCCGCCGAAGGCAGCCGATCCTTGTACATAGAGTTCTGCAAGTACTCGAGGGCTTTCTTGGCGGCTTCGGCGTTGTCGTGGTCGGAGTGGTACATATCGATGCGCTGGAAGGTCGACGTGTCGGGGAACATGAGGCGGTCGTTGAAGGCGTAGCGTGTGTCGATATGGTGGCCCAGGGCGATGTGCGCCAGTTCCATCGCGATGACCGAGGCGATCGATTCCTCGTTGGGCAAACTGTCGATCAGCCCTTTGCTGATAAGTATGGTGTTGCCTACGGTGGTGGTCTCGATGGTAGTCGAGAGCAGAACGCGGGTATGCAACTGGTCTGTGAAGGCCAGGTTGTTGGGTACCACCAGGTTAACGACAATCTGGTCCAGAACCTTGTTTTCATAGCCGCCCGGATCGAGCGGCGCCACCAGGCCGGCTTCCACCAGGCGGTCGATCACGTTATTTTCAGCTTCGGTAACCCAGTTGCGCGTGGCTTGCAGAGGGCCCACGTCCTGAGAGTCCTGGCTGTTGTCCACGGCGTCGTCCACCTTGACGCTGACGTTCTCGCTGTCCCTGGTGGGCAGCTTGAGGGAGTAGCCCCAAAAGTGAGTCTGAGCCTTGAGCCCAACGCTCTTTTCGCCTGCGATGCGGTTTGTTTCCTCCACATAGATAGAAACCGGCAGCCATATTCCGGGCTGCACGTTCATGCGCCAACTGTCGAAGTGAAAGTAGTATTTGGAGGAGTCTTCAGAGGGGGAACCGGAGTAGGTGCCGTTGAAACGAACGACGTTGCCATCTTCATCTTCAATCCAGATGCGGCCCCAGAAACGGCCCATACCGGATACCTTGGGGTGAACGTCGAAAACCACGGTGCGGACCGAGCCGAGAAACTCCCGCCGGACAAAGCTGAAAACGTAGTGCTGGTTGTCAAAGCCCGTGGGGTCGAGGAACATCATCTGCATGAAGCCGGTGGGGGAATAAGTAAACCGCTCCAAGCCCAACGCCTTGCTGAGGCCGGAGATGGCCGCCAACGAACCCTTAAAGAAGTTGTGCTTGCTTTTCGCATCGGGACGCGGGGTATAGGACTTGTCGAAAAAACCCTTGCCGAAATCGACGCGGCTGAGCGTGTACTGGTCTTCTACCGGCACTTGATAGAGCTTGATGTCGGGCCTTGTGTTTTGAATGTAGGTCTCCACGAGGGGCGTGCGCTGCTGGATATTCTTGATCAGCACCTTCTCGCGTCCGATGGCCCTTTCGACGAGTGCCGCCTGTTCGGGAGTGAGGGGGTGAGTCTGCTCGTACTTCGGTGCCTTCTTCGCGTACGCGCAGGCCGTTCCCAGGGTAATGATCAGGAAGGTGAGGGAGATCCTCCGAAACGTCATGTCAAGCTCCTAGTCTGAGTTCTTCCAATTCTTCCTCAGGCCGCAAACACCGATTTGGCATCGCGCGACCGAGTAGCGCCTTTTGTTCCCAAGTGCAGTGTAAATGCTAGGCCAACTGGAACGTAATGGTAATGTTGGTGGTCAAATCGACCGCTTGCCCGTTACGCGTGGCTGGCCGGAAGTGAATCTGCTGCGCCGCGCGCCTTGCTTCCTCATCCAGGCCGTGGCCCAATCCATGCACGACGCTTTGCACCACCACACGGCCTCCGGAAGTAAAGGTAACACGGAGAACTACATCGCCCTGGACTCTTAACTGACGCGCTTCGCTGGTGTACTGCGGGTCGGGTTTGGAGAGTACCTCGAGATTGGTTGTGACCGGCGTTTCTACGGCCCTCTGGACCGGGGCGGCGGTGACTGCGGCGGGAATGCCGGCTGAAGCTACCTTGACGCCGGAATAGCTGGTTGGAGCCGCGCCGGTAGAGGCGGGAATGCCAGCCGAGGCAACTTTGCCGACAACTCCGGAATTCGAACCAACTCGAGTGGTGCTGTTGCCGATGCCCGTCGAGCCTACGATTCCATGGGGCGCAACCGCGGGGCCCTTATCTCCGCCGTAGGGATTTCCAATGGCCGCGATGGTAGCCGGCCGCGAGGCGTTGGGATTGGGCGTGACGCCGAAGGTCTGGCCGAAATGCACTGGGGCCGTTGAGGGCTTGACCGTGTTGTCTTGCGCAGGCATTGCCGCCGTGAGGGCGGCGTGGGGTTGCGGGGCCAGGATCACGGAAGGCCTGGCTGCCTTGATGGCCGGCAGTGCCACCTTGGTTTCAATCGGGATGGGCTTCAGCTCCGGCTTGGGCTCCAGCTTGGGCATTTTGATTTTGGGAGCATCCAACTTGACTTCAAGCTTGGGCGGCTCAGGTATCTTGATTTTGGGCGGCTCGGGCAGTTTGACTTTCTCGGGAGGCTTGGGAGTCGTGGGGACAACCAACTCCGTCATCTCGTATTTGTGCGTCTCGATCACGCGCTTTGCCGTCGCGCCGATGTAGAGCAGCACGGCAAGGATGAGCCCATTGATTGCGATGCTGCCGATAAACGAGCCCAATGAACGCTCTGGCTCGGGGAGCAAACCGAAAGTTTTCCGATCAGGGGAATGTTCAACTTGCATGATTTCAGTCCTCGTTGGAGCCCGTTGGAGTGGACCTGAATCGCTTCTGAAGACCTGTCTCGACCTGCCCTGCGCGATCAGTATTGGCGGCTGCAATTACCACAGACATACAATATTCTCCTATTCTACTAAAACGGCAACCGATAAAAAAGCCCACAACCCCTCGTTTTCTCAAGGGCGTCCCTAATTATGTGATCGGCAGCATCCAAGCCGTGCGAAAAAGATGACCGAAAAGGCAACACTTCGCATGGCTTTGCCCACTCCGAGACTTTTCGAGACCAGCGTGCTCTCCCGCACCCCAATCATGCCCTACTGTAATAGACTCAAGTTAAACCAAAGTGTTCCGGAAAGGACAGACTTTTTGTGAAGATATTGGTCACGGGCGGGGCGGGGTACATAGGTAGTACAGTGGCGGAACTGCTTGTCAAAACAGGACATCAGGCAGTGGCGTTTGACAATTTGAGTCACGGCCGGCGGGATCTGCTCCCGGCAGGGATAGATTTTGTCGAGGGCGAGGTTGCTGACCGGACCGCGCTTGAAAACATTTTCATCTCTGCCAAAGAAGCAGGCCAGCCCTTCGACGGCGTACTCCACTTTGCGGCGCTGATTGAAGCCGGCGAGTCCATGGAGCACCCGGAGATCTTTTTCCGCAACAACACCGCATCCACGCTCAGCCTGTTGGAGGCGATGCTGGCCCATGGACCGCGGCGGCTTGTCTTTTCCTCCACAGCTGCCGTGTACGGGGAGCCGGAGTCGGTGCCGATCAAGGAGGACGCGCGGCTTTTGCCCACCAACGCCTATGGCGAGTCGAAGCTGCTGGTGGAGCATATGCTCAGCTGGCTCAATAGGATACACGGGCTGCGTTACGCGTCGCTGCGCTATTTCAACGTGGCCGGAGCGCCCGAGGGGCCGGAGGGAGTGACGCACGGCGAGGCGCACGAGCCCGAATCGCACCTGATTCCCCTAGTGCTCGATGTCGCCCTGGGCCGCCGCGCGTCCATCAAGATCTTCGGCGAAGACTACCCGACACCGGACGGAACCTGCATCCGCGACTACATTCATGTCTCCGACCTGGCTGACGCGCATCTGCTGGCTTTGAATGCGCTGGAGACACACGACCGGCTGATCTTCAACCTGGGCAACGGCAAGGGATTCAGCGTGCGCGAAGTCATTGAATCGGCTCGCCGCGTGACCGGCCACCCGATTCCGGCAGTGGTTGAGCCCCGCCGCGCCGGCGATCCCGCGTTTCTGATTGCCAGCTCGGACAAAGCGGTCCGCGAGCTGGGCTGGAAGCCGAGATATACCCAGTTGGATGAGATCATCCGGACGGCCTGGATCTGGCATCAGAAGCGGCACTCGCCAAAGTAGACTGAACCAGTCGCCCCTAAGCTTGCGATCGCTGGCTCCAAGGCGTAAGCAAATTGCGACGCATATTTCTCTTGCGCTGGGAGTCGCGGATTCTTTTCGGATTCGCTACGTTCTCAAAGATGGGCAAATGAGTACCACAATCGAAGGCTGAACCTTAGTGTAGCTACAATTACAACTTCGGATGGAGTGCTATTCGCAGCGAAAGGGTCCATGATTCGGAGTTCGAGCGGAATACGTTTCGAGCAGCGTACCGAAAGGCTGACCCAAAATGAGCGTGGAATCTCCGGGGACCGTTGATATTCGTTTGCATCCTTCCAATCGGCCCGCTACAGAGGACGAACTGCGCGTGTTGCGCGATCTGTGGGATGAAAAGATCGAAGACCTCGACCCGCAACTCCAGGCAGCCGGCGCATGGCGGCCTGTCGCGGAACTGATTCCGGCAGAGAACAAGCAGCAGATCACGCTGCGGCTGGATGCGGACGTGATTGCTTTCTTTCGCTGCACCGGGCGGCGCTATCAAAGCCGCATCAATGCGGCGCTGCGGGAATATATGAATGCTCAGAAGCAGGTCGGTTAGTCACCGTTTCGCCATTTCTGGAACCGTGCAAGCGCCGACTGCGCGATTCTGTTTGGTTTGGGCTGTGGAATTGCTCTCAACCCAGCAGCTTGGCGGCTTCTTTGGCAAAGTACGTGACGACGAAGTCCGCCCCGGCGCGGCGGATGCCGAGCAGGGATTCAAGGATGGCGCGATCATGGTCCAGCCAGCCTTTGGCGAAAGCGGCCTGGAGCATGGAGTACTCGCCCGAGACCTGGTAAGCGCCGATGGGTACGCCGACGCGCTCGCGGGCGGCGCGGATGACGTCTAGGTACGGCATGGCGGGCTTCATCAGGATCATGTCCGCGCCTTCTTCGAGGTCGAGATCGATCTCGCGCAGGGCTTCGCGCAGGTTTGCGCCGTCCATCTGATAGGTTTTGCGGTCGCCGAACTGAGGCGCTGAGTCGGCAGCCTCGCGAAAGGGTCCGTAGAAGGCCGAGGCAAATTTTGAGGCATAGCTGAGAATGGGAGTATCTTCGCTGCCTTCTTGATCGAGCGCGCGGCGGATGGCCCCGACGCGGCCATCCATCATGTCGCTGGGGGCTACGACGTCGGCACCGGCCTGGGTCAGGCTGACGGCTGCGCGTGCCAGCAGATCGAGCGAAGAATCATTCTCGACCTCGAAGCCGTCGCGGGTGTCCACAACCAAGCCGCAATGGCCGTGGCTGGTGTACTCGCAGAGGCAGACGTCGGCGATGAGAACCAGCTTTTTGGCGGCAGGCGACTCTTTCAGGGCGCGCAGACCATGCTGGACGATGCCGTTTTCGTCCCATGCGCCGGAGCCTTGCTCGTCCTTGGACTCGGGCAGGCCGAAGAGGAGCAGGCCGCCCAGGCCGAGGCGAGCGGCTTCTTCGGCATCGCGAACCGCTTCGTCAACGGAGAGATTGAAGACACCGGGCATGGAGCCGACTTCGCGTCGGACGCCCTCTCCGGGACAGAGAAACAGGGGATAGACCAAGTCGCCTGGCTCGACGGCGGCTTCGCGCACCAAGGCTCGGAGAGATTCGCTGCGCCGCAGGCGACGCAGCCGCGTTTGAGGGAAACTCATGGGATCGATTGTAAGACAGTGGACAGTGATCGGGCGATAAGCGCCTTGCTGTCTACTGCAACTGTTCGTAGAGCGTGCTGTTGCGGTAACCGAGCAGTAGAACGAGGGTCCAGATGCCCAGAACGGTTCCGAGGGGGAATCTCAAGAGGCTGAAGACGGCTGCGACGATAGCTACGACCCGGCCCCACTCTGTGCGTTCGAGCAAGCCCCAGCCGGCCACAAGAGCCAGACAAGAGCGAACGATGAGAAACGCCCAGGCAAAATGCATCATGGCAGGGCCAAACCAAAAGGGCGGGAATGGACCGCGTGCCCAGGGCCCATTCATCCAAGGGCCGAAATGGCCAGACAGGAACGCGTTGGCAACGGACATGCCGATCACTCCCAGGGCCAGAGACAAGCCCGCGTAGGCAAGCCAGACAACGCCGAGAGCTCTCACCTTGCCGGCATAGCTATCCAGTAGGAATTGAAAGCCGGGCACCGGGGCAACCGGCGACGCGGCCGGCCGGCCGCACTGAGGGCAAAAACCCTGCCCTTGGGCTAAAGGTTGACCGCATCCGCTGCAATACATAGCGCCTCCTTTGCAAGCTGCACGGTGCTGATTACGCAACAACCCGGCGATAGGTTCCACAAACCCGGCTAGCGGCTGGCCGCCTGAACCCGCTTTTCCCATCGCTCTTCATGGCGGTCATCGTGGAAAACAGCAGCGATAAGGCGGCCTTGCACATCGAACTCGAAGGTGAGGCGAGTTGTGCTTGAGCCGTTTGGATAAAAGAAGATAGACGGGGATTCGGCGGCCAGCTCGGCGATCTCGCCGTGTTCGTCTTTCTCGTAGAGCTGATCGCCCTGGCGGAAGAGAGTGACCTTGAGGTGCCCCTTGCGGTCAACGTATTCACCGGCCAGGCTGTCAAGCGTCGCCGGCGTCAACTTGATGGCGGGCGGATGAAGCGGGATGACGAGACGCTCCGCGAAGGCGGGCAGCTCCGCGACAGCGATACCGGGAGGGGGCAGGTGGTGGGTAAGCAGCCAGCGGGGCAGCTCCGGCTCGTTGTAGGCACGGGTCCAGCAGTCGTGCTTGAGTCCCTGGTAGAGCCACAAGCGTACGCGGCCGCCGGCGGCCCTGAACGCCTCAAACATCAACTCACTCTCGCGTGGCACCACGACGTTGTCATCCAATCCGTGGAAGAGCCAGACCGAGGTGCTGCCCAGCGCATGGGCGTACTCCGCGGGCAGGCTTGAAGCCTCTTGCCAGCGTTCCGGGGCATAGCTCCAAAAAACGCCGCTGGCAGCGATGGCCACCGCCGCCCAGCGCCGTGGGTGAAGGCGGGCAAGCTCCCAGGCACCATATCCTCCAAGCGAGAGGCCGGTCAGGTAAGTGCGCTCCGGGTCGCCGTTGAACTCAGCCGTTTCCCGGTCGAGTGCGGCCATGGCCATGGCCATCATCTCAGGATCGGTCCAGTAATTGGGCAGCGGACACTGGGGCATGACGATAACAAAGGGCCAGCGCTCGGGATGGTCGCGCACTGCCTGTGGAAGGCCGAACTGGGTCTGCCACATGCCCTCGGAACCGCGCTCGCCACGGCCATGGAGAAAGAGAATAATGGGCCAATGCTTGTGATCGTCGCGCCGCCATTCCTCTGGCAAATAGATCTGGAATCGGTAGGTGACGCCGTGCAGCTCGAGCTTGCGATTCAAAAAACCTGTTTCCTGCGGCGGCGCTGACTGTGCTGGGTGGGCGACGACAGCAAAGGCGCTGGCAGTCTGCGGCAAGAAGGCCCAGGTGATCGTGAGGAAAACGGCAAACATTCGAGTGCAGCGATACATGGTTGGTTCCAATGACAACTATATTCCCCCCGGGCCGTGGCTTGGTGCGCGGCATGACTCGGGGCAACCAAACAGTAACCAAGTCGATCCTGAAAAACGCATAACGCATTAAAGACTCAACGACATAGGGTCATTCTTCGTGGTAGAATACTCTCAGAAGCTGTTCAAAACATAGCGATTTCCGGGAAAATAATGCGCCCTAAAAGTGAGCCCAGGCACCCGCAACGTGAGCTGTTCCAGATC
>Ga0302319_10004722_pt1 | contig 27856 bp, 33 predicted proteins | sample Bog_T0_2_FD_203319 | JGI IMG/M metagenome (GOLD analysis project Ga0302319, IMG submission 203319) | Peat permafrost microbial communities from Stordalen Mire near Abisko, Sweden - Bog_T0_2 | ecosystem: Environmental > Terrestrial > Soil > Wetlands > Peat | place: Sweden: Abisko, Stordalen Mire... | reverse complement strand
TCCTCGCTTCCGAGCCGCGTTTCGGCCTCGTCCCCGAAAGTGCGGAGGACGCGCATAAGCGCCTGCCGCCGGGCGTCGAGATCGGCATGGGCATGCCGCTCGCGGCCGCCGCGATCCTGCGCCCGGTACTTTTTGCGCCGCCGTCGATGCCGGCGCTCGACCTGCTGCTGAAGATGCAGACTTCGCGCACCCATATGGCGCTGGTTATCGACGAATATGGCGGAACGGACGGATTGGTGTCGATGGAAGACGTCGTGGAATCGATCGTCGGCGACATCGAGGACGAACACGACGAAGCCGAACGGCCGAAAGTCGCGCCGGGGCCGGAAGGAACCTTCCTGGTGGAGGCGCGCGCCCCGCTCGACGAAGTCTCCGATGCGGTCGGCTTCGACTTTTCCGCCCACGCCGACGCCGAAGACGTCGACACCATCGGCGGCCTCGTCACCAGCCTCGTCGGCCGCGTGCCCGGCCGCGGCGAGATCATTTCCGGACTCGGGGAATTCGAATTCGAAGTGCTGGACGCCGATGCGCGGCGGGTGAAGCGTTTGAAGATTCACCCGAAGGCGGCGCCGGGGGGCAAGCCGACGAAGCCGGACGGAGAGGCGCAAGGGTAAGGCCGAGCGGCTTTCACTTCCCGTCGTCGAACATCAACCGCTTCGGCGCAACGCCCTTGCCCAGAGGCGCCGCCGCCTCGCCGCTCGACAACAGCGCGGCGCCGCCCTCGCCGATCAGCGACCAGTGACCGTCGGACCACGCGATTTCCTTGACTTTGCCGAGGCTGGGCACGTCGTCGCCGGGATGGACGGCGATGATGCGCGGACCGGCGCGCACCCAGGCGCGATCGGGTTTGGCCGAAACGAGTTCGTAGTCGCCGGGATCGAGCGCGCTCTTGGGCGAAATGGCGCCGGTCGGCGCCATGTCGAAGGTCGGCGTCGGCTGCGGCGCGACGGCGACTTGAGTCGGCGGCGGAGCCGGGCGCGGGGCGCGCGCCGGCTGGGCGAAGACCGCCAGATATTGCATACCGTTGACGTCGGGGGCGTGATCGCCCCGCATCACCATGACACCGGCGAAAGCGGCCGAGCCCACGGCGGCGGCGACGGCGGAGCCGATCAGCGCGAAATCGACGAAGCGCGAGGACACGGCGACCCCCGCGCCGACGCCGGCGGCAGCGGCCTTGGCGAGGCCGCGGGCCGAGGTTTTGGCCTTGCTATGCGGCGGCTTCGCGCCGGGTTTTTCGGAAGTGGTCATCGCGCGCGTCCTATCCTCCCGCTCCGCCGCCATTGTCCTCGGGCTTGGGCTGCGGGCGCAGCGCGGCGGCGAGATCGACGAACGGATCGTTGCACAAAGGCGAGGAGAGCGTTTGCGTCATGCACTCGTAGATGCGCGGCACGGTCTTCACCGCCTGATCGAGCATCGGATCGCTGCCGGGCGTATAGCCGCCCATCAGCCGCAGTTCCCGCGTCTCCTCATAGCGCGCGATCATCGAGCGCAACCGCGTCACCAGCGCCGCCTGTTCGGGCGTCCAGCGCGGCGCGAGGCGGGAGATCGAGGCGAGCACGTTGACCGCGGGGTAGCGGCCCTGGTCGGCGATGGCGCGGTCGAGCACGATATGGCCGTCGAGCGTGCCGCGAATCGCGTCGGCGACGGGATCGTTGTGGTCGTCGCCGTCGACCAGCACCGAGAAGATACCGGTGATCGAACCGGAGCCGTCGACGCCCGGCCCGGCGCGCTCGAGCAGTCGCGGCAGATCGCTGAACACGCTGGGCGCATAGCCGCGCGCCACCGCCGGTTCGCCCGCCGCCAGCGCCACGTCGCGCGCGGCATGGGCGAAGCGCGTCACCGAATCGATGATCAGCAGCACTTGCCGCCCCTGGTCGCGGAAATATTCGGCCACCGTCGCCGCCGTCTTCGGCGCGAGACGGCGCATCATCGGGCTCTCGTCGCCGGTGGAGACGATGGCCACGGCGTTCTTGCGATTTTCGCCGAGCGTGTCTTCCAGGAATTCGCGCACTTCACGGCCGCGCTCGCCGACCAGGGCGATTACCACGATGTCGAAATCCGGCGCGCGCGCTAGCATCGCCAGCAGCGAGGACTTGCCGACGCCGGAACCGGCGAACACGCCCATTCTCTGCCCCGCGCACATCGGCGTGAACAGGTCGATGAGGCGGATGCCGGTCTTGATGCCCTTCTTCACCCGCGCGCGCTTCAGCGCCGGCGGCGGTTCGGCGTCGAGCGGCATCGGCTTGTCGCCCGGCGTCAAGGGGCCGCCGTCGTCGAGGGGGCGCCCGAGCGCGTCGAGCACGCGGCCCTTCCACGATTCGTGCGGCCACAGCGACAGGCTCTCGGCGCGATAAGCGCGGGCGCCGATCGCCGCGTCGCAGCGCGCGTCAAACGGTTTCAAGGTGATCGCTTCGTTCTCGATGCGCACGACTTCGCCGATTTGCAGGCGGTCGCCGACTTCCACGCTCACGCATTCGCCGAGCCTCACGAAGCGCGAGAGGCCGGCGACGCGGTAATGCGAGATGGCGATTTCGGTGACGACGCCGCTGACGCGCGACAACGGCGCGGTACGCAACGCCGCGTGCAGCGCGATGTCCAACTGCTCGAGCGCGTTGGGCGGTCCGGCCCCGGGGGGCGGTTTGACATTCGCCATTGCGTTCATGCGGCCGAGCCGAGGGTTTTGATCGCGTCTTGCAGCGAGGTCTCGGTCTTGTTGACCTCGTTGGTGACGTTATCGAAATTGCGCGTGAGTTCGATGAGTTTGGTCATTTGCGCGACCGGATTGACGTTGGCGCCTTCGATGGCGCCCTGCACGACCGAGTTGCGCGTGAAGTCGAGAACCGGATTGGCCGGCTTGTCCGAGGTGAAGCCGGAATCGCCGGCGCGCGTCAGTTTGGCGTCGTCGTCGAGCATGAACACGCCGACGGCGCCGGTCTGCCGGCCGTTCTGGGTGATCATGCCGTCGCCGGAAATCGAGGGTTCGCCGCCGTTGGGATCGAGCTGGATCGGCGAGCCGCCGGCGTCGAGCACCGCCGCGCCGTTGACGTTGGTGACCGAGCCCGTCTCCGAGAGTTGCAGCCGCCCGTCGCGGGTGTAGATCGTCTTGCCGTTGTCGTTGACCGCGAACCAGCCCTCGCCCTGAATGGCGAGGTCGAGCCGGTTTCCGGTGCGGGTCAGCGGACCCGCCTGTCGGGAAACGTAGGAATCGCCCGAAGACACGTAGGACAGCTTGTTGTCGCCGGCCTTGGCGACCTGTTCGGAAAACGATACGCCCTCGGCGCGATAGCCGGGCGTGTTCATATTGGCGACGTTGGCCGCAATGGTGTCGAGGCGACGCTGCAGAGAGATCTGCGCCGACAAAGCCACGTACAAACCGTTTTGCATGGCCGCGATGTTCCCCGCCGTCGCGCTAGGCCGCTCCGTCTCCCCTCCTTCGTCGCGCTTTCGACTTGCACGAAGCTGACTTGATTAACGATAGGGGCGGCTAGGGCATTGGAAGGGTTGGAGTCTGGCGGGGGATGGTGGGGCGGGAAGGGCGAAAATCACGAAACGGACTTCGTGGCAGCAATTGCGGCCGGTATGGGTGCAAACGGCTTGTGGCGGTGGGAGCGCGGCTGACCAGGCAAGCCCTTTCCAACTTTCCGCGAGGCCTTGAAAGAGCCGTTATTTAGCGAAATCCAAGAATTTCGCAAACGCCCCCTTCGATTTTCAACAATTCTGAACTATGCCTTCGAGGCCAACAAACCTCAATCATTCCAACAGAATGATTGAAGGCAGACAAAGTCATGAAATCGAAGTGGAAATAAAACAATTCGTGTCGCTTAGTGATGACGTTGATGAATAAAATCTATGAAGCTATAAATGATGACAAATTCAATGAGAGTCGCAACGGTTCCTTGGAGTGAATTTACAACTAACAACAATTACACTTTTAGAACTCTAATTCCGAACGGCTGAGTTTCAAAATCACGCCGTTCGGCAGAGGAAAGGCCTTCGACACCGCTCTTCCACGTAAAGAGACGGATAGCAGCCCTCCACCTGGAGTAAAAGATTTTACGATTTCCGCCAATATTATAGCGATGACGATAAGCGCAAATGGCAGCGCGAACATAGTGACGAAAATACCGACAACGAAAACACCGGCTACTACAGCATCGGGACGTGGGCCGGGACGAGTAAGTAAAAATATAAGCACCAACAATGATACCGCACCGATGCCTGCAATCACAATGCTCTCGCTCTTGCCGATCGAAGCGGTTGCGTCCTTGCGACTTTTATCGGAAGTAACACGGGCTCCGGCGTTCGACAACAATTTCTCCGTGTCACGGTGACCACTTAAGTTCGCGACACTCAAGGTTGTCTTGCCATCGGTTGATTCTGCGTCGATGTTCGCTCGAGCGTTCAGCAACGCTTGAACCACGTCACGATGCCCAAAGGTGGACGCACGTATTAACGCTGTTTTGCCATCTTTCGACGTGGCATCGACGTCGGCCCCCGCAGCCAGCAACGTCTCCACCACCTCACGGTGGTTCGATACGCATGCAACCATCAAGGGCGATTGGCCGCGAATATCCTTGGCGTTTACATCCGCCCCCCATGGCCAGCAACGCCTCAACCACCTCACGGTGACCATACGTGGAAGCCGCAATCAGCGCGGTCTCGCCGTCGCTCGCCTTGGCCTGGATATCTGCTCCATTGTATAGCAACGCTTGCACCACCTCGAGTGGCCCTTGAACGAGGCCTGTATCAGCGCAGTCCTGCCATCGTTGGCCTTGGTTGGCTTCGAGATAGGCCCCCTTCCTGAGCAGCAGCGCCCGCACCCGAGCCGCATCCCCGCGTAGCGATGCCTTTAAGATTTCGTCAGTTGTTGCCATCGCAGAACCCCTCAACCCTTTGGTAAGCACTGTAAAGCAACGACGCGTCATAGCGAAAGCCCATGTAGTGAGCCACAAAGTATTTCGCAAAAAGGAACCTATTTTCGATAAGGTCGGTCAGCCTCGGCGCGTCGTTAGGTTGATGGCGGCGGGCTGACGCCGCAGGATCGGCGACGGATTCTCCGTCCTTCCTTCTGCGGCGGGCTAACTGCTTCTGTGAAGGCGTCATCTCCGGGGGCCTCCCCCCATGCTGACCGATTCTAGTCAAACGTCGAAACCCGCGCGCAGCTGATCCAAACGAGTTTCCGCGTTCGATCGCGGTTCCTTACGACCCGGGCTTGCGGGGATCGCGGTATACCATGGCGCTGGTGATTTCCGACGACGTGGGCCACATCCCCCGGCGTTGTCCGGCGTGCTCGGCGTAGGCGCTCAGGTTCTCGGGGTCGGGTTGCACGGGGTTCCCGCCCTTCAGAAATGCAAGTCCCTCCTTGCCCGCAGGCATGTCGCGGACGAAGGCTTCAGCCTCGTCGAGAAGGACGCGTAGCCGCCGTGCGACGGCGCCGGCGTCGACCGGTTCCGTCAGCGCGAGGTCGGCATAGTCATCGCCGCGGTAGCGGGCGTTGCGACGGATTTCCGTTATGAGACTTTCCGGCGAATAGCCGGGGTCTTTGGCGACCGCCGCCCAGATCACCGCGCCCAGCGGAATATGACGCTCGTGAATGTAGAGGAGATCGAGCACGTCGCGCGGCTCGCGCCGTCCACCCGCCGCCAGCGCCTTGTTGGTCGCAAGGTCGAAGACATGCAGCCGATAGCCGAAAAGATCGTCCTTGACGGTAGGAAAAAACCGAAAATCGCTGTCACGCACCCATTCCAGTTTCGTGCCGCCGCCGCGCCGCTCCACGAGCGCGGCATGTATGCCCGGCTCTCGCCGCAACCATTGCACGGCAAAGCCATGTTCGGCCAATAAGGCGGCGTCGGCGTCGGCGGCTTGGGCGACGTTTTCCTCGCGGTCGTGGAAAATATCGATGTCGCCGGAATAACGCGGGCCGTCCCGGTTGAGCGCGGTTGCGCCGGCCACATAGCTTTCGGGATTGCGATGCGCCGCCAGCAACTGGAGGACTTCGCTCTGCACTTCAGAGAGAGGCACGGCACGCCTCTTCGATCTTCGCCGCCAACGGACGGGATTTCATATTGCCCTCGCGGCGCAAAGCGTCGGCGATGGCCAACGCCTGCGCAATCGTGGGATGCTCGATCGGCTTCCGGCTCCACAGCGATTGCGCGCCAAACTCTTGAAAAGCTCGGCGGTACAGCCCTTCGACCGTCTCCGGTGCGGGGCGGCCGGTGCCGAGGTCTTTGAGTTCGTCGATGCTTCGTGTGTCTTTCATGGTCAAGCCATCTCTAAGATTTGGGCATGATAGCAGTTTCGAGAGGTCAAAAACAGGATCGAGTCTCCGGAAACGAGGAGCCCTCGTCAGCGCCCCCATTCCCCCAACGTCAACCGAACGCCCCACCCCCGATCCGCCGCCAAACAGTCTCGCGTAAGGATGGCGCCGCAGTTTCCGTCAGTGTTGAACCAGGGGCGCCAGCTGTGAATTTCGCCATAGGCATCGTCATCGCCTTCGGAAGCATCATCGGCGGCTATTCTGCGCTCGGCGGCCATCTCGAAGTGCTCGTGCAGCCCTTCGAGTTCCTCATCATCTGCGGCTCTTCGTTCGGCGTGTTCATTGTCGCCAATCCGTTCTCGACGATCAAAGACTGCGGCAAAGCGTTTGTCGAAGCGGTGACCGACAAGGTCCCCAAACCCCGCGACTTCCTCGACGTGCTCAGCGTGCTCCACGCCTTGATGCGCGAATTGCGCGCCAAGTCGCGCAGCGAGGTGGAGACGCACTTCGACAACCCGATGGAATCCGAGATCTTCAGGCCGTTTCCCAAACTGCTGGCCAACATGGAGCTCGTCACCTTCCTGTGCGACTACGGCCGTCTCATCATCATCGGCAACGCCAAGACTCATGAGATCGAGGCGCTGATGGACGAGGAGATCGAGACCCTCACGCACGAGAAGAACAAGCCGGTGCACGCCTTCGAGGCCGTCGCCGACGGCCTGCCGGCGCTCGGCATCGTCGCCGCGGTGCTCGGCGTCATCCATGCGATGGGCTCGCTCGACCAGTCGCCGGAAATCCTGGGCGGACTGATCGGCGCGGCGCTGGTCGGCACCTTCGCCGGCATTTTCCTTTCCTACGGCGTCGTCCAGCCGATCTCCGCCAAGATTCATGTGGTGCGCACCAAACAATTGCGTCTCTACACGCTGGTCAAACAGAGTCTGCTCGCCTTCATGAACGGCGCCATGCCGCAGGTCGCCGTCGAGTTCGGACGCAAGACCATTCCCGCCAAGGAGCGCCCGACCATCGACACGGTGGAGAACGAGACGTCGCTCGGCGGCTCGCAGGTCAAGGAAGCGGCCTGAGCCATGGCGACGACCGCACGAGAACACGAAGCGACGGCGTCCTGGCTGCGCGACAGAGGCGCGGAAACGCCGAGCCTGGCGATCGAAAAAGCGCCGCAGCTCAACGCGTCGCTGGACCGATTCGCCGACAGCGTCGGCGACGCGATCGCAGATATCTGCGGCGAGGGCGCGAGCGGCGTCGCCGACCGGGTGGCGACGACGACCACGTTCGAATTGTTGGGAGCCTATGTGGGCTATCCCGCAGTGACGCTGCGCAGCGCCGCGCTGCAATCGCGCGCCGTGCTCATCTGCGACGAGTCCATCGTCGATGCGCTGCTCAATGCGATGCTCGGCGTCGACCCCGTGCAGGAGGCCAAAATGGAAGCGGCCCCGCGCGAGCGCAGCGAACTCGAAATGCAGATCGTGCTCGGCTTCGCTCGTGCGCTCGCCGCGGGGATCGCAGACGCTTTCGCCCCCGTCGCCAATTTCGATCTGCAAGTCGAAGCCGTGCATGCGATCACCGACGTCAATCTGCTGGGCCCGCGCGAAATGCCCGCGATCATGGCGCAGTACACGATCAAGACGCGCGGCGGCGCGTTTCGCATCGTGCTCGGGCTGCCGCAGAGCTTCACCGTTCCGCTCGCCGAAATGTTCACGCAAGGCCCCGACCCGACCGCCGTCGCCGTCGACCCGCATTGGGCGCGCGGCATGGAGGACGGGGTCGCGCGCGCCAAGCTGTCGCTCACCGCGGTGCTCGACGATTTCCAGATGTCGCTCGGCGACGTCGCCGGGCTCGCCGTCGGCTCGCTGCTGCCGCTCTCGCACGGCGGAGACGGCCATGTGCGCATCGAATGCGTCGAACGCGGCGTGTTCCTGTGTCGACTGGGCGAACGCGGCCAGCGCTACGCCCTCGAGATCGAAGACATCATCGCCAACAACCCGGACGACGAATACTACGTCGCCCCTTGATCTAGACCCCTCGCGCCCCCTCGAAGAGAGTCTCTCGTAATGGACCCCATGCGATTAGAAGACGACGGCGCCGCGGCGGCTGCGGCGATGATGCTCGACGGCGTCGATGAGCCGCCGCGCCCCTCGGCGACGCTCGGCGCCGCCGCCGGCGCGGCCAATCTCGACGCGATCCTGTCGATTCCCGTCACCGTGCAGGTCGTACTCGGCACAACCACGATGCCGGTGTCGAAGCTGATGAAGCTCGGTCGCGGAGCCGTGATCACGCTCGATCAGAAGGTCGGTTCGCCCGTCAGCATCCTGGTCAACGGCCGCATCGTGGCGCGCGGCGAGGTGGTCGTGGTCGACGAGGAGAATTCGCAATTCGGCGTCACGCTGACCGAGATCGTCGGCAAGAACTGACCCGCCCAACACTTGTGAGCTCCGAGTGACCGAAGTCGCCAAAATCGAAGTTGCTTCCCTGACCGGCCCGCAGAAGGCCGCGGCGATCTTGCTCACCCTCGGCAGGCCCGCGGCGACGCAGATCATGCGCAAGTTCACGCCGCAGGAATTGCGTCTGGTCACGCTCGCCGCCGCGCGCCTCGGGCCGATCGCGGCCGGCGACATCGACGCGCTCGTCGAGGAATTCGGCCGCGCCTTCTCCGACGGCGCCACAATGCTCGGCGGCGAGGCGCAGGCGCGACAACTGGTCACCGACGCCGCCCCCCCCGATCAGATCGCCGAAATTCTCGCCGACCTCGGCGGCCTCGAAATTAAGGACGTGTGGAAAGCCGCCGCCAATCTCGCCGATGCGCTGATCGCCGGTTTCCTCAAGGACGAGCGCCCGGTGCTGGTGACCTTCATCCTCTCGCGTCTCGACAGTTCCGCAGCGGCGCGTATCGTCGCGCTGTTGCCGCGCGAGTTGCGCAACGAGGTGCTGGTGCGACTGCTCGCCCCGCCGACCGTCGGTCGGGGCGCGCTCACGATCGTCGAAGACGCGTTGCGCCGGACTCTGCTCGGCGGCGCAGCGACGGGCGCGGGCGACGAAGCGCGCGCTCGCATCGCCGACATCGTCAACAATCTCACCCCCGAGGACGCCGAAGACGTCATGCGCGCGCTCGGCGCCTCGCGCCCGCAAGACGCCAAGATCGTGCGCAAGATGCTGTTCGCCTTCGACGATCTCACCCGCTTGTCGCAACGCGCGCGCGCGCTGCTGTTCGACAAGCTGTCGACCGAAGTGGTCGTGCTCGCCCTGCGCGGCACCGAGCAAGCGTTCCGCGAGCCCGTACTCTCGGCCATGGCCTCGCGCTCGCGGCGTCTCGTCGAGAGCGAACTGGCGCAGCCCGCAGCCGCGCCCCCGCCGGAGATCGAAAAGGCGCGCCGCCAGATCGTCAAGCTGGTGCTCGTCATGGCGCAACGCGGCGAACTCGAACTGCCCTCCGACGAGGAAACCGAGGCGGCGTGATGCGCGAGCCCTCGAGCTTCGCCTGAGGCGCCCCGCCTGGCTTCGCCCAAAGACAGCCCGATTCGCGCCAACGACTGATCAGAGAGAGAGATGGCCGAAGACGTCGACCACGAGTCCAAGACCGAGGAAGCGACCGACAAGCGCGTTTCGGACGCGCTCGAGCAGGGCAATGTCCCGGTCTCGCGCGAGGTCACGCTGCTGTGCTCGCTGGCCGCCTATCTGGTCATCGAAATGCTCATTGCGCCGAAGAGCGCTTCCGAGCTCGCCAACGCGCTGATGCATTTCATCGACGATCCCAGCGGCTGGCGTCTCGAGCAAGCCTCCGACGCCCTGAGCCTGTTGATCGTCGTCGGCAAATCCGCCAGCGCCTTCCTCGGCCCCCCCATCCTCATTCTCATGTTCTTCGGCCTCGGCGGCAGCTTCGCGCAAAACCCGCCGCGTCTGGTGCTGCAACGCATCATGCCGGATCTGTCGCGCCTCTCGCCGCTGGGCGGCCTGAGCCGGTTGTTCGGCGCCCGCGGCCTCACCGAATTCGCCAAGAGCATCGTCAAGCTGCTCGCCGTCGGCGGCGTGGTCGCGTTGATGGTTTCGAGCCAGAAGACGTTCCTGATGTCGTCGATGTTCGCCGACGCGGCCGATCTGCCCGAACGCCTGCTCTGGTTCTGTGCAAAAACGACCGTCGCCGTCATGATCTGCGTGCTCGTACTCGCCAGCGCCGATCTCACCTGGACGCGCATTCATTGGAAGCGCGATCTGCGCATGACGCGACAGGAGATCAAGGACGAGATGAAACAGTCCGAAGGCGACCGGATGATGAAGGCGCGCTTCCGCTCGCTGCGTCAGGCGCGGTTGCGCAAAGCCATGCTCAAGTCGGTGCCGCGAGCGACTATGGTGATCGTCAATCCCACCCATTATGCGGTGGCGATGCGCTATGTGCGCTCCGAAGGCGGCGCGCCGCTGGTGCTCGCCAAGGGCGTCGACCTCATCGCCCTCAAGATCCGTGAGATCGCCATCGAGCACGACATTCCCATCATCGAGGACAAGCCGCTGGCCCGCTCGCTCTACGACGCCGTCGCGGTCGATCAGACCATTCCGCCCGAATTCTATCGCGCGGTTGCGGAAATCGTTCATTTGATCCAGGAGAAGCGCTCCTCCTGGTCCTCAACGAGAAGGAGGATCAACTAATGAGAGCCCGAGAGCCCGCCCTCGATAACACCGCCCATGAACGCATTCTCGCCGACGCCATGGTCGACGTGGCGACCGAATTGCGATTGGCCGATCTCGGCGAACTCGCGCAACTGATCCGAACCGATCAGGAAGCGAATATCGCCGATCTCGTCAACTCGTCGAGCGAGTTGTTCTTCAAACCGGGATCGTTGCGATACGGCCTCGCCGCACGCTGCGAACTGGGTTGGAACACCCTTCCGACCGTGCGCCTCGACATGGAATTCCGCCATGCCTCGGTGACCGTGTTCTTTCACCTGACGATCGGGCGCGCGCGCGCCGGCGTCGAAGTGATCGACATCTTCCTCGACGCCGGCGACCCCGACGACAGCGCCGTCGCCAACGCCCGCCTCGGCGAGGCGATTGCCGAAGCCCGTCTGTCATAGAGGCGCGAAGATGCCGGCGCAGGGTCCCAGCGACCATTTCACCCTCGAAGGGCGGCGCATCAGCGGGCTGTCGCGCGAAGCCGCGCAGTCGCTGGCCCGCCAGGGCGTCGTCGCCTACAGCGCAGTCGTCGAAGAGCGACGCGAAGCGCGCGCCCAAACGCGCGCGCGCACGCGGCTGCGTTCGGCCAAGGTGATCGACGCCAACAACGCCTTTCTCTGCGAAGCGCTGGTGCACGACCGCTCGCCCGACGGCATGCGACTGCTGCTCGCGCGCAATGTCGGCCTGCCCTCCCGGTTCGGCGTATTCGACGATGAAAACGGCGAACTCGTCACCGCGACTCTGGCCTGGCGCCGCGGCCACACGATCGGGCTGCGAATCGCGCGGCGCGGACCGCCGACGCCGATGACGCCGGCGCAGAAACGCGCGCTCGGTGGCCGCTATTACGGCATGGGCGCCTGAACGCGCTCAGCGAGCGCCGCCGCCATGTTCTCGAAAACCCCGGTCCAGTCGCTGGCGTTGGTCTGCCGAAACAGCCGCGCCGACGGATACCAGGGCGAATCGTCGCGCCCGCGCAACCAGCGCCATTCCGCGTCGAACTTCAGCGCCAACCACACCGGCCGCCCCAGCGCGCCGGCCAAATGCGCGCTCGACGTGTCGCAGCTCACAACCAGATCGAGATGCGCCATCGCTGCGGCCGTGTCGACGAACGCGTCCGCGCCGCCGTCGAAGTCGGCGCCGAGCGATTCGACAATCAACTCCCGACCGAGCCCCAATAGTTGTTCGCTCCCGAAACCCTTCTGCAACGAGATCAACCTGACGCCGTCGACGGCGGCGAGCGGCGCCAGCGCGCGCAGCGGGAAGGAGCGCGCAGCGTCCGCGCCCGGGTCCGGGCTGCCCTGCCAGACGAGCCCGATCTTGAACCCGCGCGCGCCGATGCGCTCGGCCCAGCAGGCTCTACGTTCCGATTCGGCGATCAGATAGGGCGTCGTCGCCGGGATGGTGTCGAGCCGGGTGCGAAACGCCCGCGGCAAGCTGCTCACCGCGATCTGCGCATCGAACGTCTCGTCCTCCGGCATTCGCTCGACGAGACGCGCGCGGCTCGCCGACGCCAGCAACCGATGCACGCGCGCGGGGACGACATAGGTTGTCTCCACTCCGGCTTCGTCCATAAGCGCGAGATAACGTGAAAATTGGATCGTGTCGCCGAGCCCGTGATCGTTGAAGACGATCACCCGCTCGCCGCGCCTGCCGGGTCCCTGCCAAAACGGAAAGCGAACGCCAAGCGCTTCGCTCAACGAGCGGCCCGACAACCAGCGGGCCTCATAGCCCTCCCAGCCCCGCTCGAAATCCCCCGTCATCAGATCGAGGCAGCCGAGCCCGCTGATCGCCTCGCGGCAATCGAGCTTCGCCGCGGCCTCGAATCTGCCGCGCGCCTCGTCGATGCGCCCCAACGCCCGCAGCGCCAAGGCCTGGCCGCAAAACGCGTCCGCATAGCCTGCGCGCATCGCCTCGGCGCGCGTATAGGCGCCCAGCGCCTCTTCCGAACGACCGAGTTTGATGAGCGCATTGCCCAGATTGAGCGCCGCTTCCGGCAAATCCTCGCGCAACGCCAGCGAGCGCCGCGCCGCCCGCTCGGCGTCGCCGAGTCGGCCGATTTCCCGCAGCGCGCCTGCGCGGCTGTTGTGCAAGTCCGCGTTCTCGGGCTGCGAGGCCAGACCGCGATCGAACGCCTCCAGCGCCTCCTCGAAGCGGCGCGCAGCAAACAGCAACTTGCCCAAATTTGCCCAGGCCACGGGCATGTCCGGCTTCAACTCCAGCGCGCGTCGATAGAAGCGCGCCGCCGAGTCGGGTTGGCCTTTGCGTTCGAGGATATAGGCGCCGAAGGCGAACGCTTCTGCGAAATCCGGCCGCAGGCGCAGCGCGCCGTCCAACCGATCGGCAGCGGCCTTGGTCTCGCCCGCCCGCCACAGCGCCAGCGCTTCGCCATAGAGCGCGACAGCCGGATTCAAAGGGATTGCCGCGTCGAACGCGTTGGGACCGCCCATTTCAGCCTGTTTGTCTGTTGTCTCGCGCATTGCCGCGCGCGTCAGTCTCCGACCGCCGGCTTGCGCCGAGCTTGATCCGAAGCGCCCGCAACACCGCAAGCTTGGCGCAATGCCCCGCCCTTAGGGTCTTTCTCGTGGCTCCATGAGGGAATCCAGACGTGACGGAGGTCTATCTCTATCAGCTCGCCTCGCAGCGGACGCAATGGCTCAACGTGCGCCAGTCGCTGATCGCCGGCAACGTCGCCAACGCCAACACCCCCGGATTCCAGGCCAAAGACATCGCCCCGTTTTCGACTGTTCTCGCACAGACGCAGATGACCATGGCCGCCACCTCGCCCGGCCATATCGCGCCCAGCGAGACCGAACTCAACCCGCCTCGCCCCGCCGACGACGACGCCGCCAACGCGACTCTCTCGGGAAACTCGGTCGATCTCGAATCGGAAATGGTCAAGCTCGGTGAAATCAGCCGCGACGCCAATACCGCCAACGCCATCAAGAAGATCTTCCACCAGATGATGATCTCCGCTCTCAAGTGACCCCCCCATGATCGATCCGCTGCAAGCCTCTCTCAAAATCGCCGGCGCCGGTCTGGAGGCGCAATCGACGCGTCTGCGCATCATCTCGCAGAACATCGCCAACTCGCAGTCGACCGCCACCGTCTCCGGCGGCGACCCATACTCCCGGCAGACGGTGTCGTTCGACAATGCGCTCGACAGCGCCTCCGGACTCGGGCTCGTCAAGGTCAGGAGCATCGGCGTCGATCAGTCCCCGTTCAAACTCGAACACGACCCCGGCAATCCCGCCGCCGACTCGGATGGCTACGTGAAACTGCCCAATGTCGACGTGCTCGTCGAACTCACCGACATGCGCGAAGCCAACCGCACTTATGAGGCCAATCTGCAAGTCGCCAAACAATCGGCGGACCTGCTCAACCAGACCGTGAGCCTGCTCAAGGAAGCCTGACCCCGGCGCCCGGCCGCCCTCGCCCCTTCATACGGAGTCGCTCATGATCCCCGCCATCTCGGCCCTCGCAACCAGTTTCATTCAAGGCGCTTCGAACGTCGCGCAAGCCCAGACGAGCGCGAGCGTGTCGTCGACGGCCGGGCCGTCGTTCGAGCAGAGCCTCGTCCAGGCCGCCAGCGACGCGGTGGGCGTCATCCGCAATGGCGAAGCGGCCGCCATTCAAGGCGTAACCGGCGCGTTGCCGACGTTCAAAGTCGTCGAGCAGCTCATGTCGGCGCAACGCACGTTGCAGCAAACGATCGCCATTCGCGACAAGGCGGTCTCCGCCTATCAAGAAATCTCCCGCATGTCGATTTGAGCGAGACCCACCGAGGCTGACGAATGAGAGCGTTATCGATTGCGGCGACCGGTATGAGCGCCCAGGAACAGAATATCGAAGTGATCGCGAATAACGTCGCGAACATCAATACGACCGGCTTCAAGCGCTCGCGCGCCGAATTCACCGACCTCATCTATCAAACCGAACGGTTGATGGGCGTCAGCAGTCGCGGCCGCGACGCGACCGTGCCCGAAGGCGCGCAGATCGGCCTCGGCGTTCGCACCGCCGCAATTCGCCCGGTGCAGATCCAGGGCTCGCTCACCTCGACCGGCAATTCGCTGGATCTCGCAATCAACGGGCTCGGCTATTTTCAGGTGACGACCCCGAACGGCGACACCGTCTACACGCGCGATGGCGCCTTCAGCAGTAACGCACAAGGGCAGTTGGTCACTACCGACGGCTATCTGGTCTCCCCCGCCATCACGATCCCGACCACCGCCACCGCGATCTCCGTCAGTCAGAGCGGTCAGGTCACGGCGACGATCCCGGGGCAACAAGCCGCCCAGACGCTCGGTCAGTTGACGCTTTCCAACTTCGTCAATCCAGCCGGACTTATGGCCTTGGGCAACAATCTGTTCCAGGTGACCACCGCCTCGGGTCCCGCCAACGCCGGCGTGCCCGGCGACACCTCCTACGGCATCATTCAGCAGGGCTATCTCGAAGCCTCCAATGTCGATCCCGTATCCGAAATCACCAATCTCATCTCCGCCCAGCGCGCCTATGAGATGAACTCCAAAGTGATCCAGGCCGCCGACCAAATGTCGAGCACGGTCTCCAACATGCGGTCCTGAACGAGGCTGAACGATGGCCGGACATCTGGCACGAAAGCTATGCGCCGCGGCCGGTCTCGCGGCCGCGCTGGCCCTCGGCGCCGGCGCGAGCGGCCGCGCCGACTCGGGATTCATTCCCGTTCCCAGGATCGTCATCTATCCCGGCGATCCCTTCGTCAACGACGTCCTCGTCGACGCGCCCGCGGGCTCGGTCGATTCGGTCGGCCCTTACATACGCTCGCGCGACGAATTGTTTGGCAAGGTGTCGCAACGCACGCTGCTGCCCGGGCGACCGATTCCTCTCCAGGCGGTGACCAACCCGCGCGTCGTCCGCAGCGGCGCGACCGTCAAGATGATCTATATCGATGGCGGCCTGAGCATCGAGACCACCGGCGCCGCTCTACAGGACGGCGGCGTCGGCGACTTCATCCGCCTGCGCAACGCCGACAGCGGCGTCGCCGTGGAGGGCCGCGTGCAGGCGGACGGATCGGTGTTGGTGGGCGGATGAAGATGCGCGCGCTGCTCATCGCGCTGGCGGCCGCGTTGTTCGCGACGTCCGCCTGCGCCACGGCCCGGATCAAGGACATCGTGTCGCTGAGCGGCCAACGCGACTATCAACTGATCGGCTACGGCCTCGTCGTCGGCCTGCAGGGAACCGGCGACACCCTGCGCAACATCCCCTTCACCGAACAGTCGATCCAATCGATGATCGACCGCTTCGGCATCAACGCGCGCGGCAGTTCGCTGCGCAATCGCAATGTCGCCGCCGTCGTCGTCACCGCCGAACTTCCGACCGGCGTCGACCCCGGCGAACGCATCGACGTCACCGTATCGGCGCTCGGCGACGCCACCTCGCTACTCGGCGGCACGCTGCTGTTCACCCATCTGGGCGGCCCCGAGGGGCAAACCGTCGCCTCCGCTCAAGGCCCGGTTTCGGTGACCGGGTTCGACGTCCAGGGCCAAGCCGAGCAGGTGTCGCAGGGCGTGCCGACCGCCGGCCATATCGCCAACGGCGCCATCGTCGAAACGCCGCCGCCCGCGCCGGTCGAGGAGTTGCGCATGACGCTCGAGTTGCGCAACCCCGATTACGCGACAGCGGTGCGAATGATCGACGTGATCAATCAGTTCGCGCGCGGGCAGTTTCATAAAGACATCGCCTTCGAACGCGGTCCGCGCTCGGTCGAAGTCTTCCGCCCCGCGACGATCAGTCAGACCCGGTTGATGGCCGAAATCGGCGAGTTGCTCGTCGAACCCGACACCGCCGCGCGCGTCGTCGTGGACGCACGAACCGGCACCGTCGTGATCGGGCAGGACGTGCAGATCTCCACCGTCGCCGTGACCCACGGAACTTTGAACGTCAAGATCAGCGAGACCCCGCAGGTCTCGCAGCCGGGGCCGCGCAGTCAGGGAACGACGACGACCACGCCGAAGACCCAGATCGATGTCGAACAGGCGGGCGGCCAAGTCGCCGTCATCAACGGTTCGAGCCTGCGCGCCCTCGTCGCCGGCCTCAACCGCCTCGGCGTCAAGCCCACCGGCATCATCGCAATTCTCCAGGCGATCAAGGCCGCCGGCGCGCTCCAGGCGGACCTCATCACCCAATAGCTCGTCAGCCCGACGCAAGCCGCGACCGCCATCGTGCGGGACGACGTTCACAGCTTGCGAAACCACGTCATGTCCAAAGCGCTCTGGTCCCTTGCGATTGTCGCCTTCGTCGCGACGAGTCTCTCGTCCGCTTCGGCCGAGGACGGGCCAAAGCCGAAAGGCGTGCCCGACAAGAACGCCGAAGGCGAGATCGCTCGCTATTGCGGCGCCATCGCCCCGAGCGCGGCGGAGGCGCGTCTCAACTACCAGATCAAACGCCTCAGCGAACTCGACGCGCGCGTACGACAGGAACTCGACGAGTTGAAAGAGCGTGAAGCCGAAGCCCGCCAGTGGGTTCTCAAGCGTCAGGATCTGGGCAAGGCCGCGAATGAGGACGTAACCGCGATCTACGCAAAGATGTCGGCCGAGTCGGCCGCGGCGCAATTGGCGACCATGGACGAAGAAGTCGCGTCCTCCATCCTCTCCAAGCTGAAGCCGCAGACAGCCAGCTCCATCCTCAACGAAATGGAAGCGGAGAAGGCGGCCCGACTGACGACTCAGATGTCGGCCGGTCCCGCCCAGGAAAAGAAATCATGAGAGTCGCGTTGCGGTTTGCGCCCTTGTCGACTTTGCTGCTGCTGTCCCTCACGGCGTGCGGGAACTCGCCTCAGGAATTCCTGCGCCCGCCCAATCTCTCTCCGGTCGGCAGCGGTCTGTTGCCGGGCGATTCCGACATCGAACCTTCGGCAACCTCGCTCAACGCGCCGCGGACCTCAGCCAGCGTGGGGCGGCCGGATCTATATACCGATCAGCGCATCACCCACGTCGGCGACATCGTAACCGTCGTCATCTCCATCAATGACAAGGCGCAATTCGGCAATGCAACCGACCGCTCAACCACGGCCAAGACCAGTTACGCGTGGACCTACGGCTTTACACCGCCCACGACGGGTTCCGCTTCCTCCTCGGGATCGCCGCTGTCGTTGACCAATGACGTCAATTCGACATCGAGCGCGCAAGGCCAAGGCGACATCAATCGTTCCGAGCAGATCCAGGTCTCCGTACCCGCCGTTGTCACCCAGGTGCTGGCGAACGGCAATCTGATTATCCGCGGTTCTCAGGAAGTGCGCGTCAACTTCGAAGTCCGACAAGTGTCGGTCGCTGGCGTCGTGCGCCCCGCCGACATCTCCCGCGCCAACACGATCGCCTACGACCGCGTCGCCGAAGCGCGCATCTCCTATGGCGGGCGCGGTCGCATCTCGGAGGTCCAGCAGCCGGCCTGGGGTCAGCAGATCTACGACTATGCGAAGCCGTTCTGACGGCAGGAGAGGTCCGAGACCATGGCTGAAACCGACGCCTCCGATACCGACGCCGCGCAGGCGCCCAAGAGCTTTTCAATCAAGTCGGCGCTGATTGAGCTCGTGCTCGCCACCGTCATCGCCGTCGGTTCCGGCGCGTTGCTGGCGATCGTGCTCCTCCCCGCCCAGCCGCGTCCCTCCGGCGGCGCCGCAGGCGCGGTCTCAGCCGCCAAGATGAGCGCCGAGGCGAAGACCTGCACGACGTCTGCGATCGCGCTCGTCGATCTCCCCCCGATCGTGACCAATCTGGGTTCGCCGACCGACGTTTGGGTGCGCGTCGAGGCTGCAATCGTCGTCAACGCCAGGCCGACCGATCACAACGACGTGCTCGCCGCCGAGATCGCAACTGACGAGCTGGCCTATCTGCGCACGTTGGCGATCGCTCAGCTGGAAGGGCCGATAGGGCTCGAAAACGTTCGCCAGGATCTCACCGATCGTGCGGTGGTTCGTTCGAACGGCAAGGTCACCGAACTCATCCTCAAGACCTTGGTGCTGCAATGAGGCGTTTGACCATCACGCTCGCGCTGTTGCTCGCCTCGGCCGGCGCCGCGGCCGCACAGACCGTCGATTTGGGCGCGCTGATACCCGGAGGCAACGCATCGGCGACCGGGCGCGTGTTGCAGATGGTGGCGGTCCTCACGGTCCTCTCCTTGGCGCCCGGCCTGCTGATCATGGTCACCAGCTTCACACGCTTCATCGTCGCGCTGTCGTTCCTGCGTTCCGGTCTCGGTCTCCAGACCACGCCCCCCAACATCGTGCTGACCAGTCTGGCCTTGTTCATGACGCTGTTCGTAATGGCGCCGACCTTCGATCACGCCTGGAAGAACGGCCTGCAGCCGTTGATGGAGAACCGGCTTTCCGAGGAGCAGGCGTTTACCGAAATCACCCAACCTTTTCGCGAGTTCATGCTGTCGCAAGTTCGCGAGAAGGATATCGCGCTGTTCCAAGACCTCTCCAAACACCAGTTCGACGTCGCCGATCGCGCCAAGGTCGACCTGCGGGTCGTGATCCCCGCCTTCATGATCTCCGAATTGCGTCGCGGCTTCGAGATCGGCTTCATGATCGTGCTGCCGTTCCTCGTCATCGACATCGTCGTCGCCACGCTCACGATGTCGATGGGCATGATGATGTTACCGCCGACGGTTCTCTCGTTGCCGGCCAAGCTGCTGTTCTTCGTCATGATCGACGGTTGGAATCTGCTCATCGGCAGTCTCGTGCGCTCGGTCGGCTGAGCGAGCGCAGCTAGGTCCGCGCAAGCTTATCGAGCTTAGCTGGCAAGGTCACAATTAGAGGGCGAAACGACTCATGAGCGTTCTGAACACCTCGGTCTCTGGAATGCTGGCGGATTCGAATTGGCTGTCGACCATCGCCCAAAACGTTTCGAACGCCAACACCACCGGCTACAAGAACGTCGAGACCGAATTCTCTGCGCTCGTCGACGCCTCCCCCGGCGCGCCCTCGCAAGTCGCCGGCGTCACGACGCAGATGGTCTCCTACAACACGCTGCAGGGCCAGGTCGAATCCACACAAACGACTACGGATCTGGCCATCCAAGGCGCCGGGTACTTCCTGGTGTCCGACGGCAGCGGCAACATCTTCCTCACCCGCAATGGCTCGTTTACATCCGACTCTCAGGGCTACCTCGTCAACTCCGGCGGTTACTATCTGATGGCCGCGCCGACGACCAACGCCACCGCAGCCAATCAGTCCGTGAATTCTGAGTCGCAGTTGCAGCGCGTCAACGTCTCCGGTTCGGCCGAAACCGCGTCGCCGTCCACTACAGCGACGATGGCGCTCAACCTGCCGTCGACCGCCACGGCGGTCTCGGCCGCCAATCTTCCCTCGACCAACAGCGCCTCTTCCCAATACACCAACGAGACGACGCTCACCGCCTACGACGATCTCGGCGGCTCGCACACGATCGATCTCTATTTCACAAATACGGGGTCCAACACATGGGAGGTCGACGCCTACGACGCCTCCACCGCGGCGAACGGCGGCGCATTTCCCTATTCGTCCGGCCCCTTGGCGACGGCGACGTTGAACTTCGACGCCACGACGGGCGCGCTGTCCAGCGGCTCTCCGGTTTCGATTCCGATTCCTGGCGGTGAAGCGCTGTCGCTGAACCTCAACAATGCGACCCAGTTGGCGAGCAACTTTGGCATCACGTCCACGACCATCAATGGCAATGCGCCGGGAACGATGGACGGCGTCTCCATTTCGAACACCGGAGTCATGGCGTTCAACTATTCCAATGGCTCCACGTCTGACGCCTACATAGTTCCGCTCGGCACGGTCGCCAGCCCCGACAACCTGTCGACGGCGCTGGGCGACGCCTATCAGACGAGCTCTTCCAGCGGTTCTCTCGAGGTCAACAACGCCCAATCCGGCGGACTCGGCGCCATCGAATCGTCATCGCTCGAAAGCTCTACAGTCGATCTGGCCACGGAGTTGACGAACATGATTCAGGCGCAGAGCGCCTACGAGGCCAATTCGAAAGTTTTTCAGACCGGCACCAACATCTTCGACATCCTCAACAAGCTCCAAGCCTGATGAGCGTCGAGGCGTACCTGGGGTAGGCCCATGTCATTGTCGTCAACCTTTGCGATCATCAATTCCGCGTTCACCTCGACCGCCGCGCAGTCGTCGGTCATCGCCAGCAACATCTCGAATGTCAGCACTCCAGGCTACGTTCGCGAGGTCGCCAACCAGGTTGCGACGAGCTACGGCGGCTCGGAAGTCGTCTCGATATCGCGCCAGGCCAACGCGGCGCTGCTCGATCAGCTCAACACGTCGACGTCGGAATCGGCCGCCCAGACCGCGATCTCCACGGGCTTGTCGACGCTCGCGGCGACCGTGGACGACAGCGCGAGCTCGACCTCGGCCAGCGGCGCCTTGCAGAATGGAACGTCGCCCTCCGCCATGCTCGGAAACCTGCAGAGCGCGCTGACCACGTTTCAGGCGACCCCGAGCAGCGCCGCGGCCGCCCAGGGGGTGCTCACTGCGGCGCAGAACTTGACTTCGGCGCTGAATACGGGAGCGAACACTGTCTCCAGCGTCCGCGAACAGGCCGACCAGAGCATCGCCACGTCGGTGGACTCCATCAACAAGCTGCTCGGACAGTTTCAGCAGGCCAACGACTCTGTCGTCTCTGGACTGGCGAGCGGAGGCGACGTCGCCAGCGCCGAGACCAGCCGCGATTCAATCCTCACTCAACTTTCCCAACAACTCGGGATTTCAACGACCACGAACAGCAACGGCTCGATGTCGGTCTACACCGACAGCGGCGTCACGCTGTTCCAGGACACCCCGCAAACCGTCAGTTTCACTCCGACGGCGACCTATACGGCCACGAGCGTGGGCAGCGCGGTGACGGTCAACGGCATCCCGATCACCGGCGCCTCGGCGCCGATGGCCGTGCAGTCGGGTGCGCTCGCCGGCTACTCGCAGTTGCGCGACGTCATCGCTCCGCAATATCAGACGCAACTCGACCAGATCGCCGGCGGCCTCGTCTCGGCCTTCGCTGAAAGCGATCAGTCGGCGACGCCTACACAACCGACGCTGCCCGGACTGTTTACTGCCTCCGGTCTCACGTCGGTCCCCGCCGACACCGCCGTCGACGGACTCGCCGCCAGCATCGAGGTGAATCCGAACGTCGACCCGACCCAGGGCGGAAGCCTTAGCCTGCTGCGCGACGGCGGCATCTCGTCGCCCGGCAACTCCGCCTATACGTACAACACCACGGGGGCGGCGAGCTACACCGGGCGCCTCCAACAGATGTCGGCAGCCCTGACCGCCACAGACTCGTTCGCCGCCAAAAGCAGTCAGGGCGTTGCGACCGGCCTCGAAACCTCCAACAGTCTCACCGGCTACGCCACCGACTCCGTCAGCTGGCTGCAAGGCCAGAACCAGACCGCGAGCAACGCCGCCAACTATCAGAGTTCTGTGGTCTCACAGGCGTCCGCCGCCCTCTCCAATGCGACGGGCGTCAATCTGGATACCGAAATGACCAACATGCTCAACATAGAGAACTCCTATTCGAGCGCCGCCAAACTGCTGACGACCGTGAACACGATGTTCTCGGCGCTGCTCAACGCCGCGTGATCGCCATGACCCCGATCTCAATCTCAACTGCCTATCTCGGCAATTCGATGCTGCCCGTCGTCGCTCAGGCGGACCAGCAGCTGACCACGCTCGAAACCGAGTCGACGACAGGACAATACGCCAATCTCGGTCTGCAGTTGGGCGAGCAGTCCGGTTACGAAATGTCGCTCAGGAACGCCGACGACGTTCTGGAGAGTTTCTCCGGCGCCAATGCGGTGGTCAACGGTCAACTTTCGGCCTCCGCGGACGCTTTGTCGTCGATTACAACCTCCGCGCAGTCGGCGCTCTCCGCGTTGACCACCTGGACGCCGGGCGGGCCCGCCGACAGCGAACTCGCCACCACCGGCGACAGTTCGTTGCAGGGTCTGATCACGGCGGCCAACTCCACTTATGCTGGGAGCTATCTATTTTCGGGCGTAAACACCAGTGAAGCCCCGATGGCCGCCTATTCTTCGACGTCCTCGTCCTATTCGTCGCTCGTCAGCGCGTTTCAGACCCAGTTCGGCTGCTCGCCAACCAGCGCCGCGGCGGGGTCGATCTCCGCTTCCGATGTTACGAGTTTTCTCTCCGGCGCGTTCGACGACCAGTTCGTCGGCGGCAATTGGACGTCCAACTGGTCTTCGGCGTCCAGCACCGACACAACCGCAGAGATTTCCCCAGGGCAGACCGTCACGACCTCGACCAACACCAATACAGCCGGGTTTCAGGACCTCGCGCAGGGTTACGCAATGGTCTCCCTGCTCAGCGATTCCTCGCTGAGTTCGTCGGCCAAGCAGGCCGTCGTCACCGCGGCGATGTCGAGCATCACCGCAGGCAGTTCCGCTATTACCGCGACCGCGGCGAACCTCGGTCAGGTCCAGAGTACGCTCAAGCAGACCGACGACGACATAACCACACAGATGACGTTGCTGAAGACCCAACTCGGCGGCCTGGACAACGTTAGCGAGACCCAGGTCGCAACCCAGCTCAACACTCTCACGACAGTGATCGAGACGGCCTACCAGGTCACGGCTCAGCTTCAGAAGCTGAGCCTTGCACAGTATCTGCCGGCGTGAACGCTTCGAGGCCTTAGATGTTCGAATTCGCTTACAATGAAATCGTCGAGGATTCCGCGCATTCGATGCGCGCCCAGGAACGCATGGCGCTGGACCATGTGATCGAGTTGCTGCGAGGCGCGACCGACAAGGGGCCTCGAAGCGTGGAGGGCGTCAACGCCCTGTATCAACTCCGACTGCTGTGGTCCGTGTTTCTCGAGGACCTGAAGAGTCCGGACAACGCGCTTCCGGAAGCGCTGCGAGCCCGACTGATCTCGATCGGGATCTGGGTCAACAAGGAGGTCGACCGCCTGCGTGGCGGCGACGCGGCGGACTTCACGCCGCTCATCGAAATCAACGAAATCATTCGTGACGGCTTGAACTGAGGGGCTCATGAACATCACTCTGCGCGCTGGAGAACGGCTCTACATCAATGGCGCCGTGATCCGCACTGACCGAAAGACCACAATCGAGCTCCTCAACGACGCGACGTTTCTCCTGGAGACGCACGTCATGCAGGCCGCCGACGCGACCACGCCGCTCCGGCAAATCTACTTCGTTCTTCAGGTCATGCTGATGGATCCCGCCTCCGCCAAGACGACGTCCCAGCTCGTCAAATCGCTGATCGACAAATCCTTCGACGCATTCGCCGCGGAGGAAATCAGGGCTCGGTTGCGAACCATCGTCGATCTGGTCGGACGCGGTCGCTACTTCGAGGCGATGAAATCGATACGCGCGATGTATACGCTCGAAACTGCGGAGATGTTTCCCGCTTCCGCGGCCGTGCCCTCATCCAACGCTGCTTGAAAGGTGTCCCCATGAGCATCTCATCCGTCTCGACAGTATCCTCGGCGGCCTCGACCACCGCGACGCAATCGACCACGTCCACGGCTTCGACGAATTCTCTGAACTACAACGATTTTCTCAGCCTGTTGATGAGCGAGCTGAAAAATCAGGACCCGACACAGCCGATGGATCCGGCGCAGATGGTGTCTCAGCTGGCGACCGTCTCAGAAGTAGGTCAGTCCGTTCAGACCAACACCAATCTGGCTTCTTTGCTTACCTCAAACTCGCTTTCGCAGGCGGAATTGTTGGTCGGCCAAACGATATCCTCGACCGACGGGACAAAATCGGGACAGGTCACATCGGTGGACGTCACCAGTACCGGCTCCACGGCGACTCTGGCCAACGGCAGCACGATCTCGCTCGCCAACGGCGCGATCATTCAATGAGCGAGGGCGACGTCCTCGATCTCGTGCAGGGCGCGATCTGGATGATTCTCGTCACCGCCGGCCCCGTGGTCGGCGCCGCGATGGCCGTCGGTATCGTGATCGCCCTGCTGCAGGCGCTCACGCAGGTGCAGGAGATGACGTTGACCTTCGTGCCGAAGCTCATCGTCGTCTTCGCGGTCTTCAGCCTGACGGCCTCTTTCATCGGCTCGCAATTTCAGATCTTCACTCAGACGGTCTACAGCCACATCGAGCGCGGTTACAAAGATTAGTCGCCGGGGCGGCCGTGAGCGGTCGGGCGAGATTCGCGCAAGCCCCGCGCGCCAAGGTGGTCGAGCCGTCTCTGGAGTCGCCCCTTGTCCCTGACATCTGCCGCCGCGCCCGCCGCCCCTCCCGCATCGAGAGGTGGGAAGGACATCGGTTTCGCCGTTGGCATCGTAATCGTCCTCTGCCTGTTCTTTCTGCCGGTTCCCTCGATCGTGATCGACTTCGGACTGGCGTTCTCCATCGCGCTGTCGGTGCTGATCCTGATGGTGTCGCTGTGGATTCAGAAGCCGCTGGAATTCTCTTCGTTCCCGACGGTGCTGCTGGTCGCCACCATTTTGCGGCTCGCGCTCAACATCTCGACGACGCGGCTCATTCTCGCCCATGGGGCGCAAGGCACGACGGCGGCCGGCTACATCATCGCGGGGTTTGCCCGTCTCGTGATGGGCGGCGACTTCGTCATCGGCATCATCGTGTTCCTGATTCTGGTGACAATCAACTTCCTGGTCATCACCAAGGGCGCCACGCGTATCGCCGAGGTTGGGGCCAGATTCACTCTCGACGCCATCCCCGGCAAACAGATGGCCATCGACGCCGACCTCTCCGCTGGGCTGATCGACGACAAGATCGCCCAGCAGCGGCGACGCGAACTCGAGGAGGAGAGCGCGTTCTTCGGCTCGATGGACGGCGCATCGAAGTTCGTGCGCGGCGACGCCATCGCTTCGATCATCATTCTCGCGGTCAACATCTTTGGCGGCATTGTGATCGGCGTCACCCGCCATGGCATGCAAATCGTCACCGCCGGCGACGTCTTCACCAAACTATCCGTCGGCGACGGTCTGGTGTCGCAGATCCCGGCGCTCATCATCTCGCTTGCCGCCGGCTTGCTCGTCGCCAAAGGGGGCACCCGCGGCTCGACCGAGAAGGCCGTGCTCGACCAACTCGGCAACTACCCGCACGCCCTGTTCATGGCGGCGTTTCTGCTGTTCATCCTCGGCGTCGTCCCTGGCCTGCCGTTCATTCCTTTCGCGCTGCTCGGCGGCATACTCGCCTTCGTCGGCGTCGCGATCCCCGCTCAACAGGCCAAGGAACGCGCCAAATTCGTGGCGGAGGTCGCGGCGCAGGAGGAGAAGGTCAAGGCGGAGCAGCGTTCGTCGATCAAAGAGCAGCTCAAGCCCGTCGAGATCGAACTCTGCTTCAGCAAGGAACTCGCCGGTACGCTGCTCGCCTCCTACAGCGAGATCGCCAACCGTGTCGCCAAGATGCGGCGCAAGTTCGCCCGCGAATATGGTTTCGTGGTTCCCGACATCAAGCTCACCGACGAAATCAACGCGCCCGCCAAGACCTATCAGATCCGCATTCACGGCGCGGTCACCGCGACCCAGGAACTGCGGGTCCATGATGTGCTGGTCATCGTCGGCGACGGACGACGGCCGAGCACGCCGGGCGACGAAGTGCGCGAGCCCGCGTTCGGCATGAAGGCGTTGTGGATCCCCGAGTCGCTCTCCAAAGAGGCGCGGCGCGAGGGTTTCAAGACGATCGACCCGATCTCGGTGATGTTGACGCATCTGAGCGAGACGATTCACAACAACCTCGCCCGCCTGCTCTCCTACAAGGACATGCGCGGCCTGCTCGACCGGTTGGAGCCGGAATATCGCAAGCTGCTCGACGACATCAGCCCCGCTCAGATCTCGCATTCGGGCCTGCTCGCCGTGTTCAAGCTGCTGCTCGCCGAGCGCGTGTCGATTCGCAATCTCAATCTCATCCTCGAAGCGATCGCGGAAATCGCGCCACATGTGCGTCGCCCCGAGCAGATCGTCGAGCATGTGCGGGTGCGCATATCGCAACAGATTTGCGCCAGTCTGCTCGACACCGGCGTCCTCAAGGTGCTGCGTCTGGGCGCCCGCTGGGACATGGTGTTTCATCAGAGCCTCAAGCGCGACGCCAAGGGCGAAATCGCCGAGTTCGACATCGATCCGCGACTGATGGAGGAGTTCGCAAACCAAGCCTCTGTCGCCGTGCGCAAACGCCTCGAAGAGAAGCATCTGTTTGCGCTGGTGACGACCGCGGAAACCCGGCCGTTCGTGCGCATGATCATCGAGCGGATGTTCCCGACGTTGCCGGTGTTATCGCAACTGGAAATCGCGCGCGGCGTCGAGATTCGATCGCTGGGCGTCGTTTCCTAGCGGCTGACCGATCATGGACGGCTCAGTCGTACAACATAGCTCGAATTGGGCGCTCGGCGCTTTCATCCTGTTCTGCCGTATCGGCAGTTGCCTGATGATCGCGCCCGGCGTTTCCAACGCGCAGATTGCCATGCAGGTGCGGCTGCTGGTCGCCGTCGCCATCACGTTGGCGCTGGCGCCTCTGCTCCTCAGCCAGAGCTCGCTCCGCCATCTCGGCGACGATCCGATCGCAATATTGAAGCTGATCGTCATGGAGGGGCTGATCGGCGCGATGATCGGCACGCTCGGGCGCCTGTTCTTCTCGGCGCTGGAGTCGCTGTCGACGGTGCTGGCGCAATTGCTCGGGCTCGCCAATCCGTTCGGCGTCGAGCTCGACGCCGGTCACGCCTCCGCTCCGATCTCGACCTTGGTGATGTTTGCAGCCACCGCCATTCTGTTTGTCGCCGACTTTCATTGGGAGATTCTGCGCGGGCTGGTCGCCTCCTACCGCACGATCCCGATGGGCGTCGATTTCGACCCCGGTTTCACCGTGCGTCAGATGGCCTCGGTGCTCGGACAGTCGTTCGTCGTCGCCGTGCGCGTGACCTCGCCGTTCTTCCTCT
>Ga0302319_10004721_pt1 | contig 27860 bp, 17 predicted proteins | sample Bog_T0_2_FD_203319 | JGI IMG/M metagenome (GOLD analysis project Ga0302319, IMG submission 203319) | Peat permafrost microbial communities from Stordalen Mire near Abisko, Sweden - Bog_T0_2 | ecosystem: Environmental > Terrestrial > Soil > Wetlands > Peat | place: Sweden: Abisko, Stordalen Mire... | reverse complement strand
AGCTGCACCACTGGCAAGGAACGCCGGATCACCCGATGGGAGCATGAGCACATTCTCGAGGCGGTGCAGCGCCGGCTCGACGAGCATCCGGAGAAGATGCGCCAGAGGCGTGAGACGGTCGAGCATCCCTTCGGCACGATCAAGGCTCGGATGGGCGCAACCCACTTCCTGATGAAGACGCTGCCACGGGTCGCACCTTCCCGGACCACAATCCTGCCGCCAATACGAAACTTAAAAATACACCTCCGAGGATTGGAAATATTGTGCATGTGACTCAGTAGGCCGCCGCCAGTTGGCGGCCTCTTTCATTTCAATTTTAGCCGCCGCCCATTTTCGCCGAATAATTTAGCCGACGCGATATTGAGCCGAATTACTCAGAGCGGCCGGCGTCGGCATGACTTGCGCGCGTTTATCCGGCAGACAGCGATTAGCTCAAAGTCGTTGTGATTGAAAAGGTGGTCACGGTTCTTGGGCGACTTAGCAACGACAATTCAGTAGTCAAATCCGGAAAAGCACAAGATGTTCGACCGACACTCGCACCAACGCTATTGCGAAGTTACGCTTTTGGCGGCTTTTCTAAATACAGAAAGAGTGCCCATAAATTGAAAATAACGACGGCAATAATCATCCAGTGCTGGATCGTGATGACACCAAAAAATACGGTCTCGCCTGACAACCAATTAAAAATATCATCCATCGTCTAAAAACATATTCGAAAATCTGCATAAATATCTCATATTTTCACAGTCGTTCTTTATGCCAATGCTAATAACCGCTGAAATCTATCGACGGCTTCCGCTTCATCGCTGAGCGCGCAAGGCGATTCATCTGTTCGCGTTGCGGCGGTTAGTGGCCTAATTTGAATTGGGGAGTGGGCCTGATTTGATTTCAGATTAATTGGGGTTCGGTATATACTACCGTCCGGGGGCGATCACCTAAAACCAGGAGCAAGCCATGCGAAAGCTATCAGTTACCCTCCTAGCGGCGGCGGCAATTCTGACGATGAGCGCGGCGGCCTGGAAGGCGGATGCCCAGGTAACGCGCGGAGCGACTACTGCCCTCGACCAGGAACAAAATTTCTCGCCAGTTAGGCAAACTGCGTGCGGTCCGTTCCGTGGTCGCTGGTGCGGACCTTACCATCACCGTGTCTGCGGCCCTGCCGGGCGATGCTGGTGCGCCCACTGCTAATTGCGACAGATTGGTGTGCCGACTATTGTATTTTCGTCGCATAAGAGGCCGTCTCAGTTGGCGGCCTCTTTCATTTCATATCGATCCATCATGCGGCCGGTCTTTCCCGCCATTGGTGATGCTGACACGGCCTGCGTCGGCGACGATTGGCGGAACGGGTACTGGCCTGTTTTGACCCCAGTGGCCTAATTTGCTGAATCGACTGGCCTAATTTGATTGTGGACTTTTCAACTGACCCACTACCTAATATTGCCCAGATTGTGCCGACCCCACTGGACATGTGCCCCAAGGGCATGCCTTATTTTTATCTCTTTGCAGCGTCTGGGGGCGTGTGCAGATTTGTAAGTACTGGGGGGATGAATATGCGTTTCGCTCATAAAGCATTGTTTGTCGTGGCCGTCGGTCTGGGGTTTGTTTCGGCCGCGAACACATTATTGCTGATATTATAAAACCAGTCTACCAAGTAAGATTGCAGGATTTACAACGTGCAGCATGACGCGCGACGGCAGGCTGAAGCTGCGTCCACCCAGGCGTTTATTTCTCCTGTTGCCCATGCACCTGCTGAGCCGCAATCGCAACGCGCGCTCATCTTTCAGATTTGTTCCAATCTATTTGAATGATGTACGCATTCAAATCTGCACTGCCGTTAAACATTGGCCGCACGCAAATATAAATTCCCAAAAGAGCCTCGACCGACTGAAATGTGTAGCCACCTAGGCGCTTGGGGGCCTGGTTCTCGTCTCCACCTTTTGCGATGAACGAAGTTTTGAGGGCTGCCTCAATTTTAGTGAGTGTGCGCTCTGAGAACTCTCCCTGAAATACCTTTTCAAGCGTTCCCTTCGATAGGTGGTCGCGGATCAATTCCTTTCGAGCAATTCCATTCATATCGAGGTGGCGCTGAATTGCAGTGGCAATCCCTAGTCGCTTCTCCCTAGTATCCAATAATGCTGACTTGTTTTTCATGACCTCCCCCTCGCCATAAAAACTAGTAAAAAGTAGCACATTTCCTTCGAAATTGGCGATCCCCCAAAATCGATTTTGGAATTTTACGAAAACTCGCTGGTGGCTTCTGAATATTGAGGTGCGCTGGGTTTCTTTGCGTTCGCAAAAACATCAGCGGCACCCTAAGTGCTCCTCACGAAAGGCAGATGCCGATCGGATGGAGCCAACGACCAACGACCGCAAGATCCCAGTCAGCAAATGCGTTGCGAAATTAGCCGGAAACTCGCGCGGATATTCTTATCGTCAATTATGACCAAACGTGTGCCTTCATGATGATTTTTGAAATAATCGGCGCGGTATTTTTTTTCTTATTTCTTGCCGCAATGCTTACTGGAAAAATTTAGCGTGTCGCAAGGGCACGAATAGCGAAGGACGATTTAATGCGTAAAAATGCATTCTTATTTACGACGATGATGCTCCTAGCGGTCGGACTCTCTGGGTGCATCGAATCGGAAAAGCAATTGCTTCCTGATAGCGACGCAATCACTAGCGTCCCGGCTGGAGAATACATTGCAAATGGCGAAGTTGGCGCGGACGGAATACGAAAACTTGAACACTGGACTGTATCCCGCGAGGGTATCCGGTATCGATTGCAGGCCCCGCCTAAACTAGACGGCAAAGCGCCGTTAGTTTTCGGCACAATTCATCCATTTGATAATCAATACGTTCTTTTCCAATACCGCGACGATTCATTGAAAGGTCGTAAGTACCAGTATTGGCTATTAAGCGTTCGCTCAAATTGGGTTTTGATTAATCTGATCAATTGTGATCCGAAGCTTTTGAAAAGCGTTGGAGGCAACGGCGATTGTGAAGATATAAAATCGCGCAATGTTTTAAATGCGCTGGCTAAAAATGCGGCCAAGCATCCCTTTGATAATCCAGGCATTTCAGAGTCATCGAATCTAGCTGCGGCGCTGGTAATTCAAAGCGCCTATACCTTCTCTTCGAGCGGAATTTCTTACTTAGAATCAAATCAGTTCGACCGCGCTATCCGAAACTTCGATCAGGCAATCAAGCTCGATCCAAACTACATTGATGCTCTTGTTAGTCGTTGTTTTGCGCGGGCAATTGTCGGCCAACTAGAGCAAGCGCTTACCGACTGCAACGAATCGCTGCGGCTAAAGCCTAATTCTGTTGAAGCGTTCGAGAATCGTGGCCTCACTCATCTCAAGCTCGGTCAGTTTGAAAAGGCTATCAACGATTACGACACCGCTTTAAAGATCGATCGCAGTCAGGAGCGCTCGCTTTATGGTCGCGGACTGGCCAAGCAGAAGAAGGGCGATAGCGCCGGTGGTGGTGCTGATATCGCAGCTGCGAAGGCGATTGACGAAAAAATTGCGCAAACGTTTGCAGGTTACGGCGTGAATTAGTATTCGATGGTGGCTGAGGCCTAATTACCAGTCGAGACTAAAACTTGTGCGCTGTCGAAACTAGGAGCGAGATATGCGACCGCCCTTTTTTGGAATACTGTTTTTGGCAATGACGATGTCACCCGCCTTTGCGTTTGCTCCGGACGGATGCCAGCAGCAGCGTGCCATGTATCCTAAGAAATGGAATGATGTATCTAAAGAAAAGCCCCTCTTTCTTTGTTCGTCGCATTATGGTGATCCGATAAGGGTCACGATAGGCCAGCCCGACGAGCATGGACGCCAGTTGATGAGCTTGGTACCGACTGAAGAATCCGAAGACCAAGCGAAACAGGATGCCAAAAAGAACGTTTACCGTATTTGGCTCGACTACGAGCAGGTTGAGCGCCTATTGCAAGCAAAATACTTTGCGACGATCGTTAGACAGGAACATTCGTGCTGGATTCGAGGTAGCCTTTCTGATGATCCGCTTTTTTTTATGGACAATACGGATCCGCCCTCGGATGAACCAGCCGAATCTGGATCCTTCTATAACAAGGCTCCTCGTTTTTCAGTGTTTCAAAGCAATGCATACGATTGCGGACCTATTAAATAAGCACCGTGGATCATGACTACAAACAAGAGGGCACAAATTGAGCGAAAATGGTTTCCTAATGGCAGGTTACGGAACATAGCAACGCGCCATTCTCTCAAAGCGCTCGGTTCAAAAAACTGGTTAGGTCAGCAGCGGTAATACTCGCGGCTAATAAAACATTCGCCCGTGCAAAGCCATCTTCGTTTGAACGACGATAGATTTCGGCCGGCCTTGAGAGATTTCCCGCGCACGCCAGATTGCTAGAGTGCGCTGCTGACCCTTCCATACATCGACGGGTCGTCCCGCGGGCCGGTCGGAGACCACACCGCACGTAGCGGCATCGGCTTCTGAGGCTTGAGCTTGTCTTTGTCCGTGCCGAACTGGTTTTCTAGCCAAGCCATGCATTGTCCAGCAGCGGTCTGCCCAATCTTATGCTCAATTTCCTTATCGGTGGCGATGCTGGTCTCCGACGAGGTGATCTTGGCGACATTCTCCGAGAGGCAGTCGAGCACGATCCGCTCAGCGCGGTAGCGTAGGGCAACACCATTTGGATCGCGCCGCATCAGCGAATCGAACGGCGAAGCGGCCGTGCTCGCAGCCGTGGTGATCATGCGATCGGTGTCTTCGCGCAGCCAATCGTTCACGAGGCTGCCTTGCGTCTGATAGAGACGCTGTGAGAATAAAGCAGTGCTGCGATTAGCTGCGAGCAATTCGGATATCTCGAACAAGCGATCATAGATAACCTTTGCCGAGCGCTGGATCAGGTTGTCGAGTTCCTGCATCGGTGCATTACCACGGTTGTTGCCCATGAACAGGGCCTCCAATTCGGGTTTCAGCCGTTTTAGGATCATCACGCGCAAGCGCTCCGCCGACCAATTCTCCCCCACAAAACTTTCAAAGGTTTCAAGCTTGCTGTCCTTAAATGCGCGGTCGAGGGATTGCTCGATGGCGTGGGCGGTGACGTCGCCGGCCACGCTCGATTTAGTTTGCTGCGCCTTGAACACGTCGATGATCTCTTCGATCCGTTTTGTGTAATCACGGTCCGCTTCGCTCGAGGCTGCAACCCCAATTTGAGCAATGTTCTTAGTACCAACCGCGCCGACATCGCCGCTTATAGAAATGGTCTTCAAAATGGCTGTCTGGTGCTGCTGTGATGGTGCGCCGAGCGACGCGAGTACGCGGTCGTCTGCTGCGTTCTTGTCCTTACTTTGTTGGTTGTCTTGATCACCTTGATTGGCATTTCCATTGCGAGAATTCCTAGGCATGCGCCCATGCGCCATGCCGGACATGATGCCTCCAACGATGGCGCCCCCGATTATGGCGCCGCCTAACATTGCTCCGAAACCGTCGCGTGCGTGGACCGGCGTGATGTCAACCAGTCCGCCGACCAGTATTGACGCAGACGCAAGAACGATTGCCTTTCGCATTGCCTTGCTTCGCATGAGCTTAGTCCTTTGTGCCAGCTAGCGCTGCTTTTTGCCTAACGCCATGTCTTCTTTTGCTGTCTTGATTCGCTGATCGAGGAGGTCTGTGAACGGTACGTTATTCTTTTTTGCTTCCTCGAACACACTAATCATGGTTCCGCGCAGTTCGTGGTCGGAGCAATCAGAATCACGTTCGATCTTACGAAACTGCGGCTCGGTGGGCGATTCGTTGCGACCCCAGTCCCAAATCCATACCAACTGCTTCATTTCGAAGCCAGGAAAGGCATCGCATCGAATTGGTACCGAGAGTCGCCCCGCTTTGACCCGGCGGGTCATCGGGTCGACCTTTCCATAATAGTGCTCAATTCGGTCGACTTCATCTTGCGTCAATAGCGGACGTCCGGAGGTATCGACGGCCTGACCGGTCTTGGCCATTTCGGCCAGCAGATGGCCCGCTGCGATCTCCATAAACGGATCGCCGTCGGTCGTCGTCGGATCGGCCTGGGTCGAAAGTTCGATAGCCTTGTAGGCCATTCGCATCGCCTTGATGGCGTCCTTATTCTGCCCGAGCAGCCCGTTCTGGTAAATGCGGGCAAGATAAAGTGCCGCTTGGGGAGAGCCTTGGCTCATGGCGCGCCCCAATAACGTCACTGCTTCGCGTGGGCCGTCTTGCGGCTTAATCAGAACCCGCCCGTCCATCAGTCGATCGGCAAGCTCAATCTGTGCATCGCTGTCACCTGCGTAGGCCGCCAGCCGCCAATAGCGTTCGGCGATTTCCGGCTCGGGCCTCGCCATCCCTTCGCCGGATTCCATGATGACGGCGAGATTATATTCGGCGGCGCCATCGTCGGACGCGGCCGCACGGCCGAACCAGAGCAACGCCTGTCCCGGATCTTTAAATTGACCGCGTACGCCTTTATAATACAGAAGGCCGAGGTTTAACCGCGCTCGCACAGAACCGGCGTCGGCCGCCCGCTGGTACCACTCGATGGCTCGTCGCCCGTCCGCGCCGCCGGTGCTTAGACCGCGTTGTAGCGCTTCACCGCGCTCAACCATCGCAGAAACGAGGCCACTTTCCGCGGCCTTGGCGAACCATTCGACTGCCTGCGTAATGTCTTGCTGTATGTCGCCGATTCCATACTTGTAGTGCAAACCGAGATTGTACATAGCCAGCGGAAGACCTTGCTCGGCCGCCTGCTTGAGAAGTCTGCTTTCCTCACCGTTTTTCGTATCCTCGCTGGGCGAACTCTCGTCAAGGATGGCGAGATTGTTCAAAGCGCTGACATAGCCTTTGTCGCGCGCATCGTTGTAGTTCAGGCGTGCTTTGCGCAAGGCGACTGTAACCTTGCCGGGGTCTAGGCCAGGCTGGCTGGCCAGCTGCTGGTAGGCTCGGCCGACATTGAAAAGAAAACGTGCGACGAGTGGGTTTGCTTTGATCTCCTTGTTGCAGGCGGTGATGGCTTGCTCTGCGTCAATGTTGTCAAAGGCGACGCCCGGCACCTCGGGCGGTCTCGCCGGATCGAGATCGGACGCGGCCAACCTGTCGCAGTCGCTGATCGGCCGCCGCGGATCGGCCGCCGGTACTACAACCGGGTCGTCCGAGGTCAAGCCGAGATTTGCAAGCGCCCGGCGTGCCAGTTCGGCAGTTGCACAGCTATCGAAACGCTGTATGTGTCGCCGGAAAAATTCCCGCTTACGCAATTTGGCAATCTGCCCCCAATCTTCGCTGGCCCCTGCACATCTATCTTGCGTCAACTCAAAGCGCTCTCGACCGATCGAGCCGATAAAGAGGTAGTTCTCGGCATCGTAGCCATTGGAAAAATATTCGGGTTCTTGCTGTGCGCCCTTCTTTTCGGCGATCGCACGGGTCACCAGACTTACTCGTTTCGCAAACTCGAGAAGCGTCTGGCCTGGCCGCAGCAGTTCGGAGCGAACCACCTCGGTAAACAGCGAATTGCGCCGATGGTCGTAATCATCGAACCGCTCGATCGCCTGTTCGCCGAAAGACGCCGAAAATAGAACCATAAAGCCTTGCGGTGGATGGCCCGAGTCCAACAGGCGGCTGCCCGAGTCGGACCCGCGTTTGAGACGCTTTACGTTGCCGTCAGCGCTAGGTTCGGGTGCGAGCAGCGAACGGCAGGCATCGAGAATGACGATGGCGACCTTTGGATGCCGTGCGGCGATTTTTTCTTGAATTTCCTTGGTTGAAATGCCGCTGCGGGGAATCTCGTTGCGCTGATAGGAATCGATGTAAGAGCTCACTCGCAATTGCACGATTTCGCGATTGTGTTGTTCCTTGTCGGGCAATTGCGATTGCGTATAGGCGAAAGGGCTCTTGATGTCGCCTAGCAGCAGATAATTCGTCTGATCGGCCTCGATACCGAACCCGTGACCGGAATAATAGAACAGCACATCGTCTCCCGCCTCCACGGTCTTGAGGAAGGCGTCGAGCTCTTTCTCAAATTCATCTCGGTTCTTAGGATCAGCGACGACTTTGATGTTCTTTTTGTCGAAATCGACTTCCGTAAGGTCAAGGGCCAAATCCTTCGCGTCGGTTACGGTGCGGCTGAGCTGCTGAATCTTGGGATCGTTATAGCGCTGAACACCGACGAGAAAGGCGCGGCGCGTTTCGGCGCCCGCCGAAGTCGCGATTGAAAATAGAAGAAGAAATGCAATAAAGGCACTTGCGCGCGACAGCATCGTGCAAGAGTTAATAAGTCCGAGCATGGCACGCCGAATCCGTGTCCAAAAGCCCCTGCAAGTTGTTGACTATGCCTATGGTTGAACGGCCCAGCAAGGGCCTGCTGCGCGTTCTTTGCACCACTTACGATCCGTTCGGCTGGTGGGGCGGGACCTAACTTCGACAAACGTACCTAAGATTCTCCAGCAATATTAAAAGGTTGGTTCTTGATCGCGTCGGGTGCTCGGCACTGCGCTTTTGCTCAGCGACCCAGTGATCGCGCGACACGGAAGCCGATTTCGGCACGCCGCTCATCGACAACTTGCCAGCTACGTTTTGCCGTGCGCACGTCGCTTGGTGGGTCCGACCACGAGCCGCCGCGAATCACTCGCGCTCGGCAGTCGCCGGTCTCTCTCGCTGCCCCGTTCGATGCGATGCCGGCAAGGCTTTGATTCCAGCAATCCTCAACCCATTCGCTGACATTGCCGCTGACATGCACCAGGCCGAACGGATTGGGGATGCCGACATCCGCCGGCATCGTGCGCCTTAGTGCCTGTGCCTTTGGGCTTCCCTCGTATGAATAACGCCAGTCGTAATTCGCTTGATCGGGCGTTATCCCGTTGCCAAACCAATAAGCAAGTGAAGGGCAGGCCGTTGTGCAGCCACGCGCGGAATATTCCCATTCAGCTTCTGACGGGAGGCGGTAGGGCGCGCCGGTCTTTCGCGTGAGCCAAGCCACGTAAGCTTTGGCGTCTTGCCAGGAAACATTTATTACCGGACGTGTGCCGGTGCCCCAATCATAATCTCCTGGCCGGTAGGCATTGCATCCGCCTTCGGCGACGCAGGCGAACCATTCTTCGAACGTGACTTCCGACCGGCTTACCGCAAACGGCTCACCAATATCGATTGTCTGCTGGGGCCCTTCATCGGGACCTCGGCCCGGTTCGTCGGCGGCCGATCCAATCGTGCTGTGCCCTGCGGGCACGACCGCCATAATCGGACAGGTTGTACATTCCTTGAAAAAGGCTTTGCCCGCTCCGAACGCGCGTGGATTTTCCGGAGCCGACGTCAGCACAGTAATTGTTGATGCAGATGTGGCAGCTGGCAGTATCGCCTCCGGTTGCGCAAGAGCCGAACGCTGCGTAGCGATTGGCATGCCGGTATCGCGGTTTGCTTTCGTATCGGATGAATTTTTATTTTCCGAAAGAGCATTTGGGTTGTCTTGGCTCGGCGCCGAAGGCGATCGGCCAGCAAACATAAACCAACTGGCGATAGTAAGAATGGCGAAAACTGCTAGGCCCGCCCCTAACAAGGTCGTAGCGCGCTTTACGACGGGACCTCTCGCTTCCGGCGGCGGTGACGTAGCGCGACCGTTTTCTGCAGTCGCATCGGAATCACCGGCATTGGCTTTTATGAGTTGTTCGATCGTATCCACAAGCCGATTACCGAGGGCCTTGCGCTCGACCCATTGCTTGTTCGTCAATAGATATTTCAGCCCTCCCGACGGCTCGACAGGATCAATCCGTAGCGGATAAATTGGTTTCTTGTATTGGGCGGCGATCTCTAATTCGCGGAGGACGTGTTCGCTCTTGTTCGCCGCCGCGGAGAACAGCAATAACATTGCACGGCTGTGCTCGATTGCGCGCACGATCTCCTCTTGGTACGAGCTGCCAATAGGAACATCACGCGATGAAATCCAACAGCTAAGCCCACGCTTTTCGAAATCCCTAACGAGGCCCTTGGCGGTTTTTTCGTCGACTGACGAATGACTGATAAATAAATCGCGATATTCCATGGCGTTCCCTTGTCGCCTGAAAAGATTGTTGCCGAGCGGCCTAGCTGGGCCCATCGTGCTGAATGTTAATTGGAGTTCGTCGTCGAAGCCAGCGGCGGTAGCTACAACGTTGCATTGCACAGGAGGATTCTCGCCCCGATCGCTAACAAAATAGCCGACAAATCGCCGAATAAATAACCACAAGTACAAGCTGGCGAGCAGTGCTGCGTGGGATTAGGTTGCGTTGGCAATCTACTCAGCATACGCTTATAAAGTTTCGTGTGGCGGCTTGCGGTTAGGGGTGGGCCCGTGGGCGAATTGTTGCGTAGAAGCGTTGAGAAGGCTTGTGTTGCATTGGCCATTTTTGGCCTTACTGCCTGTGCGGTCGTCGACCAGTACGCGGGTAGAGCTGTCGTTTATAATCTGCAGGCAGAGCAGGCGCAGGAACAAGCGCTTTTATTGAATGTGGTGCGCGCGTCGGTGCGCCGGCCGATGCAGTTCACCGGATTGCAGTCGATTTCGGGCACCGCGTCGGCCAGCGGCAGCATAACTGGCGGCGGCTCGAGCACACGTCAAACTCCATATATCTCGTTATTTGGGTTGACGCCACCAAGCAGTAGCACGTTGGTGTCTAACATCGTCGCTGGCAGCCTCGGCGGCACCGCGACCATGAGCGGGGGCCCTACGTTTAGTGTCCCGGTGCTCGACACACAGGAATTTTACAAAGGATTTCTAAATCCGATCTCAGGACAATCGCTCGACCTATATTTCCAGTACGGGTATCCGCGCGACGTTTTGTTCAATGTTATGATCCAAAAAATCATCATCAAACGGCTTGATGCGGGATGTCGAGTCGAAGTCCACACGCCAGAATGTGAGATGACGATCAGAAATTATGCTCCTGAAGACGTCAGCCTTGAGTTGTTCCAAGGGATTATCGGTTACTTGATCCGTCTGGGGTTGAGCACGGAACCCATTATCGAGCCGGCAATTAAACAGAAGGGTTCGACTGACGCTAAGGCGGCCCCGGACGAAAGATTATTTGGCTTCTGCTTTGCACCGCGCGAAGCTGCGGACTATCGGCTTATCAATCGCCATGTCCTGTGTGGGCATCCGGCTGCCGGCTTACAATTGAAAGCATCGGAAATCGGACGCAAGTCCCTCATTAGCGGAGTGCCGCTTCCAAAAGATCTCATCGATAAACTCTATGCCGATACCATAGAGCCGCGGCTTTCCAGCGACGCACGTGCGGACGGTTTTCGTAAGATCCGCGAATTCGGCGGAAAAAATGTGTCGATATCTTTCAATACTCGTTCTATCGAGGGAATTCTTTACTATCTCGGAGAAGTTGTTCGCAGATCCGCGCATCCTGAATCAGGCCAATCATCACATCCCGTTCAAGTTCGTGTTGGTCCGCCGCAAAATCCATTCCCAAAACAATCTTGTCCTTTCGAAGGGCCTATCGATGGGTACCGCTGCACGGATCTCTTTGTCGTAGAAGAAGGGGTGTCCGATCCAAACGGAATTTCCGTCGATTACGAAGGGGGGCATTATACCATTTCGTCCGATACAGGTAGTTCGTGGACCATGCCAGTGTTCGACATCGTAAAACAACTGCAGGCGCTTAACACATCAGCAAAGCAGTTGCCTGCGTCCAATCTCATCTCAGTCTTAAGCAACTAATCGTACAGGGCTAAATTTATGGGATCGCTGCCTAGCCGCGTGCCGCTGGTAATTGGCGTGACGGGGCACCGGGACCTGCGGACCCAAGATGTGCCGCTGCTCGAACGTGAGGTCGCTGCAATCATAACGCGTCTGCAGCGCGATTACATAGGTGAGGAAAACGAGACCCCGCTTGTTCTTATCTCGGCGCTTGCAGAAGGCGCCGACAGAATTGTCGCACGCGTTGCGCTGGCGTTAGGCGTTCGATTGATTGCGCCACTCCCGCTGCCGATTACCGAATATAGGCGTGACTTCGAGCCGGGATTAACTCCTGGTGCGGCCATCGAATTTGACCGGTTATTGTCGCAAGCGGCGGCGGCCCCAATTATGTCTTTTACCGCGGGCAATTCACTCGAGGCAGTGCGTACTGATGCAACAAAGCGCGCCGAGCAATATCGTGCGGTTGGGTTGTTCATTGTCCGGCATTCCGATGTGCTGATTGCGCTTTGGGACGGAAATGAAAAAGACAAGGCCGTCGGCGGAACGGGCGAGGTCGTGACATTCAAACGCGAGGGCATTCCGCTCGTTGTGAGCGGCTCGGCGCACGCCAGTCTTGACGGATCCGAGATTGGGCCTGTTATTCATGTCGTAACGCCACGCAACAAGCCAGGCAGTCCGGCAACAGATGTGACGGTCCTTGCTTGGGGTAGCGAGGTCATACGCCACCATCGCGGCGGTTTCGCTCGGAGGTTTTTTGATAACGTAGGGGAAATTGCCGCTAATCTATTCGGGCGTAAACAGAAATCCGTCACATCGAATTTGTCACTAGACGACCGACGTGATTTAGAAGCGTGGGAAACATTTGAAGTATTGGCCGCGCTAACAAAGGAATTCAACGGTGAAGCCGCGGCCCTGGAAGCAATGACGGGCGGTTCGCTTCAGACGGCAAGCAATATCGATGCGCTCTTTACCGATCCTGACGATGGCCGACTACACGGCGACGCAAAACAGCATGCGCTTAAAGTCGCTTCGCACTGGTGCAAGCTTTACGGCATTTCCGACACTCTTGCGAAAAATCGGCAAGTGCAGTTTAAGAACGATTGGAAATTGCTATTCGTTCTTAGTTTCTTGGCTTTCGTTTTCTTTGCCCTGTTCAGCCATGTAGGTTGGGCGGCTAATTGGTTGCTCGGCGGCTACACCTTTGCCGTCGCAATTATCTTTTATGTATTCGTAAGAGCTCAGATTAGGCGCGATCAGGAACGATTTCTTGATTACCGCGCGCTTGCCGAGGCGCTGCGCGTCGCGGTCTATTGGAACATTCTTGGAATAGATCGCCACTGGTCCGGCGTGGCTAAGCAAAGCATCGTCACCAACACGGATACTATCGGCATGCTCGCCAATTGTTATCCGATCAAACAACCAAGCGAGCTAGCATGGATCAAAATATGTTTGCGAACTCTTGAGCTCTGGCACGGCCCGCAAGGAAACAGAACCAAACTCGGTCTCGATCCCGAAACGTATGCTATCGCCCGTCGTTTCTGGGTTCATGGTCAGCTTTCATATTTCGAGCGTCAGGGTATCCAGCACAATCGCCGCGCGGAAATTCTAGAAGGCTGGGCCCTGGTAGTACTCTTCATTACTCCGTTCTTTTTGGTGCCGCTACTGCTGTCCGCCATCGGTGAAGGCCGATATTTGGGGCTGCGGCTGCACGATCTCTTCCTCATCGCTATCGGAATTTTGCCGGGGCTTGCGGCCACATTGACCAGCTATTCCGAGCGATTGGCGCTGAAAGCACAAGCACGACAATATGATCGCATGCGGATGCTGTTCAAACGGGCATACGACCTGTTACCGGAGATGATCGATAGTAGTTCAGAATATCATATCCTTTCGCTCTATCGCGAGCTCGGTACCGAGGCAATGAAAGAAAATGCAGACTGGGTTGCGATCTACCGCCAGCGGCCAATCCGGCCGGTGCAGTAGAGTTTCTCCTGTGCGCTTGGATAATTTAGTTTACCGTTTTTATCGATTGTGTGCCGTGGAGCTGTTCGCGCGTAACCCATCCCGTCGCACTTTCCCAGATTGCTCTGAGTTGCGGCAGATCACGAAATTGACTCGGGTAATCACGGGATACAAGCCACAAGGCCGAGCCCGAATGCTTGAGCGCAAACTTCGCCGCCTTCCGGCCGTCCGTTGAATCTACGTCGGCAACGATAACATAATTCTTGCCCTCACTAGCCGTTGCTAATTCCAGCCTCGAAAGCGCGGTTTCAAGCGTCGATTCAAGCGCCAATATCTTGTCCTCACGCTGAACCTCAAAGCCTGCTTCAGCGAGAACCTTTGGAAGGTTCCTGAAGTCTGTCCGATTTTTCTCGCGCTCGATTTCTGGAAGGTGTTCCCAGTCGACCAGCAATTCGTGTCGGGGAGGAAAATCCGAGCGCACGTCACCGTACGAGACGCCGAGGAGACGGCGGTCGATCACCCAACGCCGGTGCTCTAGCTGCGCCAAGAGTTCGATTTCGTCGGGGCTAAGTTCAAATGGGACCGGTGTCCTCGATGGCGCCATACGCAATCCGACCTGCGCAAGCAGAATTGGTAGGTTGTCGGCTCGCCTACGATTGGACATCTTTACGGTCTCAGGAAGCAGGTTCCATGGCTTGTCAGAATAAGTGTTGCCAATAGACTGCCGCGAATCACGATACTGCGCGTGAATTGCCTTTGCTAATATATCGAGTTCGCCTCGGATTAGTATGTCGGAACTGAGCATTTCCTCGAGACCGCCGAAAACTCGAAACCGCTGGCGTGGTCCCGGCATTTTCTCCATTGCGGCTACAAATTGGCCCAGATGGTGATGCTGTCCAAGCCGCAAGAATATAGGCACGTGAATTCTCGCAAGGTCATCGAGCAGGCGGCGCACGCTCAAGCCGGCATAAAGGCCGGTTTGGTCGTCGTCGATACAAATGGCGATGCCTAACAGCGGAAGATCGTGTACAAGCGCCTCAATGGTGTCCCAGACCCGCTCATTATCAAGGGAAATATCTGCCTCAACGAAGGTCACATTAGCAACCTCTGTCACCGCCGGATAGGATTGCAAAAACCTTATCCGTTTTTCCTCAGCCATTCGGTCGAGCACGATTATCTTGGTCTTTGTTCCAATCGAGGTGGGCGCCGCGCGGATCATGTGAAGCAAGACCTGTCGTCCCAAAGCGCAAAACCCGGCAATGACAAAAATTCCGGGATCAATTTCCGGCCCGGGCGGCAGCCGCAACGATCGTAAGAGCAGTCGAGCCACATTTTCATACGTATTAAAGAGCCGAAGCTCGACATCACTAGATCCAAGGGCCTGTCGGTCGTGATCGATTATTCGCGAGAACAACCACTGGTCGCGCATTTCCGTGAGGACAACAAGTGCCCGCGATCCTGGCTGCCGGCGATTGCTCACTAGGTCCTTGATGTGGAGTGCGACGTCCATATTGCTTGCATCATCGCCCGTGCATACGACAATCGTTTGCGCATGGAGCACCCCACCAAGCTTGAGCACATCTGAATTTGTTGCGTCTCCCCTCACTACAGGGATTCCCTGGCGATCGCATGCGGTGGCATTTACGGTGTCATCGGCGCGATCAATCACCACGACTTCCTGACCCGCAGATCGCATATTGCGAACAACCTGCATTCCGGTTTCGCCCAAGCCACAGACAATAGTGTGATCCTTCATCTTGCGCGCCTGCGCCAACCTGAAATCATGGCGGGCAGCGCTGACGAAAACACGGACGGTCGAAAGAAACGCCCCAACCAACAGAACTACCCTTCCGCCTTGCTGCGCAAGATCCAGCAGGAGCGGTGCGTGGTGCGGTAGTTCGTACCGTCCAAAAAGAATCTTGAAAGGATCAATCAGCCAGCATGACCAATCGCCAGCACAGGCATTCGATTCGGCCAAGCCAACGATTGCCATTAGCAAAACAATGAGGGCAGTAATGATAACAGGAAGAAAATCGCGAGTTTTAAACATTAGGCCGCTGCCCAATAACTAGATTTAACGAATACCATAGCTGTAGCCCGCCAAAGAGCGAATAGGCAACGGTCTCCAGAGCTTCTGATATATGAGAAATCGAGGATATTCGATCGGTAATTCTCGAATGCGCTATAAGCCCGGACGTCTGGATTTGAGAATTATCAAAGCACTCACTTTGTCGAACTATTGATGCGCTTTGTAAGCTCGTCCAAAACGAAGTTTGCGCCAGTCCCGCCGTTTTCACGCGACGCGCGGGCATCGGCAATCAAGCGGATAGTCCCTGCTGTCGTTTCCAACTGCCACTTTTCATGGTCTGTCGCTAAGGCGTCTCCCAGGGCTTCGGCGGATCCGTCCGCATCATCGGCGAGCACTGCGAGCTCAAGCCGCGTTGCGTAGTCCCAGTAATTGGTCTGCTCTTTCCGTGCCAGACGTCTTTCGACGGAATAACGAACGACCTGGATTAACGCATGGCGGCGAGGGTCATTAGTGACCTCCATCAACGCAACCGCGTTAATGCCTGGATAGGCGTCGCGCCAATCAGCTTCAAAGCCTTCCAAATATATCTCGATAGCCTGTTTGAGGTTGGCCTTGGCCGCAAAGGTGTCTCCGCTATTCGCTGCTTTCTGCCACCGATCTTTATAGATGCGCCCTAATAATCCATTCGTTTCGCTTGACGGGCCACGCTCGCGGAGAATCTCCTTCAATGTTTCCTCCGCCTCTCGCGATTGACCGAGGCGGTTTTGCGCAAAGGCGCGTTGCTCACGTACCAATGTCGTGCGTGATAGCGTGCGATCCATGCCCTTGATGACGTCAAGTGTTTTTTGATGCGCGCCAACGGCCCGATACGACAGCAACAAATCGATGGCCACTCCAGCTTCGAGTCCGGACACCTCGCCGAGTGATGCTTCGACCGATTCAATCAATGCAGTGTCATTCCGGGCGCGCGCAGCGGCAAGGCGTTCCTTTATATCTGCAGAATAGGCGGCGCGTTCGCGGAACACGTCAGTGCGTTCGCGATTTATGGGCGGCGGCTGCAAACCGTCGATGAGTTGATAGAGTGGGCTGTCTACAAGGTCGCGAACCATGCATGCCTTGAGCCGGTCGACGAGCGAAGCACAGTCGCCCGCCACATCATTCGGCTTTCCTGTGGAATCGAGGGAATATGGTAAGGCGCGCAAGCCCGCGACATCGAAAGGAAGTCCAGCTTGGCCAGCCATGGTCATAATAGTTGTGGCAGGTCGAGCTGCGTGCCTGACACCTAATTCGTAATAAACGTTTGCGTTTAGAATGGTAAGATCAGCAATGGCGTACTCGCTGAGCAATAATCGTTCATACATGAGCTTGTGAATAAAGCCATGTGATTGCTCTTCATCCGCTCGAATCGGGAGCAGTCCTACAGCTTCGATCGCCCGCTTGAAAATGGATTGATAAACACCATTAAAATCAATCAGTCGACCCGATGAATCTGGTTTAACGCCGAAGGGCATCAAAACAAAACACACCGACTTCGTCATGGCTAACCTAGACCTAGGTAATTGCCGTTAAGAAAGAGCATTCATCACCCATGGTGCATTTCACAACTAAAGCCAATTCAGCATGCCGCCCGTTACCACGACAAATATGGCCTTTGACAACCGCGCGGCCGCTTCGCGATATCTATGCCGTCCTGACCGAACTTTTGTCATCTTATCAGAATTAGCCCCTAATCGAGAATTAAATACCGGCTCGCCATCTTTCCTGGCGATCGTCTATGACGGAACGCTTACTTGTGGACCACTAGAGCCTATAGTCTCAACGATTGATGTGTCCTTCGGCGTTATTTTCGTTCTTACTCCAAAAGCGGATCTTGCTAGGTTGCGCTTGACCAGCCGATAAGCGCCAATACGCAATATCACTTTCTTGAACTAAATTACTTTGCGCGAATTACCGCCGCCGGATTGGCTATTGGCCAGATAATAACTTCAGGCTCGGGGGTAGATACCCGAGCGACGAGTTGTTGGGGTGTCAATGAAGATTTTCCATGCAACAGAGCCCGCTAATTCCGTTTTTTTCGGTCCATATTTTTGAGGTTCGTCTTCGCCAATTCGTAGCCCGCGGCTGCAGACTTCTCGAACCACTTGCGGGCCTCGGCGTGATCCTTGGGAACGCCGTAACCGTTATCGTAAAGGACGCCGAGATTATTCATAGCTGCGGGTCCTCCGGCGGCTGCGGCCTTCTCGTACCACCTGCGGGCTTCGGCATAATCCTTGGTGACGCCGTAGCCGTTAAAATAAAGGATACCGAGGCCATTCATGGCGGCTGCGACGCCCGCGGCTGCTGCCTTCTCGAACCACTTGCGGGCTTCGACATAATCTTTGGAGACGCCGGAGCCGTTAAAATAAAGGTTGCCGAGACCAGTCATGGCGAATGCGTTGCCTGCGGCTGCGGCCTTCTCGTACCACTTGCGCGCTTCCGCATAATCCTTGGGAACGCCGTAACCATTGAGATAAAGGTTGCCCAAATTAGCCTCAGCGTTGGGTTGTCCAGCGGCTGCGGCCTTCTCGTACCACTTGCGCGCCTCGGCATAATCCTGGGGAACGCCGTAACCCATTTGATAAAGGTAACCTAGGGTAGCCATAGCGTTGGGTTGTCCAGCGGCTGCGGCCTTCTCGTACCATTTGCGGGCCTCAGAATAATCCTTGGGGATGCCGTTACCGTTGAAATAATCGTTGCCGAGACTATTCATGGCGTATGCGTTGCCTGCGGCGGCGGCCTTCTCGTCCCACATGTGCGCTTCGGCATAATCCTTGGGAACGCCGTAACCGTTGAGATAAAGGTTGCCCAGATTAGCCATGGCGTTGGGTTGTCCAGCGGCTGCGGCCTTTTCGAACCATTTGCGAGCTTCAGAATAATCCTTGGGAACTCCGTAGCCGTTTAAATAAAAGATGCCGAGACCATTCATGGCGGCTGCGATGCCTGAGGCTGCCGCCTTCTCGTACCACTTGCGGGCCTCAGAATAATCCTTGGGAACTCCGTAGCCGCTAAAATAAAGGTAGGCCAGACCAGTCATAGCTCCCGCGTCGCCTGCAGATACCGCTTTTTCGTACCACTTGCGGGCCTCCGCATAATCCTTGGGAACTCCGTAACCGTTTGTATAAAGGAAGCCGAGACCAGTTATGGCTGCTGTGTTGCCCGCAGCTGCCTGCTTCTCGAAGAGTTGACGGGCCAGCACGTAATCCTTCTGGGCAATGGCGATACGCCCGGCCTGGTAAACGAACCGCGCAACATCGGGGTATTGGTGCATTGCGGCGTTACAAGCCGTAAGCGCCGGCACGATGTCGATTGTTTCTAGCAACACGCCGGCAACGCTTGGCGGGCGCTGGGGATCTGTTGGGTTAGCCGCCAATCGATCGCACTCGGTCACGAGGTCGAGCCGCAGCGGATCGGACAGCTCGGTCTTGTTCGCAGTGGCGACCGGCTCCTTGTTGGTATTAGCGGTCGGCTCCTTGTTCGCTGTGGCGAATGGCTCCTTGTTGGTATTAGCGGTTGGCGCCTTGTTCGTAGCATTGACCGACTCCTTGTTTGTATTGGCGACTGGCTCCTTTGCTGACTGGCTCGGCTCAGGCGTGTGAAATTTCCAAATGGCCGCCGTTGCGCCTGCCAGAACGATAATGAGCGAGGCTCCGATCAACGCATAACGAAAGCGACCGACTATTTCTCTCGCAAGATCAGCCGGTCTCGTAGGTTCAACCGGCCGCGTTGGGAGCTCTTTCTTTTCGAGAATATGACTCAGGATGTCGGCGAGATAGTTCAAATGCCGTTCAAGCGGGAGGCTGAATGCGTCGAGCCAATGCGGCGAGCTAATGAAATACTCAAGTGACTTTATCGGGGCTACATCCTCGATGCGCAAGGGAATTACCGGCAGCCCTTGATTGACTGCGCGCTCAACCTCTCGCTTGATCTGTGGTGAAGAATTTGCGTTCGAAGAAAAGACGAGCACAAAAGCACGCGATTGATTGAGCGCATCGATGATTGATTCGCCCCAGTCCGCACCAGGAATGATATCGCGGGGCGCAATCCAGCAACGAATGCCTTTCGATTCTAGAACTGCACACGCCGCGTCTGCTGCTGGTTTGTCCTTGGATGAGTAGCTTATGAAAACGTCATGCGCCAAAAAAATGCCCCCACAGATCCGACCATAAGCGGGCCCCACGTCTGGTGCGTTGCGCACCATGCCTCAGCGGAAAGGATACTATTACTATTACTTTGAATTTGGGAGAGGTGGTAGGCGTTCCGGTGCGCCTTTTTTCTCATAACGCCCTGGCCGCACGACCTAAACGGCCCCTCTAGCTAGAGAAATATACCGGGGGTATGGCGCGTCTGGTTTTTGGCACTTCGCCGCGTTCCCCGTGACGTACCATTTAATTAATACGCGATTAGATAATAACGGACAAAGGGCGGCGTTGAGGCTGAATTGCTCGGGCGTCAACGACCCAAAGATGGGGTAATCGGCCGGCCGGCGTTTCGATCGCGGGAGATTTTGGGTGCTTCGCTATCGGTCTGGAGGCCGCACCAGCCGGCTCGTGGCTAGCCTCGGTGGCGGGTTGAATCTTTTGCGATTACAGTCATCTTATTCGGGGGCCGCCCAATGACTAGCACTGCAAATAGCACCTCGCCGTCTGCCGAGGTCGAAGCCACATCGCAAATTTACCGAGCGTTCTTGTCCTATAGTCACAAGGACAGCGTCTGGGGCAATTGGATCCACGGCGCGCTCGAAGCTTATCGCCTCCCGAAGGGGTTGGTCGGCAGTGCGACGCCCCGTGGACAGGTACCGGCGAAGCTTCGCCCGATTTTCCGAGACCGCTTCGATCTTGCCGCCTCACATGCGCTTGGCAAAACGATCGATGCCGCGCTTGCAAACTCTGAGAACCTTATCGTGTTGTGCTCGCCGGCCTCTGCCAAGAGCCCGTACGTCAACGAGGAGATCCGACAGTTCAAATCACTCGGCAAGACCGATCATATTCTCGCCCTCATCGTTGATGGTGAGCCGCACGATCCGAAGCGAGAATGCTTCCCTGACGCGCTCAAGTACAAGGTCGATCGCAATGGGCGGACGACCTCAGAGGCTGACCTAGAACCGATCGCTGCTGATGCACGTGAACACGCCGACGGCAAGGATCTGGCCAAGCTGAAGCTCATCGCCGGTATGCTTGGAATCGGCCTCGACGAGATCCGCAAGCGAGAAGCAATTGCTGAGCGCCGCCGCCGCCGTATCTGGATGATGCTCGCCGGCACTATGACTGGTCTCGCCATTGTAGCCTTCGCTGGTTTTTGGATAGCTATGTTGCGCACCAAGGATGCCGAGCGGCGCTTCGAGATTGCCTTCAAGGCAGCTGACGGATTGGTTCGCCGGGTCAATTCCATGCAAGACAGGTTCGGCGTTCCCGAGCCGGTACTTGCGGCCATGATGGCTGATGCAATCTCGCAGATCGATCGTCTGACGCAGGAAAATGGGGCCGCGTCCGACCTCTTTCGCTTCCGGCAAGCCGAAGCGCACTTGCTTGCTGCCGATCTGGCTAAGCGCCGCAGCGATCCGGCCGAGCAGCGGACCCGGCTTGACAATGCTATCACCTTGCTCACCCCGCTTGCGGCCGCTGATCCGGATAATCGCCAAGGCTGGCGCCAGGAGATGGCCAATGCATTGATCCGACGCGCCACGATGTTGTGGGATGGCAACGAGCGCTCGCAGGCGCTTGCGGTCTTTGCGAGTGCGATCAAGATCACGGAGGACCTGGCCGGCCTACCAACGGCGACGCCTGAGCTTCACAACGATCTCGCCACCAACTACGCCATCGTTGCCGAGCGGACCTACGTGCCAGGGCGCGAGCGTGAGCGTTTGGTGTTGCTTCAGAAGGTTCTTGGAATCAGAAGCAAGATTGCTACCGATTTTCCCCGCGAATTGGAATATCAGCGGGCCTACGCGGTAGCTCTTGTCGAGGTGGGCGAAGCACGTGCCGCGCTTCCCGATGCTCCCGCCGCGGATTTGGCGGCTGCCTCCCAATCGCAGGTTGCCGCGATTGCAATTCTGAAAGCGCTGCACGAGGCCGATCTCGGGAATGCCGATATCCAACAAGTCCTGGGCACGGCTTACAGCAAGCATGCCGACACGCTGATCAAACAGCGCCGCATCGACGATGCCCTCATTGAGTATCGGGCCGATCTCGCGCTCATGCGGGCCTTGTCAGACGCTAATCCGCAGAACGTCGCTTTGCAGCTCGACGCGGCGGTTTCTAACAGCCGTATCGCCATCATTCTAGCCGCGAATGGACAGAATACCCCCGCGCTCGATCTGTACCGTGACGCCCTCAGCCGCGAGCAACGCGTTGCCGGCCTCGACCCCACTAATAGCGATTTTCAGGAGCGAGTGGTCAGACGTTACATTCAAATCGCGGAGCTTCTAAGGAAGGTCGGCGATCCAGACGCCGCCATCGCTAGCTACCGCGCGACCGTGGCGTTCTACGAGGATCTCGCACATCGGATGCAGAAGCGTGAGGACTATGCTGCGATGGAAATAATCCAACACGCGCTGTTTGCGCGCTTCCTCGATTCTCTCGGCGAATCGGACGACGCCTTAGCCGAGTTCCGGATAGCGCGCGATCTGGCCAGCGCTAACTCCGGCAAATTCTCCGACAAGCAGCGAATTGCGGGGCTCATCATCAAGCTCGACGGCGATATCGCTTCACTGGCGGCCAAGCAGAAAAGGCCGTAGGCATTCAATGGCGCGGGTTGCTTATTGAACCAGAAATGTAGAGTGCGGCAATTATAACCAGAAACAAAACGTAAAGCGCGACCACGCGAAACGGCGACCACGTCTTCTTACTATTGCGCGCCCAGATACCGACGATGATCGCAGGGGTGACGACGAGACCCGATATTATGCCCGCGATGCGCGCGGGATCCAAGGGCGGCCCGAAACTGAGCCACAGGCCTGCATAGATCGCGACGAACGCTACAGCCGCGCAGGCGAATGCTTTGCTGATTGGATTAGTCGTTGGGCCGGTCAATGAGCGTTTTCCTTACGACAATCACAGACATATTTTTTGTCGCCCACGCTTATGCGCCTATCTCGCGCGCAAGTTCAGTTACAGGTGTAAGCGCCGTACGGCCCCCGGATGCAGACGTTATGTTCCCAACGCCATATGTGGCAGGCTCTGTTCGCTTTGCGACATTCGATAAGCGCATATAATTCTGCGGCGGCGAGAGTGGGCCAGCCGTAGGATACCCCGCAGTTAGCGTTGTTCTGATTGCAGGCAATCGCACCCCAGCCCGCAAACGATGTTTCGGGAACCAGCAAGGTTCCGAATATCATTGAAAGTGCCACCAGAATTTTAAGTTGGCCCTTCATGTAATCCCCCCAATAACGAGCACGACTTCACCAATGAAGCCGCTTGACCTCGAACAATAGCGATGTCCAATAATGAATGGAAGTGGCGTGGCGCCCAGACATTGTTGGCCGGCGTTGCATCCCTGAAATTATTGTGAGGTCCTTAGCTGTACCGGTCAATCGTTCAAGCTAAAAAGCGCGACAGATAGTGAGCAATCTAAGGAATTTTGACTTACGATGCCTGGATAAATTCTAGGATAACGAAATTCACACGCAATGGCATTAAGCCGGGAGGATGCATCAATGCGTACCACGCCGACTGTAACCGTGTTTACGATCCTGGTCGCCGCAGTCCTCATGACTATGCAACCGGCTACGGCCACTGAGCCCTATTGCCCGAATCCGGCTCACGCGAAACCCGGGAAAGTCCCAGCCCATCTGATAGGTGCCGTGGCAAGAATATTCAAAATCGATAATGGCTTGGCTCGCGATGTAGCCTTCGTGCGTTGCGTTGGGCCACACTTAATGGGGTGCTTCAATGGCGCCAATCTCGACTGCTATAAAGCCGATAAGAGTCGCGCCCTCCCAGGAGCGACCGCGTGGTGTCGTGAAAATCCGGGGTCAAAGATCATTCCGATGTCGGCCACCGGTCATGACACGATCTACGAGTGGTCCTGCAACGGCCGCCGCGCCGTCGCGGGCTCAGCAATGATGACTGTCGATTCGCAAGGCTACATTTCGGACAATTGGAAAGAGATCCGCTAGGTTTACATCTAATCGATGACATCGGAGCGTGTCCGATCCAGTGTTCGTTTTATGGGGCGACAGCGGACCAGACGGGCCTTCGACCGCGATGGATCGGCAGTACCCAAAACGGAAATTAATCTCTTGTGTTTGGAATGCTCCGACCGGCGGGCGTTCAAGCCGCGTCCGCATTTTTCCGCTATCGACAATAGAAGCGGACATCGATGGGGTTTGCGCCCCCTTTGGATTGACCACTTTTGAACGATTTTGTTGAAAAAGTCCGCAATAAATCGAAGTTGATCGCGCCGCGAGATTTAAGGCGCGCTAAATCGACGGTCCAATTTGGTCTTAGGCCAGTTTCAAGTTTGGTAGCGGTATCAGCTTGGCTAGTTTGCGGAGGTTCTGAGCGATTGCTGCGAGGAGGAACTCGTCGCGAGCGCCATTCGGTCCTCGTAGCCGTAGACGGCCGAGGTTGAGAATGCGCTTGAGATGCGCAAACAGCATCTCGACCTTTTTGCGCAGTCGTCGAGACGTTCGGCCTTCCCACGATCTGGCGATTTGACGCGCCAAATCACGAGCACCTTCGTGGATCGAGCGTGGTACTTTCCGGGCCGGGCTATTCGGGCTGCATCTGGACTTCAATGCGCACCCTAGACAGTCGTGTTGGCTCGCGCGGTAGAGCATCGTTGCATTGTCATTTACGAGTGTACCCGTCGTGGTCAGCGTCTTGCCGCCAGGACACAAGTAGATGTCTCGCTCGTGGTCGTAAGTGAAGTCATCACGTGAGAAGGTGCCATCCTTGCGGGCCGACTTGTCGAACACGGTCACATGTGGCTCGATACCGTGCTCATGGACGAGCCAACCCAGCATGTCGGCTGAGCCATAAGCGCTATCGCCCATGAGCCTGGCGGGATAGAGATCGAAGCGTTCCATTGAACGTTCGATCATGCGCCTTACGGCAAGTACCTCGGCCTGTCGGATCGCGGTGGTCGCTTCGACGTCGACGATGATCGCGTTCTCGACATCGATCAGATAGTTGGTGGAATAGGCGAAGAAGGCCTGCCCGCCATGGGCTGCGGTCCAGCGCGCCGCCGGATCGACCGGTGAGATGAACTTGGGTGTAACTTCGCTCGCGGCGCCGAATGCCGCGTCATCGAGCACAGCCAGATACTCCTGGACCGCACGGCCCGGGTCAGCCGTCTGACGGCTAGAGCTAAGGCTCGGCCGGGCAGGGGAGCTGGATTCGCATAAGGTCGATCACGGAACATGTGACTCCGATGTCCGCTTCCCAAAGCGGACTTGGCGACCTGCGCTGTTGCCTCGCGTATATCGGCCGATTTGTATAAGTTTGTGTGACATGTTCGATCATCCAGCAATCGCCCGCGCAGTCGCGTTATGTGAGGAGTTAAGTCTCCGCGTTCCGATCTTAATGGCGCCAAAAGAAATATCTTGGGGCGCAATCCTGCGTGGCCGACGCGGGTTCTCAATATGGCGGCGTTGTCACCGCTGGTGGCGCGATGCTTCAGGTCGTTTGCTAATTCCTTGCACGTCCGAAATCTCGGAGGTTCCCTTGCAGTCCGTACAGCGTTCGCAATCCCGACACCCCGAACAGCGCACGCAGCTCACGCAACCGGTACAGTTCGAGCACTCAAGGCAGCCTTGGCAATCCGAACAGTCGATACAGTCTACCGTGCAGCCCCAATCTGACGAATTGCCACCATATCTCTCATCGGTTTGATCGCAATTCGTGCAACGAATGCAGCGCAAGCAGTCGCCACATTCTTTGCAATCCGAGCATTCGTCGCAACCGGCGCAGTGATAGCAACCCTTGCAGCGTTTGCAATCAAAGCACAATTCGCATTGCCAACAATCGATGCACTTCGTGCAATCGATAAGCGTTAACAGCGACGCCCGAGCCTTTTCTGCGCTTCCCCAAAAGGCGACTGTCGCGCGGTTGCCGTTGGCATCAACAAATTCAGTGGGTTCCGACGGTGAATTGTCGGGCGCCTTTTCCGCCGCTGTGTCTGCATTTAATGTTGGCGAAACCAGTAGTGTAGGGTCTGAATTGGCCCATTTTGGCAGTCCGCAGTGCGTGCATTTCTTAGTGAATGGGCGATACCAAAATTTTGAGAAAAATGGTTTGTGACAACGTGGGCAATGAAAGTAAAAGTATTGAAAAGAGGCGATTATTAGCATGAGCATCCAAAAGCCAGCAATCAAAAAAATGGATACTGCGGGATTGCTGGCGTCAATGAGCGACAACAGCCCTAAAGCAAAAGTAAAAAGTATAAATACACCCGGGATAAAGCCGAGAAATAGGATCCAAAAGAGACGCCTTCGCCTCCGATATTCCTGCCAATCAGCTGTATACTCAGAGTGTGTGTCCATGGCTGCCAAGCTTTCCACTAACGCTCATATGCTTTTATTCGAGTGGAGCATGTTGATGAATAGCTCGCCTTGCTCGATCGCGTCGTCGAGCGCCACATGGGTATGCGGTCGTGATGTGAACCAAGATTTCGGCATATTCCGCTTTGTGGAATCGCGATAGGGCAGGCCAAGTGTGGCCATCGCATAGGTTTTGATATCGAGAGCCGAAAATGAGAAGGGGCTGCGACCAACAAAGCGGATCATATACCAATACATGAATGAGAAATCGAATCCCGCTGGGTAGGCAACAAACACCGGCTTTCCAGGCAATTGATCGACCCACTCGACAAATCGCGGCATGGCTTCGTTCGGCGCCTGGACGTTAATGCGGGTCGCGTCGTAGGCGTCTTTGTTCTTTTCCCACCATAGGGCCGTTTCCGGGCTTGGCGTCGCTCCGTCGAGCAATTCAAGATTAGCCGAATTCGTATCGATCAGATTGCCGTCGTCGCTGAACGCGGCAGCGCCAAAAGATAGCATCGAGTGCGGCCCCGGAATGGGACCGTCGGTTTCAATATCGACGCTGATGTAGATTTCTTTCACGCTCTTTCCCCATGCTCAATGAGCGCAATGAATATAGGAATGATTGCGCCAGAAGCTATAATCTACACGTCTCGATGTGTGCCAAAACGCACTACCCTAAACTACTGTGGCAGTCGATACAGCTGCGGTGTGATCTACCCCTGCCGCAAACCTAAAACGGCTGGTGATGGCAATCTCGACATCGAGCTTTTTGTCCAATGCGGAGGATCGAATTTTACACGCGGCATTAGGCGCGATCATCGACGACAATCACCCCAGCTTCCGGCGTCCACGAGAGCGGGACCTGTTGATCGAGACCCACGAATCCGAGGTGGCTAGGCCAGCAGATATTCCCACCCAACTGCCGACCGAGTAGAAAATGAGACAAACCTCATAAGTTTTTTTCTCGACGAAGCTTCTCGTCTATCCCAGAAGATGAGGGCTTTTGGCTAAAATCACGATTTACTGATCCTTAGGAATCGCGCTTTCTCACCATTGCGGCTCAGGCTCGTAGGCTATCTTCTCCAAAGCATTACTGGCTTCTCGGCTACCTTGATAGGTCCCAAGAAGCGGACAAGCAGTTTGGCCTTGTTTGCCGCAGCCGCGCCGCCGTGGAAAGGTGCTGGCGCGCAATTGGCCACCTTGAGGCCCGCTGATGAATGCCATTGCCGAAATGTCCAGCATCGGGTTGACGCAAGCCTATAGGCGCGGCGTGCTCTCGCCAGTGGATGTGGCACGCGACGTTCTTGCCAGCATCGAGCGCAATTCGGCGCTTAATGCCTTTATGCCGATCGAGCAGCACGCGGTACTCGCGCTGGCCCGGGATTCTGAAGCGCGATGGCGGGCAGGCAAGCCGCTGGGCGCCATCGACGGGGTGCCTGCTTCGATCAAAGATAATATTTGGGCTAAGGGTCTGCCCACGCGCCGCGGCTCCAAGACGACCGACACATCGCCGGCACTTGCCGATTCACCGGCAGTCGCTCGCCTGCGCGAGCAGGGCGCGGTCATCATCGGCAAAACCACTATGCCCGAGCATGGCTGGATCGGCGTCTGCCATAGTCCGCTGACCGGCATTACCCGCAATCCTTGGAACAGGGAACACACGCCTGGCGGCTCGACCG
>Ga0302319_10004718_pt1 | contig 27868 bp, 25 predicted proteins | sample Bog_T0_2_FD_203319 | JGI IMG/M metagenome (GOLD analysis project Ga0302319, IMG submission 203319) | Peat permafrost microbial communities from Stordalen Mire near Abisko, Sweden - Bog_T0_2 | ecosystem: Environmental > Terrestrial > Soil > Wetlands > Peat | place: Sweden: Abisko, Stordalen Mire... | reverse complement strand
AAAGCGCGGTACTTGGTAGTAGTAGTTGATGCCGCCGCTGGTCGATACCAGCATGTCGCCGGTGCCGCTGGGCGTGCCCGGGAAAAACGTGAAGCCGACTTCGACGTTGCTGACGTTCCACGGCACGGTGGTGACGTTGGCCGCGTCGTCGATCGAGGCGACCGGCTTCAAGCAGATATAGGGCACCGAGGTCGCGCTGTAGCTGACCAGCGTGACGGTGCTGCAGTCGACGCTGTTCGACAAAATGTTGCCCTGTGAGGTCAACCAGATTTCGCCGTATTGTTCGGCGGACTCGGCGCTCTGCAGCGCCCGTTGCTTCTCGCGCACGTTACCGGCGACCAATTCTTGAATGCCGAAGCTGCGGAACATGCCCAACGCCAGGAGCGTCATGACGATCAGCAGCAAAATCGCCGTGATCAACACAAAACCGCCTTGTTCGGATCGAGGAAAGTGGCTGCGGGCGCGCATCATAAATTGCTCGGAATGACGCCCACACGGCCTTGCAGGGCGATGACCCGCGTGAGCGAGACCGCGGTAGTGGCCGTGGATCCGGCCTGGATGTAGTTGAAGGTCACGGTGACGCGCACCGAAGAAACGTTCGGCCAGGTCGTCGCGGTCATTTGATCGGCAGTAAAATACGTGTCGACATTATTCGTGGCGGCAGTCGTGCTGACGCCGTACCACACCTGAAGATTCGACACGTTGGCGACCAGCGGAATCGCATTGGCGGCGATGCCGTCCGGGGCGCACTCGAGCTGACCCGAGACGACCATGAAGGTATTGATATAAGTCGCGGCGGTGAGGCTGGTCGCGCCATTGCAGTTGATGATGCCGTCGCCGCCGGCGGTGGCGTAGCGCACGGCGATCACATCGCCCGGCGCGCCCGCCGTATGTTTTCCGGTGATTGCCTGTCCCGCCGCGAGTGATGTGCCGGTCGGGCCGACGGCAACCGCGGCACTCCACGCATTTTGCGGGGTCGCGTAGGTGTTGGTGTCGAAATAGCCCGCGTTCTGAATAACGTCGTTGAGCAATGACATCGCCATGCGCTGCTCGTCCTGCAATTGCGCGAGCGCGGTCTGCTGCGTGCTGGTGCGGCGTGTGTTCTGCAAAATCGTGAACAGTCCGCCGAGCAAGAACACCGCAATCAGCAGCGCGACCAATATCTCGATCAGTGTGTAACCGCGCTGGCGTAACAGCACTGCCGGAATTGAGGGCTGCGCGTTCATGGGACCACGTACAAGGTGTAGCTCACGGCGACGGTAGAACCATTGGTCGAGATGGCGCTTTGCTGCTGCGACGTCAGGGCCACGGTATTTTCATTCCAGGTAATCGCAATCGTGCAATCCACGGGTTGATTGGCGTTGTGACAAGTGACCGATGCCGAGGCATTCGGCAGGAAAGTCGCAAGGCTCTGAGCCCAATCGTAGATATCGGCCGCCGCCATGTTGATCGTGGTACAAGGCGCGGCCTGACCCGTGGTGCAATAGCAGGAGAGCGTCATCCCCATGCCGGAACAGGCAACCCCTGAGTCCGCAGTGACCGCCGTCTGCATCGTGGCCGAGTCCGGCACGGTGACGGTACCGACCCCGCCCGCGGTGGTGATGCCGATGGTTCCCGGCACGCTGGTGGCGGCCGACCAGTAAGCACGATTCGCCTGCATCGCCGCCGCCAGGCCCGACGCCTCGACCGCCGCCAACGCGCGTGAGCGTGATGCGCCCGTGCTCGATAACGCCAGGCCCTGCATCTTGGCGATGCCGAGCATGCCGATGGCAATGATGACCAGCGCCACCATGACCTCGACCAAGGTAAAGCCGCGCGCGTTGGATTTCATGAGCAGGTCGTTCCCAAAATACTGGCGCCGTTAAGACCGGTGGACATGACACCCGATACCCCGAGCATCAGGCAGCGCGTGTAAGAGGACGTGTTGTTGATGTCGTGCAGGGAGAAATTGACCACGCCGGATAGGCCCGAAGCGAACCCTTCCCGATTGAAGGTCACTACTTGCGTGCTGGTGGTCGTAAGCGTGTCTTTGCTGTTAAAGCTGGAAAAAGGCAGCTGGCGCCGCAGCACGATGGCCGTACCGCCGGTGGCGCTCGCGTTCGAGAGCACGATCCAACCGTTGCTCCAGGTGCTCGAACCGGCACAGGTGGTGGCCGTGGCCGCCGCCGGGCAAACCTGCACGGACAATCCCTCCTTGACCGCTTCGTAGCGGGCGAAGGTCATATCGCCCAGCAGCGAGTTGATCTCGCCGCTGACGCGATTCGCGGAGGTGACGTAGCGGTAGGAGGGCACGCCGATGGCCATGAGGATGGCCGCGATGGCGATCACGATCATCAACTCGACCAGTGTTACACCCGATTGGCGCTGTGACCTCATGGCGACACCCTACTGCGCTAACCTTGCACGAAGCTGTCTTGGGCTCCTATCGAGCGCAAGTCGTGACGCAAATCACATTGTTCAGGGGAAGCGTACGACAATGCGGGCGCCGTTGCCGGCGGAACCCGGTCCGATCGTCACGGTCGCGCCGTAGAGGCCGGCGATCTCATCGACGATGGCGAGCCCCAAGCCGCTGCCGTGGCCGGGCGAATTCGGCAATCGATAGAATCGTTGTCGGACCCGCTCGCGATCGGCTTCCGGGATTCCGGGGCCGGTATCCTCCACGGTGATATGTGCTTTGCCGTTGACTTGCCCGGTGCTCGCCGTGACGCTGCCGCCCGCCGGCGTATACTTCAAGGCGTTGTCGACCAAGTTGCTCAACAAGTCGTCGATGAGCGCCGGGTCCGCCGAAATTGACGCCGCCGTGACGTCGATTCCTAAATCGATATGCGATTGCAGCGCACGGTCGAAAAAGCGCGCCGCGACGTCGCCGACAATGGCGTCGAGCGCCACGGTTTGCTGTTTGCTCGCAATGTTCACCGCCGGATCCGCGCGTGCCAAGGTCAGCAGCTGATTGGCCGAATGTGCGAGCTGCCGGATGCCTTCTTGCAGCGTCAGCAAGCGGCCTTTGACCGGCTCGGCCGCGGACTCTGCAATCAAGAGGTCGAGCTGGGCCTGCAGTCCGGTGAGGGGGGTTCGAAGCTGATGCGCGGTGTTGGCGATGAATTGCTGCTGCGACTGCACGGACGAGCGCAGAGCGGCGAACAGGCGATTGAGCGTGACGACCGCCGGCGCGATCTCGCGCGGCACGGTGGCCTCATCGATCGGCCGCAGGTCCTGGGGCGAACGCGCCGCAATTTCTTCGCGCAGGCGCTTCACCGGCCGCAAGCCGAGCTGTATGCCCACCCACACCAGCACTAAGGTGATGTCGAGCTGCACAAAGTCCCACAACAGGGTGCTCATCAAGCCATAGCGCGCCGCGGGTTCGGCAATCGAGCGCATGTCGGCCACCGTGACGAGCACGGCCCCGCCCGAGATCTCGAATCGCGTCGTAACGCTGCGAATGCTGCGGTGATCGAGCTGCGTGATGGCCATCGGCACCGCCGGCAGCCGCGCATCGCCGTCGATGAGATGGCCCTGCGTGTCGCGTACCGCGAACAGCACGGAGTCGGCCGCCGGCAGCCGCGGCGCTGCCTCGCTGCGCTCGAGCGAGATCTGGCCATCCTTGACGTGCACATGCGCCGCAACTGCAATGGCGGCCTCTTTAAGCCGCCGATCGCTGGTGAGCACGCCGGGTGCGACATTGTTGAAGTAATGGACCAACGCGCCGCACAGCGCGAGCAGCATCAGCGGTATCGCCAACCACAGTACCAGCTGCCGGCTGATCGACGACCTCACGCTTTCGCTTCTTCCAGCCGATATCCCAGGCCGCGGAGACTGCGGATGATGGCGGCGTCACCCAATTTCGCGCGCAGCCGCGATACATGGACTTCGACGGCGTTCGCGGAGATATCTTGCTCGGGATTGGCGACCGCCTGCTGCACCCGTTCTTTCGAGACGACCTGTCCGGTGCGCCGCACCAGGCATTCGAGCAGCAGCCATTCGCGCGCGGTCAGCTCGATTTCCTCATCGTCGATGGACAGCCGCTTGCCCAACAGGTCGACGCTCATGCGATTGAGCTTGATGATGCCCTCCAGCGCGCCGCTGGAGCGGCGCATCAGCGCCCGGCAACGCGCGGCGAGCTCCGCGGGTTCGAAGGGTTTGCTCAAGAAATCGTCCGCGCCAAGATCGAGCGCCTTGACCTTGTCATTGAGCGTGCAACGCGCGGTGAGAATCAACGTGGGCATGGTCGTGCCGGCGGTCCGCAGCCGCCGCACCAGGCTCAAACCGTCCGCGCCGGGAAGCCCCACATCGATGATGGCGAGCGCAAATTCCTCGTTTGCCAGGGCCGCTTGCGCCGCCTCGGCACTGGCAACCCGGTGCACGCAATACTCGGCGGCGGCCAGGCCGCGGGCGATCGCGTCCGCCACGATGTCATCGTCTTCTACTAGGAGTAGCCGCACGCGCTGATATTACAGGTCGCCGACTGCTTGATCGCTGGGTTCCTTCGCTTCGGACCGATCGGCGCCAAAGCTGCTGCGTTGCGGGGGAACGAGCGTGCGCAACTTTGCCTCGAAGGCTTTGGCAAAAGTCTCGTTGAAAAGGTGCGGGAACCCATCGGCGGGACGCTGCGCGAGGCCGGCGAACATTTCGCTGTACAGCTCCCAGTACTTGGCACGGTTCTGCGAGCCGAAGACGCCGCGCTTGCTGGCACGGTCGAAGCGTTCCTCGAGCTGCTTGGGGTCGACACGGGTGAGAAATTCCTCGAATGCCGTGTGCGTGGCACTCAGCGCGGCGGTGTTTTGCGCTTTCAATTCGCGAAAGTTCGTGCGCAAGGCCTCAACCGAGCCGTTGCGCGTCGACAGCGTCGTGATGAGCCGCAGCAGCGCCTCATCGACCCCGTGCGACAAATTCAAAGGTGTCTCGGGAGCGTCGCTCGGCGGCGGCGAGATACGGAAACGATTGCGGAACTCGTTGCGGCCCTGATTCAGATCCATCAAGCCCAACACCGATTCACGCAGCAACTGACCGGCGAGCTGCAGCACAGCGCCGCGCATCTCGGCACTGATGGTGCGCGGATCGATACCGGCGCCGCGGCAGAAAGCCGTCAGGCCACCATCGAATTCGCCGCCCTCATGCAGCGTCAGACTGACGCTGCGCGGTCCCGACGGCGCCGCTGCGGCGGGCGCGGGCGGTGCGGCCGGCGGCGGCGCCCCATTGATGTCGGCTCGGGCAGCCGACACCATCAGCGGCCGGGTGAGCATGTGCCAGGGCGTGCCCGAGTCATTGGGTTCCGATTCGGGCGACGCCGATGCGCGCGGCGGCGGCGGCGCGGTTCTCGGCAGGGATTGTCCGTAGGCATCGTGCGTGCGAACGCCCGAGTCAACCGCCGCCTGATCGCTCGGCTCGAGCAACTCGCTCAAATCGAGATCCGCGCCGATATCGTTGGCTGTGGATTTCTTGACGGCGGCGGAGGGCGACTGTCCGTCGTAGGCGACGATCGCGCCTTCTTCCGGCGGAAAGTCGTTGCTCTTGTCGATGCTCGCCAGCATCTCGTACTGACCGAGCCGTATGTAGTCGCCTTCCTTCAGTACATATTCATGAAACTTGCCGAGCGGCACGTGCGCGTTGTTGACGAAGGTGCCGTTGGAACTCGTGTCGACCAACACATAGGTTCCAGCCCGAAAATCGACCCGCGCGTGTTTGCCCGAGAGGTAACGCTCCGGGTCGGGTAGAATCCACTCGTTGTCAGTCGCACGCCCAATGGTGCCGCCATGCACGCCGAACACCTTGGTGGACCGCTCACCAAGCCGGATTGCATGTTCGCTGACGACGCGTAAGCGCAAGGCCATATTCAATCCTTCCCACGGGGCGACAGGTTTGCGCTAAGTGCCCGTATAATATGGTGAAATACTATCAACGGTTGGAGCCTTACAAATGGCCGCGAGTCACATTTTTAAAGTTCTGTTCGTCAATCAGGGGAAGGTTTACGAAATCTACGCCCGGAAAGTGAGTCACGGCAGCTTGTTCGGCTTTATCGAGGTCGAGGAACTGGTCTTCGGCGAGCGCTCCAGCGTGGTCGTGGACCCGGGCGAGGAGAAGATCAAGGCCGAATTTAACGACGTGAAGCGTACTTATTTGCCCATGCACTCGGTGCTGCGCATCGACGAAGTCAAGAAGCAAGGCGTCAGTAAAGTGGTGGCCTTGGAGGGTTCGAACGTCAGTCAATTCCCGGTTCCCATCTACACGCCCGGCGGAGATTCCAACGCCCGTAAGTAGCCGTATGAGCGCCACGATGTTCAATGTTTAGTCTGCGCGGCGCTGCGGCGCTGTCGCAATTCCGCCTCGATCACCTGTTGCGCGCGCTGCGGGCGCAAGATACCCGGGTCACTGCGCTCGGCAGCCGCTGGCTGCACTTCGTCGATGATGCGCGCCCTTTGCAGGAGGCCGAGCGCTCGGTGCTCGAGAAGCTCCTGACCTACGGCTCGCGGGCCGAGGTGTCGGGCGGGCGCGGCCAGCAGGTGCTGGTCACACCGCGCGTCGGCACCGAATCGCCCTGGTCCAGCAAGGCCACGGATATCGCGCACGTCTGCGGCTTAGACGCGGTGCGGCGCATCGAACGCGGCACCCTGTACTTCATCGAGTCGAGCGCACCACTCGAGCCTCCCGAATTGAAGAAATTGGCCGCCTCGCTGCACGACCGGATGACCGAGTCGGTGTGGGTCGAGTGTCTCGACCCGGTGGGGCTTTTTCACCGCGCCGCCGCGCGGCCGCTGCGCATCGTGAATCTGGGCAAAGACGGCCACGCGGCATTGGGCATGGCCAATCGCGATTGGGGGCTCGCGCTCTCGAGCGAGGAGATCGACTACTTGGTGCGGGCGTTCGGCGAGATGCGGCGCGACCCCACCGACGTCGAGCTCATGATGTTCGCCCAGGCGAATTCCGAGCATTGCCGCCACAAGATTTTCAACGCCGATTTCATCGTCGACGGCGTGACAATGCCCAAGTCGCTGTTCGCCATGATTCGCGCAACCTATGCCAGCAACTCCACGGGCGTGCTTTCCGCGTATCGCGACAACGCCGCGGTCATCGTGGGCGGCAGTGCCACCCGATTCTTCCCCGACCCTCTGACTCAGCGCTACGTCGGCAGGCACGAGCCGATCGACATCCTGATGAAGGTCGAGACGCACAATCACCCGACCGCGATTTCTCCGTTTCCGGGTGCAGCCACCGGCGCCGGCGGGGAGATTCGCGACGAAGGCGCCACCGGAATCGGCGCCAAGCCCAAGGCAGGCCTGGTCGGTTTCTCGGTATCGAATTTAAAAATTCCCGGCATGATCCAGCCCTGGGAAGGCGAGTACGGCAAGCCGGAGCGAATCGCCTCGGCGCTCGACATCATGATCGCCGCGCCGTTGGGCGCTGCCGCCTTCAACAATGAATTTGGGCGCCCCAACATTTGCGGATATTTCCGCACCTTCGAGCAACACGGACTCGAAGCCGGACGAGCGGTGCTGCGCGGCTATCACAAGCCCATCATGGTCGCGGGCGGCTTGGGCAATGTGCGGCGCCCCGACGTGGAAAAAAAAGAGGTGGTGATCGGCGCGCTGCTGGTGGTGCTCGGCGGACCGTCGATGCTGATCGGATTGGGGGGTGGAGCGGCATCCTCCGTTGGCAGCGGCCAGAGCTCCTCGGATCTCGATTTCGCATCCGTGCAGCGGGGTAACCCCGAAATTCAACGCCGCGCTCAGGAGGTGATCGATCGCTGCTGGGCGATGGGCGAGGCGAATCCCATATTGTTGATTCACGATGTCGGCGCCGGCGGGCTTTCGAACGCGCTGCCGGAGGCCATCGCGCATAGCCAGCGCGGCGGGCGCATCGACCTGCGCAGCATTCCGAGTGCGGAGTCGGAATTGTCGCCGATGGAACTTTGGTGCAACGAAGCGCAGGAGCGCTACGTGCTGGCGCTCGATCCCAAGAGCCTGCCGCTGTTCACGACCCTGTGCGAGCGCGAACGCTGTCCGTTCGCCGTCGTGGGCGAGGTCACGGGCGATGGACGTTTGCTGGTGAGCGATCCGCTGCAGCACACGGTGCCCGTCGATATGCCGATCAGCGTGCTGCTCGGCAAAGCGCCGCGCACCACGCGCGACGTCACTGCGGTACACAAGGCCGTGTCGCAATTGTCGACCGCCGGCACGAGCATCGGTGACTCGCTCGACCGCCTGCTCAATTTGCCGACGATCGCCGACAAATCATTTCTCATCACCATTGGCGATCGCAGCGTCGGCGGCATGGTTAGCCGCGACCAGATGGTGGGTCCCTGGCAGGTGCCGGTTGCCGATGTCGGCGTGACCTTGAATAGCTACGATGGGTACGGCGGCGAAGCGATGGCGATGGGCGAACGCTCGCCGGTCGCCGTGCTGAACGCACCGGCATCAGGACGTCTCGCCGTGGGCGAGGCGATCACCAACATCCTGGCGGCGGACATACTCAAGCTCGATGAGATTCGCTTGTCGGCAAACTGGATGGCGGCCTGCGGGCAGCCGGGTGAGGACGCCGATCTCTATGCCACCGTGCGCGCGGTGGGCGTCGAGCTTTGCGCCGCGTTGGGCATCACCATCCCCGTGGGCAAGGACTCATTATCGATGCGCACCGCGTGGCAGGATGGCGGCGGCGATCATTCGGTGGTTGCGCCGCTGTCGTTGATCGTCTCGGCGTTTGCACCGGTACGCGATGTGCGCGCCACGCTGACGCCGGAATTGGATCTGTCGCAGCCGACGCGCCTGCTGCTGCTCGACTTGGGCGCCGGCAAGAACCGCCTCGGAGGATCATGCTGGGCCCAAGTGCATGCCAAAAGCGGCGGCGAGCCCGCCGACCTCGACAGCCCCCGCCTGTTGCTCGATAGCTTTGCGTTGCTGCGCGAGTTGAAAGATGCCGGATTGCTGCTCGCCTATCACGACCGCTCCGACGGCGGCGTAATGGTGAGCGTGCTGGAGATGGCATTTGCCAGCCATTGCGGACTCGCGATCGATCTCGGCGCCGCGGACGATCCGATCGCCGCGTGCTTCGCGGAGGAGTTGGGCGCGGTACTGCAAGTCCCCGCGGCTCGGGCCGCAGAGGCGCTTGGCGTCGCGGCGCGCCATGGCATGGCGGCGCTGCTGCGCGACATCGGCGAGCTGCAGTTGACGGACGAGGTGCGGCTCGACATCAATGGCGCGACCGTATATCGCGGATCGCGCTCGCTGCTGCAGCGCCGCTGGAGCGAAGTGTCGTTCGCTCTGCAGTCGCTGCGCGATAACCCGGAGTGTGCACGCGAGGAATACTCGCGCTTGGCGGATGCCGCGGATCCCGGCCTGCACGCGGCACTCCAATACGATCCGAGCGAGGACGTCGCCGCCCCGTTTATCGCGCGCGGCGCGCGCCCGGCAGTCGCCATCCTGCGCGAACAAGGCGTCAATAGTCAGACCGAGATGGCGGCGGTATTCAGCCGCGCCGGTTTCGACGCCTATGATGTGCATATGACCGATATCTTGGGCGGTCGGGTGCGCCTGGCCCGATTCCACGGCCTGGTGGCGTGCGGCGGATTTTCCTATGGCGACGTGCTGGGTGCGGGCGAGGGGTGGGCGAAGTCAATTCTCTTTAATTCCTTGGCGCGCCAGGAGTTTGCAGCGTTTTTCGAGAGCCGCACGAGCTTCACCCTGGGCGTCTGCAATGGCTGCCAAATGTTGGCATCCCTCAAGGAACTGATCCCGGGAACGGAGGGGTGGCCGCGTTTCGTGCGCAACCGATCGGAACAATATGAGGCGCGCCTGACGCTGGTGCGCGTGGCGCCGTCGCAGTCGGTGCTGATGACCGGCATGGCGGGCTCAGTGCTGCCCATCGTCGTCGCGCATGGCGAAGGTCAGGCGGAATTCGATTCCGGATCGAGCGCGGCAGATCTGCTCGCGCTGCGTCGGGTCCCACTGCAATACACCGATAACCGCGCGCAGCCGACCGAGCGCTATCCCTTCAATCCCAACGGGTCGGCTCTCGGACTCGCCGGACTTTGCAGCAGCGACGGTCGCGTCACATCGCTCATGCCGCATCCGGAACGCGTGTTTCGGACCGTGCAAAACTCTTGGGCACCGAAGCAGTGGTCGGAGGACGGCGGCTGGATGCGCCTGTTCCGCAACGCCCGCGTGTTCGTGGGGTAGGCTGGTTGACTTAAGCTTCGGCGCGCGTCGGCGCCACGAACTTGCGAAATGTCACCGCTTGCAGCAGCCGCGCCTTGCGCACAAAGGTTTGATACAGCAAGTCGCGCATCACTTCCAAGAGGACTCCGGCGCGTTCCGGACTCATCTCGGGCTGATGCGGCCACGGATCGCTGTCGCTGCCGAACAGTACGCCTCGCAGCGCCGCGAAGGTGTCATCGTCAAGTTCCGCCAGTGAGCGCACTTCCTGCAATGAGTCGAACAGTTCGAGCTTGCCGCTCTCGCCCAGTTCGCGGAATAACGACTGCGCGGTGCGCCGGCTCATGGCGCCAAAGGCGTTGAAGCAGCCCGCGGCGTAGCAATTGAGCGCCTCCTTAAACAACGCCTCGGCCTCCTCCGGAAGGTAGGTCAGCGGAAATTTCTCGCGCGCGCGTTCGACTTCGGTGAAGTTCGATGCGAGCTCGACGCGCGCGGCGGTATATGCCTTGGCCGCGAACTTGAGGAACACCGGTTCAGCACAGGCGTCGCAGCGGAACACGACGCCGACGGACTTCGGCTTGCGGCGGCTCAAATCCTCGAATTTCGGGACTGCCACCGGCGTGAGGTGGGTCAGCGTCTCGCAATGCGGGCACGTGACGGCAATGCCCTGAAATTCGACGTGCAACTCGTCCTGCGGGGTGATGTACATGGAACGTCTCAACCTGTCAGTGGTTTGTAGCGGATCCGATGGGGCTGAGCGGCATCTTCGCCTTTGCGTTTCTTGTAGTCCTCAACATACTCCTGATAATTACCCTCGAACCACATAACTTGGGAATCGCCTTCGAAGGCAAGTATATGCGTCGCGATGCGATCGAGGAACCAACGATCGTGCGAGATGACCACCGCGCAGCCGGGGAATGCCAGCAGTGCGTCCTCGAGCGCCCGCAAAGTTTCGATGTCGAGGTCGTTGGTCGGCTCGTCGAGCAGCAGCACGTTGCCGCCCGCGCGCAGCACCTTGGCCAAATGCACGCGGTTGCGTTCGCCGCCCGACAGGTCGCCGATGACCTGTTGCTGCTGCACGCCCTTGAAGTTGAACCGGCCGACGTAGCCGCGGGACGAGGTCTCGTAGTTGCCGACCTTGATCAGATCCAAGCCGCCGGAAATCTCCTGCCAGACAGTGTTCTTGTCGTTGAGCGTCTGGCGCGACTGATCGACATAGGCGAGCTTGACGCTCGGCCCCATGCGGATCTCGCCGGCGTCGGGCTTCTCGGCTCCCGAGAGCATGCGAAACAGCGTGGTCTTACCCGCGCCATTCGGGCCAATGATGCCGACGATTCCGCCGGCGGGCAGATTGAAGTTCAAGGAGTCGATCAGCAAACGCTCGCCGTAACCCTTGCGCAGATTCTTGGTTTCGATGACCAGGTCGCCGAGGCGATCGCCCGGCGGAATGTAAATCTCATTGGTTTCATTGCGTTTTTGGAAATCCTGCGACGCCAGTTCTTCGTAGCGCTGCAGACGCGCCTTGGATTTCGCCTGCCGCGCTTTGGGATTGGTGCGCACCCACTCGAGTTCGCGCTTCAGGCTCTTGGCGAGGGCGTCCTGCTGGCGTTCTTCCTGCGCGAGGCGCTGTTCCTTCTGTTCGAGCCAGGAGGAATAATTGCCTTGCCACGGAATTCCGTGCCCGCGGTCGAGTTCCAGGATCCATTCCGCCACATTGTCGAGGAAGTAGCGATCATGGGTCACCGCGATGACGGTGCTTGGATACTCCTCGAGAAAGTGCTCGAGCCAGGCCACCGATTCCGCGTCGAGGTGGTTGGTGGGCTCATCGAGCAGCAGCATATCGGGCTTCGACAACAATAAACGGCAGAGCGCGACGCGGCGTTTCTCGCCGCCTGAGAGCTTGCCCACCACCGCATCCCAGGGCGGCAGGCGCAAAGAGTCGGCGGCAATCTCGAGCTTGCGCTCGAGTTCCCAGCCGCCGACCGCATCGATCTTGTCTTGCAGCTTGGCTTGCTCTTCCATGAGCTTGTTCATTTCATCGTCCGACATGGGCTCCGCAAACCGATCGCTGACCGCGTTGAACCGATCGATCAGGCTCTGGACGTCGCCCACCCCCTCGCCGACCACTTCGCGCACCGTTTTGGCCTCATCCAGCAGCGGTTCCTGCGGCAAGTAGCCCACTTTGATTCCCGCCTGGGCGCGCGCTTCGCCCTCGATTTCCTTGTCGACGCCGGACATGATTTTGAGCAAAGTGGATTTGCCGGAGCCATTCAAGCCCAGCACGCCGATCTTGGCGCCGGGGAAGAAGCTCAAGGAGATATCGCGCAAAATAATGCGCTTGGGCGGCACGACCTTGCCTACCCGGTTCATGGTGTAAATGAACTGAGCCATCTGCTTCCTATGTTGAATTGTTCGCTTGAGGGCGCGGGGATCGGGGAGAATTATCCGCGAGTGGCGGAAACTTGTCACGGTGCAGGTTTGTCGCTAGGGAACCCGAAACGAATCGGCTACAATTATCGGCTACCTGTGGGGAGAGCTTAAGCGCATGTTTACCGCCAAAATGACGATAGCCGGCTTCGATCCGGAGCTTGCGAAGGCGATCGCGGACGAGCGTAATCGCCAGGAAGACCATATCGAACTGATCGCGTCCGAGAACTATGCGAGTCCCCGCGTGCTGGAAGCCCAAGGGTCGGTGCTCACCAACAAGTACGCGGAAGGCTATCCGGGGAAGCGCTATTACGGTGGCTGCGAATTCGTCGACGTCGCGGAAAGCCTGGCGATCGAGCGGGCGAAGCAGCTGTTCGGTGCCGCCTACGCCAACGTCCAGCCGCACTCCGGCAGTCAGGCAAACGCCGCCGTCTATCTGGCGATGATCAATCCCGGTGACACGATTTTAGGCATGAGCTTGGATCATGGCGGTCACTTGACGCATGGATCGAAAGTCAACTTTTCCGGCAAACTGTTCAAGGCGTTCCAATACGGAATCAAGTCGGACACCGGCGAAATCGATTACGACCAGGTTCAGAGCCTGGCGAGCGAGCATCGGCCGCGCATGCTGGTCGCCGGATTCTCGGCGTACTCGCGCATCGTCGACTGGCAGCGCTTTCGTGCCATCGCCGACTCGGTCGGCGCCTATTTGTTCGTCGACATGGCGCATGTGGCCGGCCTGGTCGCCGCCGGCGTTTATCCGAACCCCGTGCCATTCGCCGACGTGGTGACGACCACCACGCACAAGACGCTGCGCGGCCCGCGCGGCGGTTTGATATTGGCGCGGCCGCATCCGGAACTACACAAGAAATTCAATTCTCTGGTGTTTCCCGGCACGCAAGGCGGCCCGCTGATGCATGTGATCGCCGCCAAGGCGGTGGCGTTTCTCGAGGCATTGCAGCCCGAATTCAAGACCTATTCCGCACAGGTGGTGACCAACGCGCGGATGATGGCCCAGGTTCTGCAGCAACGCGGCTACAAGATCGTGTCCGGCGGCACCGACAATCACTTGTTCTTGCTCGACCTGGTCGACAAAGACATCACCGGCAAAGACGCCGATGCCGCGCTCGGGCGCGCGCACATCACGGTGAACAAGAACGCGGTGCCGAACGACCCGCGGCCGCCGGCCATCAGCAGCGGACTTCGCATCGGTACGCCCGCGGTGACGACCCGCGGCTTCAAGGAAGACGAAGTGCGGCAGCTGACGGGGTGGATCGCCGACGTGCTGGATCATATGGGCGATGAGTCGGCGGTGGAGCGTGTGCGGGCCGAAGTGTTGAAGATTTGCCGGCGATTCCCCGTGTATGGCTAGCCGCGAGGCGGTCCCATGCATTGTCCCTTCTGCGGCCACTCGGAGACCAAGGTAATCGACTCGCGACTTGCCGGCGAAGGGCGCCAAATTCGGCGGCGCCGCGAGTGTCTCGAATGCACCGAGCGCTTCACGACCTTCGAAACTGCGGAGTTGTTGCTGCCGACCGTGGTCAAGGGCGACCGCAGCCGCGAGCCGTTCGATGAGAACAAACTGTTGCACGGGATGCAGAAGGCGCTCGAGAAGCGCCCGGTGAGCCGCGACGCGATCGAGGCCGCGGTCGCGACCATTTGCCACAAGCTGCGCAGTTTGGGTGAACGCGAAATTGCCTCGCGCAGCATCGGCGAAATGGTGATGGAGGAACTGCGCCACCTCGACGAGGTCGGGTATGTGCGGTTCGCCTCGGTGTACCGCAGTTTTCAAGATATCGAAGCGTTCCGCAACGAGATCGATCAATTGCGCCGCCATCGCCGGCGCCGCGAACCGAGCAAGGATCAACTGCCGTTGTTGCCGGGCGAACAGGCGGACGACGACGAATGACGGAGCTGCGTGGATCGCAGGACGAAATCCATCTGGCGCGTGCACTCGAGCTCGCCGCACGCGCTCTGTACACCACCGATCCCAATCCTCGCGTCGGATGCGTGGTGGCGCGCGGTGATCGAGTGTTGGGCGAGGGCTGGCACGTGCGCGCGGGCGAGGCGCACGCGGAAGTGCTGGCGCTGTCGGCCGCGGGCGCGCAGGCACGCGGCGCCACGGCGTATGTGACGCTCGAGCCCTGCAATCACACGGGCCGCACGCCGCCGTGCGCCGACGCGTTGATTGCCGCCGGAGTCGCGCGAGTCGTGTGCTGCACTCGCGACCCGAATTCTCGGGTCGCCGGCGGCGGCATCGAGCGCTTGCAGGCGGCCGGCATTGCCGTGTCGGTGGGCACCTATGAGGCCGCGGCGCGCGATCTCAACGTGGGTTTCTTCTCGCGCATGGAGCGGCGCCGGCCATTTGTCCGCTTGAAATTGGCGATGAGCCTCGACGCGCGCACCACACCGGCGGGGGGCGGCCGCGCCTGGATCACGAGCGAGGCGGCGCGTGTCGATGTGCAGACCTGGCGCGCACGCAGCAGCGCCGTGCTCACGGGCGCAGGCACGTTGAGAAGCGATGACCCGCGCCTGGACGTGCGATTGACGTATGGATCGTGGATACGACAACCGCTGCGAGTGCTGCTCGACCCCATGTTGACTTGCCCCACCACCTCGAAGCTGTTTGACGGCGCGGGTGCCTTGGTTTTTGCCGCACCGGATGCGCCGGCCCGCGATACGGATCGCGCGACGGTCGAGCGGGTGCCGCGAGCCGCCGGCGGTTTGGATCTCAAGGCGGTCATCGCCCGCCTGAACGAACTTGAAATCAACGAACTCCTGCTCGAGTGTGGACCGCGCCTGGCCGGCTCTTTCGTTCTGTCGAATCTCGTCGATGAACTCGTGCTGTACGTGGCGCCGACCCTGCTGGGCGCCGACGCCGCTCCGCTGCTGCAGGTCAGCGGTCTGGGAACGCCGGGCAGCTTGCCGGCATTCGAATATAAAGACGTGCAGCGCGTCGGGCCCGATTTACGTCTGATCCTCACACCGAAGAAAGTCTAACTATGTTCACTGGAATCGTCATCGCCACCGGCGTCGTGGAGTCCTTACAGGAGAAAGGCGGCGATGTGGAAATCGGGGTCGACGCGCCAGGCCTCGATGCCGAACGGCTCACGATCGGCGCCAGCGTCAGTGTGCAAGGCGTTTGTCTCACGGTCATCCGCCAACCCGGCACGCGTTTTTATGCGGACGTGTCGCGCGAAACACTGGCGAAAACGACATTGGGCGAGTTGCGCCCCGGCTCGCGGGTGAACTTGGAGCCGAGTTTGCGCGCCGGCGACGCCTTGGGCGGTCATTGGGTCAGCGGCCATGTGGACGCTGTCGGAACACTCCGGACGCTGGTTCAAGACGCACGCTCGTGGCGCTTGGAATTCGAGTTGCCGCAGCTCCTGATGCGCTTCGTCGCGCACAAAGGATCGATCTGCATCGATGGCGTCAGCCTCACGGTCAACAACGTCGACGGCCGCTGCTTCGACGTGAACGTCATACCGCACACGCTCAACGTCACGACGCTCGGCGAGCTCAAAGTGGGCGCCGGCGTCAATATTGAAATCGACGTGATCGCTCGGTATTTGGAACGTCTCGCCGACTTCGGCAAGACCCGCTAAGCGGCACGCTAGGGAATGTAACGCCACAAATCATTGAACGATCCGCCGGGTGTCACTGAGCCCGCCTGCTCGTATCCCCCGAACATCCAGAACGTGCCATCGGTGCCGGTCCAGCCCGTCGCGGAGTCACGTCCCATCGGTGAAACTGCGGGCACGGACAGCATGGTGGCCTGACCCGTTGCCGATTGAAATTCTGATACTTCAGTAAAATAGCTGGCGGGGATCGTCTGAACCTTGTTGCTTCCGCCGAACGACCACACATTGTTCGATGTGTCGAACCAATCGGTAGTCGCGCCCGAGAGGCACACCACACCATCGGAAGTGCACTGCGCCTGGGCGCTGGCGGATCCGCTGACCCAGGTCCACTCGCCGCGGGTTGGTGAATACATCCAAAAATCGCTCAAGATTCCGCCGTCGCCGGCACCGTCGATGCCGAGTCCGCCGAACAGCCACAAATTGCCCGACGCGTCGATGCGTCCCGTCGCGGATGCACGAGCGCCGGGCGTGTTGCCTGCTGCGGCGACGCCTTGTACGCCATACACGCCCTGAGCGTTGATGGTTCGGGAGCCACTTTTAAATGACCACACCCCGGACTGCGGCGAATAACTCCAGAGATCCTGCAGCACGTCATTGCCGAGGCTGTCGTAGCCACCAAACAGCCACAGGGTGCCGGCCGAGTCGATCCAGGTAGTCGCACTTTCGCGAAGGCCGGGTCCGGTGGCAAATTCACCCTCCCAGGTCCAGAGGCTGGAGGAGGGGTCGAACATCCAGAGATCCGCGAGATCGTTGTAGGCGCCGGAATCGTCGTATCCCTCGCCGCCGTACATCCATAAATTGCCCATGGCATCGACCCAAGTCGCCGCCGATGACCGGGCGCTCGGCTGATTGCTGGGAGACGCCACGCCGCTTGCCGCGTGCGTCCCCTGACCCCCAGCCATTTGCTGTCCACCCACCCAGGTCCACTGGCGCATGGCGATCGAATAGCGCCATAAATCGTTCATCGTCGCGGAAGTGGCGGTTCCGAGAGAACTGCCGGTGATGCCGCCGAACAACCAGAGATTTCCCGACGGGTCCGTAAAGCTCGATCCGGCGGTGCGCGCCGCCGGAATGTTGCTTGCCGAAAATACATTGAGCGTGCCGAAACTGCCGGCGCTATCGAACGTGCCGTCCTCGCCGTTGGCGAGAACCCAGAAGTTGTGCGATCCGCACTTGACGGCGATGCTCGACACGTTCGCCGAGGCAACCGTTCCTGTTGCCATCGTCAGATAGCACAGGGCGCCGGTGGGCTGAGTTTGCACCGCGATCGAGTAGCCGGTTCCCGAGCTGACCGCGGTGGGAAATGTAAACGTCGTTTGGTTGGCCGCGACTGTCACGGTGTCGGTACCGTTGCTAAGGACCAGTCCGGCGACGCTAAGCCCCGCGACGGTACCGCCGATACTGTAGGTGGGTGGTGGCGGAGGCGCAGATTTCGATGATCCATTGCAACCCGCAACGACCAACGACAACACGCCAGCACATACTTGCAATGACTTCATGAAATCGCGAAATCGCAGCCGCATCCGCACGCCGATCGAGTATAGCCGAAGGGCAGGAATGCGCTGCCGCTTCGATTCAGCAGCTACAATAGCGCTTTGGTGACGCAAAGAGCGATGTTACCCTCGGCTACATTGGGTTATTTTGTCTTTATAAACAGCTAGTTATGCGACCATCGATCCATCCGCGCGTGCATCTATACGCAAATGGCAAGTCCGCAGACCAAGGTTAGTTATGCCCGCGTTCAACACCATCGATGAAATCCTCGAGGACCTGCGGCGCGGCAAGATGGCCGTCATCATGGATGACGAGGATCGCGAAAATGAAGGCGATCTGTTGATGGCTGCGGACTCGGTGCGGGCCGAGGACGTCAACTTTATGGCGCGCTATGGACGCGGCCTCATTTGCCTGACCTTGACGCGCGAACGTTGCCGGCAACTGCGCCTGCCGCTCATGGTCAGCGAAAGCGATACCGACGGCCCGCATCGAACCAACTTCACGCTGTCGATCGAGGCTGCGGAAGGCGTGACCACCGGAATCTCCGCCCATGACCGCGCGCATACGGTCAAGACGGCCGTCAGCCCGACTGCCAGGCCCGAGGATTTGCGTCAACCGGGCCACGTATTTCCGCTGATGGCACAACCCGGCGGCGTGTTGACCCGCGCCGGTCACACTGAAGCGGGTTGCGATCTGGCGCGTCTCGCCGGATTTTCGCCGGCCGCCATGATCGTGGAGATCTTGAACGACGACGGCACCATGGCACGGCGCCCGGATCTGGAACGCTTTGCGAAAAAGCACGATCTGAAAATCGGCACCATCGCCGATCTTATCCGCTATCGACTGAAGAACGAACGCTCGGTGGAACGGATTTACGAGGAAAGCGTCGAGACCGAATACGGCAGCTTCAAACTGTACTGCTACGAAGATCACGTCAATCGGACGGTGCACGTTGCATTGGTCAAGGGCGACCTGAATTCGACGCTGCCGCCGCTGGTGCGCGTGCACATCATTGAGACTTTGCGCGACGTGGTGGGCGTGGTCAATGAACGGCTCGGTTGGCCGTTGCGCGCGGCGATGCGCCGCGTGGCGAGTGAGCCTTCGGGGGTGGTCGTGATACTGCGGCCCGACGAGACGCCGCGCCACGTCATGGACAGCGTGCGAGTGCTCGACAGCAAGCGCCCGAACACACGTCACGCGGGGGCCACCGTGGTGCGAACTTACGGAATCGGCGCGCAAATACTCAAGGACTTGGGACTCAAGCGGATGCGCGTTTTGAGCGCCCCGAAACAGCTGCAGGGGCTCGCGGCCTACGATCTTGAGGTCACGAGCTATGTCGACGGCGGCGAATGAGGAGCCCGAAGGCTATACTTCGCGCCAAATCTTAAAGTGAGGAATGATTTGTGCCTACCGATCAGCCGAAGATAATCGAGGGCGAATTGCAGGCCCGCGATTTGCGGTTTGCGCTCATCGCGGCGCGCTTCAACGAATTTGTGGTCGAACCGCTGGTGCGCGGTGCCATCGATGCCTTGCGGCGCCACGGCGTCGGTGACAAGCAGATTGAAATCGTGCGCGTGCCGGGCGCTTTCGATATTCCGATCGTGGCGCGCAAGCTCGCACTATCGCGCCGCTATGAAGCGCTGATTGCGCTCGGTGCCGTGATCCGTGGGCAGACTCCGCATTTCGATTACGTTGCCGGGGAATGCGCCGGGGGCATTGCACGCATCGCACTCGAATCCGGCGTGCCGATTGCGTTCGGCGTGCTGACCACCGACACCGTGGAACAGGCGGTCGACCGGGCGGGGGGCAAGGCCGGCAACAAGGGCGCGGACGCCGCGCTGGTGGCGATCGAAATGGCCAATCTTTTGCGCCGCTTGGAACCGTAGGTGACCGGCAAGCGCGCCCGGAGCCTCGCGCGTCGATTGGCATTACAGGCGCTCTATCAAATTCAAATCAATCCGCGGCCTTGGACGGACACTCTGCAGCAGTTCGCGACGGATCCGGAAGCGGATCGGGTCGACGTCGATTACTTCCGGCAATTGATTGCGGCGATCGCGCCGAATCGCGAGACGCTCGATTTGCGCTTGACCCCTTGGTGCGAAATCCCGCCCGCTGAACTCGATCCGATCGAGCACGCCGTGCTGTGGCTCGGATTCCACGAGCTGCAGTCATGCCTCGATTTACCATATCGCGTCGCTCTGTCCGAGGCCGTGCAGCTTGCCAAGCAGTTCGGTGCAACCGACGGGCATAAATTCGTCAACGCCGTGCTCGATCGGGCGGCCCGCGAATTGCGGCCGCAGGAGTACGGCCAGCCCGCGGCCTAACCGATGAACGCAGCGGGCTCCGGTCTCGGCGAGTTCGACCTGATTCGCCTGTTCTTTCGGGACCGCCAGGCAGCGCGCGGCCAGTCCGGCGTCATTCTCGGCATCGGCGATGATGCGGCGGTGCTCGCGATGCCGTCGAATACAGAATTGGTGGCAGCGGTCGATACGCTGGTTGCCGGGCGTCATTTCCCGCCGGCCACGGCGGCGCATTCGATTGGTCATCGGGCGCTGGCGGTCAACTTAAGCGATCTCGCCGCCATGGGTGCGACCCCGGCATGGGCGACGTTGGCGCTGACCCTGCCGGCGGTGGACGCGGCGTGGCTCGAGCAATTTGCGAACGGACTCATGGAACTTGCCGAGGCGCATGATGTGGCGCTGGTCGGTGGCGACACGACGCGAGGCCCCTTGACGGTGAGCGTGCAAATCATGGGACACGTGCCGTGCGGCACTGCGCTGCGCCGCTGCGGTGCGCGCGCCGGGGATTTGTTGGCGGTGACCGGCACGCTTGGCGACGGTGCTGCCGGACTCGCGCTGGTCACTGCGGGCGCCACAGCGCCTGCGCCGCTCGGCGCCCGGGAACTCATTCAGCGATTCGATTATCCGACGCCGCGCGTGCGTTTCGGTATCGCAGCGCGCGGCATCGCCACAGCGGCGATGGATCTATCCGACGGATTGGTCGGCGACTTGCCGAAGCTGGCGCACGCCAGCGGCGTCGCTGCGCATGTCGCGGTCGAGCGTTTGCCCTTGTCCGATGCGCTGCGTGCGGCGGTGCCATACGCGCAGGCGCGCGATTGGGCGTTGGCGGGCGGCGATGACTATGAATTGCTGCTGGCCGTACCGGCCGCGCGCTACGCCGATCTTGCGGCGAGAGCCGGCCAATTGAACTTAAGATTGACCGTGATTGGCGAGATTCGCGCGGGCAGCGGTGTGACGTGGTCGCAAAACGGCAGCGAATTCGCGCCCAGCGTGCGGGCGTGGGATCACTTCGCCTAAGCCTCGACTCAAATCACAGTTTACCGCCAGTCGCCCCAGTATCCTTTGGGCCAGTCGAACAGACACGCCCTGCAGCGCACGGTTACCCTTGAGCAACACCCGCTTAAATCCTTCGAAACAGAACGGCCGCGACTCTCTACCCGAGAAGATCGGCAAGTATGTGATCATCAACGAGGTGGGACGCGGCAGCACGGGCGTCGTGTACCTCTCGCACGATCCTTATTATGGACGCGACGTCGCCATCAAGGTGTACAACGTCGACTCCAGCGGCGATGAGAATCGCCAGCGCATCTCGCGCAAGATGTTTCTCTCCGAAGCGCACATGGTCGGCATGCTGCAGCATCCTAATATCCTGCCGATCTACGACGCCGGCGAAGAGAACGGTCACTGCTACATCGTCACCGAGCATGTGCACGGTGCACGCACTCTGGCGGCGTATTGCCGCCCCGACAATTTATTACGCATCGACGATGTGGTCGAACTCATCTACAAGGCCGCGCGCGCTCTGCATTATGCGCACAGCCGCGGCGTGATTCATCGCGACATCAAGCCGAGCAACATCATGCTCACGCTCGAAAGCGACGTACGCATCATCGATTTCGGAATCGCCCTGGTGGCGGATTCGGAGATCTCGCGAATCGAGGGGATCGCCGGCAGTCCTTCATACATGAGCCCGGAACAAGTGCAGTCGATCGAGCTTACCAACCGCTCCGATTTGTACTCGTTGGGTGCCGTGATGTACGAGCTACTGACCGGAACCCGGCCGTTCCGCGCCGGCAATCTGCAGAAGCTGCTGCATCAGATCGTGTTTGCCACGCCGCCGCCGATTCACACGCTGCGCCCCGAGATCCCCGAGGAACTCGAAAACGTCACGGCGATGGCGTTGCTCAAGGACCCGGAGAAGCGCTACAAAACCGGACTGGATTTCGCCGCCGAGCTTACCCGCGTACATCAGAAGCTGCGCGCGCAATACAATCGCATCGATCAGCAGGAACAATTCAGCCTGCTGCGCAAACTGAAGTTTTTCCACGAATTCTCGCACGGCGAGATTTGGGAAGTGCTGCGCGCCAGCAGCTGGCAGGATTACGCAGATGGCGAAGAGATCGTCAAGGAAGGCGAAATGGACGATCGCTTCTACATCATCGTGCAGGGGCGGGTCGGCGTGCAGCGCCTGGCGCGGGCGCTCGGTTATTTGGAAAGCGGCGACTGCTTCGGCGAAACGAGTTATGTACGCGGCGCCAAGCGTACCGCCACCATCAAAGCCGCGGGGCCGGTGACGGTGATGAAGGTAAGCTCGACGCTGCTCGAGCAAGTATCGGCGGAGTGCCAGCTGCGCTTCAACCAAGTGTTTCTGCGCAGCATGATCGGGCGCCTGCAGAGCGCGGAGCGCGCTGTCTCTTCGTCCTAGCGCTACTGCGCGGCTTCCTTGTCGTGCTCGATCATCGCGTAGGCCGAGTGATTGTGGATCGACTCGAAATTCTCCGATTCGACCACGTAGGCACGAACCCGTTTGTCTTTGTTTAACGCCACCGCGATGTCGCGTACCGTGTCCTCGACGAATTTCGGATTGTCGTAGGCGCGTTCCGTCACGAATTTCTCGTCGGGGCGCTTCAAAATTCCGTAGACCTCGCACGAGGCCTGCTTCTCGGCGACGTCGATCAGCTCTTCGAGCCACATGTGCTCGACCAGCTTGGCGGTCAAGGTGATGTGCGAACGCTGATTGTGCGCGCCATAGTCGGAGATCTTCTTCGAGCACGGGCATAAGCTGGTCGTCGGGACCACCACTTTGAGCCAAACTTCCGTCTTGCCGCCGCGGTGTTCGCCGAAGATCGTGGCTTGGTAATTCATCAGGCTCTCGACGCCCGAGACCGGGGCCTTTTTCATGACGAAGTACGGGAACGTCATCTCGATGTGGCCGGCGCTCGCCGCCAGATACTCGGTCATTTCCACCAGCATCTCGCCGAACGAGTCCACTGAGATCTCGCGCTCGTGGCGATGCAGGATCTCGACGAAGCGCGACATGTGCGTGCCTTTGAAATTATGCGGCAGATTAACGTACATGTTGAAATTCGCGACCGTATGCTGCTCGCCGCGGGCACGATCCTTCACCTTGATCGGATGATAGATGTCTTTGATCCCGACCTTGTTGATGGGAATTTGACGTGTGTCGGCATGCCCTTGCACGTCCTCGATGGGTTTTACTTTGGGATTCTTGACGGGGACCGCGACGTTCATAAAGCCCTGTATAGTGCCTAATCCGGGAATTGCAATAATCTTAGACGATTCACGGGCGCTTGGCTCACTATCGGCCATTCGGGGCCGTGCCTGACCAAATCCGGCGGCAGCATCCGCCAGGCAGTCTACACGCGACGATCGACCACGTACGAGGCCAGCCAGGCGAGCGGCTGGCAGCGGCCGCCGAACGGCGCAAGTCGATCGCAGGCGCGCTGCTTCAACTCACGCGCCCGTGCCTTGGCGACTTCAAGTCCCAGCACGCTCGGGTAAGTGGGCTTGGCGCGCGCCGCATCGGCGCCGATGGTCTTGCCGAGAGATTCGGTGCTGCCTTCGACGTCGAGGATGTCGTCCTGAATTTGAAAGGCAAGACCGATATCCTGCGAGTAGCCGTCAAGCGCACTCCACTCGAGTGGGCTCAAGCCGGGCGCGCACGCCGCACCGAGTAACACGCTCGCCCGGATGAGCGCGCCAGTCTTCAGACGGTGCATGGCCTCGAGCCCTTCGAGATCAAGATCGCGTCCGACTGCCGCCAGGTCCAACGCCTGGCCGCCCGCCATTCCGGCCGTGCCGCTCGCGTCCGCGAGAATCTGAATCATGTTCAAGCGCGCCTCGCAGCTGACGCCCGCGGCGCGATCGCGCGCCAGCAGCGAAAACGCCAACACCTGCAGGGCGTCCCCGGCGAGAATCGCAGTGGCCTCGTCGAAGGCGCGGTGCGTCGTCGGTTGGCCGCGGCGCAAATCGTCGTCGTCCATCGCCGGCAGGTCATCGTGCACCAAGGAGTACGAATGGATCAGTTCGACCGCAGCCGCCGGAGCGTCCAAGGCGCCGGTGGGCACGCCTAACGCTTCTCCCGTGCAGTACACGAGCGAGGGGCGCAGGCGTTTGCCGCCGCTCAAAACTGCATAGCGCTGCGCTGCGTGCAGCCGTTGCGGGCTGATATCCGCCGCCGGCAGCACACCTTCGAGGACCGTTTGCACGCGCGCTTGATACACGCGCAGGCGCGCCTCGATTGCCGGCGTGCTCATTCGTCGGGAGTAAAGTCTTCGACAGCAGGCCCGCCGGCCTTTTTCAACAGGATCTCAACTTTCTGTTCGGCGTCCTTGAGCGCGGCCTGACAGGTGCGTGTCAGCATCACGCCGCGTTCGAAGGCGGCGAGGGATTCTTCGAGCGGCAGCTCACCCTGTTCGAGGCGCTCCACCAGTTCCTCCAGGTCGCGCATTGCAGTCTCAAAATCGGGCTGTGGTTCTTTTATGGCATCGGGGCCGGGCATGGCGTGCAACGGTACACAGCCGCTGCAACCGGGTCAAACCCAGAGGCTCTCACCAGCCCGGAGGCCAATTGGCAGGCTCCTCGAAACCATGGAAGGCAACATTGTCAAGGCGTGATATGCGTCACAGCCCGCGGGGTCGCGCGGCGGCCGCGTTTGGGTACCATTGCAAATGAGAAATCTTATGCCAGTGTCACTCAATGCAATCGCCGGTCGCGCGGCCTTAGCCGCGATTATGGTCATCGCCGCCGCCTGCAGTCCGAAGCAAATTCCGCCCATGTCGGTTACCGATCTGATGGAGGATCGGGTGACGCTCGATGGCGTGCTCTTGAAGTGCAGCCAGAATCCGGGCAGGGCAAGAAGCGATATCGAGTGTTTGAACGCCCGAACCGCCATCGACCGCCTCGCGAACCGCGTCGACCCGGCGGAAGATGCCAAGCGCTCGGAGGAGTTTGAGCACAATCGCGAACGGCTGCGACTGTTGCAAGATAAGCTGCGGCAGGATCAAGAGGCAAAAACCAAAGTGGATGCGTACCACTTGCCGCTGGTGCCGGTCGAGCCGCCGCCGGCGGAATCATCGGTACCGCAACCGTCATCCGACTCGAATCCGCCGGTCGCTCGCGAATCGAACCCCTAAGTTGCAGGCTTGCACGCGGGCGCCGCCGGCGACGAGCCAGCGCCGCGGATCCACGGCGGTGCGTTCGGCGCTAGCGCCGCTGCGTCAGATGTAACCAGGCAATTTTCTTGACTTGGCCCAGCGGCCTGTGCCGACAACACCGCCGGCCGATTGCAAGCGTCGCCGCGGGTATTTCGCGAGCGCCGCAGGATGTCCGGCTTAAAAGTTTGCCGCCGCGCGCACCGCACTTAGGGGTTGGTCGAGATCCGCCAGCAACTCTGGGGCGACAATTGAAAATGGAGTGGTGCCGTAGGAGAGTAGTCGATCGTGGAAATCGTGCAACGAGCCGCGATCGCCCATCTTCAGCATGTAGTCGGCAAGCAGATTCTCGAGTTGCAGGCGCCCGACGGTGTAGGCGATGACATAGCCCGGATTCGTCGCGATGCCGGCAACCGCGGCGCTCGCGGCTTCTTTGGTATATCGGGTTTGCACGACGAAAAAGTCAACGGCTGACTCGTAGGTCAATGCTCCCGATGCCAGCTGTGAATCGATTATGGCGCGTGCCCCGCGTACCCGCTCCCAGCGGGCGGTGTGCAGCCGCCCGTCAAGATTGCTGCCATATAGGCCGAGTTTGACGAACATTTCCTCGCCGTAGAACGCCCAGCCCTCGGCAAACACGCCGCTATTTTGAATCTTGCGGATGAAGTCCGGATGCCGCTTGGCGATGGACAGTTGTAAAAAGTGCCCCGGCATTGCTTCATGCGCGGCAGTGGAAACAATGCGATCGTGATCAAAATCCTCATTCATATCCAAGCTTGCGGCTGCTTGCAGCAGCGACTTGGGCGGAGTGATGTAGTAATAACCGGTGCTCGACGGCGAAAAAAGCCGTGGTGGATTCATTGCGGCTCCCGGCAAAATAGGCTGCAGGAAAGCCGGCGTTTCGACGACATTAATCGAACCGAGCCAGTCCGGAACCGTCACCACGTCATGCTCGAGCACAAACTGGCGCAGTTCCGCAATGCGCTCGCGGTAGGAGTCGATCAGCGCAGCGCCACTCGGTGCCATGCCGCCGCCGCTCGCTGCGCCGAAGGGCAGTGACTCGCGCCGTGAGAGCGCTGTCAGCCATGCTTCCTCCGCCCAGCCGTGCGCGAGTTCATCGCGGCCCATTTGCTCGATGGCACGCGAATCGAAAGGCAGGAGTTGCTCCTCGCGCAGCATATCGTCGTAGGCTTTGCGGCCGATCGCGAAATTCTCCGGCCACGATGCCACATGCGCATCGATGTAGGCCTTGGATTCGGCGATGGTAGCCAAGGTGGCGTCGCGCGCGTTCAGAAAGCGCGTGAGCGTCGCAGCATGCATGCCAAGCTGAGCGGTTGCGGCATCAGTGAGTGCGCCGCGAAAAAAGTCGGCGACATTGCCCAGTTGTTCGCTGCCGACCACGCCGTACAAATGGCCCGGCATGCTCGCCAGTCGCTCGCCCGCAATGATATAGGCGGGAGCCGATGCGAGACGTTTGATGATGTCGTGCCACGCGTTGTCGACATCGATCGGGGTCGCGCCCTCGCGGCCGGCGACGGGGAGGTTCTGAAATTGCGTGAAGATCGCAGCCACCACCCGGTTCGCCGCGCCGCTGTAGTCTTTGCGATCCGTCTGGTATACGAGCAACTCGTTGAGCGAGGCGTGCAGCTGCGCAGCGAGCAATGCGGCATCATCGCGCTCGCGCAGCGAAGTCCCGGAGTCGAAGCGAGAAGTGATTGCCTGCAGCTGTTGCTGCCACCTCTGCAGCCGTCGGACGTATCCTGCGCGAAACTCTTCGCTGGGAGTTTCGAGATCGGCGTCGAATCCGGGGACGCCGAGTGCGGTCGCCTGCATGGGATACAGGCGGGCCGATGAAAAAGTCACATCCCTCGCCAGGCTCATCAAGGGGCTCGGCGTCGCATCCTGCGCGAGCAGGGGAACCGGCGTGACTAGAACCAAGGCGGCATATGCGATCGCTACTCCACTCAAACGCATCGGTTTCTCCAAATGGGCGGTTGCCCAATGTCCATGAGCGGTTGCATTCTAAACATAACTCGAAATATTCTGCGGCGAGCGGCGTTCCCAACCCCGAGTGCAGCATGTACGATCTTTGAACGCGAGAAACGCTGCCAGAACAACACAAAGGGAGACGGCGCAACGCCGTCATTACACATGCGATTGACAGCCTTGCTATTGGCAATGACTCTGGGCGCGGGCTCCCTGGGTGCCCAAGTCGACTCGACTACGCCGCCGGTGGTCAAGCCGCCGCCGCCGCCGGCTCCCGTGCCGCGGCCAGTCGCGAGGCCGCCGGTCCCCGTGAGACCGGTGGTGCCACCCGCGGCGAAACCCGCCCGCGCACCCACCGCGGCTGCGCCCGCGGCGGCGCGACCGGTGCCCTCCAGAGTGTTTGTGGGACACGCGGGACCGGCCGGCAGCACCGAAGTGCGCACAAAAACCGGCATCGTTGCGCGAACCGCGGCGGATGGCTCGCTGCTCGACGCGCTGGATGCACGGCACGGTGTCTCGGTTCATCGCGGCCTGGATGGCGGCCGCAGTGTGGTTGCCGAGCGCCCAGGCCACGTCCAGGTTGTTTCCGAGAGCAGTGGCGCGCAATACGTTGCGCACCCGTATGTATATCACGGGCGACCGTTTTACCGTCGCAGCTACGTGGTCGACGGCCGTGTGGTCGACCGCTTCTACCGGCACTACGC
>Ga0302319_10004717_pt1 | contig 27873 bp, 22 predicted proteins | sample Bog_T0_2_FD_203319 | JGI IMG/M metagenome (GOLD analysis project Ga0302319, IMG submission 203319) | Peat permafrost microbial communities from Stordalen Mire near Abisko, Sweden - Bog_T0_2 | ecosystem: Environmental > Terrestrial > Soil > Wetlands > Peat | place: Sweden: Abisko, Stordalen Mire... | reverse complement strand
AAATGGTACCGGAGGCGGGCAATGTGCGGCTGCTCTACATCACGGATGAACAATGGGCAAAAAGCGTGACAGTGATCGGGCCAAATTACGATCAAGGCAAGCGTGCGAACAACGCCAAAATCCCGGATCAAGTGGAGTTCTGGGAGTAAAAAGACCTCACTGCCGTGTGCAAGCACAGTGGGCAGCGAGGTCAATATTCAGTTAAGCCTTCCCCCCGAAAGTGCATCAACTGCATCTAACATAACCAACATCAACGGCTTCTGGCAAGCCTATTTTACCCGACGCACTTCCGGGGGGAAGGCAAAACCGCCGGGTGGCCGTTATGCGCAACTGAAAGATTTTACCCGACGCACTTCCGGGGGGAAGGCAAAACCGGGTTAGTGACTTCCCCGCGCCGGAGCGAATTTTACCCGACGCACTTCCGGGGGGAAGGCAAAACACGCATATTGGGCGGAGTTGATGGCCAGCGATTTTACCCGACGCACTTCCGGGGGGAAGGCAAAACGCCCGCGGCGACTGGAACCGCGCCCCGGAGATTTTACCCGACGCACTTCCGGGGGGAAGGCAAAACTGGGAAAACTGGTGGGCGCGTGCTTGCGCGGCTTTGCGTGCTGCCAGCTTGCGTTGCGCCGGGGTCATACTAGCTGTCCGTGCTGGCCCGCCCTTCAATCCGCCCAACCGTCCTAATGCCACCGCCGCCGGATTCTTTCCACATTTAGTATCATTTGTCATGCCCGCAGTTTGACACGAAACGGAATGTGACTGAAGGCTGAAAGTTCAACCAAGATAACGTTTTCAAGATTCATGGTCTGTTCTGCACTCATCTTCAGGTTCCAATGAGTCGGGTTTGACATCAATTGTCACTCGGTTCAAAAAGTGACCAGTCATCTTCGAGGAAATTATGGCCAAAACTAAACTGCAGTCGTTCAGCCGACCACCGTGGGGGCGCATGATGCGATTCCATAACCTGATCAAGGATGAGGCGTTTCCCAACTTTTGAAACCGGCCGGCTTAAAGAATGTTGCGAAATGCCGCCGGAGTTCAAACCGTGGCTACGGAAGCTGACGCCGCGAATCGTTGACCTGCTTTTGCCGTTCCGAGGTTTCCGCTACTACCACCCGCAGCAGCATGGCAGCGCCTCAATGAAAGCCGTGCTCCCGGCCCTGACCGGTCGGGGATACGAAAAACTGGTGATTCAGGAGGGTGGAGCAGCCAGCCGCGAATTTCTGCGCGTGACCTTTGGTCAAATTACCGACCCCGAGCGCCGCCGCGTGCGCCGGGACTTGGAAGAATACTGCGGACTCGACACGCTCGGGATGGTTCAGATTGTGGACCAGCTCAAAAAGCTGACGGCATGACTAAAACCAAGGATTACCCCCTAAAAGCCTTGAACCATTTTTCTGCATGCGTTGGCCAGTATTGTTCCACCATCGCCAATTCGTTTTCTGAACCATAATCATCTACAAAAAGGCTCTGGTAATGATACAGCAGCCGTGCTCTGTCGCAACATACCCCTTCTTGCAAGGCAGTTTTCCAAAATGATGACCAGTCCTGAATCGCGGGAACAAGAACGCGTAACTTATCAAATGCGTGCGTTAATTCATGAGCGATCACAAATGAGAGCTTGTCGGCGACAGAAACTAATTCTGACTCAATCGGAAACTTTTCTCGCCGTAAAATAATCTCTCCACAGAAGGCGGTTGGTCCGGGTGGAAAATGTTCCGTGCCTACGGGATAAATCACATCGGCCGCATTTTGTTTATAAACACCAAATTGGTTGGGGTTCTCAAATTCGTCAACAACATCCCACCGGATTACCTGACAACTGATGCAAAGCCATTCCCTGATACTGATTGGATTTTTAGCTCGTTTAAATGGTTCAGTAACGCCGTCGGCGTTTGCCTCGTCATTAAACAGATCAAAATCACGTGCGTCAAAAACCATCAGTATGTCGTCTTCAATCGATTCAAGTACATCAAATGCGATTTTATTAAAAGGAGGGATTGCGATTTGCAGACTGAAGGGCCGAGAAAACGATTTAGGCCAATTTGCCAAACTAGTTGGCAGGACAGTTGGCTTCCGATTCGAATCTTGATTTTTAATTCGCCGTTTCATAACCAGCTTCAAGTCGTGAACTCAATTCTTATATTCAAATTTCAATAATGCAATCATGGATTTAAACGCATCACACACATGCAGATTACCAAAGCGCCAACTTCTCAAAGTAGTGCACGACTTGAACTTCCACGGGGCCGGAATGGGTGGTCGGGTGGCCAATCAAAGCCATTACGACTGCGGGGCATCCCAGCGAGAGCGGTTTCGCGGTCGCTAAATCCGCGCTCAACGATACAGGCATAGCGGACTACGACCAATATCGACACTTTTACCACTGCTCCTCTACCTTGTCAACACGGGCTTGTTCAGGTTTACACCCCTAATATCGAACAAGGGAAAACCCTACCCCAATCATGGAGAACTAGGCAACCTGTTTGATTGACCGGATTTTACTTTTGAATGATAAAAAGCTTGCGCTCTATCGGCACGGAGAGAAAATCAGCAAAGTGTATGCAGCTCGCCGTGAGCAAGAAACCATATTGGAAATCTTAGATAAATAGGTCTGGCGAATTGTTCGTCGCACAAATGGCTTGTATATTTATCAAGCTTGAACGACCTCGCCAAACATCTCACGCCGGTCGCGGGCAAGAATAGCGTTGAAACCTTAGTTTACACTTAACTTAAAGACTACATTAAAGACTATGAGCTACAATATTGTTGCGCTTGGTAACAGAAGTAATAATGCGTTGGGTTCTGGCAACCATTCGTATTGCAATGGAATCAATAAAAATGGACTAGCGGTAGGAGCGCTTATAGAACCTGATCTACCCCAAGGATATTATCGCCCTTGTTTTTGGCCAAAAGGATCGCCGAATGATCCCATTACGCTACCACATCAAAGCATCAACGTCACGCCTTTAGGTTTATTAAAAGTCTCGGATTCAAATGACGCCGTTGGTTACTTACTAAATGTCTTCAAATGTAAAAACTCCAATTCCGTCAAAACTCCCGTTTCCAACCTCACTACTTCACTTAATACACAAAACGTTTATGCAGCTGATATCAATAATAAGCAAGTTGTTGTTGGCTCAACTGATACGAAAGCCTTCATTTTTAATTACTCCAATCAAACCAACTTACCCACTTTGCTTAGTCCGGTGCCAGATCAAACAGCCGCGGTAAGCATTGCTGCGTGTGGTGTCAATGACAATGGAGATGTCGTTGGCTGCTCGAATAACAATGGATTCTTTTTACCTGCGAAGAGTTCAAGTATGACAAATGTTCCTAACTCTTCGCTGACGGATATCAATAATAAACAAGTTGCGGTTGGCTATAAGTACTCACATGGAAGTGATGAAATGTTTATCGGTTTTCCCTTGAAGTCGCAACCGATTTGGATTGATTTTAAGAACAATGAAACCAACACCACGCCAACTTTGGTTCAATTGCCATCACCATACAAATATGGGGTGGTCACTGCGATCAATAATAACAATGATATGGTGGGAATTTGTTGGGATGAATACGCCAATAATTTGTCAGTTTTCGTTTACACCGCGAAGTCGATCAATAATGCCACCGACCTCAACTCGGATTTAGCTCAAAATAAACCGAAGCAATGGCAGCTTCTTAGCGCATGGGATATCAATGACGATGGCGACATCGTTGGAGAAGTGGGGACCTTTTCCTCTGATGGAGGAACTTTTCTAAGTATAACCGCATACTTTGCGTCACTATCCCCTAACTCAAACCCTCGCAAACCCAGAACAACGATCCCTTCTGAATTGCTGCCCGTGACGCCAGAAATCCGAGCTACTTTGAGCCGCCGAGCATTCCGCAGCAAGAGACTGTCAAATCCAAATTCGGAACTGAAGAGTTGAGACCAAGTTTCCAAAGCTTGTCGCCTTCTGTGAGGAAAAGGGAAAGTTGTACACCACCCCCCCGAAAAGGATGGTGTGCAACTAATGTCACCGGTCACTTCAAAACCAGCCACCAACGGTCGAATCAACCAGCCACTCTGAAGGGCTTTAGCCGCTATAATAATCGTCTGTTTTTTAGGGGCATGGCTTATTGCATATTTAGACCATCGTGCAAAGTTCACTGATTTGTTTACGGACATGGTGGGTTCATGTCAGGACTTTTTTCAGTTCCGCAAGCAAGTGAGCCGATTCTTCCTTGTTCAAGAAAGGCGGCTTCATCGCTACGTGATGCCCCTGGCGTCGAATGGCCAGGAGGCTTTGCAGGTGGCCCGGGAAGATAAGGGCCCCATTGATTTGGTCCTGACTGATCTCATCATGCCGATCATGGGAGGCAAAGCGATGTCCGAATCAATGAAGTCGAAATATCCTGGTCTTAAAGTTCTTTTTACCTCTGGTTACGCGGAGGAGCCCATCGCGCACCACGGAATCCTTGAACGCGGCATCAGGTTCCTGCCCAAACCTTATACACCGGTTTCGCTCGCCCATAAGGTGCGCGAATCATTGGATGGCTGAATTTTGTTTGGGTATAAACCGGAAAGGCTCCGCGCGCTAAAATGCGATGGTCAGGAGCTGCCGGCTGTCACTGAAACGTCACATTGGTGGTTTGGGAAAAGTCTTGCAAATCGGCCTCGTGAGGATATTATTAAATGCGGCTAATAGTCAGAGTTAGTTAAAAGTGCCCAACAAATCAGGAAGGCCGGGCTCACGTCTTTAAAGCTTAAATTACGTATTTCGCGAACATGCAAATGCGCCGGGTCTTCCACCATGACAACGACGGACGCAAGGTTGCGAATCGATTCAATTAACCCCGCAGTGAGGCTTATCTTTTATGAAAACGAAGCATCCCCCGAGATTTTGCCCGCATTACCTATTGCTCGCAGTCATTCTGGTTCAGATCCTATTGGCTGCGGCGACGGCTGGGGCTGCGACCGGGAAAGGCAGTTCAAGCTCCCTCGCTTTGGGCGAATCCGTCAACCCGGCGACTGGCCCGCTCGGGAGTTTTCTCAATTTCAATATCACATTGACCAACCTGAACCCGGTTGCGGCCAGTAATATCGTGGTTCAGGATGTGTTGCCTGCCGGGTTGGCCGTCACGGCCAGTTCGACCATGTCTGGTTCTTATAGTTCCGGGGACTGGTTGGTGCCCTTTCTCGCCGGTGGCACGACAGCGAATCTTACGCTGACGACGAGAATTATTGGCTCGGGAACGATGACTAACACAGTCTTGCTTTTAACTTCCACACCGCAGAATACCAATTTCGCCGGCAATACTGCGAGCGTTTCCGTTACGGGGACGCCGGTCACGGGGCTGGCGGTGCAAGTGATCCAGTGTGACAGCCAAGGGCGGGTGGCTGGCCCGCTCGCCGGAGCTTCGGTGTCAGTCGTTGGCTCGGTTTCGGGGATGACGGACGCCACGGGACAATGGAGTTCCACGAACATAACGGCCGGGACCTATACGGTCACGGTCACGAACAGCGGATTTTATCCGGTTTCGCACACGGTGACGATTGTGCAGAATCAGATGCCCCTGGAGTCGTTTGAGCTGGCGACTAATAGCGGACCGGGCGCGCCGACGGTGTTCGATTTTGGGTTGCCTCAGGGCAAATACCTTATTCCCGCCATGCCCGGCATGGTGACGTTTTCGGCGATGGTGGCTTGGAACGGGACGCCGGGCTCGGTGGTTTTCACCGTCAATGGCACACCGGTAACGGCCACACTGACCGAGTTGGGGAACGGTCTGGCGCAGGCGATTATCACGGTGCCGGCCCCGGCTGCCATCGCGACCGCCAACGAACTGATCGCGACCGCGGTGAATGGCGAGAATCTGACCCGCATTTGCAACGCGGGCGCTTTTTTTGAACCGTTGCCCGGAATCATTTCAAGCTGGTACACTTGGCTGGCCAACTCCATTACCTGGAGCAGCTCCGCGTCGTCCGTCGGGACGCCGATGATCAGCTACATGTACAAGACCAATTACACCATCTATTCCAATTCGATCCCCAGCGACAGCCTGACGCTATCCAGCACTTTGGGAGTAAATCTTGCGGCGGGTTTCACCCCGACCGATGGCACTTTCAAAGGGACGGTGGGCGCCAGCGGTACGGGCAAGATTTCGGCGAATTTGCCGGGAGCAGCCGGCGTGAAGGTATTCGCGGAGGGTAATGTTGGATTGAACGGCACGCTGAAGCTTGCCTTTGCCGGGTTGAATCCGCCGGCGATCACACCCGGTTGGGGCGTCTCGTTAACCGTCAAGGACGGGGTGAAAGCGCCCGCCGCGAGTTTTATTCCAGCCGTGCTGCCGGCGGCGGCCCCGGCGATTACCTTCCTCCAAAGTGTATGGGGCGTCAAATCAGTCATCAACAGCCTTAAACTCGGGGCGACCCTCACCGAGGGCGGCTCGCTCAATGGCGTTTACCAGAATGCGGCCTTGGGCAGTTGTTTCCTCTACACGACCAGCCTGACTGGAAAGCTGAATGCCGGGCTGGAATTGGAAGCCGCGGTGGAGCTCGGCCCGGTAATGGCGAAAGTTTACGGGGGAGGCCAAGGCACGGTGGCAATCAATCTTTGCCCGGAGCTGGCTTTCAACAGCCTTACGCTTGAAGCTTATGCGGGCGTCTCCGCCAGCGCATATATTTTCAGTTTCGACAAGCGGTATTCGGCGACATTGATGTTCGGCGGAGCGGCCAGCCCGATGTTCGCGTTGGATAACCCCGGCTTGCCTGTGACCCGGGATTTTGAGAGCCCTGCCAGTGTCTGGGAACCGATCGGCAATACCCTTTCCTCGTGGGGGCCGGCCGACCAGTTGATAGCGCCCGTGAGTACGACTGCGCCTGGATTCATTAAACCCCTGACTTCAGACAACAGTCTGTCCAGCCAAAGCATCGTGGTCTCAAACGTCCTGGACTCCGCCAGTCCGTCTATTTATGCGGATTCCTCGGAAACAGTGGTGCTGTTCACCTTATTTGATGCCACGAAGCCGTGGTACGCGGCAACTGATATCGGCGCCTTGCGTCAGACCAATGGCGGCGCATGGACGTTAAGCCAGGTGACGCAAGATAGTACGGCCGATTTCGCACCGAAGGTGGCCGGCGTTAACACGAACCTGTTATTAGGGGCTTGGGAACGGATTGACGGAGACATATCCGGAACCACGAACCCGGTGCAGGTCGTGGGCGACCTGGAAATCGTCGCGGCATGGTTCGATCCCGAGTCCGGAACCTGGAGTACTCCCATCCAACTCACCACCAACTCGGTGGTGGACCGCGACCCGCTGCCGGTGGTGTTTGGCTCGACGCAGGGCATCTTCTGGGTGGAAAACGCGGGAGACGACGCGATAGGCGATGTTACCAACGGCGATAGCCTGATGTATTCGCAATGGACGGGAAGCGGGTGGTCGACCCCGCAAGCCTTATGGACTTCAGGAACCAACGGGATTCTCTCCTTCGCATTCGTGGCGGATGGATCCGGCCAGGGTCACGTGGTGTTCGAGGTGGACCAGGACGGGGAGCAGGATACCGTCAGTGATCGCGAGTTATACACTTTGGCCACCGCCGGGGGCGTCTGGCAACCGGCCGTCCAGCAGACCTTCGACAGCGTGGGCAACTCAATGCCGGTCCTAGTGGCGCCCAATGGCAATCCGGTGTGCGTCTGGAATCAGGGGGGCACACTGCTTTACACGCCGCTCAACGCCTGGAACGCGAAACCGGTTTATGCGCAGGTGACACCAGTTACGGACGCGCCAATCCTCGCGGGAGTAACCATGCCCGGCGGGGCGGCGGTGGCTTATGCTGCACAGTCGCTGGATGGCGTGGAGCTTTACAGTTCGTTCTACAATGCGGCGCAGGATGTCTGGACGCTGCCGCAGCAACTGACCAGCGATACCAACGAGGAAAGTTCCGTCGCGCTGGCTTTTGACGACACCAACCTGGTGACCGCCTACGAGGATACCCAGATGATTTACACAAACGTGGATTTGGTTGTGAGCAACCAGTCGGTGACGGTGTCCAACGCGCCGGCGCCCGGCCGCACCGATTTGTGCGTACTGAAGTACTTGCCGGGGTCGGACGCAGGCGTGCTCAACGGCTCGCTTAACCTGGATCCGCCCAATCCGGCACCCGGCACTAACGCAACCGTTAGCGCGGTGATCGAGAATTTTGGCGACGTGCCATTGCAACAAATCCCGGTGGCATTCTACGATGGAGATCCACAGGCCGCGGGTATAATGATCGGCAGTCTGCAGTATGTCGTGAACCTTGGGGGAGGCGGCGCCACGCAACAAGTTTCGGTCGTGTGGAACGTGCCGGGGGGAAATTCGTCACACCAGGTTTTTGTGGTGGTGGACCCGGGGGATACTCTGCCCGACCGCGACCGATCCAACAATACCAACAGTCTGCTGTCAGTATTGCCTCAGCTCGTCGTGGATTCGACCGCAGACACGGAAGATGGTCCTAGCAGCACTTTACTGGTCGCGAATATCTTAAACCAAGGCGTCATTTCTACGGGACCGTTTACAGTGTCCTGGCGGCTGGGAAGTCCTGATGGTACAGAAATCGCCAGCAGCCAAGTCGGACCGCTCGCGGCGGGACAAAGTGTTCCGGCCACGGCCACGTGGAACACGAGCGACATCCCGTTCACCTCACCCTACGCCGTCGTTTACACCATCGCGGACAGCAGCAACAACGTGGTGGAATTTGACGGAACGAACAGCACTTACATGCAGATGGTCAGCGTGGTGCCCAGTTGGGTGCCGCAAATCACGGGCATCAGCGTGACGAACAGGTCGTCGGTGCAGATTCAGTTTAACGCGGCCAACTCCACGCCGGCCGATTTCGTTATTCAAGGCAGTGATTCGCTAGTAGCGCCCGTGTCCTGGCAAGCGGAGTCCGGGGCGACCATCACCGCGGTGTCACCAGGAGTGTTTCAAGCCGTCGTTCCGGCCCAAGGTAATATGATGTTCTATCGCGTGCAGACGACGTCGCCTTGAGGCGCTAATCACTTTTGAGGTGCGATTCTTAAGACCCATTCGCAGTGTTCCCGCTTTTCATCGTTGCGGCCTGGCCTCGTTCAAGCCGTATTCAAAAGGGCGCATCCTGCTGCCCCCGGTTTTCGGAAGCCGGACCCTCACCCTGATCCTCTACCGTCGGACGGGAGAGCGATTGGATGATTGCTGTTATTTGTAAACGGGTCGAGCGTGATACAGCATCCGGTGGTTCGGAGATTGGGGGCAGTGGTAGGATGCGCCCAACTCACGGGGACCTGACCCGGAAAAACTGCTTCGGGAAGTTGGTAACGGGCGTGGTGAACTGGAAGATTGACCCGTTGCCGATGATATTCGAATAAAAAGTCCAGTTAGCAGGTTCCAGATTAGTGGTTTGCTGGATCGTATAACTTTGGTTGTTGGCGGTCCCAAAACTGAATTTGAAAATATTGCCCGTTTTCCCCGGCGATTGGATCTGCGCCGGCACGGTTCCAGTGACCACCAGCTCAACATAATTTGGGAAATAGCTGACTGTAATGCCCGCCGGAGCATTGGTGCTGCTGAAAGTCCCGCTGACAGAGTTGCAAGACAGGATTTCAAATTGGTCGCCTTCTACCGGAACATAACCATTGGCCAGAACCACGTTCAAAGGGCCGCTCAATGAGACGTCGCCGGCTGCCGCGAGCTGACCAGATTGGTTGGGATTCGAGCCTCCCAACGAGACCGTGAAACTGCCACCGTTTTGTGCGAATCCGCCCTGTTGGATGGCGAGCACCCCGCTATGCGAATTGAGCGCATCGGGCAAGGCAAACGGGGTGACGATCCGCCCTGCCTTAAAAACCGTGCAACAAACAGGTGTTGCACGGCTGGCCTGCACCCGGAAAAACAGAAAATCAGCCGACACGACACCGGAGGCAAAACCAGTGGCTTTCCGTGCAACAGATTGCAACACCCCAAGTGTGAAACAATGCGTGAAACAGGCGTTTTGTGAGTTTTCGGCCAACATCGGTTATCGCATTTATTCATGCGGGGAAAGGGCGTATTTAGGGGGTTGTCGCGCAAGGGAAGTTTTGGTTTAGCAAACCAGCGCCTTCAGCCACTCGGCCATCTCTCCAAACCCATTCAAATTCCCTGCCTTGATCGAATTGCTATTTTGCACGTCCCGCCCGCCCGCTGGCAAGTCGATTCGTCAGCGCCGGTGGATCGGCCTAATAGCGTCCAAATTCCTAAAGGAATGCCTTTGCTTTCGCCGCGAGTGCCGATCAAAGGCTGCCACCGTGGCAAAAATAAAACCTCTGAAACTGGAGATCAGCCAGCTGCGCAGCGGCTGGTTGAAGGCGGAAAACATGTCCGACCCGAAGCGACGGCGGAATTGGCCCCCTTTAGGGAGCGTCATTGCGCTGCGGCGACCGGACAGCGCAGCGCACTATCTTGCATCATTCCTCTCCGGGAGGTGCCTCTGACACTTGGCGTCCATTAACCTCGAAGGGCAATCAGCCCGTCGATGTGAAGTGCAATGCCAGAGCGAAGCGCGACACCGCTTTGGGGGAGAGACCGAACGGATACATATTCCTTGAACCGCTCCCATAAAATGAAAAAAATCAAAACTTTTTGATTCAAGGATTATCAAAACCAGTACGAACGACAAATTCAGGAAATTAAAAGGATTCACCCTGATTGAAGTGCTGATGGTCATTGCCATCATCGCCGTTCTGGCCGCCTTGTTGTTGCCAGCCCTCAGCTCCGCGAAAAAGCGGGCTCAGCGCACGACCTGTCTGAACAATCTGCAGCAGCTCAATCTGGGCGCCCGGATGTATGCCGATGATTTACATGACGCTCCGCCTTCCCCCGGCACGGCGGCAGCCGGGACCAACACAATGCTCCTCTATTCCGGTTACAAGGAGCTCATGAAAAATGACGTCGGCTTGAAAGGCGCCTCGTCACCACAGGACAAGTTGTTTGCCTGCCCGGCGGATGTATTCTTTCCAAGTTTCTTTTTAACCAACGCCACCTGGCTTAGGCACTATGTGTCCATGAGTTTTCATGACCAGCCATTTTCTGATTTTTCCAACTATGTGTTTAACGGTGGAAACAATGTCATCAAAACGAACAAATTAAATAACCTCCCTGTGCCCCGTCCCGGCCTCACGGGTGTCAAGTTGAGTTCGGTGAAACATCCCAGCCGGACGGCCTTGATCTCGGAAGGCTCGGCTCCAGGACTCTGGTCGTGGCACGATCCGACGCCTCCCGTGGTGTTTAACGGTGCTAAAAACATGGTCAGCTTTGTCGATGGCCATGTCAGCTACATCAACATTTTTTGGGACAGCGCCTTTAACGGCGGCATATCAGAAGCATTCATGTATGACCCGCCTGCCAGCTACGATTATCAATGGAGCCCAAATTGACGGCTTCTTGGCCGTCTTCTCGATTTTGGGCACGGTTTGGCGAACAATGTTACCACTCGCCAACGCTTGCCGACCACTGGGACCTCGGCGGCTCTGTGGCAAAGTGAAAATGCATGAGGATCGGCTCCTGCAATTTGTCAGGCCAAACCCGTGATCAGTCTGAAATGCTGATAGAAGTAGGCTGACTTCACTGAAAGGATGTATTCTTTATAGCGTGGTGTGTTGCGTATGTCGAGGGGAACAAGACTGTGATGCAACTCCTCGTAGCGAACTGGCAAAAAATTCACATTCATAGGCTGCGGATCCGCAGTCCCGGCAATAATGCGAACTTGCTCGCCTGCGGCAAGTTGGCAGGAACCGCTGAAGGTGATGGGTGCAGTAAAAAGAAACTGGACGTGCGCATCGCAACCGTCAGTGACCTCCCAAATCTGGCCTCCTTGCGGAAAAGATGCTGGTTCGCTCATAATACAAAATGAGCCTTAAAATGATGGCAAACCATCTTATCGCGGCATATCTCGTTCTCCATAATATGCTTGTATCTCAGGCTATTTCGTTTGTCAACCAGGGTGTTATCCCATAACCATTCGAACCGCGCCACCGCCGAGTCATTGGCGGTCATCGCAGCGCAATGCCCTTACCTACTGAGGGGCCGATTGGACCCGGCCTGGGGGTGGCAAAGAATTTCTCCGGGGATTCTGCTTCAACTCCACTCCGGAAATTGGGTTGTATTTAAATCCAACGTGGAGATGGAGGCCAGGTCGGAATCATCCAGGGTAAAATCAAAGATATTCACGTTTTCCGCGATATGCGCTTTCTGGGAGGATCTGGGGATGGCAATGATTCCCCTTTGGAAATGCCATTTCAGGCTGACCTGCGCAATGGTCTTATTGTACTTGTTTCCGATGCTGGCAAGCGTGGCATTGGTGAAAAGCCCGTTTCGGCCTTCCGCAAAAGGTACCCAGGCTTCCATTTGCACGCCATGTTGCCTTAAGTATTCCAGCGACTTGCCTTCCTGGAAAAATGCATGGGTTTCGATTTGATGGATTGCGGGTTTCACGTCGCTATTTGCAATCAATTCGTCAAGTTGCGCGGGTTCAAAATTGCTCACGCCAATGGCCTTGATTCTGCCCTGATGTTAGAGTTCTTCCATGGCTTTCCAGGAACCTTTCACATCGCCACCAGGCCGGTGAATCAGGTAGAGGTCCAAATAATCCGTGCCCAACTTGTCGATCGAAGTTTGAAATCCTTTCTTCGCCTGTTCGTACCCCATATCGGATTTCCACAGTTTTGAGGTGATGAAGATCTCTTCGCGTTTGATTCCACTCTGTTTGATCCCGGCGCCGACGGACGGCTCAGTACCGTAGATCATGGCGGTATCAATCAGACGATAGCCAAACATGACGGCATCGGCCACGCACCTGACTCTGACGTCGCCGTCGAGGGTCATGGTACCCAATCCGAGTCGCGGCATTTGCAGGCCGTTGTTGAGGGTCACGGACGGAATCAAATACCGACTTGTCGGGATTGCTTCAGATTGCTGATTAAACGGCTTATATTTCGCAAGCATACTTTAATGATGGCTCAGTCACCGTCGATTGGGCAGGCGCAGCAACCTGTTCAAAAAGCTCCGCGCGAAAATCGCTCACTATCGGAATCATGCGACCGTGCATTCCAGCATGAATACCGCGTGCGGCTTGGTCTCGAAATGCGGCTTGAAATTGCGCATCATCGCAAAACTCAATGAGTGCTTGATAGTGTGGCATCTTGGTTTTTGTTCGCGCGCCCGCGTTCCTAAGCAGACGGAACCCAACAATCGAACCAGCTTCCCGAAGCTCACGAAGAAACTCATGAACGATGTTCAATCCCACTGCTTCGTTGACTCCATCGCGCAAATTAAACCAAACATTGTAGTGAATCATAGTCAAGTTGTCTCACGTAAAAAGCCTCGGTCACAGGCGTCTTGCCGACAAATGCAATAATGAAACCCCATTCTCACGCTCGATCCAAATCTCAAGGGGTGGTGGCCTTTGGCTCCGGCGCGATATTGCGGGGCGTCTTTCGCACTTTTGCGTAAATATAAACAAGCGCTCCATTCACGATCAGCCACCCAGCAAGGACAGCCAATCCGCGAGCGGTCGCCTCGGCATGTGTCCAGTTTGTTAACCAATCTGGTTTGCGGCTGACCCACTCTGGCTGAACAAGTCGGTGCGGCCAGTTCTGACAAATAACGTCAGCATCCGTGGTCTTTGGCTCCCAAAGGATATCAAACGAAAAACCAAGAGGTCGTAGCGCCCAGCATCGAAGCAAAGCAGGAGCCATGAGTGTTGCTCCGACCAATCCAAAGATAACCAACACTTTGTAGTCTGTCCGCCTTGATGTGAACCGGATGCTATTCATAATGAACGCGAACGCCGCATAAAGCAGAGCCACCGCCGACTCGCGACGGCGAAGCGGCAGCGTCCGGCTCCGGTGGCGTTAGGCGCTTTTTTACGGCCACTGACTGTCATAAATCTCCGTTCGTGCAAGCGTTTGATTCGAGTCGTCGTTCTCCAGCCGCGCCTCGGACATTCGCGTCCCTTCGCGTCTGGGAGGCGGCTGCGAGGCCAACGTTCGGCACACTTAGCGGTTAATCCTGTCCCCATCCTGTTAATCCTGTCAAAAAAAAACAGCCCGCATTCCCTTTTGTTCAAAGATTTCTGGTGAGGTCGGACATTAGCGTCCCTTCGCGTGAATTCGCGGTTGGAAACGTCTCGGGGATTCCACCCCACACCCCACCCATTTGGCTGTTCATTATCCCCATGCTAACGTTGGAGCCGTGAGAATATACCTGCCGACACTATGCGCTGCATTCGCTCTCGGCTGTGGGATTGCCGGGGCATCTGATCAAGACACCCCTGCTCCGCCGCAAACCAATCCTGTGGAATCCATTCCAATGCCGCTGCCCGCACCGGTCCAACCCCCGAACGTGGTGCCTCTCTCTGATGGCGAGCAGCTCGGCAAAGACATCTTTTTTGACCATACCCTTTCCGATCCGGAAGGTTATTCATGTGCCACCTGTCACCAGCCGGAAACGGGGTTTACGGGACCAAGTTCGGAGTTGAATCGTGTGGCCGGACCGACGCCGGGCGTCGTTCCCGGGCGCACCGACCGGCGCAAACCCCAATCGGTGCCTTATGCCACGTTCAGTCCGGAAGGTCCCCAGCTCGTTGCCGGAACCTATCTGGGGGGCGAATTCTGGGACGGTCACGCCCGGGACGCGGGGGCGCAGGCCGGCATGCCGTTGATCGATCCGATCGAAATGGCCAACCTGCCGGAGGGTCCCTTTCCGCCGCAGGCCGGCGGTTATTCCCCGCTCGTTGTCAGCAAATTGAAAGGCCGGCCATATGCCCCGCTGTTTGAAAGGGTTTTTGGACGCGGCGTTTTCCAAACCTCCACGGACCGGCAGGTTTATGCCATGGTGACCAAGGAGCTGGCGCAGTATGAAGCCTCGGCGGAGATCAACCAGTTCAGTTCCAAATTCGACGCGTGCACGAATGGCACACCGCCCATGAACCTCTACCAGTTCACACCCTCGGAAGAAAACGGGCGGAAACTCTATTTCGGCAAGGCCCAGTGTTTCCAATGTCATTCCTCGGCCTCGCTCGGCGGGGTGGCGCAGGCCACCCAAGGCAGGGAAACTTTTACCATGTATTGTTACGCCAACATCGGAGTCCCAAGAAATCCGGCGAATCCGTACTATGCGGAGACGAACTGCATTGCCAACCCGAACGGGTGCAATCCGTTGGGGCCGGATTACATCGATTACGGCTTGGGCGCAAACCCGAATCCGGCGCCGGACGGCACGCGCTTCATGAACACCACGCCCGGCGACATTCCGCAATTCCGCGGCATGTTCAAAGCCCCGAGCTCCCGGAATGTCGACCAGCGGCCTTATCCCGGTTTCGTGAAATCGTACATGCACAACGGAGTGTTTAAGAGCCTGGAGGAGGTGGTTCATTTCTATAACAAGCGGAACATCGCCACAAACGCGGAGGGGAACGAGGTGACCTTCGTTCTGACGATCGGTCCGCCGCCCGGTTACCGGGCGATTTTCGCGCCGCCGGAAGTCACGAACAACATCCAGAATGACTACGGCCTGACGCCGGATCAGGCTGCGGGCATCAATTTGCTCACCACTTCCTCAAATTCGGTTGCCGATAGTCAAACCTTCGCCCTGTTCAATGGCCAGGTCGGCAACCTCCAATTAACGCCCCAGGAGGAAACCGACCTGGTCAATTTTCTCAAGACCCTCACGGACGGTTACATGCGGCCCCAACAAGTTGCCGCGGGAAGTGCGAGCCCGACGGGCCATTAGACCATTGACATCAAAAACCATGGCCACTTGGAGCGAAGCCCCGATTAAGTTGGTGGGGCGGGAGTCTTGCTGTCGATCATCGACTCGAGCCCACTTCTCCCTTCCGCCATCTACCCTCTGCACTCTGAACTCCCCTCTCAACCCACTTCCTGATATTGCGCGGTGGGGCGAGAGTCTCTCGAGCCCTAACTGAACCAGCCTAACAAACCTTAGAATTTTAGGCTTCGAGCGACTCTCGCCCCACCACGAATAACGAGCGGACACACGTTTTTGAAACACTACAACTCCAGCTGCCTGTCATGAAAATGTCGAGATTCCGACAGGGCGTCGATTGGCCGACGCAATGCAGCCGCAATTTTGGCAGCCAACCGGCCGGCTGGCGCGGGAAAATGGAATTAATTTTTCAGGCAGTCACTGCCCTTTTCCACCTTGAGGCGACGGCGGATATGAAGTTGGCATAGCCAATGCATTTCCACCCGCTACCGGGAGTTTTTGCATGAAGGAATTATTGAATATCAGTGCTGCTCTACAAGATTTGGCTGGCCAGCCCTGCGCCCTGGCAACCGTCGTTGACGTCGAGGGTTCGTCTTATCGACGGCCCGGGGCGCGGATGCTGTTGAGTCCGGACGGACGTTCCTGGGGCATGATCAGCGGCGGGTGCCTGGAACATGACGTGATGGAGCATGCGCAGCGGGCCCTGGAAACGGGCCAGGCCCTCACGGTGCGCTACGATTCCACGTCGGCCGATGACATTGTGTTTGGCACCGGGCTCGGCTGCAACGGGATCGTCAATGTGTTCGTCGAACCGGTGACGGCACAATTCCGCCGGCTGTTTGTCCGGGCCATTGAAAGCTGCACCCGGACGCGGGAGCGCGGCGGCATCGCCACCCTCCTGCATCAGGAAGGCGGCGCGGTGCGATCGTGGGAACATGCTTTTTTGAGCCGGGGTGGCAATTGGATCGGCGGCGGCCCCAATGTCCGGAAATTGGATGCCATTCTGGCCGGAAGCGATGGCGAGCCGTTTACCACCGAGCTGCCTGATGGCTATGTTTTTGTCCAACCGTTGCTTCCACCCATTCACCTGGTGGTGTTTGGGGGTTGGTTGGATGTTGTGCCGCTTATCCGCATCGCCAAGGAGGTGGGGTTCAGGGTCACGGTGGTGGATGCGCGGTGCGGGGCTGCTTCGCCCGCGCTATTCCGTGAGGCGGATTCGGTCCTGCTTTGTTCGCCAGCCGAGTCGGTAGCCCGGATTAAATGGGATCATCGCTCAGCCGCGGTGCTGATGGCTCATCATTTTGAACGGGATCAGGAGGCGCTGGGCGCCCTGGCCCTGGCCCGGGCCACGCCGTTTTACATCGGCATGCTCGGACCAAAGCGACGCCAGGAAAAAATCCTGGCCACCCTCGCCGCGGGGAATGTCGTGCTCCCGGACGGATTCACCAGGAAGCTTTGTGGTCCGGCCGGATTGGATTTGGGCGCCAACTCCCCGGAAACCATCGCCCTCTCAATTGTCGCCGAGATCCAGGCGAAGCACGCCGGTCGTTCCGGCGGAATCCTGAACCAGCGCAAAGGCCGGATCGAAGCAGGCCAAACCGCGCCGCCCAAAATCCCGGAGGATACCGTTCCATCACTGGTGGGAGGTCCTGCATGAAAGTCGCGGCCATCTTGCTGGCGGCCGGGGCTTCCACCCGGATGGGGTGCACCAAGCAACTCTTGCCCTACGGGGAGGAGACGCTGGTGCGCCGGGCGGCGTGGGTTGCGCTCGGGTCTGTCTGCTCAAAGGTGTTGGCGGTACTGGGCGCACGCTCGGAATTGGTCCGCACCGAACTGCAAGATTTGCCGGTCCAATTACTCGTAAATCATCACTGGGCCGAGGGCATGGGTTCATCGGTGCGTTGTGGGGTTCGTGGTGCGCTGGCGCTAGATCCAAATCTCGACGCCATGGTCCTGTTGTTGGCGGATCAACCGCATGTGAGCGCGCAAACCGTCAACCGACTGGTGGCGACGACCAGACGAACGGTAAAGCCAATTGTCGCGTCTGCCTATGCCAATACGTTGGGTGTCCCGGCGCTGTTTACCAGGGACATTTTCGACGAACTAAGAAACCTGCCTTCGAAATGGGGCGCAAAAAAACTCATTTCCGACGGCGGCAACCGGGTGGTGGCAGTGCCCGCCCCGGAAGCAGCTTGGGACATTGATACGCCCGAAAACTACCGCGACTTGAATGAGGTCCACTATGCCAAAGCGATCTACACCTGAAAAATCCGACAAACCGGCGTCTTCGGCCTGGGGCATCAGCCGCCGGTTCTTCCTCTCCCAAATGGGCGCCACCGGCGCGGCCGTGACCGCCGGCGCATTGATTTCCCAAGTCACGGAAACACGGGCCAATGAAGCCCCGGTCGCCACAGCGGACAGAAGCCGGACGGTCCCGGTCAATTTTACCATCAACGGCGAGGAGCACCGGATGATGGTGGATCCCCGGACTTCACTGCTGGACTGCCTGCGCGAACAGATTCAACTCACCGGGACAAAGAAAGGTTGCGATCACGGCCAATGCGGCGCCTGCACGGTGCATGTCAATGGCCGGCGGGCGAACTCCTGCTTGAGCCTGGCGGTGATGCACGAGGGCGATGCAATCACGACCATCGAAGGCATCGGCGAACCCGGCGCGCTGCATCCGGTCCAAGCGGCGTTCCTCGCCTGCGACGCCTACCAATGCGGTTATTGCACCTCGGGCCAGATCATGTCGGCTGTTGCCTTGCTCACTGAACCGTGCGGGCCGAACGATGCCGATGTGCGCGAGTTGATGAGCGGCAACATCTGTCGCTGCGGAGCCTATCCCAACATCCTCGCGGCAATCCGGCAGGTCCGCAACAAACCACAGACTTGATTCCACCCCATGAAAACTTTCGAATTCACCCGGGCCAATGACGTCGCCGCCGCGGTCACGGCCGGAGCCAGATCGAACACAGCGCAACATGGGGCAATCAGCCGGTTCGTGGCCGGCGGAACCACCCTGATTGACTTGATGAAGCTCAATGTCGAGCAGCCCGCGACGCTCATTGACATCAACCGGCTCCCTTATGACCAGATCGAGCCAATGGCCGACGGCGGACTTAAAATCGGTGCGACCGTGCGCAATTCCGACCTGGCTTACAACGCCTCGGTACAGCGGGATTATACCGTGCTTTCCCTTGCGATCCTGAACGGCGCCTCGGCGCAACTTCGCAACATGGCAACGACGTCGGGGAACCTCTTGCAGCGCACGCGCTGTGTTTATTTCCGCGACACCGCCATGCCCTGCAACAAGCGCGACCCGGGTTCCGGCTGCCCGGCCATCGGCGGAACCAACCGGACGCTGGCCATCCTCGGTGGCAGCGATCATTGCATCGCCACCAATCCGTCTGACATGAACGTGGCGCTGTCCGCCCTGGAGGCGACCATTTACGTGACCGGGGTCAAAGGGGACCGAACCATTCCCATTGATGAATTCCATCTCCTGCCTGGCAACACGCCCGAACGCGAAACGGTGCTGGAGCCGGGCGACCTCATCACCCATGTGACGCTGCCGCCGCCGGTTTCGGGCAGCCGCTCGTATTATCTGAAGCTGCGCGACCGCGCCTCATACGAATTCGCGCTGGCATCGGCCGCGGTCGTCGTGGTTGTCGCGGATGGAAATGTGACCTACGCGCGCGTCGCCCTCGGCGGAGTCGGCACCAAGCCATGGCGATCCCGGGAGGCGGAAGCGGCGCTGACTGGTCAGCCGGCGGCGGAGACGACGTTCCGGGCCGCCGCCGAAGCGGCCCTCCGTGACGCGAAGCCACAGAGCGAAAACGGATTCAAAGTGGAGTTAGCCAAGCGCTGCGTCATGCACGCGCTCAAAGTTGCAACCCAAGCCTAAATCACCAGCCAGGAGATATTACTATGCCAGCAAATGATACCGCCCCGTTTTCCGTCATCGGCAAGGACCGTCCCCGCGTGGACGGCCCCTTGAAAGTCAGCGGCCGGGCCATGTACACCTCGGACTATAATTTTCCCGACGCGCTCTACGCCGTGCCGGTCGGCAGCACCATCGGGAAAGGAGAAATCCTGCAACTCGACACCGACACCGCCGGGCAGCTGCCGGGGGTGCGGGCCGTTTTCCATCGCGGCAATATCGGCCGCCTCTTCCGCGCGAACATCCATTTCAGCACCGGACCCGATGTGGCGCTGCAGGACGAGCGCCGGCCGCCCTTCGATGACGATATCATCCGCTATTACGGCCAGTACGTCGCCCTCGTTGTCGCGGATACCTTTGAACAGGCCAAGGCTGCGGCCGATGCGGTGAAAGTGACTTATCGCGAGTCGGAGCCGAATGTGAATCCGCACCTCTTCGGGGACGCGGAAAAGGCGAAGGTGGAAAGTGAACGCGGCGACCCGGAAAAAGCCTTCCACGAAGCCCCCGTGCAGGTGGATCAAACCTACACTCTCCCTCCCGAAACGCACAATCCGATCGAATTGCACTCGAGTGTGGCCCTGTGGGACGGAACGTCGTTCACCCTCTACGAATCCACGCAGGCGGTGGTGAACCACCGCAATGTCATGGCGGAAATGCTTGGGGTGCCCAAGGAAAACGTCCGGATCATTTCCCGGTTTCTAGGCTCCGGTTTCGGGGGAAAGCTCTGGCCGTGGACCCATGCCACGCTCGCGGCGGCAGCCGCGCGGCAGCTTAACCAGCCGATCAAGCTGGTGCTCAGCCGGCGCATGATGTTTCAAACGGTCGGGCACCGGCCCCACCTCGAGCAGCGCGTCCGGCTGGGCGCGAATCCCGATGGCAAGCTGGTTTCTTTGCAACATGACTACGTCAACCACACCTCCATTTTGGACAATTATACGGAAAACTGCGGGGAGGTGACTCCGTTCATCTTCAGCGTTCCCAACCTGCGGGTCACTTCCGCCTTCGCGCGGCGGAACGTAGGCTCATCCACTTCCATGCGCGGTCCCGGGGCCGTCCCCGGCCTCTTTGCCACCGAATCCGCCATGGATGAACTGGCGATCGCGCTTAAGATGGATCCGGTGCAGCTTCGCCTCCTGAACGAGCCCGCGATTGACGAGGGACTGAACATCCCGTTTTCCTCCCGGCACATCAGCGAATGTTTCACCGCTGGCATGGAAAAATTTGGCTGGTCCAAGCGCAACCCCGAGATGGGCTCCATGAAACGCGACGGCTTGACGCTGGGTTGGGGCATGGCCGGCTGTTCTTGGATCGCCGAGCGCTTCGGCTCCAGCGCGCGGGTCGAGTTGCGCGATGACGGAACCGCCAGGGTTGCCAGCGCCACGCAGGATATCGGCACCGGCACGTACACCATCCTGGCGCTGCTCGCGAGCGAGAAGCTCGGCCTGCCCGTGGAAAGAATCGAAGTCGTCCTCGGTGACACCCTTTTGCCGCCGGGCGCGTTCTCCGGCGGTTCCATGGCCACGGCCTCCGCCGTCCCGGCGGTCGCGGAAGCGGCGCAAAAAGCGGTGGATTCCCTCCTGCGGGCGGCCACCACGGCCCCCTCAAAATTTGCCGGCCTAAACCCCTCCGACCTCGCCTACAGCAACGGCCGGATTCACCTGAAAGACGAGCCGGCCGCCAACGGGGTTCCTTTCGAAGTATTTCTCCAGCTGGGCCATTTGCAGGCCGTCTCCGGTGTGGGCTCGGCGGAGGGAACATTCCGGGCCTCGAAACCAAAATTCTCGAGCCACTCCTTCGGCGCCCAATTTGTCGAGGTCACGTGGCAGCCGGAGATTGCGCGGCTCCGCGTCAGCCGCATCGTCACCGTCATCGATGCCGGACGAATCATCAATCCGCTTACCGGGCGCAACCAGATCGAGGGCGCGGCCGTCATGGGCATTGGCATGGCGCTCTTCGAGGAGACCAATTACATCCCGCGGAACGGCGCGCCGATCAACTCCAGCCTCGCCGACTACATCATGTCCACCAACGCCGATGTTCCCGCGATGGAAGTGCATTTCCTGGATTACCCGGACTACAATCTGAATGAGCTGGGCGCGCGCGGTATCGGGGAGATCGGCCTCGCCGGCGTCGCCCCTGCCATCGCCAATGCGGTCTACCACGCCACCGGCGTGCGCGTCCGGGAACTGCCCATCAAGATCGAAGACCTTATCACCTGACTTTCCGCGCCCCGACCGGCACTTACAAGATTTGCCTCCGGCCGCTGCGTCGCCAGTTCTTTCGATCCAAGTGAACGACGCTACCGCAATTCCCGCCATGAACCAACGGTGCAAAAGACCGGCATGAGTAGAAAAATCACCAGAAAGAAATTAATCACCAGATCAAAAGCCAACTCCGCCGGACTGATGGTGGTTGCCAACCGAATCAGGCCCCAAATCACTCCCAGCGCGATCAAACTGGAAATAATCGATAGCAAAACGGCCGCACAGCGCCAAAGCAAAACTGTCCCGGCTCCGATCAGCGAAATTCCGGCGGCAATCGCAAATCCGATCTTCGGGTGATGAATCCCATGGATGGCGGGCTTGTGAAACAACAAAAAACCAGCAGCCGCCAGGCTCATCGCAATCGCAAACAACCCGCATAGCCTGACGTCAATCGCCGTCGTTAATTTTTGGTTTTTGGCCATTTTAAAATTCGCCTGAAAGGGCAGAGAGTATCCGCACCTAAATATCGCCCACCAATTTAAGAAGAAATCGAGCTATCAGCAAATCATTGGGAATCCTGTCTCATGGAGATGACCGGAATTACCGATAAAGCTTTTGGGAGTGTGAGCTGGCAATGGTCATTTAATTTCATCTACTAAAGGTCGCCTAGACCATTTTCCGCCAAGTAACCAGCGACCGGCAGCCTGGAACCAGTCCTCATTCGCGACTCTGAATACCCATCATTAACAACATTTCATTTTGAAATTGTTGCTTTTTTGTCTGCCTGCGCTAGGCTTGAAAGTGAATTTAACTCCACCCACCATGAAAGCTCTTATCTATCTCTCCTATGTTTTAGTCGTTACCGCCCTGCTCACAGGCAAGGTCCTCGCCCAGAACCTCACCACCCCTTACCGGGTTCTCGACACCACCAAGCTCATGGGCAACGGGGGAATTGATTATGTCTATGCCGACAGCGAGGGGCGGCGCGTTTATGTGCCGCGCGGTGGGAATACTTTTGTGTTCGACCTGGATAGCCACAAGTACATCGGTTCCATCACAAACGTCGGCGGTCATGGCGTGGCCATTGACACCGCCACGCATCACGGTATCTGCAGCGGCAATCCTCCCAGCCTTTTTGACACCGTAACCCTGCAGAAGCTCAAGAGCATTGAGGTCCAGGGCCGGCCCGACGGCATCCTGCTGGAGCCATTGACAGATCGCGTTTATATTTTAAGCCACGAATCGCCCAGCATCACGGCTATTGATCCCAAGGACGGCACAGTCACCGGCACGGTGGACGTGGGCGGCGCGATGGAACAGGCACAAAGTGACGACCAGGGAAAACTGTACGTGGATGTCGAGGACGAAAAGAAGATCGCCGTGCTGGATGTCAAGGCACTCAAGGTCGTCACCGAGTATGATCTCGGCGAAAGCGCCGGCGAACCAAGCGGCCTCGGTTTGGACGTCAAAAACCACATTTTGTTCGCCATGTGCCGGAAACCCGACGTCTGCGTGATCCTGAATGCGGACGACGGAAAAGTTCTGGCCACGCTGCCGATCGGCGATGGCACGGACGGCGGCGGTTTCAATCCGAATACCATGGAGGCGTGGAGTTCCCAGCGGGACGGCACTTTGACCATCATCAAAGAAAGCAGCCCCACGAGTTTCGCAGTGGAACAGACCGTGCAGACCAAACAGGGCTGCAAAACCTCGTCACTCGACACCAAGAACAACCAGATTGTCTTGATCTGCACTGAGCGACTGCCGCAAGCAGCCACGGCCACGCCGGCACCGGCGCCAGCCGCGAACACGCCCCCGGGTCGGAGGCGCGGCGGTCCGGGAAATCTCGACGTACTCTGGGTCGGTCGTTGATTTCGCGACCTTCTCCAGGGGTCAGGCCGATAGCAGGTAGAATGAGCGCCACTCGGTGACTATTCCACTGCGTCGCCGTAGATAATGCCGCGGCCGCCCGTCCCAAAATAAACGCGCCCGAAAATGCGCGGGTCCCCGGTGACATGACTGATTGAGCCGTATTGATGCTGGTCGTCGTTGATGCGGGTCCAGCTTGCGCCCAGGTCAGTCGAACGAAAAAGTCCATCAACGTTTCCAATCTGCCCGGCCAGAAACAGCGTCGGGAAATGGCTTCCTGAAGCCGGCTTGCCAATGCCCAACGAGCCAGCCGTTTGCACCCCATCAATTTTCGTGAAATTCGCGCCGCCGTCCGTGGAATGAAAAAGGCCTTCGGCCCGGAGCGTCAACCAGAGATCGCCCTCACGCCCCGGCGCAGCCGACAGCATGGCTCCGCCGCCAAATCTGGCTCCATTTTGCACGGGCAACTGCGCGGCGGTTTCCTGAAAGCTCTGTGCTCCGTTGGTGCTGGCCAGCACTTTTCCCGTGCGCGCCTCAACCGCGTAAAACCGGAGTGGATTGACTGCGTCCGCAATCACCCGGAGTCCCGGCGCAAGGCCGGCGCAGTTTGTCCAACTGGTTCCATCGTTGTCTGAAAATTCGGGAGTGGTCAGCCGCGGCGTCCAAACCACGATTTTGGCATCGGCGGAAATGGAGATGGTTCCGCCGCCGAAACGGGTCGCCGGTTGACTTCCAAGCGCGCTCCAATTTTTCCCACCGTCCGTGGAGATGGCCGCGTGAATTCCATTCCGGCCGGTCCCGCTGCGCACGATGACGGAGGGATTTTCCGCGGCAAAACCCAGATCCTCCGTGTTGGAAAAGTGCACACCGGCAAAGGTTCCCTGTGCTGGCGAAGCGTCCAAGTCATCGTGCCGGAAACCGTCGATGTCGCCCAGCCCACTCAGCAAGTGCGCGCCCTCCGGCGGACTAATAAGGGCCAGCGGAACAGTTTCCTCCAAACCTTGATCGACAAACGACCAGCTGACTGGCTTTCCCGCATCGGCATCGGTTAAATTGTCGCTACTCCACAGACCGTAGCCGGTGGTGAATAAAATGTGATTCGAGTCAAACGGATCGATTTGCACGCTGCCCATCCAGTGAGGAACGCGCGTCGCCGTATAGGGCGCCCTGGAATATTCCCAATTGGCCCCGGCTAATAACGGCATCCAGCTGGCGCCGCCATTGGTGCTGCGAAACATTTCGTCGTGCGGGCGCCAGTGGGTGAATGTGGTGGCGATAATGATTGACGGATTTTGCGGGTCGACGGCCACTGCGCCGTAGCCAAAGGACTGGCCATCATCGGGCGATTTGAGCGGCGTGATTTCTGTCCAAGCACCGGATTGCGGATTGAATTTCCAGACCGCACCGCCGGGCATGCTGCCGGGACCAGCTTGTTTTCCGTAAGAGAGAAAAATGGTTCCGTCGGACGAAAGCACCGCATGGTTCGGGCGCAAACCCAGGGGTTGGTTGGGCACAGGCGACCAAGTCACCCCGGCATCGGCGCTGCGGAAAAAGTTTGTCCCGGTCCTGGAAACACCCGCGAAAATCACCGGCGTTGGAGCGCCAGCCAAACCGCTGCGCGGATCGAATTGGACAAAGACAATTCCGATCTGTTGCGGCATGGAATTGAGCCGCAAACGCCACGCGTTGGTCCGCAGCATATCGGGCGGTGGTTCCGTCGCATCGAGTTGCGGAAATCCCGCGGCTTTTTCCCAAGTGGCGCCGTGATCCGCGCTTTTCCACAAGCCGTCATGGCGGGAACCAAAAAAAAGTATCCGGCCATCGTGCGGATCAACGACCAGGCGCTCGCCGTTGAAGCGACCGTTTTCGTTGCCGCCCATCTTGAAGGGCACGTCCGTCCGCTCAAAGGTGCGGCCTTGATCGTCCGAGCGCAAAATCGCCGCGCGGGTCTGGCGGTAAATGCCAGCGGCCAGATAGACGCGATTGGTGTCCGAGGGATCGATCGCCAGACTCTCGATTCCCGTGAGATCCATTCCACCGATCCAGTCGGTGATCGGAATCCATTTGTTCGCCGCCACATCCCAGCGATAGGCGCCGCCGACATCCGTGCGCGCGTAGATCAAACCCTTTTCCAGCGGATGAAACATGACGCCGGTAACAAAACCACCGCCGCCGATCACCACGTTGCGCCACTGATACGGCAGGGTTTTCAAATCATTTGACTGACCGCTCGCAGTGTTGGCGGCAAAACCCGCAAGCAGGCCCGCCGCCAGCAAAAAACTCATTGGTATTTTCATTCGTGCCTTGATTTGAATCGCCGCCTCAAAGGACAGGAATGGTTGTCTTCAGCCGGATGTCAGCGGAGGAAGCGCCGACCCGGAGCTCAACCTTGTCCGGCTCGATTTCAAAAGCGTGCGTTGCCACGTTCCATTGGGACAGCAATTTCGCCGGCAACTGGAGAACGACCGTTTGCTTTTCGCCGGGCTGGAGGGTGACGCGCTTGAATCCTTTCAACTCCTCGTTCGGTCGCGACACGACGGAGTCCAAGTGTTTCACATACAGTTGTACCACTTCGTCGCCTGCGCGGGCGCCGGTATTCTGAACATCCACGCTCACCACCACCGAACCCGCGCGATCCAGCGCAGGCAGGCTGGTTTTCAAGTTTGAATATTCAAACGTCGTGTAGCTCAATCCGTAGCCGAAGGGATAAAGCGGTTCTCCTTTGAAATACAAGTAAGTGCGGCCATGCCGGATGTTGTAGTCCATCATCGGTGGCAGTTGCGCTAGCGATTTCGGCCAAGTTTGCACCAGGCGCCCGGCCGGATTGAAATCGCCGAACAATACATCGGCCAGTGCGTTGCCCTCCTCCTCGCTGCAGTGTGTCAGGTGAAGAATCGCGGGCACGTGCGCCTGCGTCCAGTTGATCGCGTACGGAAAACTGGAAATCAGCACGACGACCGTTTTTGGATTCGCCGCATAGACCTGTTTGATCAAATACTCCTGCTCCAGTGTGAGGGATTTTCGGTCAACCGCCTCGCGACCTTCGCTGGGCACCGACACCTTGCCCCACTCGCCATCGGGCACGCCGATGGGGTTGTTGCCCACGCAAAGAATCACCACATCTGACTTCCGGGCCAGCTCCACTTCCTCAACGGTGTTGTCATTGGTGGTGGCGTTCACCGTGACGTTGTCCCCGAGCTTGTTGCGGATTCCTTCCAGGGGCGAGACCTTATACGGCGGCGTGCCGCTATACCAGTCGAGCAAAACCTCGTTCGCGCGCGGACCGATGACGGCCACGGTTTTTAATTTCGTTTTATCCAGCGGCAGGAAATTCTCCCGGTTCTTGAGCAGCACGATTGATTTTTGCGTGACCAGCCGCGCGAGTGCCTTGTGATTTTCCGAAAGCCACGGCTCCGTTTCGCCGTCGGCGCCAATACTGGCATAAGGATTGTTAGTCGCGGAATCGAGCCACCCAAGGCGGATAAAGACGCGGAGCGTGCCTTTGATGTTTTGATCCAGATCGGATTCCGTCAGGAGATTTTGGTGCAACGCGTTGCGGATGCCTGTGGCAAAAGTGTTGTCGAGGTACTGATTGATGCCGGCGTTCACTTCGCCGACGGCGGCTTCGGTCGCGTTCGTGTAATAATCCTGTCGGTCGGGATTGGTCAGATTCGCGGCGGCACCGCCATCGGTGCAAATAACGCCATCCACCCCCCACTCCTTGATGGCCACGTCGCGGATGACTGGTTGTACCGTGCAGGGGATATGGTTCCATTCATTATAGGAAGCCATGAAACAGCGGGCGCCGCCGTCCTCAAAGCCCATGCGGAAGGGAACCGAGTAATAATCGCGGAAAAGTTGCTCATCAAAATCTGAGGAGGAACTTTCGCGTTTGTCCTCGTTGCTGTTGGCAAAAAAATGTTTTAGCAATGATGCCGTCCGCCAGTATTTTGGATCGTCCCCCTGCAAACCCTTCACCATCGCTACCACCATCGTCCCATTGAAAAATGGGTCTTCACCGAAGCATTCCTCCGTCCGGCCCCAGCGCGGATCGCGGCCGAGATCGGCGTTTGGCGCGCGCACAATCAGTCC
>Ga0302319_10004716_pt1 | contig 27877 bp, 27 predicted proteins | sample Bog_T0_2_FD_203319 | JGI IMG/M metagenome (GOLD analysis project Ga0302319, IMG submission 203319) | Peat permafrost microbial communities from Stordalen Mire near Abisko, Sweden - Bog_T0_2 | ecosystem: Environmental > Terrestrial > Soil > Wetlands > Peat | place: Sweden: Abisko, Stordalen Mire... | reverse complement strand
ACAGCCCTCCTTTATCGAAAGACCGCTCTCCATTACCCTCTCTGCGATCTGTTCACCACCTCACCTCTCCCTTATCGACGTATTAGGGGGGGTTGCCGGGGTTGACATTGCAGGTTTCGGTCACGGTGGAGGGCGCGTAAGTGGCGCTCCCCTGCACGCTCGCCTGGATCATGCAGGCGCCGACATTGACCAGCGTGACGACTGCGCCTGTTACGGTGCAGACGGCGGGCGTCACGGACGCGAAACCGACCGACACGCCGGAGCTGGCCGTCGCGGCGATCGTGAACGGAGGGGTACCGAAGGCCGCGCCGGCAATGAGGTTGAAGTTGATATTCTGCGGGGTCTGGCCGGTCTGGGAGCCGAGGAGGACGGTCACAGTCCCGTTGGTGTTGTGATTCACCGTGGCAAGATCGGCCATGCCATCCCCGTTGAAGTCTCCGGTCACAAGGGCGTAGGGTCCCCCTGCGACCGGGTACGGGCTTACTTGTTCGGCAACGAACGCGCCGGTACCGTCCCCCAACAGGACTGTCACTGAGTTGGCGCCGGGACTTACCGCGGCAAGGTCGATGATGCCATCCCCGTTGAAGTCCGCAGCCACAATGGAAGCAGGAGAGCCTACCGCCGGGAAGGGGCTTGCCTGATCTGTTATGAAGGTACCCGAGCCGGTCCCCAGTATTGCGGAGACCCCGGCGTAGTTCGCCATTGCAAGATCCGGAATACCATCCCCATTGAAGTCACCTATGGCGATAGAGTTCGGACCGTATCCTGCCAGGAACGGGCTGCTCCCGGCCGGTGCGGCGAAGGTGCCTGAGCCGGTCCCCAGAAGTATGCTAACGGTGTTGGAGTTCAGGTTTGCAACCGCGAGGTCCTGAATGCCGTCCTTGTTAAAGTCCCCGACTGCCACAAAGACAGGATTCGCTCCCACGGCGTACGGACTGCCGGGAAAAGAATAATTTGCAACGGCAAGATCCTGAATGCCGTCCCCGTTGAAGTCGCCCACCGCGACGGATATAGGATTCAACCCAACAATGTACGGACTGCCTGCCGCGGGAGCGAATCCGCCAGAGCCATTTCCCAGCAGCAACGTGAGGCTGTTGGCATTGTAGTTCGTCGTGACAACGTCCTGAATGCCATCGCCGTTGAAGTCGCCTGTTGCGATGGAATCCGGATTGGCGCCCGCAGCAAACGGGCTGCCGGTTGCCGCGGTGAATCCACCGGAACCGTTACCAAGCAGCACAGTCACGTTGTTCGCCCCGTTGTTGGCGATAGCCAAGTCCGGTTTGCCATCACCGTTGAAGTCTCCGACAGCGGCTGCAAGCGGGAAGGATCCTACGGCGAACGGACTGTTTGGCGCCGCGACCAGCGTGCCCTGGCTCTTCACCACGGAGACCGTGAAGCTGCGAACCACCGGCGTGGCCGCGCTGTAAGTCCCGTTGCCGGGCTGGCTGGCTGTGATCGAGCAGGTTCCGGCAGTGAAGAGGGTGACCAGATCGCCCGCCAGCTTGCAAACGGTGGTGTGGTCGAAGTGAACGTAACCGGCAGAAGCGAACTGGACTGGGCCGCGACGGGGAAAGGCGAGACTCCGAGGATCTGATTGGGGATCTTATCGAACGTGACGGTCTGAGTGGCGGCTGAGGCGGGCTGCGTCCGGGCGGCGGCAATCAGAAACAGGACCGATGTCACGAAGGGATTGCGCATTTTGGGCTCCTGGACGGCAAGGCACAAGCTCTTCGTTAGTTTCGCATGGCTGGCAGGTTAACAACCTGTGCCCTTACCACTTGCCGACGAGCGGGATGTCGCCGGCGATGCCGCCGTAACCGAATGCCACTACCTGAGATCCGCCGAGCACCGTCGGAGCGCTGCCGTTGTTGTCGATGACCCAGAAGAAGCCCTGGCGGTACATGCCGGCTTTGGCGAAACCCGTGCCGTTCCAGTCGCCGGCAACGGCGACATCGCCTGTGATGCCGCCGAACGCGAAGACCAGGTCTCCGGCGTCGATGGTTTGATCGTTGCTGGCGTCGAGGAGCCAGCCCGCTCCGCTCCCTCCTGCCGCGCTGTGAAATCGGGCGCCATAGCCGTGTCGATCGCTTTAGCTATAGTCAGCCTGGCGGTGCCGACGTTTGGCGCAACTGGCTGACGACCGTTGCGTTTCGCCGCATCCGAGCCCAGGTTCGGTGTTGGCTTGGCAGAGGGTGCTCGCCTCCCGGGCTGCGGCGCGCATCGCCTCACGTTCCTCGCCGGGGCAAAGGAACAAAATGTCTCCGCCGGGGAGCCAATCAATCGGCGCAACCAGATCTGTCGCGGCGATGCGCGCGCGGCACGCAGTGTCCGCTATATAATCGGCAGGCATGAATCCATCATCCACAAAGAAAACCGGCGGCGGCATGACGAGAGCGAAACTGACCGCCGCACTCTGCTGCGCCGCCGTATGCGCACTTGCGGTGGAACCCTCCGCAGCCCTGTTTGAAAACAACGACGTGAAGGTCTCCCGCGCGCTCGAGAAGGCCCATGTAAAGGGGAGCTTTCACGAGCACAAAATGAATCGCGTCATGGTCTATCTTCAGCCCGGCCGGCAGCGGTTCGAGTATCAGGACGGCCGTCAGCCAGCGGTGTTCGACTGGAAAGCCGGCCAGGTGGTGTGGAGTAGGTCCGAAGGAATGCATTCGCCCGAGGTCGTCACCGATGAAGGGTTCAATATCATCGAAGTGGAACTGAAAAAGCCGGGCGCTGGAAATACGGCAGCCGCGGGCGGTTCTTCCGATGCGCTCAAACTGGACGGCAAGCACGTCAGCCTTGAGTTCGAGAACGACCAGGTCCGCGTGCTGCGCGTGAGGCTGGGCGCGCACGAGTCCACACCGGCGATCGGCGAGTCGCACAACTGCGTGTCTGTTTACCTGACCGACACGACGAGCCACAAATTCGGCGATGCCGTCTGGGAGGCGCCGGGAGCACGGAAGATTGAGAACACCGGCGACAAGCCGCTCGAAATGATCCTGATCGAACTCAGAACCTGACGATGCGGCGCCGGAATCTCGCGGTGATCGGGGGTGGCAGTCATCGACGTCACTAAAGCATAAGTTGCTTGCGAATCAGCCGCGCTTGACCCAAGCCACATCCACCCCTACCCTTGAAGTTATGGAAGTACATTTCTCGCCCGACGTTGAAACGCAGCTTCGGCAGGTGGCCTCTGCCAACGGCAAGGACGCCGAGCAACTCGTTCAGGGACCGTCAGTCGCATGCTTGAGAATCAGGCCCTCTTCGTCGCTGGCGTGCGACGCGGGATTGAACAAGCCGACCGGGGCGATTTTGTAGAGCACCGGGAAGTGGTTAACCGCATCGGAGGTTGTTAAACTCTTGAGGCGGAGTTCGTGGGGCTGATCCGGTGGACAACGGAAGCGTCCGACCAGCTCGAAGCCGCGGTGAAACGTATCGCGCAAGACAGTCCCGTCGTTGCCCGCAATTCGTTGCCCGCAATATCGCCCAAACAATTATCGACCGTATCGAACGATTAGTTAGCAGTTCTCCCTGGTCTTGGCCGACCGGGAGAACTACCAGGAACGCGCGAACTGGTCAGCCCGCCTTACGTGGTTGTCTACCGTTATAGCGAAGAGATTGTTGAAATACTGCACGTTTGGCATGTTGCGCAGGATTGGCGCTGACTCGTCTTGCAGGGGGCCGTTCAGCTTCCCAGCTTCTCGATTTTAATCCGTTCAGCTTCCCAGCTTCTCGATATCCTTCGCTTCCCCAAACGAAATGCACTTCGCACCGGGCACGATACTGCGAAGCAAGCCCGAGAGCACAGCACCCGCACCCACTTCAAACCAGCGCTCCACGCCGGACGCCGCCAGCAGTTCCATCGATTCCACCCAGCGCACCGGGTTGGGCACCTGCTGGTAAAGCCCTTCGAGCGCTTCCCTGCCCGTCCGCACTTCGGCCGCCTGCCAGTTGTTGATCAGCGGAATCCGCAGATCGCGGAAGTCAACCGCATCCAGATCGGCGCGGAGGCGCTGCTGAGCGGGCTGCATCAGCGGACAGTGAAATGGCGCGCTCACCGGCAGCGGCACGGCACGCTTCGCACCCGCGGCCTTTGCCAGTTCCATCGCTCGCTCCACCGCTCCGCGATTGCCTGCGATCACTATCTGATCCGGCGAATTCAGATTCGCAGTCGTCACGATTTCGCCTTCCGCGGCGGCGGCGAGAATCTCGTCCAGTTTCCCGGCAGGCAGTTTCAGCAGCGCCGCCATCGCGCCAACCCCGGCGGGCACCGCTTCCTGCATGTAGCGGCCACGCTTGCGCACGATGCGCAGGGCGTCGGCGAAATCGAGCGACCCCGCGGCGACCAGCGCCGAATATTCGCCCAGACTGTGGCCAGCCACGAAATCGGGTTCCCCGGCCTCGACGCGCAACACCTGCCACGCTGCCACCGACACCGCCAGCAGCGCGGGCTGCGTGTTCTCGGTCAGCTTCAGATCTTCTTCGGGACCTTCGAAACAGAGCTTCGAGAGGCTGAAACCAAGCGCGTCGTCGGCCAGTTCGAAGCATTGCTGGGCGGCCTCGAAGTTATCGGCGAGGGATTTGCCCATACCGGCGAACTGCGAGCCCTGGCCGGGAAACAGAAAGGCTGTTTTCATCAACACATTCTAACCGGCGGGATTACGTTGCCGATTCAGATTCCGCACCGCGGACCCGAAGAACGCTCCGCCCATCGCGGGAATCAGTGCAACCAGCGCTACCCAGGGAATACCCGCGGACGCGGCATACGGAGCCCGAATCAGGGAAAAATGCAGCAGCGTCTCCACCACGAAAGGCGGCGTTCCCATGAGGAATCCGGTGATCCACGGCCGTCGGGGAAAGACGGCGCCGAGGATCGCGCTGAGGATCAGGATGAACCCCAGAACCACCGGGATTTCGTCGGTGTGGGCGTGGCTCCAGCCGATAAAGCCGGCGCCCGCGAGGACGCAGACCCATTGCACAGTCTTCTTCATACTTTGTACTATAAAGTAATTGGCGCTGGATTGCAATCCTGCGCGCGCGGCACAGGTCCCGTCAGACTGGCGCGGGCGGCCCGCACGATCTGCTTGGCTCGCGCAGCGGACGCCGCAGTTGCCGTCAGGTGCCCTCCGGACAAACCGTACAGATGCAGCTTCACTCCGGGGAATGCACACGCCGCCGCCCAGTCGGGCTCGCCGTTCCCTCCCGCCCTGTCGGACAACATGGCCGTCGCCGCGGGCCGCAGCATTTCAGTGCTTCCCAGAGGCAGCCCGCAAACCGCCCGCAACTGCTGCTCGAACTGGCTGGTCACGCAGGCATCGATCGTCAGGTGTCCGGACCTGTGCGGGTGCGGGGTCAGTTCCTGTACCAGAAGTTCCAGATCCTGCGCGAGGAGGAATTCGACGCACGCCACGCCCGTCAGGTCAAGATCCTCCAGCATGTCGCGCGTCGTCGCGACGGCGCGTCTCGCCACCCGCGCATCGACGGGGGAAGGCATTCGGGCGATGTCGACGGCGTCGTCCACGCGGTCGATTGCGATCGGAGAGTAAACAGCGGATGCGCCATTCACCCCCCGGACGCCGATTACCGCGAATTCGGCAATGACGCCCGCCGCGGCATCGCGCTTCGTGCCGATGCCGCTTTCCACCGCCTCAAATACGGCGGCCGAAGGACGCAAAACGGAGCAGCCCGCGGCAGCCCGAAGCGCGATGACCGGCAGGTTGCTTTCCGCCACGGTAACGACGCCGACGCCCGCGGCAAAGGCGCGGACACGGTCCAAATCCTCGTAGGGCGCCTGAATCGACAGGTCGGCGAGGGAACCTGCGGCTTCGGCGCCGCTCGAATAGACGTGCACACGATAACCCATGCGGCGGGCGACAGCGGCAAACATCGGGCTGTTCTCGCCACCGCCAAGAAGGCCAATGACGGCGCCGGGCAAAACGGTTTTCACGACAGAGTTTCTTCGGCGGCCTTGCGCTTCATTTCTTCCCGGTACGCTTTTAGTTTGTCGCGCAGACGAGTGCGCTTTCCCGCCAGAATGGCAATCGCCAGAAGGGCCGCATTCTTCGCGCCCGGCGTCCCGATGGCGAGCGTTCCGACCGGAATACCGCCCGGCATCTGCACGATGGAGAGGAGCGAGTCCATGCCATGGAGCGCCTTGCTCTCGATCGGCACTCCCAGTACGGGAATGACAGTCTGCGCGGCGGTGACGCCCGCCAGATGGGCGGCGCCGCCCGCGCCGGCGATGATGACTTCGATGCCCCGCGACTCGGCGGTAGTCGCAAACCCGGTCAGAACCTCAGGGGTGCGATGCGCGGAGATCACGCGGCACTCGTGCGCGACGCCGAACTGAGCGAGAATGTCGGCCGCAGCCTTCATCGTCTCCCAGTCGGACTTGCTGCCCATGATTACGGAAACCAGGGGCGTCGCCGGAGCCGGCTGTTTTTTATCGGCCTTGTGCGACGGGCTTGCCGTATCCGCCGGACCTATGCCATCGCCGCGCGCAACTGTGATCGGAGTCTTCTTGCTCATTCCTGTGGGATGAAGGCTTAGGATATCACCCTGGCTTCGGCCCAGGCCTCGTAGACGACCCTGGCGCGGCAGCGGGATTCCCAGGCTTCCGGACTATCTGAGGGGAAGATAGACCACTCCCACGCTCCCAGTCATCATCTACGGAGCACGTCTCCAGCAGCAGAATATCCTCAATCGCCAGGCTAAGCGGGAGTGAGTCGGAAACGAGAACGATTCGCGGGCAAGCCAGGTTGCGCTCCAGCAACTCGCGCATCGCCGGAATCATCGATAAATCGTGTGTCAGGACGACTCTGGCTTCCGACGCCGCCCAAGTGAGGAGCACTGGATCGGGTTCCCCGTGAACTTGCGGGATATCCTGAACGCGGACGATAGCCCCCGGAAGTTCTCATCCGCCAGCCATTTCACGTGTTCTTCCGGCGACCCAGCAGGCGGTCCCGGAGTCCCTGCGGCGACCACTCGGGGTGCGCGGCGAGCAGTTCCGTTTCCTCCCGTTCACGCCTCTCGAAGTACCCCGCCAGTTCCGATTTGTGCTTCAGGTAGTACCCGCTTGTCTGGTACACGTCGGAAAGCTGAAGACCCGGATAGTCATTTGCTATCTCTTCCGCCGTCGCGCCCCGATTGAAAGCGCTTACCACCAGATCCAGCGTGACTCGGGTCCACCCACACGGTACACTCTATGCTGGTCGATCGCCAGTGGAATCGCCTCGAGCACATCGGTGGCAGGCATATTTCGATTGTCCACCCTGTCGCGCTACCCACGCAACCCCTTCGCAGACCTGCCTCGCAAAACCCCTTCGCAAAACCAGGGGGCGTTCAGCTTCGATCGATCACCGTATCGCGCGGCAACAGCAGAATCGCGACAGCGCCCACGCCGGCCAGGCCCAGCACAACGTCCATCGGCACGGCGTAGCTTCCGAACTTTTCACGCAACAGGGAAACGCCCAGCGGCACCCAGGTCTGTCCGATCGTATTCACGGGCAGAATCACCGCCATCGCCCGCGCCAGCGAGTTCACGCCGAACTGCTTCGCGGCCATCAGCGGAATCAGCATGTAGTCCGCACCCATGGCGAACCCGAAAACGATGGCAAAGAAATACGGGCTTCCGGAAGGCCGCACGGAAAGCAGGAGCGGAATCGTGGCGGCGACGATAAAGTACGTCGCGGTCATCACCCATTTCATCGGCAGAGTATCGGAGAACCGCCCGATCAGCAGGCGCCCGGCGATGCTCGACCACAGAATCCAGCTCTGCGCGGTTCCCCACTCCGCGTTGAGTTGCGTTTGGTTGGTAAAGCCCTGATCGGCGAAGACCAGTTTCATGTGCTGGTTGATCGCTCCAATGGCGCCGATCGAGCATAAGCTGCCGATCAGCAGCAGCCAGAACGAACTCTGCCGCAGCAGATAGGCGAAACTGCGCGATTCCACGCGGCTATCCTCGTGCGCCACCAGGTCGCCGTCGGGAAACTGACCGATGTCGGACGGGCGATCTTTCATCACGAAAATGGCGATCGGCCATGCCGCCAGCATGACCAGGCCAATCACCAGCAGCGCCGTCCGGAACGAGGTGGCATTCGTCAGCGGGGGCACCAGATGCTTCGACGCCAGAGCGCCCACCAGCCCGACGCCGACATACACGATTCCCATCGCCGATCCGCGATTGCGCCGGTACCAGTGCGAAACCACGATCTGGTGCGGGATCGGCCCGGACAAAATGTACCCGAACGTATAAACAAACCAGAGAAAGTAGTACACCGCAATGTTTCCGGTCATCCGGCTGAAGCCGACGAACGCCAGCAGCGTCAGCCCGGTGCCGACGACAACCAGCTTTCGCGGACTGAAGCGCGGAACCAGCAACGGCCCCACCCACAACGTCAGCAGCGCCGCCAGCGGGAAGCCCAGGGTAATGTCGTGCAGCTGCCAGTGGAACGCGTTCTTGTAATAGTCGTAGAAGAACGGCATGTTGTAGTAGGGCAACCCGACGGAAATACCGAATGTCAGGCAGCAGGCGACAACGATCCACCGGCCGTAGAAGCTCTTGGGCATGTGAGCCAATTTATCACCAGTGTGCGTTTGTGGCCCGTAATCGCGTCGTCACACGCCCACGCGACGCGTCGCTGCCGCACACCGATGCAACCGGCGGCAGACGGCCTGCGTATACAATTTGACAGTGGGGCGCTGGCGAACAGCGCGCGGAGAGCCGCGGTGTTCCCTGCCCATTTCATAGACAACCGGTGAGGAGTATTTTGCGTATCCGTTTTCTCTCTGTTCGTGCGTTCATGCCGGCGGCAAGCCTCTTGCCGGCTCTGATCCTGACTGTGTCGCCGTTGTTTTCTCAACAGCCCCCCGTGACTTCTCCGGAGTCGTCTCCGGCGGCCCAGCAGGCCAGCCAGGCCTCGGCGCAGACGCCGCAGGCAATTCCGGCTTTACCCCCCGCGTCCAAAGAGCCCGATTATCCGGACCCGCGCTCGGTCACGTTCGGCGTCTTCGGTCTGTACAGCCCCGTTTCCTCCGGACCCGACATCAGAGGTGGCGCGCCCGCGTCCACCAACGACACCTACGAGACGCTGTACGGAATCGGCACGCCCTACAGGATCATTCCCCAGTTCGAGTTCTCCATACCCGTCACCAGAACGGGCACCCTCTACGCCGATTTCCAGCGCTACCACGGTTATGCCGACCAGACCCTGAACCGGGCCAGCTTCATCGACTCGTACAGTTTCCTCGCGGCCGACACGATCCATTCCACGTATCACATCATCACGGCGCGAATCTATCTCGACGATCTGCTCTACCCGCACAAGTTTCCCGTGGCGCGGCTGCGCTTCAAATCGATCTTCGGGCTGCGTTATATCAGCGTCACGCAAACGGTCGATTCGGCTACCGAAGACGCCACCGCGGGCGTTCCCGGAAGCAGTTTTCAGCTGGGAACCAATTTCATCTTGTTTCCGGAGTTTGGCGCAGCGATGGAATATGCCATTACGCCGCACGTTCTTTTCCGCGTCGATGGCGCGGGATTCGGATTTCCGCACCATTCGGACCTGAATGAATCGAGCGCCACGCTCTCGGTGCGGCACAGGAGTCTGGAGATCCTCGCGGGAGTCAAGACGCTGCATTTCAAGACGACGCCGCAGAAGGAAGAGTACGAAACGGGTACATTCATCACCCCGTTCGTGGGATTGCGCTGGCACTTCTGAACCGGCCACGCTGAACATAGTGAGATGGGTCGTGCCGCCTGAAACAGCCCGTGAGCGAGTCCTCGATGTCGGCTGCGGAATCAAAAAGTATCCGGGCTCCGTCGGCATCGACATCAACCCTTCGACCGCGGCCGACGTCATCTGCAATCTCGACCGTTTCCCCTACCCTTTTGCCGACCGTTCTTTCGACCGCCTGCGCGCCATTCACGTGATCGAACATCTCAGCGATGTGATCCGCGCCATGGAGGAGTTTCACCGCCTGGTGCGGCCCGGCGGCCGGGTTCGAATTGAAACACCGCACTACACCGATTTCAGCTCTTTCTGCGATCCCACCCACAAGCAGCACCTCAACAGCTTCTCGTTCCGCTACTTCGGCGCAAACGACGCGGGGTTCGGCTACTACACGACCGCAAAATTTCGTGAGATTTCTGTCCGCATCCGGCTACTATCGTTCTGGAAATGGTTAGGATTCGAGTATCTGGTCAACGCTTTTCCCCGCTTCCGGAGATTCTGGGAGCACTACCTTTGCTATGTGGTGCGCGGCAAGTCGATGGAGTTCGAGTTTGAACCCGTTGCGGCCGCTCTATCTCCTGGCCGACCGGCTGCGTTTCCGCCGGCACGCTGATGCCGGCAAACGCGGGGAGGATCTGGCACATCGCTATCTGCGGCGTCAGGGTCTCCTGGTAGTGGCGCGCAACTGGCGGCCTCCCCAGGGCGGCGGTGAGATCGATCTGATCGCGTGCGAGACCTCCGCCTCCGGCGACACGCTCGTGTTTATCGAAGTGAAAACACGCACGTCGGACGATTGCAGTGCGCCGGAAAGGAACGTGAACGCGGACAAGATCGCTGCCCTGCGTCGCGCGGCCAGGGATTATGTCCGGCGCGCCCACGCCGACCCCGGCCGTGTCCGGTTCGACGTGATCTCCATCACGGGCAGCGACCTGGAGCACTTTCGGGACGCCTTTCCACCGCTGTCGTGACGAAGCTGGTTAGTCCGGTGGCCCCGTCCCACGCGGGGTCCGCCTGGCGCGACCCGCTATAGTGAAAGTCTTCGAGCATGCCCGAACTCCGCAAGTATCCCATTTCGGAACGCTGGGTCATCATCTCAAGCGAACGTGTCCGCCATCCCGGCGCCTTCGTTCGCGAATCGGTGCCGAACACGCGCTCGGACCGGTTCTGCCCGTTTTGCGCCGGCCACGAAGACAAGACGCCGCCGGAGCTGCTGGCGCACCGCAGCGGTACGCCGGCGAATGAGCCCGGCTGGTCCCTGCGGGTGGTCCCGAGCAAGTTTCCCGTACTCCGCGTGGAGGGCGAACTGGAGCGCGAAGGCGACGGCCTTTTCGACCGCATGGAAGGCATCGGCGCGCATGAAATCGTGGTGGAATCGCCCGTGCACGTGCTGAGCATGACGGATCTGACCGAGGGCGCCATCGAGCAGGTGTTGTGGGCTTTCCGCGACCGGGTGCGCGATCTGCGCAACGACCCGCGGCTGCGCTACGTGCTGATCTTCCGGAATTACGGCGAATCCGCCGGCGCGCATCTCGAGCACGCGCATTCTCAGTTGATTGCGCTGCCCGTGGTGCCGAAGCGCGTTCAGGAGGAACTCGAAGTCGCCGGCCGCTACTACGATTTCAAGGAGCGCTGCATTTTCTGCGATCTGATCCGCCAGGAAGTGAAAGCGGGAACGCGGGTGGTGACCGAGACGGATCAGTTCGTCGTCCTCGAACCCTACGCGGCGCGTTTTCCGTTTGAGACCTGGATATTGCCGAAGAAGCATCAGTCCCATTTCGAAGAGGCCGGCGCGACGCAGCTGAACAACCTGGCCTGGGTTCTGAAGACTACTCTGCGCAAGCTCGAACGCGCGCTGGAACGTCCGCCGTACAATCTACTGGTGCACACCGCACCGCTGCAGGAAGCGTCGAATCCCCACTATCACTGGCACATAGAGATTATCCCGAAGCTGACGCGCGTCGCGGGATTCGAGTGGGGCACGGGATTTTATATTAACCCGACGCCGCCGGAGGAATCGGCCAGGTATCTCCGCGATGCCGGTCTGGGGTAGAGCCGCGCCTCTGGCGTTTCACCTGCCGAGGGCCGGCCTCTGGCATATAATTCTCCCGTGCCCCAAAATGTGAACCGGCGTAACTTCCTGCGCGGCGCCGGCGCGACGCTGTTGACCCTTTCCGCCTCCGCACCGGTAACCGCCGCGGCAGCCGCCATGCCCGTGATCGACACACATATCCATTTCTACGATCCGCGCCGCAAAGAAGGCATTTCGTGGCCACCCAGTACCGACGCCGTGCTCTACCATCCGGTGCTGCCGCCGCTGTTCGCATCCACCGCGACTCCGGTTGGAGTAACCGGCGCAGTGGTCATCGAAGCGAGTCCGCGCGTTGAGGACAACCAGTGGGTACTCGATCTGGTCCAGGGCAATCCTCTGATCGTCGCCTACGTGGCCAATCTCGAAGCGGGTACTCCGGAGTTCCGCACGAACCTGGCGCGCTTCCGGAAGAACCCGCTGGTGCGCGGCATCCGCATTTTCGACGAAAAGTTCGTCGCCGGAGTGTCAAAGCCCGCTTTCATGGAAGACCTGAAGCGCCTCGCGGACGCCGATCTGTCGCTTGATGCGATCGGAGAGGCGGATACGAAGTGGCTGGCGCCGTTGCTGACCGTGGCGGAGAAGACGCCGAACCTGCGCATTGTGATCAACCACATGCCGGAGGAGCCTCCGGCCTGGAAGGCGGAGCAGATTCGCGCGCTGGCCAAACTTCCGCAAGTCAACTGTAAGGTGTCCGGGGTCCTGAAGACAGTTGGCAGCAAGGTTCCGACGGATGTTGGCAGTTACCGCGCGTCGCTGGACCAGCTCTGGGAGATGTTCGGGCCGGATCGCGTCATGTATGGCAGCAACTGGCCGAAGAGCGATCACCTGGCGCCTTACGCAACGGTGTTCAATGTCGTGAAGCAGTACGTGGACCCGAAGGGCGCGGCGGCTTCGGAGAAGTTTTTCTCGAAGAACGCCAGGGCTTTTTACAAGTGGTCCTGAAAGCAAAGCGGAGAGTCATGGCTTCATTGAACACAAAGAGTATCGTGTTTGCCGCCGCTGTTTGTGCCTGCATCGGCATTGCCGTATGGACCAGCCAGGTCGCCGTCCAAGCGCAAACCGCGCCGGTGGCCGTGCAATTCACTGGAGAAGCCGCACCTCCCGATAGCCCGCTGACGCTTTGGTACCGGCAGCCCGCGGCCGATCATCCCGCCGTGCAGCCAGCCGGAGCACCCGCCATTGCCGCCGCCGCGGCCGAATGGGTCAAAGCGCTGCCGATCGGCAACGGCCGCCTCGGTGCAATGGTCTTCGGCGGCATCGTCAACGAGCGCCTGCAACTGAACGAAGACACGCTCTGGGCCGGCGGCCCGTACGATCCCGTCAATCCCGAAGCGCATGACTCACTGCCCCAGGTGCAACGTCTCCTGTTCGATGGCAACTACGCCGAGGGCGCGAAGCTGATCGCCGACAAAGTCCTCGCGAAGCCGTTGCGTCAGATGCCGTACGAGCCGTTGGGTAACCTGCAACTCACTTTCCCGGCCGCCGACACAGTTGAAAAATATCGTCGCGATCTTAACCTCGATACGGCGATTGCGCGGGTCGAATATACCACCGGCGGCGTGCACTACACGCGCGAAGTGCTTTCGAGCCCCGTCGATCAGGTCATCGTCGTTCGCCTCACTGCCAGCCAGCGCGGCAAGCTCAGCTTCAAAGCGGAGATGAATACGCCGCAGAAGGCAACGGTGACGGCCGAAGCGCCGGGCACACTAGCGATGACCGGCGTCAACGGCGATGCGCCCGGCGTGAAAGGCGCGCTGACCTTCGAATCGCGCGTCCGCGTTACCGCACAAGGCGGAAAGACGATAGCGCAAGGTAGTGCGGTATCCGTTGAAGGCGCGGATTCCGCCACGATCCTCATCGCTGCCAACACCAGTTACAAGAGCTACAAAGATGTGACCGGCAATCCGCACGAGCTGACACAGAAGACACTCGCCGCCGCTGAAAAGAGGTCCTTCGAAGCGATCCGCGATGCCCACATCAAAGAGCACCAGCGTCTCTTCCGGCGAGTTCAACTCGATCTGGGAACCACTCCCGCCATGCAGTTCCCCACCGACGAGCGTATCAAGAACTTCTCGAACGGCGGCGACCCGCAACTCGCTGCGCTCTACTTCCAGTTTGGCCGCTATCTGCTCATTTCCAGTTCGCGTCCCGGCGGCCAGCCCGCTAACCTTCAGGGTCTCTGGAACGAGAGCATGGACCCGCCGTGGGGCAGCAAGTACACCATCAACATCAACACGGAAATGAACTACTGGCCCGCCGAGCCGACCAATCTTGCCGAAACCGTCGACCCGCTGATCGCCATGGTCATGGACCTCACCGACACCGGCGCGCGCACCGCGAAGGAAATGTACGGCGCGCGTGGCTGGGTCGTTCACCACAACACCGATCTGTGGCGCGCATCCGCGCCCATCGATGGCGTGGGCTCCGGCATGTGGCCCACCGGCGGCGCGTGGCTCGCGCTCCACCTCTGGGACCACTACGATTACAGCGGCGACAAGGTTTTCCTCGCCAAAGCATACCCTGCGATGAAAGGCGCGTCGCAGTTCTTCCTCGACACCCTGGTTGAAGAACCGAAGCATCACTGGCTGGTGACGAATCCGTCGCTGTCCCCGGAAAACCAGCATCCGCCAGGCGTTGCCGTAGTCGCCGGACCCACCATGGACATGCAGATACTGCGCGATCTGTTCGCGGATACCATCCACGCCGCCGAAATCCTGGGCCTCGACGCCGATCTGCGCACGCAACTTGCCGCCACGCGCGCGCGCCTCGCACCAAGCCAGATTGGCAGCGCAGGCCAGCTGCAGGAATGGCTCGAAGACTGGGACCTGCAGGCCAAGGATATTCATCACCGCCATGTATCGCATCTGTTCGGGCTTTATCCGAGCTGGCAGATCACTCGCCGGGACACGCCGGAATTGGCCGCCGCGGTAAAAAAATCGCTGGAGATTCGCGGCGATCAGGCAACCGGCTGGGCCACAGCATGGCGCATCAATCTGTGGGCGCGTCTCGGCGATGGCGATCACGCCTTCAGTATTCTGAACTTCCTGCTGAGCCCGCAGCGAACCTACCCCGACATGTTCGACGCGCATCCGCCGTTCCAGATCGATGGCAACTTCGGAGGCGCGGCGGCGATTGCGGAGATGCTGATGCAGAGCCACAACGGCGAGATCGAACTTCTTCCCGCGCTGCCGAAGGCGTGGCCGTCGGGTTCGGTCACAGGCCTGCGCGCGCGCGGCGGTTTCGAAGTGGATCTGGCATGGAAAGACGGAAAACTGACCAGTTCAACAGTGCGGTCGACGGCGGGTAACGCGGTGAAGCTTCGTTACGGCGCCGCTGTGAAAGATCTCCGCCCCGGCAAGGGTGAAGCGGTGAACTGGAAGGGCGTCTGATTTACGCCCGGCCCATCACCACGGTATGCGGGCTCATGGGAATCGGATGCCCCGCGATGCCGCTGAAACCGGCCTCCTTGTACATTTCGGTAAGCTCACTCAGCGTATAAGCGTCACCCGCCGGTGTCGTCGCGAGCATGGTCATCGCAAACGCAGCCGGCATCGGCGGCGAGATGCGGTCCTCATTCGGAACGAACTCCAGAGTTGCCGCGCGGCCACCGGGTTTCAGCGAGGCATGAACTTTTTTCAACAGGCCCACGTTGGCCGGATGGTCGAAGTGGTGCAGGAAGTTGGTGAGCAGCGCGACGTCGTACGGCCCGCCGAAATCCACATCGAAAGCGCTGCCAGGCAGCATATCGTAGCGATCCTGAACGCCGGCTTTGCGCGCGTTGTCCAGAGCGACGCGCAACACGGGCGCCCAGTCGAGACCCGTCACGCGCGCTTCGGGATTCTGCTTTGCGACTTCGATGCCGAACAACCCGTGCCCGGCGGCGATATCCAGCACGCGCATCGGACCGGTGTGTCCCTCATTCACCAGTGCGCCCAGCGGACCGGCCAGCGCCGCCATCATCGGGGCCATGGTTTCGGCGAACTGCACCCAGATTGGATTCTCCGGCTCCACGCTGCCCTCGCCCGGCAGCACGGTTCGCCCCGAGCGCACGACTTCCGCCAGCCGATCGTAAGGCTCCCGCATCGCCGGGTTGCTCAGAAACTGCGCGATGGATGCGAGCGATGCGGGCGAGCGCGGGTCGAGAAAAACGGCGCTGGTCGGCGAGTTCCGGTAACGGCCGTCTTCCTTGATCAACACGCCGTGGATCGACAGAAAATCGCAGAGAATGCGGATGCCTCGTTCCGATGCCGAGCAGTGGCGCGCGATGGAAGCCACGTCTCTAGGTCCTTCGCCAACCGCCCGGAAGACGTCGAGATCGATCGCCGCCTTCAGCGCCGCGGTGCGCTGGTGCGCCTGCAGCATGTCAAAAACCAGGCCGGGGGTCAAAGGACCTTCGGCACTGTTCGGTGGGTGCATTGTGAGCCGCCTCCTCGCGCTTCACTGGCGCGATGGATTCCAATTTAGCATCCCGGAATCTCTGCCCGGTCGGCGTCGCCGGCGCCACTGAAATCCCTCTTGCGGGAATCTCGTTTTCGTCGCAGAATCAATGTCATGAGAGTACTCGTGCTGTTCCTCTTTGCATCCCTTGTCTGGGCGCAGGCGCCCACGGGGTTGACGGTTCAGTCCGCAACCAATACCCAGGTTCAGCTCACATGGACAGGAACCGCAGGCACGAGCTATACGGTAGAGCGTGCGCCCGTCGGCGCAGCATTCACGAATCTTGCAACGTTGACTGCGACATCCTACACCGACACTTTCTTCGACGCCTATCTCCAGTTCACTTACCAGATCGTCGCCACCGGGAGTTCGACAGCCGCGCCATCGAATCCGGTGACGGTGGGGCCTCCTCCATCGGGCTTGTCGCTGGCCGCGGCGTCGCCGCTGAACGGCAATCAGGTGAACCTGACGTACGGTGAGAACGTATCGCTGACGTTCGACGGGAACGGAGATCCGGCCTTCGCCTTCCTGTTTGGAGATCCCAATGCAGACGACGTCGCCGCAGAGGGGCAATTGTTTTTTCGTTCGTGGAACCGCGCCAAAACGCAGTGGAATCCACTTGTGCTTGTGGCCACTCCCGGCGATGCGTCCAGTGGCGGTGAATCCGTCGTCTCGTTGGGCTACGACACCAGCACAAAGACGTTCGCGCTTGCCACGGACGACATCGCCGGCAACATCGACCTCTATGTGTCGACCAACGGCGGTGCGACCTGGAGTCTCAAGACCACCTTCAGCTCAGCGAACGGTCCGGCGCTGGCTCTGTCGGCGGGCAATATCTATTTCGCCTATCAGGCGGACAGCGGCGTCGGCCTGCAGTACGTGACGGGAAAACTATCGGCGGACCCTGGCACGTGGACCACCGTGAGTGCTCCCGTTGTGAACAATGCCGGTTCGTCCAATTTCGGTGTGTCGCCGGCGGTAGCGATCGACAGCTCGGGAAGTCCCGCGGTCGCGTTCTGGGCGCCGGATATTTCACCCGACAATGGCGGCGCGGAGATTCTGTTCTTCTGGATGCCCGCCGGCAACGCCGCGCCGGTTGCGGTAGTCAACACGAGCAACGAGTTCGAGTCCGCGACACTGGGAGTCAGGATGGTCTTCTACCAGACGAATCCGCGCATTGGCTTTACCGCGATCACGGACCTCGCGGACGCCAACGCCGACGCCAACGTCCACTACATCGGCTCCAACGACGGAGGCAAGACCTGGCAGCCCGCCGTGTCGATTCCGACCGATGGACACGAAAGCACCGACTATCCTCTGGATATCGCCGTGGATGCCAGCGACAACGGCGCCATGGCCTACGAATCCAACGAGGCTGAGGGCGACGGCAGCGAGAAGTGCGATTCTCCCAAACTGGCGCTTTCGAGCGATCTGGTCAACTGGACGGTATGCCAGGTGGCGCCCGACCTGGGGAATTTCAACGGCGATCCGGGAGCGATACAGATTGGCTTCGGAGGCAACAGCAAGCGTTACGTGTTCTGGCAAAGCGGAGGCGATTCGTCGTCGAATTCGGGCGTGGTGATGTACCGCGATCCGCCGAACAATCAACCCACCGGCCCCGTGATTTCCAACGTTCTGGATGCCGAGAGTGCCCGCGCAACCATTGTGCCGGGGGAATTTGTGGCGCTCTACGGGGCGAACTTCGTGGGCACCACGCGCACCTGGGCAGGGGCCGACTTCACCGCCGCCGGCGCCGGCAACCTGCCGATGAGTCTTAGCGGAGTCGGCGTTCAGTTCAACGGCCTTCCGGCCGCGGTGTATTTCATCAGCCCGACGCAGCTCGACGTTCAGGCTCCTTCGGGAATTACGGGGACGGTGCCCGTTACCGTCACGAACAACGGAGCCGTCAGCGGTGCTTTCAATGTGGCCGTCGTCCAGAACGCGCCGTCGCTTTACTACTATCCAGCGGGGTCGAACCTTTATCCGGCGGCGGTGCACCTGGATGGAACGCTGATCGGCGATCCCGCGTTGACGGGCACCGCGACAAAAGTGAAAGCCGGCGAGACCATTATCCTGTTTGTGAATGGTGTCGCGCCGTCTCCGAGCGGAGTCATCATCGGCGGGGCCATCTCGTATTCGGGCCCGGTTACCGTGACGATCGGGCCGGCCGGCACGACGCCGGGTTTCACCGGTCTTGTCGCGGCCGGCGAATACCAGATGAATGTGACCGTACCGTCCTCTCTCACAACCGGCGATTATCCGATTACCGTCACGGTTCAGGGACAAACGTCGCCGTCGAATGTCATTTTGCCCGTTCAATAGGCGGCGGCTCAACGGACAAATCGACATCGGCAAACTGAGACTGTGGAAGCATTCGCAAAATGCAGCGCCGTCTGCTGCGCCTGCTGGAGGCGGCATTCGGCGAAGGCATGATCGAGTTCGAACTGAGCGTGCTTGTCGGCTGACGAGGTTCCTGTTCCGGACCTTGCCGTCCCCGACGGTTTCGGCCGTCTCTCCGCCAAGCAACTCGCATTCCCGATCGAAACTGCGGTCGAGATACTCGTCGACGAACAACGCTCCGGTAAGGTCTATTGGCATCTTCGCCGCCTCTTCGAAATGCTATCGCGGGCCACTGGTTAATTACTGGCGCACGCTTTCGGGCTTTGAGTACCGCTCCTTCACAGTCGCGGCTCGGAATGAAGTGCCGTGTTATCAATAGCCGCTGCCGAACGCACGCAGGCACGTTCTCTTCGTACCAGCGGACCTTGCCGGCCTTACCGCCGCCCAACCGGGTAAGGCCGCGCCGGACCTGAGGCCACAGCCCCGCCTCACGCCTCCACCACCCCCGTAAGCCGCAGCAAGTCCCGCACCCGGTCCCGCACGTCGAACATGGCTTCCGCGCTGGCCCGCCCGGCCGCGCCCATCTCCGTCCGCAGCGCCGGATCGGCCATCAGCCGCAGTATCCGGTCCGCGATCACCGTCGGATCGCCCCGCGGCACAAGGCAACCGGTGGCGCCGTCCCGGATCAGTTCCGGAATGCCGCCCACGTTGGTGCCAATCACGGGCCTCGACGCCGCCATGGCCTCCGCGATCGTGAATCCAAACACTTCCTCCCAGCGCGAAACCTGGCACACAATGTCGGCAGCCGCATAAGCGCCGTCCCGCACCGGGTCGGTCAACAGACCCGTGAACCCGACGGCATGCGAGATCCCGAGTGACTGTGCCCGCTGCTCAAACTCGGCCACCGCAGGCCCGGCGCCGATCAGCAGGAAACGAATCGACGGCCGCTCCGACAGAACGATTCGCGCCGCGGCCAGAAAATCGTCGATACCTTTCTCCCGAATCATGTTGCTGACCTGAATCACCAGCGGCGCTCCCGCCGGAATACCGTGGATACGGCGAAAACTCTCTCCCGCGCCCGTGGCGCGAAGATCCACGCCATTGTAGATGCGCCGCACGCGGTCGTCGGGAAATACGCCCGTGCCGCGCGTACACCGGTCGCCGTAGTCGCTCACGGTCACCATGCCGCTCAGCGGCGCGGTGAAGGCCTGGGTTGCGACGCGCTTCCATGCCGGCAATCGTTCGGCGACGTGGCCGGCCGGCCGCGAAGTATGGTCGGTCTGATAAACGCGTCCGATCCCCATCGCCTGCGCCAGCCGGGGCCAGGGACTCGCCATCGCGACGTAGTGCAGGTGCACAATGGCAGGCTTGTGCCGGCGAAAAATCCCGATGCCCTGCGGCAAGGATGCCAGTCCCGGCGGGCCGACGCTCGGAATCGCCTCCAGAGACACATTGGGGAGATTCAGGTACTCCCGCACCGTTCCCTGCGGCAGGCCCCGGAAGCAAAGAACCGAACGCCAGCCGAGCTCGGCCAGCTGGATCGAGAGTTCACGGGAGAAGACCTCCGTCCCTCCGATTCTGCGTGGCATCAGGCCGATCAGCGACAGATAGGCTTTCATTGCAGTATGGGCAGCGAGAATGTCTCTTTCTCGGCGTTACTGCAACGGCGGTCCAGACAGCAGCCGGCGGATGGGGCGCTGTCCCCCGCCGCGCGCCACGGGCTTTCCCATACGCGCGGCCGCCTTTCCCAGATCGAACGGATTCGCGCCTCCTTGATATTCCCCACCGCATCCAGGCCGTTGCAGACCTTGACGTCTCCATTGGCGCGGATCTCGATCATGGACAGCGCGTGGCAAATAGCCCTGTGCTCGTGCGCGGCGTGAGACTGCACGGCGATTCGCAGGGAATCCGGATTGCGGAAGTAAGGAATCATGACCTCCAGTTGCGCCTCGCTGTTGGCGACGTGCAGGCCCTGGCGTTTCAGGGATATCAGTTGTTCCACCGCGCGAACGGCGGCTTCGGCATCGGCCGGCCAGTTGGGCGAATGGCGAAACCACTGCGGATCTTCCGGCGTGTTGTAATTCTGCTCGATGGGCTGATAGAACGCATCCATGCCGGGGCGGGTAGCGAACCGCGCCACATCGGCGGCCGCGTGGAGATTGTGCGACATCATCACGAACTTCAGCCGGATGCCGAAATCCATCGCATGCTCGTTCCGCACCCGCTCCAGGGTCGCGATGGTGGCGGCGGTCTTTTCGAAAAACCCGTGGCGTCCGCGCACCGTGTCGTGATCGGCCCCCAGCCCGTCGAGCGAAATGGTGACGCGCCAGGGATTGGCGAGAGCCAGGCGTTCGATCTTCTTCTGGTCCACCCAATAGCCGTGCGTGAGGATCTCCGCGAACAGGCCCCGCCTGGCCGCATGGCCCACCAGATCGATGGCGTAAGGCTTCATCAGCGCCTCGCCGCCTGTAAAGACAATCTGCACGGGGCCGAGCCAGTCCCGTATGTCGTCGATGACCTGCTTCCACCGGGCGGCGTCGGGGTTTTCTTCGCGGGCCGTGTTCTTCCAGATGTCGCAGTGAAGACAGCGCGCCGTACACTGCTCGGTGAGAAGCAGCGCAATCGACGTCGGGCGGCAATACGATGCCAGACGGCCGCCGGCCACTGTTCGCAACCGGTGGTTGAGACCCTCGTACAGCCGTTTTCGGAGGTAACCGGGAGATTGCATGGCGCTCAATCAGATTATTGCCTGGTGGGGCAGGCGATCGTTTCGCCCGTCCGGCCCGTGCTATTGCGGCTGGCGTTCCGGAATGCCGAACAGACTGCGGAACTGCACGGGAAGAGTCGTCGGCCGCAAATCGCGGTTGAGGAACATATGGCTGGTCTCCCCCGTGGCGATCCGGCGTCCTTTCTCGCCGTCGCCCGGCGTGGGCACCGAGCGCATCTCGTACTGAAAAGTGACCGCCCGGTGGTTCGCCCGCGTCAACTCGGTCACGATCTCGATTTCGTCGTCATACCGCGCCGGGCTCAGATAACGGCAACCGGCTTCGGTCACGGCCAGCAGGATGCCATGGTCGTTTTCAAGATCCCGGTACCGGAATCCCGCCTCCCGGCAGAAGTCCACGCGAGCAACCTCCATCCAGATCAGATAGTTCGCGTGGTGGACCACGCCCATCTGGTCGGTTTCGGCGTAACGGGCGCGAATGCGGGTGACGGCTGGAGACACTCTGAATCATCATGGTAGCGTGGTGGCCAGGAAGGCTGCACGACCTAATGGAGATCAGGGTACTTTTCTTCGGATTGCTGAAAGACGTCTGCGGGCGCGCCGAGGACCGGTTGAACGCGCCGGACGGCTCCAACGCCGGTTTTGTCTTCGACCACTATGCGGCGCTGCATCCGAAATTGCGTGAAATGGCTCAGAGTATCGTGATGGCGAGGAACCAGGAATTCACCACGCGCGCCGAACCACTGGCTGACGGCGACGAGGTGGCGCTGCTGCCGCCGGTCAGCGGAGGGTCGGCTGCCAGCGAAATCGTCGATCCGGAAGGACATTATTTCGCCCTGACCCGCGACCCCATCGACCTGAGAAGCCTCGAAACGCGGCTGTTGCAGGGTTTGGACGGCGCCAGTGTAACTTTTCAGGGCGTGGTCCGTAACAATACCAGAGGACGCGCCACTCTCCGGCTGGATTACGAATGTTACGAAGGTATGGCGATCCGTAAAATGGCGGAAATCGGCCGTGCCATTGCCGGGGAGTTTGCCGTCAGCCGGATCGCGATGGTACACCGGCTGGGGACGATGGAGATCGGTGAGGCGAGCGTGGTCGTGATCGCCACGGCCCCGCACCGGCGGCCGGCGTTCGACGCCGCGCTTGAAGGGATCAACCGTTTGAAGCGGCTGGTCCCGGTCTGGAAGAAGGAGTATTTTGCGGATGGCGAAGTCTGGGTTGAGGGAGAGTGGGATCGAAATGCCCCGCGGGCCGGCGCCGAGTAGCCTGTACTGCTACCGTCTGATTTCTTTGCAAGCTTCGAACAATTTCACAGGGACCGGCTGTCCAGCCGTCGGAATTGTGCGGAAGTCGCCAGAACTGTGGGGCAGGCGATCTTGTCGCCTGCCGGAGTGTGGGGCAAACAATCCTGCCTGTAGCCGCCTTTCGAGGCGGCGGCTCTGTCCTGCCCCGATGCGTGCCCTACCGCTGGTCTGCACGATTCTGTCTTGCCTGCTCGCCCCGATGCAGACCGCCATCGCGCAGGACGCCGCCCCCATCCGCGTGGACGTGCACCTCGTCCGCGTCCTCGCTACCATGAAGGATGGCAGCGGCGCCCCGGTGGGTTCCCTCGATAAGACCAACTTCGAAGTCCGCGACAACGGCGCTCTGCAGCAGATCGCGGTCTTCGAGCGGCAGACCGAACAGCCGCTTTCGATCGCCATCATGGTGGACGCCAGCGGTTCCACCGCAAAAGATCTGAAGTACGAAACCGACTCCGTGACGCGGTTCGTCCGCGCCGTGACGCGCAGCGGAAACCCGCAGGACACGGTCGCTCTCTACAGCTTCAACTGGGAAGTCGTCAAACAGACCGGCTTCACGCGCGATCCGGCCGTCGTGGAACGCGGGCTTCGCGAATTGCACGGAGTCGGGGGTACGTCCATGTACGATGCGATTCTTCTCGCGTCGCGCGACATCGAAGACCGTCCGGGCCGCAAGGTGCTCATCGTCGTCACAGATGGCGGCGACACCACCAGCAAGACCTCCTTCCAGCGCGCCGCCGAGGCCGCGCAGCTGGCCGATGCCGTGATCTATCCCGTTCTGGTGATGCCAGTGACCAACCCCGCCGGCCGCAACATCGGAGGCGAGAACTCGCTCACGACTTTCGCCGAGCGCACCGGCGGGCAGGTCTTCCAGCCCACTCTGGGAGCTGAGATGGACAAGGCTTTCGACGGGATTCTGCGCAATCTGCGAACCCAGTATCTGCTGGCGTTTTATCCGAAAGACGTGCCGCTCACGACGGACCGTTTCCACACGCTGACGGTGACCGCGGTTGGCGCCCAGGCCGACCCTTCCAGGAAAGTCTCGGCCCGCAGTGGATACTATGGAGAGGCTCTGTCCGTGGCTGCGCCGCCGCAGGGGAACCAGTCGCAGAGCGTCGATGTGACGCCGGCGGACGAAACGGTGCGTCCGAAGAAACCGGTCGCGCCCAAGCCGGCCAAACAAACGCAGCAAACGCCGCGCATCGGCAATTAATCGGGGAAAGGCTCTTCAAATGAAACCGCCGGTAAACAAAGGAAAGGCCATTCGGCCCGTGGAACAGACGTTCGAGGAGACCAGGTACCTCAAACACCTGATCGAGCGGAAGATTCCGATCCGCGTGAAACTGGCCGATAACGACGAGGTGACCGGAACCGTGGAATACTACGACCAGCGCTTCATTCGCATCACCCGCAAGGACGCGCCGAACCTGTTTATCTTCAAACACGACATCAAGTACTTCTACGAGGTCGCGTAAGACCGGATGCCATCGCCTATGGACGCCGCGATCGAGATCTCCCTCGCCGCGGGAAATCTGCTCCGCTACCACTACGAGCGCCGTATCGGATTTGAGCTGAAAGCCGAATTCGACCTGGTGACGGAAGCCGACCGCGCGTCGGAAAAGCTCGTCGTCGAGCGACTGCGCCAGTATTTTCCTTCGCATTCGATTCAGGCCGAAGAAGGCGGCGGCGGGGAGAGTGCCACCGGCTCGGAATACCGCTGGTATGTGGACCCCCTCGACGGCACGACGAACTTCGCGCACGGATACCCCGCGTGGAGCGTCACGATGGCCCTCGAAAAAGCCGGAGAACTCATCGTCGGCGTCGTCTTCGATCCGAATCGCAATGAGTTGTTCGCGTGCGAGAAGGGCGCGGGAGCGTTTCTCAACGGCAAGCGGATACAGGTATCGCGCGTCGACAAGCTGGCGAACAGTCTGTCCTGTACCGGCTTCCCGAATCACAACCGCAAATCGAGTCCCAATATCCACTTCTTCTATCAACTCGCGATGGAAACGCACGGCGTGCGGCGCGGAGGTTCGGCCGCGATCGACTTGTCGTACACGGCATGCGGACGGCTGGACGCATTCTGGGAAATCGGGCTGAGCCCGTGGGATCTGGCGGCGGGGAAGTTGCTGGTGACGGAAGCGGGCGGCGTGGTGACCACGATGCGGGGCGACGCGCACGCCGTGACCTCGCCCGACGTGATGGCGGATAACGGTCTGCTGCACGAGGAACTGCTGGCGCGGTTCGCCAGGATTATCGGTGGCGAACTCCGTCACCCGATCCCGGCCGTGTAGGGCGGACGCCCACGTCCGCGGACCGGCTTCTTGCCGCCCGATGCCCACGTCGGCCAGGCCGCTTGTGATCGCCGACCGATCGGCGATCCGCAGGCGACAAGATCGTCTGCGCCACATGGGCTAAGGGCAACACCAAATAATATCGCCGGTGATGTGGCATCGGGACTTACAATCGGCCAGTCGGAAGCATTTGTCGAAGCCGTCATCGCCATGGTGGAACCGGTCAGGAGTCACTTCCTGTGGCGTCCGCAACTGCGCGATCCTAACGACGAATTGGTGCTGGAAGCGGCCATCAACGGACGCGTCCGAATGGTGGTGACTTTCAACACAAGAGATTTTGCCGGAGCCGCGCGTTTCGGCATTGAAGTGCTGCTCCCGCGCGAAGCTCTGAGGAGCTTGACCCAATGAAAAAAGTACTCACCCGGACGAAAGATACCAGCGTTTATCCGCTGCGACTACCCCGTTCGCTCAAAGACGAAGTAGCGGGGCTCAGCCGGCAGGACGGCACCAGCATCAATCAGTTCGTTTCGAATGCCGTGGCTGCCAAAGTAGCCGCCATGGAGACGGCCCGGTATTTTCAGGACCGCCAGGCGCGCGCCGATTTCAAGGCGTTCGACCGCATCATGAAGCGCCGGGGTGGCGAACCGCCGAGGGCCGGCGACGAGTTGCCGGAATAGCCGGAACTCAAGAGCCACAGTGACGGCGGAGTTAAGCTGCTGTCAGGTGCCCCGATGGACGAATCTGCTATGGTCCACCACGTCAAGGCCTGTCGCCCGATCAGCGTATCGCCGTAGAAAGCCTACTGGCGAAGACCGGGCGCACGCTTTTCGCGAGTATCGGGAGCATCCTGATATGCTGGCCGCGCGCGTCCGGGATCTCCCGGAAGGAGAGATCGACGCGGCGGTTGACTGGTCTTTGCATGCCGGCCGGAACACATCCGGGTCGGCATAGTACCGCCCGGACAAACCTGTGACCGGCTCCGGCGCGCAGATTCATACAACGACAGATTCCCGCGCCGCGGGCCCGTGATGCCAGGATGGCGCCGGCATCATGGATTCACGTCCACGGGGGTCCTCTGCACGGCCATGCACGCCAGTGGTGCGAACCGGCAGCGGCAATCTTTGCCGAGTGAGACGTAGGGCGCTTTATCCTCAGCGTCGAAGACGAACAGGGGCGCGTAGTAGTGGGCAATACCTTCCGGCGGAAGAGCCAGCGGATTGCCTTTGCCGTCGGCTGGCCAGTCGATGGCGCCGGTGGCGACTCTTGCGGTGATCAGCCAGTAGTCGCCCGACCGGTACTGACCGGCGGAGAACCCAACCTCAATGCCGTCTTCGAGGGGAATCCAGAGCTGTCCCTGCTGGCCGGGAGCGATGGCGATGGCTCCATTGGTGAGAGTGAGCGTGTCGCTGGAAGTTTGATCCCAGGCGCGCACCTTCGGGAGTGCGGCGTTTTTGGCGAGCGCGGGCGGGCCATCGACAGTCAGCACGTCGCCGTCGATTTGAGTAATGAGAGCGAGCGGTCCGGGCTGGCCCATCAGATCGTCGGATTCAGTGGTGAACTCAACCCACTGGCCGGCGGAAAAACCCCGGGCGTTTGCGACCTGCACCGTGCCCCCGGTGGTTGCGAGCCAGCGGGTGACGACGGAGCCGTTTTCCCGCGACCATTTGAACGTGGGCACCTCGTTCGGGTCTGTGGTATCGCCGGCGGTGTGGATCTCGACGCGGTAGAGATGGTTTTCAAGACCGCGGTAGCGCGATTCCGGAGGCAGAATGCAGGGCGTGTCCGAAGGGTCGGAAGGCTGGAGACGCGCGGTCATCGTGCCGGATTTCCAGGTCAGCAGAGGCTGTAACGGGGCGTCGCATTCGGACACGGCGGGAGGAGCGGCGGGGGAGGGGGCAGGCGCAGTTGCGCCGGCAGGAACGCCCGCCGCGGCGTTTGACACCAGAAGTTTTCCGTTTGCGTCGGTGGCCGCCTGGGGCGAGTCGAGGACCCTGACCTGCCAGACGGTCTTGACTCTGGTGGTAGTGTCGGGACCACCGAGGGCCACCTCGCGAATGGAATCGTCCTCGATGTACGTAATGTGGCGCTCCCAGACATCGAGGTAGGCGACATAGGATTTGCCGACAGCCAGCTTGTCGGGAGTCGGCAGCGAGGGCTGGGAGAGATAAGACACCGCCTTATTGTTTTCGACCATCAAGCCGTTGACGTAATAGCGCCCGGCCTGGAGAATAAAGTCGCCCGCGGCGGCCGTGACGCCGTCGAGCTTGGCGTCGCCTAAGCCAAACCCGCAGTTTTGCAGGGGGCCGGCAGCGGGACCGACCAGATCGAGAATCAGCGACCGCTCATGGTGCTGGGCGATGGAAGCCTGCTCATTCCAGTCCGAATCCAGATCCACACGCCCCTGCTGCTTCAGCACCCGGTTGTAGTGCTTCCCTGCGTTAAACCGCTGTGTCGAAAAATCGCCTTTCATGATTACCTCCGCGTTAATTCGCTGTCAGAACGCCGGCATCCATACCGGCAGGTGTGAACTCATCGAGGCGCGCGAGCAGATTCGCCAGCCGCTGCGGCTCGAAAAGGTCGTGAAAAACTCCCATTTCGGCCGCATCGGAAGCGCCTTCAAAAATCTCCTGTGCGCCGGAAACGGATAACTGCGCATAGGCGGGACGCCCGTAACGGCGGGCGGTGTATTGAGGAACGACCCGCGCGGCTTCCCGCGCCACGTCCGCGGCATTGCCGCCGGCGTCCTTCTCGGCCTGAATGACCAGATCGGGCTGGCAATGGTATCGCCTGGGCGTCCGGCAGGAAGCCGGCACGTAGCAGAAGCGCATGCAGCCAATCTGGCGGCGCGCGACGTGGACGCAGTCCTGAAAAATGCTGTTTTCGCCCAGCTGCATCGAGTGCACCTGAACGATCCCGAATACGGTGCAGCGGCGGACGGTGAGAACGGCATAGGCGTGGGTGGC
>Ga0302319_10004715_pt1 | contig 27877 bp, 17 predicted proteins | sample Bog_T0_2_FD_203319 | JGI IMG/M metagenome (GOLD analysis project Ga0302319, IMG submission 203319) | Peat permafrost microbial communities from Stordalen Mire near Abisko, Sweden - Bog_T0_2 | ecosystem: Environmental > Terrestrial > Soil > Wetlands > Peat | place: Sweden: Abisko, Stordalen Mire... | reverse complement strand
AGCGCGCAATTTCAAGATGATGCGACGCTCATGGTGATTGCCGCAAGTTAGGGATTCTGGACAACCCCGCGTTGTTGCAGGCCGGGACTTTGGTCATGCCTCAATTGCGGCCGTGCCAAGCCAGCCTCATTTTTCGTTGGCGCATGGCGCCGGTTCAGCTGTATGCGAAGGTGGCCGGTAGAGCATGATAGGCAAGATGGCGAAGATATGCGCGCAGGCAGTGATGGCCAGTGAGTAACCCACGAACCACCACCCGGTGGGCAAGAGAAAAACAGCCGCTATCGCCGGGATAAGAGCCGCAGCGATGGATATTCCGATCGAAGGGGCGAGTGCGACGATGCGTATTCTTCGGAACGGCTGACCCGGAATTCGATTGAAACCGCTGATGGATGTGCCCTCCGCCGAGGTCTGCGTTGCTCTCCAGCGCTCGATGGAGTTGAACAAACGCCGATTCGCGGCAAGCCAGTCCAGGGGATGCAGGATGAAGGCGGCAATCTCGCCCGATTCGGGTTCGCCGGTTTCAGGCCGCCGAAAGCGCACCAACGGCACCATCCTGAGCCAATTTGCGGGCGATGCGGCGATCATTCCCACGTCGACAACGTCGGCCGGATTCAGTTCGATCGTAGTGCATTCGCTTCGATAACAAAGCCTGCCGCCGGCAAACCACAGCAAGCCTACATCGGAGAAGCGGCGTCCAGCGTACATGCGCGGCTCGCTATCCACGGCAAGGCCGACGATTTGCCCTGTGGCGCCAAGCTTCGCCTCCAACCTTCGCCGCAGCCTGGCGTAGTTTGTCGACATGACAGTCGCAGCCATAGCTTTGGTGAGCAGGCATCCAATTGCAATTCCACCTAGAAGCTGCGCGGGTCCCGCGCCCGCAGTTCGAAAAAGCAGCCATGCCACCGACAGCCCGGCGGCGCTGCTGCCCAGCAACACGGTCCAGCCGTAGACGCCCGCGTTCATCTTTTGCCAGGCAGGCGTGAAGATTGCTCCAACAGCTTGTTCCGCGGGCAGCTCGTAGGGGTCGCCGGGATCGTCGTTGCTACACAAGCTCTCAACCTCGCTGGGCGCCAGCCTCGCGGCGGCAGCCAGAGCGTGGATGCGCTTGCGCGTAGCAGGATGGGTGGAGAGCCATTCCGCCGCAGAGTTCATTTCAAGCGGACTCTTGTTGTTGCGCGAGATTCTGGCCAGCGAGCTGATCATCGCTCGCGGATCTCCGGTGAGAGCAGCCGCACTGGCGTCGGCGGCAAACTCCCTCTTTCGCGACTGGTACAAGGCCGCAAACAACACGGTCAGTGGCACCAGCATGGCCATCATCAGACCTCCGGGCAAGGAGAGCAATATTCCGTTCACCGGCGTCCCGAACAGGACCATCGCCAATGCCAGTGCCGTCCACTGACCGCGGCTCGAATGACTGAAATGCGCGAGTTCGTGCGCCACAATCGCATCTACTTCGCGCTTGCAGAGCGACCGCACCAGCGGAGCGGTCAGGAAGATGCTCTTGCCCGGCAGCGTAAACGCGGCGGCGACTTGCGAGCGCGTCGAGAACGAAACGAAGACCTTGATCGTGGGTCGTCCGGCTTTGGCAATCAGCGCCGATACCCTCTCTTTGAGCTCACCGTCGCTCAGTTGCCGGACGCTGGCGCCTGCTCTGCCCCTGATCCATGCCCGGCGCAGAAGGGCAAAAAGCGGCGCGGCCACCAGCCAGGGGACGGCGGCGATCCAATTTTGGTCCATCATCGACGGAAGCGCCCCGATGACGGAGGTCAGCACAAGTGGAAGGATGGCAAAGCCCCACAGCACCTCGCCGAATCCGTTGCCGGGCCTGCGAGCGGCCTGCTTCCGGCTACCAATTGCTACTCCCGCCGCCACGCAAAACAGAGGCGGCCAGCATTTCAGGAATAGCGCAACAAAACTGGCCAGCGGACTCCCGTAAAGCAAAAGATGGATGAGATCGTCCACCTGTAGTTGGACGGCAGCGCCCATCCACAAAATCGTGCCCAGCAGAACCACGGAGCGGCTCAGCCCCGCAGCCCCCATGCGGGACAGGATTGCCGCCAGCAAGGTGAGCGCCAGCGCCAATGCAACCAGCGGCAGATAGACGCCCGCCAATTGATCGGGCCGGTAGCCAAACCGGTAGTGGATGACAGCGGGGGCAGAGCCGGCTTCAAATCGTGACGTGTAAATCACGCGCATTCGCTCTGGCCGCTCGTCCATCGCAGTTGACAACGACGCAAAGCCCATGCGCGGATGGTTGAGCCAGAGTTCAATCCCCTCCGAAGGGCCAAGTTTCCGCGCAATCGGAGCAAGATCGACGACTCCCTCAAGCGCAAGACCGTCGCGGCGCAGCGCCTGGGCGCAGCGGATTTTGACTGGCTCATCCGGATCGGGCTTCGCGCCGCCAGGGCAATGCAGAACCTCCGGCAAGACCGGGAGCAGGCCGCGTCCGCCGCTGCCTGACCAGACGCTGATGGAAACCTCGCCGTCGGCGTCCGCGTGAACCTGCACGTAAAGGCCCTGATCCATCTTGCTCATGGTGACCAACTGCGCCCGGCCAACGGGCAGCGCGGCGAGGCAAAGCACTCCGGTAAGGGCAGCCGCAAAAAGGGCATTCTTCGACATGGAGCCCAGCTTCCTCCCTAGTCCAGCTTCATTGATCCGATTTCACCATAAGCAGAGATATCTATGACTCTCCGCGCAATAACTGCACCCCATTTGAGCACCGGATAGGCCAGAACACGAGGAACTCATTATATGATTCGGCATTGTTCCTGAACCAGGAGGGCGGCACGGTTTATTATCCCCGGTAGCGCAGCCGCGCGGAAAACAAGCACGAGTGGTGAGGCGAGGCAGCATGGAGGCAGCATGAAGGTTCTATTCATTGGCGGCACCGGGAATATCAGTTTGGCCTCGACGAAATTGGCTGCGGAACTGGGCATGGAAGTCACGCTGTTGAGGCGAGGGCAGCGGACAGCGGATCTGCCGAAGGATGTTTGCACCATCGCGGTCGATGTCAGGGACGAAGAGGCCGTGGCAGAGGCGCTCGACAGCCAAGTGTTCGATGCGGTAGTGGACTGGATTGCCTTTACGCCTGCCGATATAGAACGAGACATCCGCTTATTCCGCGACCGTGCCAAACAGTTCATTTTTATCAGCTCGGCGAGCGCATATCAGAAACCTGTTGGGCACTACCTGATTACGGAATCGACGCCGCTGGCCAATCCGTATTGGCAGTATTCGCGCGACAAGATCGCTTGTGAAGACCGGCTGACGAAGGCCTACCGCGAAGAGGGCTTTCCCGTCACGATCGTGCGTCCTTCGCTTACCTATGGCGATACGCAGATTGTCCTGGCGGTGAATAGCTGGCAGAAGTCCTGGACAGCAGTGGACCGGATGCGTCGCGGTAAGAAGGTTATAGTGCCGGGAGATGGTTCATCGCTTTGGGTGATTACGCACAACAGCGACTTTGCACAGGGACTGGTCGGCTTGCTGGGGCACCCACAGGCCATTGGCCACGCTTTTCACATCACCAGCGACGAGGTGATGACATGGGATCAGTACTATCGGATCACGGCGCAAGCCGCGGGCGTTGAGGCGCGGATCGTTCACATTTCGTCGGAGTTCATGGGCGCTTGTATGCCGGACGAGGTCGGCAACCTCACTGGGGATAAAGCCGTGAGCGTGGTCTTCGATAACAGCAAGATCAAGCGATTTGTTCCCGGCTACTGCGCCAAAGTTCCCTTTTCGCAAGGGATTCAGAGAACGATCGAGTGGTTCGATGCGGATTCGCAGAGAAAGCTGGTGGATGAAGCTGCGAATGCAGCCTGGGACAAGCTCATCGATGCATACGAGAACGGGGTTGGGGAAGCTTTGCGCAAGTTTCGGGCCTAGAGTTTGGCGACTTCATTGGTGGTGTTCAAGCCCGCGTTGTTTCCGACAGGTAGCCCACATTCTATTCCGCCATCGAATTCTGGTGTCTTGGCATTCCGTTTCGGGTGCCCAATCCTTTCCACATTCTCATCGCAGAAAAGGTGGCAGAGAACGGAACTCGGCGATCCAAAACGGGTATTGGACATTGTCGCATCCCACCCTCGCGGCAAGAACAACTACATTGCAAGGATGAGGCGCCAGGCTCGCAGAGTGTCTGCACAAAGGTCGATTTGGGCAACGACGATGGTTTCGACGGTAAACCGGGAGTGGAAAGCCGCCTACTCGAACTGGAGCAAAACGATCTCCGAGCAGGTTCCGACGCGCATCGGCGGGCCCCAGGTTCCCACTCCGCTCGATGTATAAACCTGCAATCCATCGAAGCGCTGCAAGCCATAAGTGAACTTGCCGAAGACGCGCCTTGTGAGCCAAGAGAAAGGAAAGATCTGGCCGCCATGGGTGTGACCGGAAAGCTGGAGGCTGACACCTGCTTGTTCCACGATCGGCAGCCGGTTGGGGACGTGGTTCAGGAGAATGCTGGCTTTGCCGGGGTCAAGCTGGAGCCCCGCCAGAATCGCTCGGAGGCGAATGGGGCTGGTGGAGTCGTGATACGGCACTCCCAGAATCTGAAGGCCGTCGACGACCGCTTTCTCATTGGCAAGAACGCGGATTCCGGCGCGAGCAAGCGCGGCGGCGTATTGCGCGGCCCCGCCATATTCTTCGTGATTTCCGGTGGAGAAATAGATGCCGAAGGGCGGCGAGAGCTCCCTGAACGGGGCGACGATGCGGTCCGGGTCGGTCTTGGTTCCGTCGAAGACGTCTCCGGGCAGGAAGACGACGTCTGGATGAAGGTCAGCAGCGATGCGGGCGATGCGGCGGCTGAACACCAGCCCATTCACATGGCCAAGATGCAGGTCGCTGATCAGGAGGGCCGTGCGGCCGCGCCACGACGACGGCAGGTTCGGCAGAGTGACGGGGACGCGTCGAATGCGAATCCAGCGAGCATTGAGGAGGCCATAGAAGGCGGCCAGAGATGCCAGGGCGAAGAATGTGGCAGCAATCAAGGGGCGGAGAAAAGGAAGGGATGAGGGCAGTGGGGAAAGCAGGAAGGCGAACCAAGCCAGCCAACTGGTACAGGCTGCAACGAAAAAGAAGTTAAGGAACCCAAGCCAGATGGCGGCGACCCTGTAGATGCCAACGACCAGCCAGTTGGAGAAGTTGAAGCTGAGCAGGGCGGCAACGACAAAACTGAACGCCAGCACAAGAAGCGTTTCGCGGAGAGCCTGAGTTTGGACGGCTCCGAGGCTGCCCGAGAAAGCGACCAAGGTGTGAAAGATGAACCAATGGATGAGAAGCAGAAGAGATTGCATCATGATGATGCCGACAACAGGCCAGGCCTTCAAACGCGGGACTCCTTGGTTCAATGATTGCATGAGCGGGGCAAGATCCTGTACCCGGCGATGCTACCTCTGGAAGCGCTGTCCACGTCCTCCTCGGAAGAGCTCCTGGCTCGAAGCCGCTTCATCTACAATTTGATCCATGAGTTTTCCTGAAACGCGGATGCGCCGCCTGCGGCGCAGCGAGTCACTCCGAGCCCTGGTGCGCGAAACCACCATCGAGCCCGGCGACCTGATCTATCCTCTCTTTCTTTGTCCCGGCGAGGGCGTGCGCCGCGAGGTCAGCTCCATGCCCGGCGTCTACAACCTCTCGGTCGATGAGGCCGTGCGCGAAGCCGAAGAAGCCGTTCGCCTTGGCATCGGCGGCCTGCTCCTTTTCGGCCTGCCCGAGACCAAGGACGAGCAGGGCTCCGGAGCCTGGGATGAGGACGGCATTGTCCAGCAGGGGCTGCGCGCCCTCAAGGCATCGCCAGCCGCAAGAAAGCTCGTCCTCATCGCCGATGTCTGCCTCTGCGAATACACCAGCCACGGCCACTGCGGCGTGGTGGTCGAAACTCGCGATGGCTTCGAGGTAGAGAACGACTCTTCCCTCGATCTGCTATCGCGCGCCGCCGTCAGCCTGGCCCAGGCCGGAGCCGATGTGGTGGCTCCCAGCGACATGATGGACGGCCGCGTCGGAGCCATCCGCAGCGCCCTTGACGAAGAGGGCTGCGAGGATACGCCCATCCTCAGCTACGCCTCCAAGTTTGCTTCGGCCTTCTACGGACCCTTCCGCGAAGCCGCCGACTCCGCCCCCCAGTTTGGCGACCGCAAAACCTACCAGATGGATGGCGCCAATCTGCGCGAAGCCCTGTGCGAGATCGAGCTCGACCTGGGAGAAGGCGCGGACATGATTCTCATGAAGCCCGCCATGCCCTACCTCGATGTCATTCGCGCCGCCCGTGAGCGGGTCGATGTGCCCATCGGCGCCTATCAGGTCTCTGGCGAGTACTCCATGCTCCAGGCCGCATTCCATAAGGGCTGGCTCGACCGCGATCGCGCCATTCTTGAATCGTTGCTCGGCATTCGCCGCGCCGGCGCAGACTTCATCGTTACCTACTTCGCCAAGGAAGCTGCCAAGCTGCTGGGTTGATTGCGATTTCACTGCAAGCGCGCAGCATTGCCCCGGCGGAGAAAACCTGTCGAATCTCCCTGGCGCACAACTGCTTCTACTGACGTTATCTATTTATATTGTGTTTTCAATATAAAATAGTAAACAATTTCCCTCCGAGCATCCCAGGTAGCGAAGCTTCAACCAGAGCTGCTCAGCAGTACTCCTGCCAGCGCGTATAAATTTCTTCGCTTTATATACACAAGTTGAACTATATCCTGCTAATCTTTCTATATGGACGCCCGAATCAACCCATTTTCCCCTGGCGCAGGCTCGCCTCCGCCGGAGCTGGCGGGCAGGGGACCGATTCTCGATCATGCCGGCATTGCCCTGGACCGCCTGCGCAACGGCCTGCACGCAAAAAGCATCATTCTGGTCGGTCTCCGTGGCGTGGGTAAGACGGTTGTACTCAACAGGATCCACATGCTCGCACAGGAGGCTGGCTACAACGCAGCTTTCATTGAGGCGCACGAGGGAAAAACGCTCGCCGAACTGCTTCTTCCCGCACTTCGCCACATTCTTTACACCCTCAACCTCAAGGAAAGCGTCAGCGATAAGACCCGGAGAGCGCTTCGCGTGCTGCGCAGTTTTCTCGGTTCGCTGGGCCTTAAGGCGAAGGCCGGCCTGGGCGATCTTGAGCTTGAGTTGGCCATTGACCCAGAGACGGGCTCGGCCGATAGCGGCGACTTCGAGGCTGATCTCTCTGAGCTTTTGCAAGCCGTGGGCGAAGCCGCCGCGGAGCGCAAGCGCGCCATTGCCCTGTGCATCGACGAAATCCAGTACCTGCGCGAAAAGGAGTTCGGCGCGTTGATCATGGCGTTGCACCGAGTCTCCCAGCGGCGCCTTCCGCTGGCTCTGATCGGCGCGGGACTTCCCCAGGTTCGCGGCTTGGCCGGACGCTCCAAATCCTATGCCGAACGGCTCTTCGAATACCCTGAGATCGGCCCTTTGCAGCCATCGGATGCGGCTGAGGCCTTGCAGATTCCAGTCCGCAACCAAGGCGCAGCCTTCTCCCGCGATGCCCTCGCCGAGGTTATCGAAGTCACCCAGGGTTACCCCTATTTCCTCCAGCAGTGGGGGTATGAGGCGTGGAATGCATCAGCCGGTCCGACGATTGAACTCACAGACATCCACCGGGCCTCAAAGCTGTCGGTCCGCCGGCTGGATCAGAGTTTCTTTCGCGTTCGCTTCGACCGCCTGACCCCCAAGGAGAAGGACTATTTGCGCACGCTGGCTGAGATGGGACCCGCGCCGCACCGTTCCGGCGAGATTGCCGCCAGACTCGGCGTCAAGATTCAATCCGTCGCTCCCGTTCGCGATTCCCTCATCCGCAAAGGCATGATCTACAGCCCCGTCTACGGAGAGACCGCCTTCACGGTGCCCCTATTCGACGAATTCATGTGCAGGGTCATGCCTTCGGCCTAAGAATCGCATTCTCTGCCTGCATCTTCTCTTGCCCGCACCGCTGCCCCGCTAGATCGCAACCTACCCCTTGATGAACGCCAGCAGATCGGCGTTCACCTGATTCTTGTGTGTCGAGCAAAGCCCGTGATCGGCACCAGGATAGATCTTTAGAGTAGATCCCTTCACGAGCGCGGCAGAAAGCAAGGCGGAGTCGTTGATAGGCACAATCTGGTCATCGTCGCCGTGAATGATAAGCGTGGGCACGTCGATCTTCTTGAGATCTTCGGTAAAGTCTGTCTCAGAGAATGCCTTGATGCAGTCCAGCACGGCCTTGAATCCAGCCTGCATCCCCTGCAACCAGAACGAATCCCTCAGTCCCTGGGAGATCTCGGGGCCGGACCGGTTGGCGCCATAGAAAGGCACAGTCAGGTCCTTGAAAAACTGTGAGCGGTCGGCCAGAACGCCAGCTCGGATTTCGTCGAAAACCTTCATCGGCAATCCAAGAGGATTGGCCTCTGTCTTGAGCATCAGCGGCGGCACCGCGCCGATCAGCACCGCTTTGGCCACACGCGCCGTCCCGTGGCGGCCGATGTACCGGGCAACCTCGCCTCCGCCAGCTGAGTGGCCCACATGGATTGCGTCCTTCAGATTGAGTGCTTCCGTCAACGCAGCCAGATCGTCGGCATAGGTGTCCATATCGTTCCCGTGCCATGGCTGGCCCGATCGCCCGTGGCCGCGCCGGTCATGCGCAATCGCCCGATAACCGTGCGAGGCCAAAAACACCATCTGGTCGTCCCATGCGTCCGCGTTCAGCGGCCAGCCGTGACTGAAGACCACAGGCTGGCCGCCGCCCCAATCCTTGTAATAGATTTCGGTTCCATCCTTGGTTGTGATCGTGGGCATAAAGAACTCCTTGGTTCCGGTTGTGAAGGTCTTGGGTGGAGGAAGGCTGAAGAATTCGGCCTGCACGCGGGTCGAATCGGTTGCGCCGGTCAAGCCTGCGCGAACTTCTTCCGGCCTGCTGTATGGATGCCCTTTGAGGGTCACAGGTTGTGAGGCCAAGTCCACCCAAGCCGGTGACCGAGGCCCGATCCATGTGCTCTCCTCACTCGGGGCGATCATCGATACAAGCCGCTCCCGCAACAAATCCCATTGCGTTGCGGTGAGCGCGCTGTCTGTTAAAAACACGCGCCCATTCCCAATCGCCTTGAAACCAATTCCGAATCGGCAAGAAATAAATCCGATGCGCGCAACTTTCCGCGCCATCCTGTGTTCTCGCATCAGAGGGCAGTCGAGGATTGTAACCGCCGCCCATAAAGCCGCACTCTCTCTGCAATGCCGGGAACATGAACCCCGGCGCTTATTCCGCGCGGACGCGCTCAAGGTCAACTGGTCGAAGCTCCTTTTCGCCGATAACAAAACAGGCCAAGCATTGTTGTGCCTGCGGTTGTTCTCACCGGATTGGAGCGTCAATGAAATTGACTGGTCGAGATGTCAACCCGTTGTCCTTCTCGGCGTCCGTACATCAAGACACACCAACAGGGAATAGCAGAGAGAGGTGGAACGACATGGACTCCAGGACATTTGTCAGATCCTTGCCAATTGCATTTGCTTCGTTGACGTCGGCCGCGTTATTGATCGCCGGCTGTACGAGCGCATTCACCAATTCGGGCGGCTCTGGCGCGGCAACCGACACCGGTCCCGCGTTTGTGGTCGGCACCGACGCTCCGCTGGCGAGTGTCGTGGCGTTTCCGGTAACAGTGGAAAACGTCTGCGCGGTCGGCATCCCCGCAAACACTACCGCGACACAATGCGTACCCTTGCTGAGCGGCACGCCGACGGTGGACTTTGCCCGCTTCAACGGACTGCAAACCCTGCTGGATATGAACGACGTCCCTGTGGGCACCTACTCACAGATTGAGATCACACTGGGCAGCGCGCAGATCAGCTACTTGAACATGCCGGTCAGCGGCGCGCCAACCATCGTGACCGAGACGGCGACCTACCCCGCCTCCGCGTCAACGTTCACGTACACTGCCACTTTGGCTTCGCCGCTTGTGGTTACCAAGGCAGGGACGCCGGTTGGCCTGCATATGGACTTCGACCTGCGCAAGTCCATCGCGGTGGATGGATCAGGCAACTTTACGGGCCAGGTGACGCCGACTTTCGACGTGAACACAGTTGGCACGGGCGACGCGGGTGGGTACATCGATACGCTTGACGCGGCCGTGGTCAGCGTCAATACCACCGCGCAATCCTTCGTTGTGCAGGGGCCGCACGGCCGCCAGTTCACCATCAACGTGAACGGCCAAACAGAGTGGGAAAACAACGAGAGCCTCAGCGCTTTGACCACCAGCAGCATTGTGCAGGTCTCCGGCGAACTCGATAAGGCCGATGCGACACTGAATGCCGACGATGTGGCGATCCTCTCGCAAGATGGCTTCTATGCGGGTGGACAGGTGACATACGTTCAGCCTTCCTCTGGGCCCGCAACAAGTTTCGACCTGTATGTGCGCGGACTGCTGCCGACGACAACCGGAATCACGCTCGGTCAAATCGCCCAGGTCGATCTGACCGGCAATGAGAAGTTCTTTATCTACTGGATGCACAACCCGCTCACGCAATTCCTGTTCAACTCCAGCACTCTGCTGCCGGGCCAGCATGTGTCTGTGGGCGGACCGGCGAGCGGCGCGGCCAATGCCGACGCGGTGACAGCGAAGCGGGTGGTGCTGCGCCACTGGGGCTTCAACGGGACAGTGGTTCCGGGTAGCATGAGTACGGCGGCCGGCACATTCCAGATGCAGATCACTGGCTTTGCGGGTCTGCTTGTGCCCCAGACAGTGACGGTCTATACCGCAAGCCCAACCGTATTCCGCGGCGGCCTGACTGGGCTGAGCGGCGTGCCCGCCAGCACAAATGTACGCGTGGTCGGCTTGCTGATCAAGGATCCCACATCGGGCAAGACAGTGCTCCTGGCACATTACGTAGACGCGCTTTTATAGACTGGACGACTTTACTTTCCAGCCTCCGAACGCCGGAGTTGCTCTTTGCAACTCCGGCGCTTTTTTCTGTGCGTCGGGCGCGCCATCCGGCCACTCTGTCGATTCCCGCTCGAAATCCATCTGTTGCAGCGAGTGTATCCTCTTGTAAAAGCACCTGCCCATGCTCAAGCGACTCGAAGCCTATTTTGAATTCACCCGTTTGGGAACCAACTGGCGCACCGAGATTCTCGCCGGCGTGACCACCTTCCTGACCATGGCCTACATCGTGCTCGTCAATCCGGCCATATTGTCGGCAACCGGCATGCCCCTGGGCGCCGTCACCGCGGCCACCTGCCTCTCGGCGGCCTTTGGCTCCATCCTGATGGGCGTGGTCGCGCGCTACCCCATCGCGTTGGCTCCTGGCATGGGCCTCAACGCCTATTTCACCTACGCGGTTTGTCTCAAGATGCACATCCCCTGGCAAACGGCCCTGGGCGCGGTCTTTCTCTCCGGCATCCTCTTCCTCGCGCTCACCGCCTCCGGCCTGCGCCAGATGATCCTGCATGCCATCCCCCACGAACTCTACGCCGCCGTGGCCAGCGGCATCGGCCTCTTTATCGCCTTCATCGGCTTCCGCAATGCCGGGCTTGTCGTCGGCGACCCCGAGACGCTGGTAACGCTGGGCAACATCCGCAATCCCACCACTTCTCTGGCCCTTGTTGGCCTTCTCGTCATGGTCGTCCTCGAAGTGAAGAAGGTCCGCGGCGCAATCCTCATCGGCGTGCTCTCGACCACCGGGCTGGCCTGGGCATTCGGACAGGTACACTGGATGCCCACCCCCGGCGGCTTTCATGCGCTTGCCGATACCGCCTTCAAACTCGACATTCGCGGCGCAATCAACAAAGGTGTGCTTGAAATCGTCTTTGTCTTTTTCTTTGTGGACCTCTTCGACAACCTCGGCACCCTGGTCGCTGTCACGAAGCGCGCCGGCCTCATCGCCGCCGACCACACCATTCCGCGGCTCAACCGCATTCTCTTCGCCGACGCCACGGCCACCGTCTTCGGCTCCCTCACCGGAACCTCAACCGTCACGAGTTACGTGGAATCAACAGCCGGCGTAGAAGCCGGAGGCCGCTCGGGCGTCACCGCCATCGTCACGGGATTGCTCTTTCTGTGCGCCATCGGAGCCGCGCCCTTTGTGGGCATCGTCCCTCCAGCCGCCACCGCACCCGCGCTCATCCTGGTCGGTTCGCTCATGCTCGCCACAGTCAGTGAGATTCGCTGGCGCGATCCGCTCATTGCCGTTCCTTCGTTCCTTACCCTGATGCTTATCCCGCTTACCTATTCCATAGCCAACGGCCTCGGCTTCGGCATCATCGCCTGGGCCGCGCTTCACCTCGCCACCGGAAAATTCCGCCGCCAGGACTGGCTTCTTTACATCCTCGCCGCGCTGTTTCTCGTCCGATTTGTCTACTTGGGAGCAAGCTGAGGGGTGGCCTGAATGTCCGTTTGGGTAGGCTGCTCAAGCGAATGATTCGCGACCGAGCCAGGCCCGTGCATCCGGTGGCGGATGGTTTGCCTGGCCGCAAGACCAAGCTCTCTATCCGCGTTCACGCAAATGCACCGAGGCAGAGGCGGCCCGATCTCAGCAGAAAATGGGCTGCATGAAATAAAATTGCCGCGCGCCCATTTGCCGATTTGCACGAGATCTGCCGGCAACAGGTGAATCACGAAAGGAAGACTGAGAATGGCATTTTTGACTTATCCTGTGCGGCTTGGAGCAATCTGCCTGGTGCTCTGCTCGAACGTTTTGCCGGCCATTGGCCAGAATGACTCCTCGGCATCGAGGAATGCCGTTGGCATCCTGGATGTGCCTGTAACTGAGCGCCTCCAGAACGGCGTCCAACTGAAGACTTCCGATCTGAATGTGAAGGTGCAGTTTTTTTCCGAGGGCATCGTTCGCGTCGTGAAATGGCCGGTTGGCGGCACGGCAGGCAAGGTCAGCCTCTCTGTTATCCAGAATGACCTGCCCAAACTGGATGTTCATGTCACTGAGACCGAAGCAGCCGTCACACTGAGTTCGGGAAAGGTCAAGCTCCTGCTGAGCAAGAGCGATGGTTCCATCCAATATCTCGATAACGGCGGCCAAATACTTCTAAAGGAGTTGGGGCAGCCCTCCTTCGCGCCCACGAATATTCCGCGCGAAGAGAAGGCCTTCAGCATTCGGCAGAGCTTCAAGCTGAGTGCGGATGAAGGGGTCTACGGCCTTGGACAGCAGCAATTGGGAGTAATGAATTATCGCGGCCGCTCGGTGAAGATTGTGCAGGCCAACACGCGGGCCGTTACGCCTGTGCTGGTTTCGACCGCGGGATATGGAATCTTCTGGGATAACTATTCCAAGACGATGTTCGACGATAGCGGCGGCAAGACATTCTTCTGGTCCGAAGTGGCAGACAACGTCGATTATTACTTTTTCTATGGACCGACGATCGATCAAGAAATCGCCGGATACAGGGAGCTAACCGGCGAAGCGCCCATGTACGGCAAGTGGGCCTACGGTTACTGGCAGAGCAAGGAACATTACGCCACGCGCGACGAGCTGCTTGGGGTTGCGCAGGAGTATCGAAAGCGGCGGATCCCCATTGATAACATCGTGCAAGACTGGAATTATTGGGGAAACAACGATAACTGGGGAGGTATGATCTTCGATGAGACAAAGTATCCCCGCCCCAAGGAAATGATCGACGAATTGCATGGGCAGAACTTCCACCTGATGATATCCATCTGGGCCGGGCTGGGGCCGTCTTCGCGAATCTACAAGGACATGGAACAGCGCGGCTATCTTTTCCCCACCGTGGGCTGGGCCGGATTCAAATACTTCGATGTATACAATCCCGCGGCCACCGATTTGTACTGGAAGTATGCAAGCGAGGGTCTTTTCTCAAAAGGCGTCGACGGGTGGTGGATGGATTCCACGGAACCGGACATGGTGAACGCGCTCACCCAGGAGGGCGAAGAGTACGAGATGAAGCGAGTAAAGGATAATCATCTTGGCACCTTTGCCAGGTATCTCAATAGTTATTCGCTGCTTGACACCGAAGCTGTCTATAAGAATCAGCGAAAAGAAACAGACCAAAAGCGCGTCTATATTCTCACCCGCTCGACCTTTGCCGGCCAGCAAAGGGCTGCGGCAACCACTTGGTCGGGAGACATCGGTTCCAGTTGGGAAGTGTACAAGAAGCAGATAGCCGCCGGGATCAACCATAGCATGTCTGGCATTCCCTATTGGACCTTCGACATCGGGGGGTATTCGCTGGGGTGCCAGGGCGGAGTTTTCATGAACGGCGGCAAAGACCCCGCTTACCAGGAGTTCTATACGCGCATGTTCCAGTTCGGCGCGTTTACTCCCATCTTCCGGTCGCACGGATCTGAAACTCCGCGCGAGATTTGGGAGTTTGGCGATTATGCCCCAGTGCTGAAAAAGTTCGACAACCTGCGCTACCGTCTTCTGCCCTACATCTATTCGCTGGGCTGGCAGGTTACTCACAACGGATATTCAATCATGCGCGGCCTGCCTATGGATTTCACCGCCGATCATAAGACCTATTCGATCGACGATGAGTATATGTTTGGCCCGGCGATCCTGGTCTCTCCTGTAACGGAGTATATGGATCACCGCCCGCCCGAAAACAGCACCCTGGTGACTCCAGATCGCTTCAAGACAGAGGACGGCAAGCCGGGCCTTGACGCCAAATACTATTGCGACGACGAGTTCAAGAATCTTTGCCATGAAGATAGGGAGCCGGACGTGAACCTGGATTGGTACACAGGCTGGCCGAGTTTCATATCGAGCCCAAGATTCTCCATGCGCTGGGAGGGGAAGCTGACTCCACCGGAAACCGGGAGTTACCGCTTCAACCTGAAGAGCTTTGGGCCGAAGCGGGTGTTTCTTGACGGCAAGGAACTTGCGCACAACTACGACTCGATGGAATCGTACACCAAGCCCGTTGAACTTAAGGGCGGAAACGTATACGACTTCAAGTTCGAGACAGCCAACAGTTCGCTGGGAGCCTTCAGAGCTCAGGTCTATTGGAAGACTCCGGCTATCCAAGAGAAAGAGGCCGTGGTCGAGCCAAGGGAGAAGACAAGAACCGTATATCTTCCTGCCGGGACTTCCTGGATCGATTTCTGGTCGGGAGAAAAGCTTGACGGAGGCAGAAGCGTCGATGCGGATGCTCCCATCGATAAAATGCCGCTCATGATCAGGGCAGGGTCTATTGTGCCGATGGGTCCGCTTGTTCAATACGCCACTGAAAAGCCCGTAGACCCCATTGAATTGCGCATTTATCCCGGAGCCGACGGGAACTTTTCGCTGTACGAGGACGAGAACGACAATTACGACTACGAAAAAGGCGTCTATTCGACGATTGCCTTTCACTGGGACGACGCAAAACGCTTGCTTACAATCGACGCCAGGAATGGAGAGTTTCCCGGCATGTTAAAGACTCGGCTCTTCGACGTAGTGATCGTGGAGAAGAGCCACGGCACGGGAGTGGACGTGACCAACAATCCTGACAAGGTGATTCTGTACAAGGGTGAGCGCGAGACGATTGAATTGCCCATGTGATTGCCGGTGAGACTGGTCTGCGGTACAGCAGGCGATAAGTGCCGGACGCTAGCCCGCTTTTCCGATGGTGCAAGAGTGGAGAGCCCGCGAGGCCTCTCCCTATCTTGATTTGAATGAACAGTCTTCGACATCGATAACTCATTCGGCCTTTAGCAATGCAACCGCCTAAGGTAAAACGAAGACAGTAATCGACTGCGCTGGGAAGCCGTAGTTGATGATGGTGCTGGTTGTGCTGCCTGTTGCAGGCGGCGTCACGGTCACCGCCGGTTGCGCGACAATGGCTGCCAGGTTGGCGTTGCTATACAGATATGCTTGCGCTGTGGTCACGTTGGATGCCAGGCCTTGCAGTGAGATCGTGCTGGTCAGGGTTCCATAGGTCTTGTTGATTACCACCACAGTCACGTTGCCATTCGATGCGCCAGAGGTATGAATTGCTCCGTAGACCGAGAGCTGGCCCTGATTGGCGCTTGTCGATGGCAAAGCAGAGTCGCCAAACGTGGACTTGGCTCCGTCGTAATTGCGGTAGATCTGGAATGCCATCATGCCGGGGATCTGCGCCGAGGGATCGGTGGTCGGCCACATGGTTCCCACATCGAGGCCTTCGCGCCCGAAGATGCCCAGGATGTCGGCCTGCGCCAGCGCGCCGTTGATCGATTCCATTCCGCCCCAGTTGTATTCGTCGATGGCCAGCTTGGTCCCAGGGTAGTCGGCCGCAACCCATTTCTTCATCATTGGAATCAGTTGTGGAGCTTGCTGCGGAGGTGAGCAGCTCGATGTGTAGTTGGAATCGGTGGTGTAGTTTGGCTGAGGGAAGTTGTTGCTGGAATCGGTATAGGTGGGATCCCAGAAAGCGCGCGTCGAGTTCAGCCTCGCCTGTTGCGCGCCTGTGTCCCCCGCAGCTGCAAAGGCGACCGAGTTGCCGCTGCCGGCCGGATAGCCGGCTGCGAAATAAGTGTGCAGATCAACGTAATCCAACAGCCGCACGCCATAGGTAGTTTGGGCCTCCGCGAATTGCTGCAGGTAATACTCGATAAACGGGATGCCGCCATGCGCTTTCCGATCGACCGGATTGCTCCACGGCTCGTAGCATGGCCCGCCCCCCGAACCCCATCCAGATTCGACATCCTTCTTGGAGTAGAAGTAATCCCACCAATAGTCCATCACCGGGCCGCTGACTTCGGCGGTCGGATCGACAGTCTTGATGGCCAGGGCAGTGCCGATGCCGCCGTTTGTCACCTCGTCATAGGTGAAGGGCAGGGGATGCACATCGCGGCTTCCCCCATCCCACCAGCTCGGCTCGTTGTCGAGGTCGTAGATGGCTACGCCCTGGCCAGTGGCGCCAGCCGGGTTTCCAGGTCCGAACTTGTTCACCAGATAGGATGTCCAGCCGCCGGTCCAAGTGTTCTTTGCCCACGTTGCTGTTACCGCAGAGGCAGCGGGCGCTGCGGGAGGGGGTTCCGCGATGCTGGTGACGGTCGGATCGTTGCCCGTTATGTCGGTCTGGTTGGTCAGCTCTCCATCCCCGCATCCGCGAGTGGTGTCCAGGGAATACTGACTGGGGTAGGTTGACGTTGGGAAGCTGCAAGAGGTCGAGTCCTTGGTAACCCAGCCGAGCACGGGCACGGTGCCCAGAGTCTTGATCCCGTTGCTATTGTTGCTCTCAACCAGGGCGTCGAAAGCCTTCACTCCGCTCACCGGCTGCCACCCGTCCCCACCCGTGCCGGCCTGGTTTTCAAAGTACCAGTCGGAGATGTCGTTGGTTACGTCCAACTGATAGTTGTAGCGCTCGGTGGAGTCTCCGCCCCAGCGATCAATTGTGATGTTGGCCGGCGCTACAGCCACGATGTCAGCCGCGGTCCCGTGAAGCAGATACGCATCCATTCCGTAGATGTCTGGGTTGATGGCTTTGCCGGGGCTCCCCACATTCACGGTCAGGGCAGGGCCGGCAATCGTCGCCGGCGGGCTCAGCGTCACGGTCGTGCTGCCGCTCTTGGTTTTGTCCTGAGTGCTGGTGGCTGTTACGGTCACTGTCGCCGGAGCCGGGTAGGGAGTGGTGTAGAGGCCGGTGGCGCTCAGAGTGCCTGGGCTCATGCTGCTGCCCGAAGGGGCAGCCAAAGCCCATGTCACCGCGCTGCTATAGCTGCCAGTGCCGGTAACTGCGGCCGCAAACTGCACCTGGGTTCCAATGATGGCGGTATTGGGTGTCACAGTGATGGATGTGATGGCAGGTCCGCTGTAGTTTGCGGTGACAGCCGCATTTCCCGTCATGGTCACGTTGCAGGTCACAGTGCTTGCTGTGGTGCATCCGGTCCAGGAAGCAAAGGGATTGCTGCTTGCCGTGGCTGGGGCGGTCAATGTGACGGATGTTCCCGTGTTGTAGATCAGGTTGAAGCTTGTGGATCCCGTGGCCGCGCCGCTGTTGTCCGCTGGAGCCGCTGCAATCGTCACCCCGCTGCTGGGGCTGACGGAACTCACAGTCAGCATGTAGGTCACAGGTGGGGGCGTGTATGTTGTTCCGCCTCCGCCACTGCCGCCACATGCGGTCATTGCCACACTGATTCCGATTCCGATCCAAGCTGCCCCACTCCTCCGCAAAATGCTCATTCCGAGCCTCCCAATCCATCGCAAGCGGCTTGTGCCGCCGAGTTCTCTTTGCACACAGGAACTTCCGTACGCGGTTTTGAAGTCCCGCGCCATCGTGCATCCCGTGCGGCTGCTCGGAGTCTACCGACGCCTGGCAGCGCCTATCAGGCCTGGATGTTCAACAGAGATACTACTCTCGCGCTGAGCTGTTGTGGAAACGATCAGTGAGGCTGTCCCCGCTTGTGCCACTTTTGTGGTATCTGCCGGTGGAGGCTTGCAGTGGGCACTACGCGCCCTTCAGCCTGGCTGCGGAGAGAGCAGAGAATTGCGTCGCGGGGCCTCGCAACCCGCGCCTGATCCTCAAATCCAGAGTCGAAGGTTCAATTCATCAATGCTGTCTTGCTGAGCGGCCGCAGCGAAGCATGGCGAGCCGAAAGCCTGCCCTGTGCAGCAGAAGGGGCCTGCGTTTTCCCGTGGGATTGATGCAATGAACTTCCGATTGACTTATCTAGCCGCGCAGTGCCAGATCCACTGTCTGGATATCGACCAGTCCGTTGCATCCGTAAATTGCCGGAAGCACCCGGTCGGGGGGAAAAGTCCGCCTGAGTTCAGCGACCTTTTCCGTTCCTGCGCGATAGGCCGGCAGATACATGCGGCCCAGCAGAGGATGGCGCCCCCACGCGCCGGAGAGTTTGCCGGCGCGTTCTTCGGTGACCAGAAAATCGCGCCGCAGCGCTGCCGCCACTTCCGCCTGCGGTCTCAGTTCTCCCCATGTCATGTAAGAGGACTGATTCTTGGCGTCGTCTTGCAGCAAGGCAAGCAGCACTCCAATCTGCAGGTCTTCGTTCGGCAGTTCTTCGACTTCGGTGACGCCATGAGCAATCAGGATCGCGTTGTTGGCGATGCCTTCAAACAGCGTGGCGGCGCGCGTGTTCATGGTGAGCACGGTCGCTTCAAAGCCTGCGATTCCGCGAACATACAGATCCTGAAGATAGGCAAACGTGGTCACATGCCCCGGCACAACCTCATGGCTCACAAGCTGCTCAAACTCCGGAAACGAAATCTGCAGCGAGGCATTGATTTCATACGTCGCTTCATATTGCGGAGTGCCGTCAGCGTTGCGGGCGCGGCCGATATAGTTCATGGAACCTGAGAACCATGCATCGGTAATGGCGAGGAAGTCAATGTTTGCCCTCGGCACCGGCGCGAGTTCCGGAGGAAGGAACGGCATCAGGTTCTTTGCGCTTAGGTTATCGAAATGCGCGATCACAACCTCGCCAAGGTCGCGCACTGAGGCCATCGGGATCACTCGCTTCTGGCGCCAGGCATCGAGCGCAGACAGAAGGCCGCCGGCACCGGAAGGACTGAACCCGGCGCGGCCCAGCAGTTCGCCTACGCGTTCCCGCTTCGTGTCCGGCTTCGACGGCTCCGGGGGCTTGGCCGTAGACGCCTCGACGGCGCGAGCATAAGGCACCGGATCGCCTTTTCCGAGAACCTCCATGGCCAGATCCCACATGGTCTCGAGCGAAGTCGCCATCCCGGCTAGATATGGCTGGCGCAGGCCGCCGCTCCTAGCCGCTTCTGCGCGGATTCCGGCAATGGCTTGTGGAATGTCCACAGCCAGCAGGTACTCGTCGGCTGCCTCGCCGTCCTTCCCAGTAACTCCGCCGGCCTGGCGCAGGCGCGCTGCGGCCGCGTGAGTATAGGCGGCTGGCAGAGGCTCATCGGAGAACCAGGAATCGGCGATGAAGCGCCCCGTGCCCGAAGGACAAAGCACATCGCCGCCCCAGAGGGTATCGATGCCGAGCACGGCGTCGGCTACATGCTTTCCTGCCTGATCCATTACGTCACCTCTTCTTTCTTCACGGATCCAAACCAAATGTAAACGCAGAGGGCAACAAACATGAGCGCGGAGATGGATTGCGAGACTGGTTCATAGTCATAGAATGGAGTCTTTATCAGGCTCTCGCGGAACGAAGGGAAGAGCCGCAGCGCCGCGCCCAGCACTCCGCCCAGCGCGCCGCCTGCCATCAATCCCGACGCAATGATCACTCCACGCTCGCGAATCCTGCTGCCCTGCTGGCCGCCGATTCTTTCCGAACGCTTGTTGAGGAAGTGCGACAGGAATCCTCCCACCAGAGCCGGGGAATTCAGCTCCAGCGGCAGATACATTCCGAGCGCAAAGATCAGTGAGGGCTGCCCCAGCATCTCCATCACCAGAGTAACCATCGCGCCCACGCCGAAGAGCACATACGCGATCGGCTGGTGGCTCATGAATCCCTCGACAAGAGCCTTCATGATGGAGGCTTGCGGCGATGCCAGAACGGGGCGCAGGTCGCCGGCCATGGCTTCTCCGAATTGAAACGTGCGGGCCAGCATTACAATGGTCAATCCGGCGGCAATCGCCGAGGCGGTTACGCCAAGGAACTTCACTTTCTCTTGCGCCGCCGGCGTTGAGCCCAGCCAATAGCCGGCCTTGAGGTCGGTTATGGTCTGACCCGAAATCGAAAGAGCGGTGCAGACCATCCCCGCAATGGCCATGACGAAGAACATGCCTGCTGTCCCCGACAGGCCGAAGCGCAACAGCACGGCCGAGGAGATGATGATGGTCAGCATCGTCATGCCCGAAACCGGGTTGCGCGCGGTGGTGGCGACGGCATTGGCGGCCACCGAAGTGAAGAAGAACGAGAAGACCAGCGTGAGCGCCAGGCCCGCGGCCACCACGGCGAGCGAGACAGGAAAATGTCCCAGGAACGCCGCTACCGCGATCGCGCCGAGGATGACTCCAATCAGAAGAGCCATGACCGGTATGTCGCGGTCGGTTCGATCCGCTTGCGCAGCCTCGCCATGGCGAAAAGCGCGCAGCGCAATGCCGAACGATCCTGCCACAACGCGCAGCGAACGGATGATTCCCACGATGCCCGCCGTGGCGATGGCTCCCACGCCGATGAAGCGCACATAATTCCGGTAGATATCGACCGCCGACATTTTGGCAATGGGAATGACGGCGGGGTAGACAGAGAAATCAACGTGGCTGCCGATAAACCAGATCAATGGGACGAGAACCAGATTGGAGAGAACTCCGCCGGCGCACAGAATCATGGAACTACGCAGACCCATCACATAGCCGAGGCCAAGAATGAAGCCGATGGCGTCGAATTTGAATACCATGCGGGCGCGATCGGCGAGCGAATGCATGACCGGCACAAACTGGAAGTCCACGTACTCTTTCCACACCTGAAATGTGGTGACGAAGAGATCGTAAACACCGGCAATAGCGGTTGCCTGCAACAGGAGCTTGGCCTGCGAACCGCCCTTTTCTCCAGTAACGAGCACTTCGGTGATGGCGGTGGCTTCGGGATAAGGCAGCTTGCCATGCATCTCGCGCACAAAGTAGCGGCGCAATGGAATCAGAAAGAGAATGCCAAGGCAGCCGCCTGCAAGGCAGATGAAGATGGTTTCGACCGGGTGGGGATCGAGATGCAGAATGTAAAGCGCCGGCAGCGTAAAGATGGCGCCGGCAACGACGCCGCCGGCCGCGCCGGAGATTCCCGTGATGATAACGTTCTCGAGCAGAGTAGACCGGCGCCGGTAGACCCGCGCCAAACCGATGGCCAATATGGAGGTAGGGATGGCAGCCTCCATCACCTGGCCGACCTTTAGCCCGGAATAGGCCGAGGCAACGGTGAAGATCACGCAAAACGCGACGCCCCAAAGGATGGATCGCGGCGTGAGTTCCGGCTGTTTCGACTCAGCAGGCACGATCGGCGCGTAGCTTTCGCCGGGATCAAGGGGACGATAAGCAGACTCAGGAAGGGATTTCGTTTCGTTTTCGCCCATCGATGGATGATACCCCGTTCGGCGAAGCCTCGATGCGTCGCCGTTCAGTTATTTTGTCTGGCGCCAGCTCGAACCGGTCTCCGGATTCCCGCACTGCCAGGGACGGACTATGACGGCTACCACCGGCATGGGGTCGGATCAAGTGTGAAGGTCACAGGGTTCACTTGCATCTCACTGAGCACCATCTCGGAAATCGCTGATCGGCAATCGCTTCTGCCGGAAACACAACCGTCTCCGCGCAAAGCGCTCATTCCGGCCCTCAGCCGCGCAGGCGGCTGATTACTGTTTTAACGGCACCGAGGTCTTCATCTTGGGAATGCCGCGTTGATGACAGTCAGTGCAACGAACCCAGTGAATATTGTGCGGGCTCGATGCGCTTGCGTAGGTTGTATCCATGGTCTCCACATCGAGGCCGCAGTGCGACATTTGCGGGTGGCAGTTCTTGCACGACGCGCGCGTGTTTTGATTGTGCCCCATGTGGCACGCGATGCAGCTCAGGCCTTCATGCACTCCGATGGGCGTGCGATCGTCGCCGGAGCCCACCTGGCGTCCCCAGCCATTGGCTGCCGCAGGCGTTCCCGCTTCAGGCTGGCGCGGGGCGTGGCACTGGTAGCAGATCCCCTGGCGGGGGTCCTGACTTGCAGTAACTACGCGGGCGCCGTCGTGCAAGACGGGAATGGCGAGCGCCGTGGCGGCAAAGTGCAGGCCCTCGCGGCGGTCAAAGAAGGCCAGCGAATCGTGCACCGGCTGACCCGCAACCGAAATGCGCCCCTGCGGCCTCACGTCGAGCGCGCCTTCGCGATGTACCTGATGGCAGGTCATGCAAGGAATGGCCGGCTGATCGGCGAAGCCCTCGCGAATCAGATGCCACGGCCCCTGCGTGTTTTGCGGCTGGACCAAATCACGCACGGAGCCGTTGAAGTGCATTCCGTGGCAACGCAGGCAATCTTCCATCAGGTGCTGCTTCGAGTTCTGCTTTGGGTTGGTGAAGATCTGGCCGTAGGTGGCGCTGTGCGGGCCGGCATGCCAGGTGGCATATTCGTAGCGGTGGCAATTCTCGCAGTTGGGCACCATCTCAAGCACATCGACGTCGCGCAGGCGAATGGCCTCAGGCCACTTGCCAGTGAGATGAACGCGGATGTGACGCAGCTTGGTAGCCAGGCTGGCTTTATGGCAATCCATGCAGCCGGCGTTGCGATGCGGAGAACCTTGCATGGCGCTCACATAGGAGGCCATCTCGTGGCATCTTGCGCAGCCGTTGCCGCTAGGCGAGGTGTAATACCACGACGCGCCGTAGATGCCGCCGCCAACAACAACGGCCAGCGAGACGATTGCAATGGCCGCAACCCGCATGAATCGCTTCATGACCGGAATCCCGTACCCTTCCAGTTGCGAACCAAGGCGTCAGAGGCGAAGTAGGCGATGGCCATGATGGTCAGCACCGGGTTGAAGCCCCCGTTGGTTACGTGCACGCTTGAGTCGATCACGAAGAGATTGTCGACATCGTGAATCTGGCAGTTCTTGTTCACGACGGAACATTGCGGATCGTTGCCCATGCGGCAGGTTCCGGCCTGATGCTGGCCCGCCGAAACCATCTCTGCCTTGTAACTCATCAACGAGGTGTCCACCGCTCCAGCTTCCTTGAGCCATGCCTGCGCGCGTTTGGCCTGCACCTCGCCAATTTCGAAGGTGTGGGGATGCACGTTTCCCAGAAAGCGCACGACCGGCAGACCCCACTTGTCTTTCACGGTTGGGTCGAGTGTAACCCGGCCCTCCGCAGTCGGAATCTGCTGGGTTGGCCCCATGATCACGATGGTGCGCTTGTGCCAGTGGCGCATCGCCTGCTTGTGGCCAAGGCCCCAGCGCGGGGTGTTGGCGGGCAGCCGGTCAATCATATGGATCGGCAGGCGAATGAACTCGTTGGCCAGCATGCCTCCGCCGCAAAGGCCGGGGGTGCCATGGTTGTAATCGGAGATGGCGATGGTTGCCCCTGGACCCACGTCGTCGTAGGTCTCAAAGTCGAAAAAGCCCACCGCGCCGGTATAGTGGTGGCCCTGAAGGTTGCGGCCAACCTGGTCGTGGCGATTTCCGAGTCCATCGGGGAACAGCCGGCTCTTCGAATTCAAGAGCAAGCGGGCCGACTCCGTTGCGCAGCCGGAGACAATCACAATGTCGGAAAGCTGTTCCTGCAAATGTCCGTTCTCGTCGAAGTAGGAGACTCCGCGTGCCCGTCCCCTGTCGTCAGTGAGAATCTCCTTGGCCATGCACTCGGTGCGCAGTTCGCAGTTTCCCGTGTTGAGCGCGATGGGAATCACGGTGTTCTGCGATCCGTTCTTCGCGTCAACTTCGCATGCGAATCCCACGCACCAGCGGCAGCGCATGCACGGGCCGCGTCCGTTGTAGGGAATGCTGTTGCGGGCCATGGGAATGTGAAACGGATGCAATCCCAGCCGCTTTGCCGCAGGCTCCAGAATACCGAATTCGCGGCCGGGCGGCAGCGGCGGCATGGGAAGGGGGCGCTTGCGCGGGCCATGAAACGGCGTGCCCGAATAGTCGCCCGAGATGCCGATCTCGTATTCGGCCTTCTCGTAAAACGGCTCCAGGTCGTTGTAGGAGATGGGCCAGTCTTCGAGGGAGCTGCCTGCCGGCGCTCCGTATGTGGACTTCATGCGGAAATCCTGCGGCAGATAGCGCCAGGCCTGTGCGCCATAGCTTAGCGTTCCGCCCCCCACGCAGGCGGCGTTGTTCTGGTAGCTGCCTTCGCTGGGAAGCACGGTGCGCGCAATTCCTTTGGCATCCACCCAAACGCGCGGATTGCCTTCGTCCTCCGGCCCAAACGCATTGCCCAGCACGGTGGTCCGCTGATTGCGCAGGTCATCCTTGTGGCAATCGTTCGCGGTGTACCACTTGCCGCGCTCCAGCAGCACAACGCTGAGGCCCGCAACCGAAAGTTCCTTGGCGACGATGCCGCCCGCTGCGCCGGCCCCGATGACAACCGCATTCACGCGCTTCATGAGGGTGAACCCTTTCCCAGGTCGTATTGCGAGCGGCCCAGCGGCGGCGGTTCCGGCAGCCCCAGCATTCGCCAGCTCACGGCGTCGCGATTGCCGCCATGGCGCGGCGAGCCGTAGTAGCCCTCCATGGTGTGATCGCGCACCAGTTCAAAGAAGGTTCGATCCTGCTCGGAAAGCTCGCTGACGATTGCCAGTTGTTGCGGCTGCGACAGCAACTCGAGATCCTGCCCGAATCGCTTGCGGCTCATCGCCTGAACCTGCTCCAAACCGTTGCGGTAATCGTCCTGATGGTTTCGAAAATGGCGGACGAGCTGGCGATCGATGTAGTTGAGCACTCCAGCCTGAGAGGCGCTGGGGAAGTCGTCCGCGGGGACAATCTGATCGCAGATCGCCGCCAGTGTCCGTGCCTGGTCTTCGCTGAGGAACTCCCAATTTCCCTGCTTGCCGGGGGCGCAACCGATGGCGATGACAGCGCCTCCCAGGGCGCCGGAAGCTACAAACTGCCGGCGCGTCAGATGCCCGGTTTTCCTGCTCGCGGACATCGGCAACCCCCTTCACGTCACTCATTTGCGGACAAGGCTCATCGACAGAATAGCGCGAATGTTCACGGATCATTCTTCCGGTCCATGCTTGGTGTGGTCAGCAGGACATGTCTGTGTTGCAAATCACCTTTGGAGCTGATCTTCACACCAAGCAAGACGAGCCTGGAAACTGGTTCCCAAAGCCGGGTTCATGCCCAAGAGACCGCCAAAAGTAAGGAGTCTCTTGCAAATCGCCATTTAGACTGCAAATTGCTGTCATGGCACAACTGAAGAGGCCGCAAGTAGCGGAACCATTCAGAAGCACGCCCTTTCCGCAGCTTGGATAATCCACACCCTTCAACGGTCAAAATGCGATCGCCCTGCATCCCGATCTCTGGTCAATTTTTCGATGAAACAGTTAAGGCGGTGCTTTTGCTTGTATTCGCCGCTGTTTCAGGAGGCTTCAGACCCTGCTTCCTCCGAAAACAGATCTCACCATCCATTCCCAATTCAGAAGAGGATATCCCGGCGAAGTAAGTACACGCTTGCCGTGGTCATTCGTGGCGCTTCAGGGTTCTCCGGTAGAGCGCTTCCCACTCATCGGCTTTGGCGTCCATGTTGAAGTTGTCCTCGATGCGGGCACGAGCGGCGCGGCCGAACGCGAGCCGGTCTTCAGGGGTTCCTTGCATCTGCTCCGTCATGGCATTCGCAAGGGCGTCGGGATTCTTTGCGTGGACGATTATCCCAGCATCTCCAACCAGCTCGCTAACGCCTCCCACGTCGGTGGCTACGACCGGCTTCTCCATGGCCATGGCCTCGCCCAGCGCCAGGGGCATGCCCTCCCAGGCCGAGCCCAGCACGAAACCGTCGGCGGCGTCGAGCAGCGCGGGCAGGTCGCGGCGCAAGCCTAGCCAGCGCACGGAATCACCAAGGCCCAACTCCTCCGCAAGACCTCGAAGCGATGAAAACTCCACAGTGGATGCCTCTCCGGCAATCCAAAGCTGCGCCTGAGAGCAGGCATCGAGCACCCGCGCAAAGGCGCGCAACAGGTTGGGATAGTCCTTGGCCGGCACAATGCGGCCAGCGGTGAGCCAGATGAACTTGTCGGCCGCGCCCATTTCAGATCTCATATGCGCCCGCCGTTCCGGCTTGGGGATAAACTCCGCGGTATCGATTCCATTGGTGAGGACGACGCACTTGCGTTCCGGCACGGCCTTGAGGCGCACAAATCGGTCGGCAGCGGCCTGACTGACGGCGACGGTGCTGCTGGCCAAGCCGTCGGTCAGCCTATACGTCAACATGCGCAGCCAGCCCCCCTCATAGACGTTGTGAACTGTCGAGACTACCCGCGGTGGGGCCAACCCCTTTAGCAGGCGGGCTACAACGTTGGCGTGGAAGCTGTGGCTGTGGATCAGATCGGGGCGAAACTCGCGCAGAAAGCGGCGGCCATTCGCCAGGCCCATCAGCGCGTTGAATGGATTCTTGCGCATTCCCATGTGGACAATCGGGAGATCGGTGGGCCACTGCTCGGCGACAGGCGGGCGCAAAACCAGAAGAGCGACCGCGTGCCCGCGTTGGGCCATGCTCCGCGCCAGCGCCAGCACTACACGTTCCGCTCCGCCCATGCCCAGTGAAGTAAGCACATACACGATCCGCATTCAGCGCACACTTTTAGAAGGAGGTTAAGTGAAACGATTCTAACGCGCGAGGGCGGCTTTTCGCGTGGACGCGAGCGTGCGGCCGATGACCGTGCCGAGGGCGAAGAAGCCCGGTCCAAAGGCAAGGATCGATAGCGTTGGAAATCAGTAGGAACGGACCGAAGTCCGCTCCAAGACAGTTTTCTTGTTGAATCGACAACTTGCAACCTCTGCCGGACTCTTTCCGCAGCCCGTCAGCCCCCTGCGGGATTGCAGCCGGCATCAGATAGGCCATCCTTGAAACGCACTCTTTGAACCCTTGCCGGACTGCAAAAGCCTTGTCCAATGTACGAGAATACATTCATGACCAGCGTACGCATCGACAAATGGCTTTGGGCGGCGCGCTTCTTCAAGACCCGTGCGCTGGCCTCGAAGGCCTGCGACCTGGGACGCATTCATTCCAACGGAATTCAAGCCAAGCCGGCGCGTGAAGTCCATTTGGGCGACAAGCTGACAGTGAGGAACGAGGGCGGCGAGTTTCTTGTCGAGGTGCTGCTCTTGAGCGAAATGCGGGGCCCCGCGGCGGTGGCTCACACCCTCTATCGCGAAACCGAAGCCAGCATCGCCGCGCGCCTCAAGCTGGCCTCCGAGCGCAAGGCGATGCAGGAGTTCGCCCCGCTGCCCGAACACCGCCCCTCAAAACGCGACCGGCGGCGGATCATTCAGTTTCGCGGCGAGCGGTAAGGTCAACGCTCGCGGACCTCAGCTCCCTTGGCTTATTGACCGGCCACTGGAG
>Ga0302319_10004713_pt1 | contig 27885 bp, 22 predicted proteins | sample Bog_T0_2_FD_203319 | JGI IMG/M metagenome (GOLD analysis project Ga0302319, IMG submission 203319) | Peat permafrost microbial communities from Stordalen Mire near Abisko, Sweden - Bog_T0_2 | ecosystem: Environmental > Terrestrial > Soil > Wetlands > Peat | place: Sweden: Abisko, Stordalen Mire... | reverse complement strand
GGCGCTGCACGCGGAGCAGATGGCGGCGACCCCGCCGCAGCCGGACTGGCGGCTGTGGCCCGCCGACCTGCGCGACCCGGGCGGCCCCGCGGTCGCCGCCTTCGCCGCCGCCCGACACGAGGAGGTGCTGTTCCACCTGTTCCTGCAATGGGTGGCCGATCGCTCGATGGCGGCGGCACAGGCCAGCGCGCGCGAGGCGGGCATGCGCATCGGGCTGATCGGCGATCTCGCCGTCGGCATGGACCCGGCTGGCAGCCACGCCTGGGGTCGCCAGGGCGACGTGCTCGGCGAGCTGTCGATCGGCGCGCCGTCCGACCTGTTCAACCCGCTCGGCCAGGATTGGGCGCTGACCGGCTTTTCCCCGCGCGCGCTCGTCGCCGCGGGCTTCGCGCCGTTTATCGCCACGCTGCGCGCCGCGCTGCGGCATGCCGGCGGGGTGCGGATCGACCATGCGATGGGGCTGGCCCGGCTGTGGCTGATCCCGCGCGGCGGGGTGCCCGCCGACGGCGCCTATGTGGCCTACCCGATGGCCGATCTGATCCGCCTGCTGGCGTTGGAATCGGTGCGCAACGAGGCGGTGGTGGTGGCCGAGGACCTAGGCACCGTGCCCTCTGGGTTCCGCGATGTGCTGGACCAGGCCGGCATCCAGGGCATGCGCGTGCTGTGGTTCGAGCGCGACGAACGGGGGTTCACCGCGCCGGACAGCTGGGACCGCTCGGCGATCGCGATGACCACAACGCATGACCTGCCGACGGTCGCCGGCTGGTGGCGGGGCAGCGACATCACGACCCGCGCCGCCTGCGGTCGGTTGGGCGAGGGCGTTACCGAAGCAGCGGCCGCGGCGGAGCGTGCGGTGGACCGTCCGCTGCTGTGGCAGGCCTTCGCGCGCGCGGGCGTCGCGGCGGCGGAGCCCCCGGCGTACGAGGACACAGCTCCGGTGGTGGACGCGGCGCTGGCGTTTGTCGTCCGTACCGCCTCGCCGCTCGCCATGCTGCCGCTGGAGGATGTGCTGGGCGAGGTGGAGCAGCCGAACCTGCCGGGGACGATCGACGAACACCCGAACTGGCGCCGCCGCCTGGGTTGCGCCGTTGGCGAGGCGCTCGACGATCCGGCAGCCTCCGCACGGCTGGAACGCGTGACGGCGGAGCGGCCCCGGCAATGACCGACGACAATCCAACCCCACCGGGGCAGCGGGACGATCCGCCGAGCCGTGTGAGCCGTGAGACTGCCACGCGGCTAGGCCCCGATGATACACAGGGCCGCGCGGCGCGCGGTGACGACCACCCGCATCGGTTGCACCGCGATGACGACGCAATACGCCACGATGCCGACCCGCGCGCAAAGCGCGGCGATGGCGACTGGGGCGCTGCACGTAACGACGGGAATCTCCCTGTGATGCGCAATGAACCGGCGAACGCTCCGCGCGAAGTGCTCGTGACGAATGACGCGTTGGATGAAGGACCCTCGGACGATTCGCGCCGTGCTTCCGCGGACGAAGCCTCCGAAGCGTCCCGACCTAGGCTGCGCGACGCCGACACGCACGCGCCGCGCGCGACCATGCGGTTGCAGCTCCACAAGGACTTCACCTTCGACGACGCGGTGCGGTTGGCGCCGTACATGGCGGAGCTCGGCATCAGCCATGCCTACGTCTCGCCGATCCTGACCGCGCGCGCCGGCTCGATCCACGGCTACGACGTCATCGATCCGACACGGGTGAACCCGGAGCTCGGCGGCGAGGATGGGCTGCGGCGCCTGGTGGCGGCGCTGCGCCAGGCCGGGCTGGGTCTGATCGTAGACATCGTGCCGAACCATATGGCGGTCGACGGCGCCGACAATCGCTGGTGGCAGGACGTGCTGACGCACGGCGAAGCCAGCCGCTACGCCGGCTTCTTCGACATCGACTGGAACCCAGCCGACGCCAGCCTGCGCGGCAAGGTGCTGGCCCCATTCCTCGGCCGCCCGTACGGCGAGGCGCTGGCGGCCGGCGAGCTGCTGCTGGACCGCGGCGGCGACGCCCCGGTGCTGCGCTATTTCGACAACACATTCCCGATCGATCCGCGCGACTTTGCCGAGATTACGGCAGCGCCCGCGGACGCCTACGACCCCGCCACCGAGCCGGGCCGAGGGCGCCTCCACCGCCTGCTGGAGCGCCAGCACTACCGGTTGTCCTGGTGGGGCGCGGCCGGCGACGAAATCAACTGGCGGCGGTTCTTCGACATCAACGGGTTGGCGGGCCTGCGCATCGAGGTCCCGGAGGTGTTCGAGGCGACGCACGAAACGCTGTTCCGCCTGTACGCCGAGGGCCTGATCGACGGCGTGCGGGTCGATCACGTCGACGGCCTGTCCGACCCGCCCGGCTATTGCCGCAGCCTGCGGGCGCATTTGGACGCGCTGGATGCGAGCCGGCCGGCGGATGCACCGCCGGGGCCGGCCTATCTGGTGGCGGAGAAGATCCTCGGCCCCGGCGAGCGGCTGCCGGCGGATTGGGGCGTCGATGGCACCAGTGGCTACGACTTCATGGACGGCGTGACCGCGCTACTGCACGACCCCGCCGGCGAGGCGCCGCTGGCCGCGCTGTGGGCCGAGATCACTGGTCGCCCGGCCGATTTCGAGGCAGAAGAAATCGCGGCGCGGCGCGAGATCCTGGGACGCAATTTCGCCGGGCAACTCGATGCGACTGCGACTGCCTTGCATCGCGTGGCACGCATCGACCCGGCCACGCGGGACGTGACCCAGCCGTCGATCCGCCGTGCGCTATTGGCGCTGGTCGCGCGGTTTCCGGTCTATCGCACCTACAATGCCGGGGAACGCCGCTCGCCAGCGGATGACGTGGCGTTTCGGCGCGCGCTGGACGCCGCCAAGCAGGATCGTCCCGCGTCCGACATCATCGTGTTGGACTGCCTGGATCGCTGGCTGGGCGGGGAAGGGGGCGACGCGCCCGGCGCCGCGTTGCGCCACGTGGCGGCGACTCGGTTCCAGCAGCTCACCGCGCCGGTCGCGGCGAAGGCGGTCGAGGACACCGCGTTCTACCGCTACGGCCGACTGCTTTCCCGCAACGATGTCGGCTTCGACGTGGCCTGTTTCGGCAGCGGCGCCGCTGAATTCCATGCCGCCTGCGCGGAACGGCTGGCGACGTTCCCCGACGCGATGCTCGCCACCGCGACGCACGACCACAAGCGTGGCGAGTTCGTCCGCGCGCGGCTGGCGGTGCTGAGCGAAATTCCCGACGCCTGGGCGGAGTCGGTGCGCGGTTGGATGGCGCAGAACGCACGCTATCGGCGGGATGGCGCTCCGTCGCCGGGTGATGAGGCGATGCTGTACCAGATGATCGTCGGCGCCTGGCCGCCCGATCTGGACCTGGACGACACCGACGGCTTGCAGGACTACGCGGAACGGCTGGCGACCTGGTTCCTGAAGTCGCTGCGCGAAGCAAAGCTGTTCACCGACTGGACCGTCCCGGTCGAGGGCTATGAGGTGGCCGCGCGCGACTTCCTGTTCGCCGTGCTGTGCGGCGACCGGGCGTTCCGCCAGTCGGCCGCGCATGTGGTGCGCCGGATCGCGCCGGCCGGGGCGGTGAACGGGCTGGCGCAGATGCTGTTGAAGATGACCGCACCCGGCGTGCCCGACACCTACCAGGGCACCGAGTTCTGGGACCTAAGCCTGGTGGACCCCGACAACCGGCGCCCGGTGGATTGGGACGCCCGCATCGCGGCGCTGAGCGAGAACGCCGAGCCGGCGGCACTGGCGGCGACCTGGAAGACTGGTCGGGTGAAGCAGGCGGTGACCGCCCGGGCGTTGGCGCTGCGACGCGAGCGTCCGTTTCTGTTCGCGCGGGGCGAGTACGTGCCGTTGCCGGCGGAGGGGCCGCGCGCGGACCATGTGGTGGCGTTTGCCCGGCTGCACGACGATGCCGCCAGCGTGACGGTGGTGCCGCGGCTGCCGGCTCTGCTGCTCGGCGATGGGGACGACATCCTGATCCGCCCCGCGGCGTGGGAAGGCACGACGCTATCCGTGCCCGCGGGCCTGGCGGGGCGGCGGCTGCGCGACGTGATTGGCGGGGCTGAGATCGCGCTAACCGGGACCGTCGCTGTTGCCGATGTGCTCGGTGCGCTGCCGGTCGCGTTGCTGACTGGCGGCTGATCGTTTCCCGACCCGTTGCGGTCGATTTCGCGTGACCGCGGGAGACGTTGGCGGCGGCGCGCGTTGACTCCCGATGTCGGCACGGTTGTCGCGCCGGCGAGTGGGAGGACGATCTTCAAATGACCAACAAGTTGCAAGCGATAGCTCTGGCGGTCGCGCTGGCGGTGGCGCCCGGGGTGGCCGCGATGGCGCAGAGCAGCAGCACCAGCGGGGGCATGGGCAGCGGATCGACGAGCGGCAACGCCGGGAACGGCTATGGCAACGGCATGGGCGGCAGCGGCAGCACGGTCGGCCGCAGCGGCACCCAGATGGGCAGTGGCGGCGCCTATGACAGCACCAACAACACGCAGGGCTTGCCTGGGGGCACCGCCAATATGAGCGGCGGCAGCGGCGCGGCCGGCACCGGCGGCGCAGCTGGCGGCGGCAGCGGGGGCGCCGGCGGCGGCCGCTGATCCCGACTGAGACGGCACGTGCGGGCTGGCGCGAAAAGCGTCAGCCCGTTTTGCATGCGCATGTTGAGGCGGAGCCGGCTGCTTGGCGGCCAGGCTGCTGAACCTGATGGACTTGGTGCTGCAGTGAAAGATCAGCCCCGGCAAGGTCGTCGACCGCGTGCCATCCCGCCGCCCGTTGCCGAGATGGCAGCAATAATGTCCGTTGCCCAGTCCGCGGGGAGCCGGTCACCGAGCAAGTGCGACAGGCGGTGCAGCCGATCCCGCCGTTGCCGCCAAGTGAGATCCAACGCCCGCCGCAATCCCCCGACAAGATCGTCGGGAGCGCCCGGGTCGGTCAGCAAGGCCGCGGTGCCCAACTCGGCGGCGGCTCCGGCGTTGCGGGACAGCACCAGGACCCCACAGCCCGCGACCGCTGCCTGGGCGGCGATGAACTCCTTGGCGGTCAAGTTCATCCCATCCTGGAGGGACGTCACCCAGAATACGTCCGCGGCCAGGTAGTGGTCGATGATCTCGGCAAAGGGCAGGCAGCGGGGCAGGTATTCGATAGGTTGCCACACGTCGGTGCGCCAGCACCGGTTGACGTCGGCGACACGGCGTTCGAGGACCCGACCGGTCTCGTCGTAGGCGGTGATGCCCGCCTCAGGCGGGGGGCAGATAAGCCGGAACTTCAACCGCCCCCGCAATCGGGGGACACGGGCCAGCAAGGTATCGATGGCCTCGACCTTCTCCACGGGCGCTTTGACGTAGTCCAGGCGCTCGACAGATAGCACCAGCACCTCGCCGGGCACACGTGCGAGGCGGGGACGGGTGCCGACCAGTGCTTCGATGGCACCCCGGTCCACGCCGAGCGGGTGTACCTCGATGCGGGGCAGGCCAGACCGGGGTACCAGGGCCCGGCGGAAATTGTCCGCGAAGGCTTGGGTGTGCAAGCCCGACCAATCCAGACAGGCCAGGGAGGCGCGGATTTCCGCCGCGGTGGGCAGGGCGGCGAAGACGTCCGGCGCGGGGAAGGGGGTATGGTGGAACAGGCCGATGCGCAGATCGGAGCGGGCAGCGCGGAGCATGCCCGGGACCAGCCAAAGGTTGTATTCGTGCAGCCAAACCGTCGCGCCCTTTGCCGCCAGGGCGCCAATGTGTGCGGCGAAGCGGGCGTTGGCGGCGCGGTAGTGCCGCCAGGCCGCCGGGTCAAAGCGCATCCGCTCGGGCTGCGACATCAACACCGGCCACAGGGCTTCCTTGCAGGCGCGGTGGACGAATCCCGTCCATTCGTTCGGGCTCATCGTCAGCGGTGACAGCGGCAGGCCGGCGCTGGGCATGTCGGTTTCGGGCCGGTCGGCGCCGACGGCCGCGGTCACCCACACCGCGCGGCGGCCGGGAAGAGACAAGCCGCTCAGGACGGGCAAGATACCGTTTGGGCTGCGCGGCGGCCGCCAGCCGTCGGGCGTGGGATGCACCGGGGGGCGGTGATAGCCGATCACGAGCGGGTATCCGCGCTCTTTTCGGTCGGTTGCGCCGCGGCAGGGCAGGCGGTCGGCGTCGGCGGCCAAGGCCGTCATTCGGGTGCGTCCGTCCATGTGGTGGACGCGCATCGCTGCGGCACGCGCGACAGCCACCGCTGCAGGCCGACGGCATCGACAGCGTTGCGCGACCCAGGTCCGGTGGTGGCGGCGGCGCCACAGGCGATGGCCACGGCGAGGCAGTCCTCCAGCGACATCCCCGCTAAGCGGGCGTGGACGAACCCGGCATCGAAGCAGTCGCCGGCGCCGGTGGTGTCCACGGCCTCGACCGCCACCGCGCCGACATCGCGGCGCACCCCGTCGCACACGGCCGACGCCCCGGCGGCCCCTCGCTTGACGACGACCGTCCCCCCGAACCCCGCCAGGGTTTGCAGCGCGGCGTCAAGCTTCACCGCCCCGGTCAGACGCAAAGCCTCGGCCTCGTTGGGGGCGAAGACGTCCACGCGGGCGAGCACGTCGCGCAACCCGGGGGAGTCCAGGCTGGCAGCGACGTCCTGGCAGTCCATGAACACCCACGTCCCCAGCGATCGCGCCACTGGGAGCGCGGCTTTTACCCGCGCGCCGAACTCCAGCAGCGGCAGGAACAGCACCCGCGGTCGGAATTGGAGCAACAGCGCCGCCAGTGGGCGCTCGCCGGCCGGGTCCTGGTAGCTGACCATCGCCCGTTCGCCCGCATACGACAGCACCGCGCTCACGTTGCGCAACGGACCGGGCTGGCGATGGAACCCCGTCTCGTTGAGACCTTCGACGCGGGCCGCCGCCAGGACGAGGCCGCTAAACGGGTCGTCGCCGAAGTCGGCCGCCCACACGACCTCGCGGCCCAGCCGATGCAGCGCCATGGCCGCGGTGAAGGCGCCACCGGCCACAAGGTCCATGTCGGCGGCGAACACCTCGCCGCCGGGTCGGACCGGCGCCGCCAGGCCCCGGAAGACGAGGTCGGCGTAGTAGCGGCCCACGACCAATACGTCGCATCCGTAGCGCCCGTTCATCGCGGGCCTTTGGCGGGGTGCAGGTTCCAGGCGCTTGCAACTTTGCCGCGCCGCAGCAGCACGGGGAACGGTGGCCACGCTCGATCGCCCGGCGAGCGCCCGAGCGTTGGAAACTCCATGACATTGTCACTCCCGGAGCCGTGTTGCAGCGAGGATGCGCCGCTCCTGCTCAATCGCCAGTCACAAGCGGCGGAACCACTTCCCGCCACGGGTGGTGGACGCCCAGCGGGAAAAGCGCGGCTGTCGGCTTGGCCGCTGCGACGCTGAGAATTCCACGACGGCGATGGCACGCCTTTCTCGGTGAACACCCGGCGGATGGCGGCGACGGCGACGCTGGGGGCTTCTCCGTGGCGGCGCTCGCCACCGCTTCGGATGGGATATTCGAACGGCCGCCGAATGGCCGTTGCCGGGATGGAAGAGTCACCGGGAAACCGGCTATTGCTTGTCCTGATGCTCGTCGGGATGCGGCGAACGGCGGATCAGGAGGGCGTGGCCATGGGCGATAGGATCAAACGCAACCTTTGGGCTGCGGGCCGGTTCGGGGGCGGGGTGATGCTGTCGGTCGCGGCTTGCGCGTCGGGCGCGGTGGCGGCGCAGACCTGCCCGGGGACCTATCAGTCCTCGGCGCTGAGCCCGCTTCCGGCCACGCCGAGCATCCAAATCCAGGTCGTCAACCAGACGCCGACCAACGTGCGACTGGCCGCACGATTCGCCGCGGGCCTGCAGAGTGCCGGGATCGCGGTGAGCAATCCGGGCAACGTCGTCCTGAACCTGGTCTTCACTGTGGGCAACGCGAACGCCTCGGCGCGGCCCTATCAGGACTTCGGCTGGGCGGACAATCTGGCAGCTTCCGGGTTTGGGCTTGGCACGACGCTGAATGTGACGGCGCAGGTGACCGATGTTGCGTCGGCTCAGATCGATTGGATCTCGTCCTTGACTTGCACCGTTCAGACCGATGATCCGGGGGTTCTGGCGGAATATCTGGGGTCGGTGATCGGCCGGTCGCTGGGGCAGTCCACGGATACCGGCACGATCTGACTTGTTGCCGCACTGCTGAGTGGCGATCCTGCCGAGCGCTCGCGCATTTGGCGCGCCAGTTCGGCCTCGATCTGGCCGGACAGGCTGTCGGGCGCGGTGGTGGGTGGAAAACGACCCACGACGTCGCCCTGGCGGTTTACCAGGAACTTGGTGAAGTTCCACTTGATCGCGCTGCCGAGCAGCCCGCCCTTCTGGCTTTTCAGGAACGCGAACAGCGGATGCGTCCGCGCCCCGTTGACGTCGATCTTGGCGAACAGGGGGAAGGTCACGCCGTAGTTGGTCTCACAGAACGAGCGGATCTCGGCGTCGCTGCCCGGCTCCTGGTGGGCGAACTGGTCGCACGGGAAGGCGAGGATTTCCAGGCCGCGCGGGTTGTAGCGTTCGTATAGGCTTTGCAGCGCCTGGTACTGCGGCGTGAAGCCGCAGTTGGACGCGACGTTGACGATGAGCAGGACCTTGCCGCGGTAGTCGGCGATGCTTTTGGCCTCGCCGGTGCTGAGCCGCGCTTCGTTGTCGTAGACGGTCACTTTGATACGCTCCGGGGTCGAATTCGACATGGCAAGAAGGTGGGTGTTTCGTGTCAAAGGGCAATCAAATTCGTCGAACCTGTCACGCGGCACGCCGCGCACGAGAATGCGCGGATTGATCAGCTGTAATTCACCATGATCGTCTTCTTATGCGTGAAGTGCTCCAGCATCGCCTCCAGGCTCGCTTCCTTGCCGAGGCCGGAGCTTTTCACCCCGCCATAGGACAGGTTCGCCTGCACGACCAGGTTCTGGTTGATCTGCACCAGCCCCGCCTCCAGCGCGTGCGCCAGCCGCAGGCCGACGCGCAGGTTGTTGGTCCACACCGACGCCGCCAAGCCGTACTCGCTGTCGTTCGCCTCGCGCAGCACGCTGTCGGCGTCGTCGAACGGCATCACGCAGGTCACCGGGCCGAAGATTTCCTCGCGCACCAGCCGGCTCGATGAGGGCAAGCCAGTGAAGATGTGCGGCTGGACGAACAGCCCTTTGGCCAACGCAGGATCGGTCGGAATCGCACTGCACGCGCGGCCGGTCGCACCCGGCGTGCGCAGACCCTCATCGATGAAGGCGCGTACTTTGTCCAACTGCGCGCAACTGATGATGCTGCCGATGTCGGTCTTCTCGTCCAGCGGATCGCCCATCACCATCGCGTCCACCTTCGCCGCCAATGCCTCCACGAACCGGTCGTGGATCGAGCGTTCGACATAGATGCGGCTTGCCGCGGTGCAGCTCTGTCCCTGGCGGGTGAAGCGCATCGAGGTGATCGCGCCCATCACCGTGCGCTCGAAATCGCAATCGGCGAACACGATCATCGGCGACTTGCCGCCCAGCTCCAGCGTGACCGGGATCAGCTTTGCGGCGGCGGTCTGCGACACGATGCGTCCCACTTCGACGCTGCCGGTGAACGTGACTTTGCGCACCTTGGGATGCGCGACCAGCGGCGCGCCGCACTCGGGGCCGAAACCGGAGAGCATGTTCAGGCAGCCAGGCGGCAGCACGCGGTTCAGCAACTCGGCGACGCGCAGCACCGTCAGCGGCGCTTCCTCCGCCGACTTTACCACCACCGTATTGCCGGCCACCAGCGCGGGCGCGACCTTCAGCGCCATCAGCAGCATCGGTACGTTCCACGGAATGATCGCGCCGACCACGCCGAGCGGCTCGCGCACCGTCACCGACAGCACGTCCGGCGCGAACGGCACGGTCTCGCCCTTCAGCTCGCTGCCGAGTCCGCCGTAGAACGTGAACAGGTCGGCGACCACGCTCGCCTCGACCCGGCTTTCGGTGCGCAGCGCCTTGCCGGTCTCCAACGCGATCAGCCGCGCCAGTTCCTCGGTGTGCGCGGTCAGCACGGTGCCGCATTGCGCGACCAGCGCGCCGCGCTTGCGAGCGGGCAGGCGCGCCCACGCCTTCTGCGCCGCGACGGCGCTGGCGACCGCGGCTTCGACATCGGCGGCATCGCCTTCGGCCGCACGGCCGATGTCCTCGCCGGTGGCGGGGTTCACCACGGCGAAGCTCTTGCCGGCGGACGGGCGGACGAAAGCGCCGCCGATGAAATGAGTGCCGGACAGGGCGCGGGCGAGCGCCCGCTCGTCGAGCGTCGGCGCGGACGGGGTGGCGTGCGGGCCTTCGGACATGGTCGGTTCCTGGACGTTTTGGCGATCTATACCATAGCCGGGGGCCGCCCTAGGTGCTTGTCGCCGGCCGTTCAACGGCGTTTTGGAGGCGATCCCTTCGACCGTGCCCCCTACTGTCCCATGGCACCGCCGGGCCAGCTATCAACGGGGGTCCGGTAGCAGCGGAACCAAAAGTTCGACTCAAGACCAAAACTCGGTGAACGCGAGGACCGTAGGGCCGAGTCCAACCTGAAGCGGTCCTACGCGGTTGCTGTTGCTGGCTGCATCAGGCGCGCCATTCCCGAAACGCGGATGCTTGTGCCGGGCTCGTGCGTGATCTCGGCCAACACGCGGCATGGCATGCCCATGTCTTCGCCTTGGATGATCTCGATGGTGCCTTCATGCGGCCAGTAGAGATCACGCAGGTACGCCCCGAGGGCGGCGGCCGCGGCACCCGTGGCCGGGTCCTCGTAGACGCCGCCGATCGGGAAAGGATTGCGCGCGTGGAAGCGTTGCGGCGTCTCGGCGTGGATCAAGCTGAACGTCCCGATGCCATCTCGCAGCGCGAGTCTTCGTCCAGTATCCAAATCGTAGCGCATCGCTCCGAGCAGCGCGCGACTGCGGAGCGCCAGAATGAGGTGATCAGCGCCCGCATGGGCGATGGCCGGCGGTATCCGTGGATCGAGTACCCCTACCGGAAGGCCGAACAGTGCCAAGACTTCTGCAATCAGTTCGTCGCTGGCCGGATGGCTGCGGGTCGGGGGCGACTGAAGAGCGGCAGTCAGCGTCGTTCCCGACCGGCGACCTTCCACCGTGATCCTGACGTTGTTGAGTTGCAGCGGGAAGACGCCGTCACCCTGACGCAGCGCGAGGGCCGCTCCCAACGCGATGGTGGCATGGCCACAGAAATCGACTTCGACCTCTGGCGCGAAATATCGCACGCGCCACCAGTCTTCCGCCGGCGCCGCAAAGACCGTTTCTGAATAGCCGACTTCGGCCGCGACCGCCTGCATGGCAGCCGCATCGGGAAGTGCGTCGCAAAGGACAACGCCGGCGGGATTGCCGCCATTCGAGCCATTGGAGAAGGCCGCAATCCGCTGGACGTCCATATATATTGCTCCAGAAGTCTGGTTCAGCCAATGCCGAGCGAGCTTGGACCGCGCCAAATCGGTATCAAGGCGGCCTCGTTCGTTTCCCACCATCGTTGGTTGTAGTCGACGCGCAGGGACGCAGAAACCCACCGTCACCCGCCCGGCGCCGGTCTGCAACCACGTCCCCGGTCTGGACCCCGCCCAAGCCGCCCGGCACGATACCCCCCGCACGAAGGAGCGACGGATGAGCGAACCCACCGGTCCCCTCAAGGGCCTGCGCGTCTTCGACCTGACGCGCGTGCTGGCGGGTCCCGCCTGTGTCCAGATGCTGGCCGATCTCGGCGCCGACGTGATCAAGATCGAGCGCCCCGGCGCCGGCGACGACACCCGCGGTTTCGCCCCGCCCACCATGCCGGGCACCGACGAAAGCGCCTATTTCGTTGGCGTGAACCGCAACAAGCGCTCGGTCACGCTGGACATCGCCAAGCCGGGAGGGCAGGCGATCGCGCGCCGGCTGGTCGCCTCCTGCGACGTGCTGGCGGAGAACTTCAAGGTCGGCACGCTGGCGAAATACGGGCTCGGCTACGAGCAACTGCACGCGGCGTTTCCCCGGCTGGTCTATTGCTCGATCACCGGCTTCGGCCAGACCGGACCGTATGCGCCGCGGCCCGGGTACGACGCGCTGATCCAGGCGATGGGTGGCATCATGAGCCTGACCGGCGACCCGAACGGCGAGCCGCAGAAGGTGGGCGTGCCGGTCGCCGATATGTTCGCCGGGTTGTACGGCTGCATCGGCATTCTCGCCGCGCTGCGCCACCGGGACGCGACCGGGCAGGGGCAGCAGATCGACATCGGCATGTTGGACACCCATGTGGCGTGGCTGGCGAACCAGGGCATGAACTACCTCGCGACCGGCGAGAACCCGATCAGGCTCGGCAACCAGCATCCGAACATCGTGCCGTACCAGGTGTTCGCGACCGAGGACGGCCACATCGTGCTGTCGATCGGCAACGACCCAACCTTCCAACGCTTCTGCCAGGAATTCGGGCTGGCGGAGCTGCCCGCCGATCCGCGCTTCGCCACCAACGCCGCCCGCGTGCAGAACCGCCAGCTCGTTACCGACACGCTGGCGCCGGTGATGCGGCGGCACGGCACCGCGTGGTGGGTGGAGCGGCTGGAGGCGCTCAAGATCGGCTGCGGCCCGATCAACCGCCTGTCCGACGTGTTCGCCGATCCGCACGTCGTGGCGCGCAACATGGTGGTGGAGATGGCGCACGGCTCCGGCGCGACGGTGAAGGTGGTCGCCAACCCGGTGAAGCTGTCGGAGACGCCGGCCGACTACCGGTTGCCCCCGCCGCGTCTCGGCGAGCACACCGACCAGGTGCTGTCGGAACAGCTCGGGTTCGATACCGCCACGCTGGCCGATCTCCGCGCGCGGGAGATAATCTGATGACGCCGCGGTCGGGGTCGGTTCGCTACACGCTGGCGGGTGCCTTCCACAGCATGGCGTATGTCGAGTGGGGCGACCCCGCAGCGCCGCCGGTGATCTGCCTGCACGGGCTGACCCGCAACGGACGTGATTTCGACATGCTGGCGGAGGGCCTGGCCGACCGGTTCCGCGTGATCTGCCCCGATCTGCCGGGGCGCGGCGCATCAGACTGGCTGCCGGACGCGGCGCTGTACCAGGCGCCCAGCTATGTCTCGCCGCTGACGCACCTGGTCGCGGCAATCGGGCAGGAGGTGATGTGGGTCGGCACCTCGCTGGGTGGCATCGTCGGCATGATCATCGCCTCGATGCCGGGGCAGCCGATCACGCGGCTGGTGCTGAACGATGTTGGGCCGTTCATCCCGAAAGCGGCGATCGCGCGCATCCGCGACTACCTGTCGGTGACGGCATCCGGGGTGCTGGCCGAGTTTGCCGACGTGGCCGCGTTGGAGCGCCACCTGCGGCTGGTGCACGAACCGTTCGGACCGCTGACCGACGCGCAATGGGCGCATCTGGCGCGCTATTCGGCGCAGACGCTGCCGGATGGGCGGGTGGCGATGCACTACGATCCGAAGTTCACAGTACCGTTCTGCGAGGCCGAGCCGGCCGATGTCGACCTGTGGGCACTGTGGCCCGCGACCAGCCGCCTCCCGGTGCTGGCGATCCGCGGCGCGTCCAGCGACGTGCTGTCGGCGGAGGTGTTGGCACGCATGCAGGAGACCGGCGCCCAGGCGTTCGTGGTGCCGGAGGCCGGTCACGCACCGGCCCTGATGGACCCGGCACAGATCGCGGCGGTTCGGCGCTTTCTGGAGGGCGGGTGATCCGGCGTTGGACCACGCTGCCGATCTGCCGCCACGCGTTCTTATTGCGTCAGGCGAGCAAAACTGCGAATCGCGTATCGTAACGATTGATACGTGTTTTTGCTTGGAGGGTTCGATCCCGCGGGACAATCGTTGTTACGTCGCCGGCCTTGCCAAGAACGGAAGATTCGTCGCAAAAAACGTCACGAATCGCGAATTCATTCATTCTGGTGCACCGGACTTCGATCTAATAAGACTGGCTCGAATAGAACGCTACACTCGGCCCCGCGCCACATCGCGGTTAAGTTACCATTGGCGCGGCGGTGATGGTTGCGTCCGGTTGTGGTTCACGCCTAGGTAGCGGAAACAACTATTGGGAGGGGATGTAACAAAGTCCGTATTCTGAAAGCGTCGTCTTGTCGGGCAACCAGAAGCGTTGCCCGCCGATGACAACTGTACTGTCATCCATTCGATCCTTAAGGATGGCGATGCGGTTGCATGTCCGGCCTGCGAGGCGATCTCGCCCCCAGGTTTCCCGAATCAATCACGGAGCGCAGAACAGTATGTGCACGACTCTGATGATCACCGCGCAGGACGGGTCTGTGGTAAGCGGTCGAACGATGGAATTCGGCTTCGATCTTGAATCGAACGTGCTCGTCTTCCCGGCCGGCACGCAGATGACGGGGACGCTTCAGGACGGTGGCCCGGGCATCAAATACACCACGGAGTACGGCTTTGCCGGCGCCAATGCGCTCGGCTACGACATAATCGTGGACGGCATCAACGAGAAGGGGCTTTATCTCAGCATTCTCTATTTCCCCGGCTGGGCCTCGTATAACGACGTGACGTCCAAGTCGGTGCATGCCGCCAACGCCATGGCCCCTCATGAGCTTGGCAATTGGGTGCTTGGCACCTGCGCCACCATCGAAGACGTGCGTGCCAGGATCGGGAGCATCGTGCTTTGCAACACGGTGGTGCCCACTTTGGGTGGTCCGGGGCCCATTCACCTGATCGTCCGCGATCCCAGCGGGAAGTCGCTGGTGGTCGAGCCGCTGGAAGGCAAGCTGAAGATCTATGATAATCCCGTCGGCGTATTGACCAATTCGCCGCCATTCGATTGGCATCTGACGAACCTTCGCAGTTACAGCGGTCTGCGGGCGGAGAACGTGGCGAATGTTCTGCTTGGCGGCGGCTTGGAACTGCCCCAATTGGGGCAAGGCAACGGGATGTTCGGACTGCCCGGCGATTCGACGCCGCCATCACGGTTCGTGCGCGCGGTCGCCTATGCGCAGACCGCACTGCAAAGCGCGACCGGCCCGGACGCGGTGCTGCAGGTCTTCCACATCATGAACACCTTCGACATCCCGGTCGGCTCGGTCCGCGAAATGATCCCGGAAACCTCGCCCGGCCCCAAAGGCCGGCCGAAGCACGGGAAGACCGAGGCGGCTTTTCACTGCGACTACACCAGTTGGACAAGCGCGGCCGATCTGACGAACCGCCGGTTCTACTTCCGCACCTATAACGACCAGACCATCCGGATGATCGAGATCGACAAAACGCTGGCGGCCGTGAAGAGCGACAAATCCCTCAAACCCGGTACGCGACCCATTATTGCAATGGACTCGAAACAGCCGATCGTCGACGCCTCGACCAACTTTCTGACGGCCGCGGCCCAGTAGCGGGCAACAACTCGCACCTCCCAGCTCCACCTCCGTAGCGCGAAGGGGGCGCGGCAGCGCCGCGCCCCCAGTCTTGCGTCACGTCGCCGGCTTGTAGGCGCCAACGCCCACAACATCGTCGCCCACGCGAATCACGTAGGAGGTCTTCGGCTCCTCCTTCTGCGTCGTCGGGTTCACGATCGAATAGTTCACCCAGCCGGCATCCTTGATCGTCAGGAACTCTTTCACGTAGCTGCGATCGCCAATGTTTTTGCCGACGAGCGTTGGATTGCCGGCAAGATACAAGCCGGCCGGGTCGATCACGAACACATAGAGGTCGGCCTTGTGCCAGTCGCCGCCGGGCGTGTTGAAGGCCTTGATCGCGGCGTCGGCGCCGTTGGCCTTCACGTAAGCGGCGGCCTTGGTCGCCAGGTCCTTCGCCTCCTCGGGCGTGCCGCGGGTCTGGGCGAAGCCGGCGCCCGCGAAGCCGAGAACCAGCGACAAGGCAAGCAGACTGCGTCGAAGCAAGTGCATCGTTTTCCCCCTCAAAGTTTCCGGACTGCGCATGAGTGCGCATGCCCGTGGCAGAGCAGCCGGCGGATCACCCGTGCGGGGCGCCCGCCGTCCGGTCGGTCATCGCGCCGCGAACTGGTTCTTGCCGAACAGGTTTTCGCGCTCCTGGTCGGTGATGTCCGCGCGGCGCTGTTTCTCCGCCAGCACCGCCACCCCGCGCTGGACGGCGGGACGCGCGTCGATGCTGTCGTGCCAGCGTTTTACATTGGGATAGTCGTCGAGGTCGATCCCCCGCCGATCCGGGTTGCGGACCCAGGGAAAGGTGGCGATGTCGGCCATGCTATACTCGGGACCGGCGAGAAACGCCGCCTCGCCCAGCCGTTTGTTCATCACGCGGTGCAGGCGCTGCAACTCGTTGGTGTAGCGCTCGATCGCGTAGGGGATCTTCTCCGGCGCGTAGCGCACGAAATGGTTGTATTGACCGAACATCGGTCCCACGCCGCCCATCTGGAACATGATCCATTGCAGGCAGGTGTAGCGGCCGGCGGGATCGGCCGGGATCAGCTTGCCGGCTTTCTCCGCCAGATAGATCAGGATCGCCCCGGACTCGAACAGCGCGAACTTGCCGTCGGCGGTGGCGAAGGGCGGGGCATCATCGACGATGGCGGGGATGCGGTGGTTCGGCGTGATCGCCAGGAATTCGGGCTTGAACTGCTCGCCCTGGCTGATATCGACCGGAACCACCCGGTAGGGCAGTGCCAGTTCTTCCAGCGCGATGTGCACCTTGTGGCCGTTCGGCGTCGGCCAGCTCCAGACTTCGATCATGGCGTCTCCTGCGCTTGGAAGGGGAGAGGATGTCGGGCGGTCAGGCACCGCCGGCCAGAAACGCGATTGCCGCCTGCGCGCCGCCCGGCCGGTGCGGGATTCCCGCCGCTTGCAGCCCCATCTCGACCCCGCCGAGCGTGCCGATCAATTGCAGGTCGCCGAAATCGCCGAGATGGCCGATGCGGAACACGCGGTCCTTCAGGATGCCGAGGCCGTTGCCCAGGCTCATGTTGAACCGCTCCAGGATCAGGGCGCGCAGCGCATCGGCGCTGTGTCCCTCCGGCAGGCGCACGCCAGTCAGCGACGCCGAGTGGTGGTCCGGCTCGGCGCACTGCGTCTCCAGGCCCCATGCGTGCACCGCACGGCGCGTGGCTTCGGCATGGCGGGCGTGGCGGGCGAACACGTCCGGGAGGCCCTGTTCCAGCAGCATGTCGGCGGCCTCGTTCAGGCCGAACAGCAGGTTGGTGGCGGGGGTGTAGGGGAAGAAGCCGGTCTTCGCCGCCTCCAGCATCGGCCGCCAGTCCCAGTAGCTGCGCGGCAGGTGCGCCGTCTCGGCGGCCTTCAGCGCCTTGCGGCTGACCGCGTTGAACGACAGGCCGGGCGGCAGCATCAGCCCCTTCTGCGAGCCGGCGACGGTGACATCCACGCCCCACTCGTCATGCCGGTAGTCCATCGAGGCCAGCGAGGAGATCGTATCGACCAGCAGCAGGGCAGGGTGCGGCGCGGCATCGATCGCGGCGCGGATTTCGTCGATGCGGCTGGTGCAGCCGGTGGAGGTCTCGTTGTGCACGACACACACCGCCTTGATGCGCTCGGCCCGGTCCTCCGCCAGCGTCTGGGCGATGGCGTCCACGTCGGCACCGCGGCGCCAGTCGGTCTCGATGACGATGGGGTCCAGCCCCAGGCGTTCGGCCATCTGCTCCCACAGCGTGGCGAACCAGCCGGTGCGGCACATGAGCACGCGGTCGCCAGGGGAGAGCGTGTTGGTCAGTGCCGCCTCCCACGCGCCGGTGCCGGAGGCGGGGTAGATCACCACCGGCCCCTTGGTCTGGAAGATGAGCCGCAGCTTGTCCTGGATCGCGAGCGACAGGCGGGCGAACGCGGGGCCGCGATGGTCGATGGTGGGCGCGGCAATCGCGCGCAGCACGCGGTCGGGGACGTTGGTGGGGCCGGGGATCTGCAGGAAGTGCCGGCCGGCTTGGTGGGGCGAGTGGGTCACGCAAGGTCCTCCCAGGGGGGCTGCCTGGGGGTGGCACCATAGCCTTGTGGGACGGGGGCGCAAACCGGGCGGTGGCCGCCGGCCTTATGCCGTTCGGGCGCCTCGGCGGGCATGGCGGCCAATCGGTTGCCAACTGACGGGCACGTCGCAGCCTTGCAGCGGAATCGAAGTCCGGCTATATATCCAGACATAAATGGAGATAGAAGTGGGCAATCGTGCACAGAAAAGGGCGATCGCGAATTACCGGCTCAGGCTAACGGAGCGAGGCATCGTTCGGTTCGAACTCCAAGCTTTCGAAACAGACCGCGACCTCATCCGAACGCTTGCTCGAAAGCTGGTCGAGGACGGCCCGGACGCTGGGCAAATCCGGCAGACGTTGCAGCAAGCCGTCTCCGGCGAACCCCGCAAACCCGGCGGCATCCTGGCCGCGTTGCGTCGCTCGCCGCTCGTCGGCACCAATCTTGATCTGACGCGCTCTCGTGAAGAGGGGCGCAAAGTCGACCTGTGACGCGCTATCTTCTTGACACCAACATCATCAGCAACGTCGTTAAACCACAACCATCGGAATCACTGGTCGCTTGGCTGGCTGCCCAGCGTGACGAGGATTTGTTCATCGCGTCGCTCACCCTTGCAGAAGTCCGCCGAGGCATTCTGGAAAAGCCGCACGGCAAGAAGCGTGCGGTACTTGATGCCTGGTTCTCCGGCCCAGAAGGGCCACAGGCGCTGTTTGCTGGCCGCATTCTGCCGTTCGATGCCAGGGCGAGCCTCATTTGGGCGCGCTTGATGACGGAAGGCAAGGCCGCCGGCCGGTCACGAAGCGCTCTCGACATGATCATCGCCGCGGTCGCCGGGGCGAACGAGTGTCTGATCGTTACTGATAACGAAAAGGATTTCGCCGGTCTTCAGACCGTGAACCCGATGCGCGGAGTAGCCTAATGCCCCGGTAGATTGAAATGTTTGGTGGCACAAAATGGCTGAGACCCGGATCGGGTGGACGGAAGCCGCTTGGAACCCTGCCGCAGGAGCATTTCCTCTATTTTTCCACAGTAAGGTGCAAAAATAGCTCTTCGCACAATCATGCGGGCAAGACGTTATTGCGTGCGGCGGTGCCAAGCCACCAGCCCGAGCATCCCGAGCATGCCGGTGGCGAGGATCCATAGCGATAGCGGCTCCGGCACCGACACGCCGGTGGCGATATAGTCCAACGCCGTATAGCCCCCTGTCACGGGGGCGGCGACCGCGACGCCGTAGCCAAGATTGCCGCCAGCACTCCAGAGATCGAGGAAGTCACCGTTCTGGAGGGTGAACAGAACGCCGTAGATGTCGAAGAGTCCCCCGTACAAGGAATACGTGTCCGAGGTCAGCGGCGACCCGCCGGGCCAAAAAAGGTTGTCGTAAGTAATGTCGCCTTCCGTATCGTTGCTTACCGGCTGCAACTTGCTGAAGTTGGCGGGCGCCTCGACATTCCCCGGCCGAGGTGAGACGACATTCAGCGGCGCCACGCCGGTGATCGGAACATTCAGGATGTCGAGGCTGTGGTTTGTGTCGGTGAACGTGCCGCTGGCCGCATTGATGACGAAGGCATCGGAATACTTCCCATCCGTCCCAGGTCCGTAGCTCAGGGTGAAGGAGCCGCTGACGCCCGGACCGCTGATCGGTGCGCTGATGGTGCCTGCAACCGCCGCGCCGGCGATCGGCGCAAGCCCGACAGCGGCAGCGATGGGAACGTATCGCATCGTTGAAACTCCTGTTCAAGACCACGTGCGTACGTGTTGCCTGTGGCGACCACGTCTGTGCGCGGTATTTTGAATTCGTTGCGTCCTACGTGTTTTGTCGTTCTTCTAAACAACCTAACTGGAAAGACTCTTTCAGTCTATTCGCAAAGGCGTGAGCCGGATCTTAGCGGAGTGTCGACCTGCCTAGTCGAGTGACAACAGGCCAGAGTCACACAGGCGCCATTTTGTTTATCGAAATGCGACAGCTTTGCCTCTAAAGCTCAGGGCTGACGGCCACCGCTCGGTAGCGCCGACGAATGTCGGCTTCCATGCGCTGTCAGCCCGAAACGGCCCGTCCGCTCCCGGCCCAATGCGGCTGTTCGGTCCGGCGGTTAGCCACGGCCGTCATGCCGGCCTCGGTCGTCCGGTACGACGACTGGCGACCAGCGCAGCTCGCCGATTTTGCAATCTCGAACGCCACAATCGCCCATCGAATCGACTCATGCGATCGGTTTCACGGAAGCGCTTGTATAAGCTACCATCGCGTCAGCCCGCAGGACCAACCCACCATGCTCGACGCGACCGCCCTCGGCGACCCCCATCTCGCCCGGCGCCTGGCGCGGGAGACCTCGGGCGAGGTGCTGTTCTCGCCCGCCGACCGGGGCCGCTACGCCACCGACGCCTCGATCTACCAGGTTGAGCCTATCGGCGTGTTCGTGCCGCGCAGCGTCGATGACGCCGCCGCCGCCATCGCTATCGCGCGGGAGCACGGCGTGCCGGTGCTGGCGCGCGGAGCGGCCACCAGCCAGTGCGGCCAGACGGTCAACCGCGCGCTGGTTATCGACTGCTCGAAATACCTGCGCCGCATTCTGCACGCCGATCCGGCCGCCCGCACTGCGCTGGTCGAGCCCGGCCTGGTCCTCGGCCACCTGAACGCCGCGCTGCGCCCGCACCGGCTGTTCTTTCCGGTCGATCCCTCGACGCACGCGCGCTGCACCATCGGCGGCATGGCGGGCAACAATTCCTGCGGCGCGAAGTCGATCCGCTACGGGCTGATGGCGGACAACGTGCGGGCGATCGACGCCATCCTGGCGGACGGCTCGCGCCATCGCTTCGGCGCGCTGCCCGACACCCACGCACCGAGCGCGACGCCGCCCAACACCAACGCCATCCCCGCACCAATCGCGGCACTGATCGAACGCCTGCACGCGCTCGGCGCCGCCGAGGCCGGCGAGATCGCCGCCCGCTTCCCGCAGCAGCTTCGTCGCGTCGGCGGCTACAACATCGACGCGCTCACCCCGGCCGCGCGCGACGCAAACCGGGACAACCTGGCGCGGCTGCTGGTCGGGTCGGAGGGCACGCTGGCGTTCTCCGCCGCGATCGAACTTTCCCTGGTCCCGGTAAAGCCCCGCAAGGTGCTCGGCGTTTGCCAGTTCCCGACGTTCCGCGCCGCGATGGCAGCGGCGCAGCACATCGTGACGCTGGACCCGGAGGCGGTGGAACTGGTCGATCGCACCATGATCGATCTGGGCCGCGCCATCCCGCTCTACCGCGCCACCATCGACGCGATGCTGATCGGCGAACCCAACTCGCTGCTGATCGTCGAGTTCCACGGCGATGAAACCACACCGCTGCTGGCGAAGCTGGCGCAGCTTGATGAGATGATGGCCGATCTCGGCCTGCCCGGCGCGTTGGTGCGTGCGACCGACGCCGCGTTCCAGGCTGACATCGCCGCGGTACGCGAGGCCGGCCTGAACATCATGATGTCGATGAAAGGCGACGCGAAACCGGTGTCGTTCATCGAGGACTGCGCGGTGAACCTCGAAGACCTGGCCGATTACACCGAACGCCTGAACGAAGTCTTCGAACAGCACGGCACCAAAGGCACATGGTACGCGCACGCCTCGGTCGGCTGTCTGCATGTGCGGCCGGTGCTCAGCATGAAGGACCCGCACGACGTCGTAACCATGCGCACGGTGGCCGAGGAATGCTTCGCGTTGGTCCGCGCGTACAAAGGCTCGCACAGCGGCGAGCACGGCGATGGCATCGCGCGCAGCGAGTTCAACGAGACGATGTTCGGCCCACGCATCGCTCGTGCGTTCGAGGCGGTGAAGCACGCGTTCGATCCCGCCAACTTGTTTAACCCCGGCCGCATCGTCCGTCCGCCGCGCATGGACGACCGCTCGCTGTTTCGCTACGGCCCCGACTACGCGCCGGTTGCCGATTTCACGCCGCTTCTCGATTGGTCCGATCATCCCGGCCCGCTCGGCGGCCTGCTCGGCGCGGTTGAGATGTGCAACAACAACGGCGCCTGCCGCGCATTCGATTCGGGGTCGATGTGTCCCAGCTACCGGGCGACGCGCGACGAGGAACACCTGACGCGCGGGCGGGCCAACACGCTGCGTCTCGCGCTGACCGGCCAGCTTGGCTCGGCCGGCATCGCCTCCGACGAAGTCGCGGCGGCGCTGGCGCTGTGCGTCTCGTGCAAGGCGTGCCGGCGCGAATGCCCGACCGGCGTGGATATGGCGAAGCTGAAGATCGAGGCGCTGGCGGCGCGCGCCGGCCGGCATGGCGTCGCGCTCCGCGACCGGCTGGTGGCGCACCTGCCGCGCTACGCGCCGATCGCCGCGGCGCTGGCGCCGGTGGTGAACCTCCGTAACCGCGTGCCCCTGCTGCGGCGGCTCGGCGAACGCGGCCTGGGTCTGGCGGCGGCGCGCAGCCTGCCCGAGTGGCGGCGCGATCCGTTCCGCGACGAGGAGGCGGCGGCGTTCGGCCCGGCAACCCCACGCGGCGAGGTGCTGCTGTTCGCCGACACGTTCAACCGGTGGTTCGAGCCGGAGAACCTGCGCGCCGCGCTCCGCGTGCTGGCCGCCGCCGGCTATAGGGTTCGGGTGGCGGGCGGGCAGGGGGCGCAGGACCGAGAGGGGAGCACCCGGGAGCGCGACAAAACCTTGGACGAGCGTCCGGGGCGACCGCTCTGCTGTGGCCGCACCTGGCTGGCAGCCGGCATGGTGGACCGGGCGCGTGCCGAAGCAGCGCGCACGCTGCGTGCGCTGGCGGGCGACCTGCCGGTCATCGGGCTGGAGCCATCCTGCGTGATGACGCTGCGCGACGAGGTCCGCTCGCTGCTGCCGGGTCCGGCGGCGGACTCGCTCGCCGCCCGGGCGCTGCTGTTGTCCGAGTTCCTGGCGCGCGAACAGCCGCCGCTTGCATTCCGCCCGCTGCCGGCGACCGCGCACGTCCACGGCCACTGCCATCAGAAATCGTTCGGCGCGTTTCCGGCGGCGATCGCCGTGTTCAACCGCGTGCCGGACCTCCAGGTAAAGCCCATCGAGTCGTCCTGCTGCGGCATGGCCGGTGCCTTTGGCTACCAGGCGGAAACACAAGCGGTGTCGCGGGCGATGGCGGAGCTGTCCCTGCTGCCGGCGATCCGTGCCGCCGCGCCCGAGGACATCATCGTGGCCGATGGCACGTCGTGCCGGCATCAGATCCGTGACCTGTCGGGCCGCGAAGCGCTGCACTCCGTGCGCCTGTTGGAGCGCGTGCTGACATGAAGGCCGTCACGTGCTGAGCGCCCGGTGCGGTGAGCAACGATCATTCCGTAGTGTCTGCCCGTCCGGCATGCCGTTCCGCACGGTCCACGGACATTAAGCAACACCGCCACACGCCGCCATGAGCGCCCGCGCTGACCGCGCCCCCCGCCGGCGGCCGCTCACCACTCCATCCGCCGGACGTGCCCCTTCGCGGCCGGCGGGCGCGTCTGCGACACCCACTCGGTCACCGACATGAAGCGCGGCGCCAGGAACCGATAGGTTCGGGCGAGCAGCCCGCGCGGGCATGCGTCCTGCACCGGGTCCCATTCGCCGAGGATCGGCTCCCAGGCGCGCAGGCTGCGGTACAGCCAGTCGCGGTTGGAGCGGATGAAGGCGCGCTGGCTGTCCACGTTGCGCAGCGCCGACATCACCTCGCCGGTCTGTGCATCAAGCTCCTCGAACCGCCGGCCGATCTGGCGCAGCGCTTCGGCGGAGAGGCGGCGCACCTGGGTCAGCGTCTCCATCGGCGTGCCGTCCCGGCGGGAGGCGCAGGCGAACAGCTCGATCTTCGCCGCCATCAGCGTCACCCGGCGCAGCAGCCGGTCGCGCAGCGCCTCGATGTAGGCCAGCTCCTCGGCGAGGTTCTCGACCAGCCGCACCACCGCCGCCTTGTCCGGCAGGCCGAGTTCCTCGGCGGCGCGATCGAACGCCTCCTGGATGCGCTGGCGGACCGTCGGATCGTCCTCCGCATGGAGCAGCCGGTCGGCGGCGAGGTCGGCGCCGGCCGGTCCGGTCCCGGCACCCAGCCAGCCCACGAGCTGAAGGCGCAGCCTGGCGCTGGCGAGCCGCAGGTGGGCGGGATCGGGCTGCCAGCTTGCGTTTCCGCTCAGCACCTCCGCGGGCAACGGATCGCCGAGCCGCAGGCCGGCGACGAAATCCAGCGCGCCGGCGATCAGTGCGAGCATCTCCCCGTCTGCCGACTCGTCGTCGATGTCGAACTCCGCCTGGAGCGCGCGCAGCGGCATCACGGCCTCACGCTCGCCCAGCAGGACGGCCATCACCGGCGTGCCGTCGGTTTCGGCGCGGCGGAACAGCGGCGCCTCGAGCACCGAAAACATCCGGTGCCCGAGGACGCAGCGATCCGGGGTCGTGTCGTGGGTGGGCTCAGGCATGGGACCGCCGGACGGGAAGTGCCGAATGTGCGCGGCTCATCCAAGCACCGGCGGGTGAACAGAACGCTAACCGCGCGGGCCCGGCTGGTGCTCCGGGTGCAAACGGGAGCGCCGCCAGAGGGGGCCGGCGGCCGTTCGGCGACCCTCCGGCCGCAATCATTCGACACTTGCCGGTTCGGGCGATCTGGGCCATCTGCGAACCCATGACCCCATTCGCATGGCTGCTTGGCCTGTTCCTGCCGGCCTGCGGCGCGGTCGGGGCTGCCGGCTTGCCGGTGCCGCCGCCGGCCGATATCGCCCGGATCGAGCGCCCCGCAACGCCGAACACCGCGCTCGCCGCCCCCGCCGGGTTCGCCCCCGCGCCCGACATCGTCACGCCGCTGTACCCCGTGACGGCGGAGCGACTCTACGGCACCGTCCGTAACGTGGCGCTGGCCGCGCCCCGGACCTTCCTGGCCGCCGAGTATCCCGACCGGCTGCAGCTGCATTTCGTGGCCCGCAGCGCCGTGTTCAACTTCCCCGACCTCGTGCTGGTGCAGGTCGCGGCCGCCGGGCCGGACGCCAGCACCCTCGTGCTCTATTCGCGCAGCGTCTACGGCCGGTCCGATCTCGGCGTGAACCGAAAACGCGTCGAAGCCTGGCTTGCCGCGTTGAACGCGAAACTCCCTACGGCAGCGAAAGATCAGCCCTGATGCGCGGTGTCGGCCCCTTCCTGACGGACGCCTGGCAACTCGCCAAGCCGTATTTCTCGCGGTCCGAGGAGCGCTGGTCGGCGCGCGGGCTGCTGCTGGCGGTGATCGCCCTGAGCCTGGTGCAGGTCGGGCTGTCCGTGATTCTGAACTACTGGCGGCGGGAATTCTACAACGCGCTGCAGGACAAGGACTGGGGCGCGTTCATCGACCTGCTGTTCCTGTATCGCCACACCGAGTCCGGGCTGATGCCGGGCTTCTGCGAGATCGCGGTGCTGTTCATCGCCGTGGCGGTCTACTCGGTCTACCTCAACCAGTGGCTGCAGATCCGCTGGCGGAGCTGGATGACGACACAGTTCCTGAACGAGTGGCTGGCCGACCGCGCCTATTACCGCATCAGCCTGACCACCGACCGGCCCGCGGTCGGCAGCGACAACCCCGACCAGCGCATCGCCGAGGATCTGCGCGACTTCACCGACAACACGCTGTCGCTCGGGCTCGGCCTGATGTCCAACATCGTGTCGCTGGCGAGTTTCATCGGCATTCTGTGGAGCCTGTCCGGCGCGGTGCAGGTCTTCGGGATCACCATCCCGGGCTACATGGTGTGGGTGGCGCTCGTCTATGCGGTGCTCGGCACCTGGTTCACCCATCTGGTCGGCCGGCCGCTGGTCGGGCTGAGCTTCCGCCAGCAGCGGGTGGAGGCGGATTTCCGCTACGCGCTGGTGCGGTTTCGCGAAAACATGGAAGGCGTCGCGCTGCTCGGCGGCGAGGCGGAGGAGAGGGGCACCCTGCTGGCGCGCTTCGGCCAGGTGGTCGGCAACTGGCGCGCGATCATGACCCGGACCAAGCTGCTCAACACGCTGACCACCGGCTACGAGCAGGTGGCGGTGATCTTCCCGATCGTCGTGGCGGCGCCGCGGTACTTCTCGGGCGCAATCCAGCTCGGCGGGCTGATGCAGACGGTCGGCGCGTTCGCCCAGGTGCAAAGCGCGCTGTCCTGGTTCGTCAGCTCATACGCCAATCTGGCGAGCTGGCGCGCGACCGTCGAACGTCTGACCACCTTCCACAAGCAGATCGTGGCCGCGCGCGAGGCGGTCGGGCGCGAGGGCATGGCGGTGACCGAGTCGCCTGACGGCACGGTGCGGGCGGAGGACCTGACGCTGGCGCTGCCGAACGGGACGAAGCTGCTGGACAACGCCGCGCTGGCGCTGACGCCGGGGAACTCCGTGGTGGTGAGTGGCCGGTCGGGGACGGGCAAGTCAACGCTGTTCCGGGCGCTGGCGGGGATCTGGCCGTTCGGCCACGGCCAGGTGGAGCTGCCGGGCCGCACCATGTTCCTGCCGCAGCGCCCGTATATCCCGCTGGGCACGCTGCGCCATGTGGTGACCTATCCGCAGACGCCGGAGGCGTTCGACCGGACGGCGATCGCGCAGGCGCTGACCGATGCCGGGTTGGCGTCGTTCGTGCCGCTGCTGGACAAGGACGAGAACTGGCCGCAGCGGCTGTCCGGCGGCGAGCAGCAACGGGTGGCGCTGGCACGCGCGCTGCTGGCCAAGCCCGACTGGCTGTTCCTGGACGAGGCGACCTCGAATCTCGATCCCGAGGCGGAGACCGAGATCTACCTCACGCTGAAACGACTGTTGCCGGGGACCACGCTGGTCTCGATCGCCCACCGTCCGTCGGTGGCGCAGTTTCATTCGCGGCGGATGGTGTTCCGGCGTGAGGAGGGCAAGCCCGGCCAGCTCGTTCCGGACATGGCGCCTGCCGCGGAGTAGGGGCGGGGCGTCTTGACATTACACCATGGTGTAAATGGGTCGGGTGACGGAGACGCGGAGGCCGACCTATGACCTTGATGCCTTTAAAGCGGCGTTTTCCAGCGTAGGCAAGTTATGCGCCACAGGTGCGGCGCTGAAAGGTGCTGCCGCGCTCGGGTACGGTCGAGCAGAGGTGGTCGCGACCATCCAGCTTATGCAGCGGTCGCACTTCTACAAGTCGATGACTGCTTATGCCGATCATCGGGCATGGCAGGATGTTTATCACGTGCCATTCCCGGTGGGCTTGCTCTACGTCAAGTTCACGGCCGATGCGGTGACGGCGTTTTTGCTGCTGTCGTTCAAGGAGAGAGACGATGACAGGTCCCGTCTGTCCCAAAACGGGAGTGCCGATGCACCGCGACGAACGGCCCATGACGCTGATGTATCGGGGCGAGAGCATCACCTTCGCCATGCCGGGCTGGTATTGCGACGCGTCGGATGAGAGCATTCACACCGGCGCGGACATGAAGGTGTCCGACCGGGCGCTCAACTGGCTGAAGGCGCGGGTGGAAGGTCTGCTGGAACCGGCGGCCATTCGCCGCATTCGGAAAAAGCTCGGACTGACCCAGGAGCAGGCCGGCCAGTTGATCGGCGGCGGCCCTCGCGCGTTTCAGAAATACGAGACGGGCGATTTGCTGCCGAGCCGCGCGGTCAGCAGTGCGCTCGCGTTGCTTGACCATGATCCGGCTGCGTTGAGCGTGCTCAAGGCGCGGGAGAGCAAAGGCGCGTCGGCGAAAGAGCATGAGCGGCGGTCAGTGCAATGAGTTGTCTACCAGCGAGTCGGCTGGTTTCGGGTCGGATCGACGCGTTGTGCGCAATCAAAGATCCAAATAGCGCCCCCTTGCAGGCGTGTGCCGGTGGGCGCACGTCAGAATTTGGCGCAGACGATCTTCAGCAAGTCTGCGGCATTGCCCTCCGGGGGAACGTATCGCCAAGCCGTTGGCTTCGAAGCGCCATCGCCAGAGTTGAAACTAATGCTTAACTCGCGCATGCGTCGCTCTGAACAGATGAACTCATAATATATCGGCTTCCCGCTATTCGGGGTGATGGGGCCACACGCGTAGGTTGAGGCCTGCGCATCTTTCGCTTGCGATTGT
>Ga0302319_10004712_pt1 | contig 27899 bp, 30 predicted proteins | sample Bog_T0_2_FD_203319 | JGI IMG/M metagenome (GOLD analysis project Ga0302319, IMG submission 203319) | Peat permafrost microbial communities from Stordalen Mire near Abisko, Sweden - Bog_T0_2 | ecosystem: Environmental > Terrestrial > Soil > Wetlands > Peat | place: Sweden: Abisko, Stordalen Mire... | reverse complement strand
AAATATGTATTACAATTTGATTGTGAGCGACTTCCTGTTTGAATGGGATCCGGCGAAGAATCTCTCCAACCGGCGCAAGCATGGGGTGAGCTTCGAGGAAGCGGCTCAGGTCTTCAGAGATCCTCTCTTTCTGTCATGGAAAGATCGGATCCAGGATGGAGAAGAGCGCTGGCAGGCCTGCGGCGAAGTCGAGGGCTTGTCGATGCTGATGGTTGCGCACACAATCCGGGAAGAAGTTGAGGACGGAACCGTGATCGAGGTGGTTCGCATCTTCTCAGCCAGACGGGCCGCACCCAAAGAGAGGCGACGCTATGAAGCAGAAAATGGTTAGGTACACACTGGAGACTTTGCCACCGTTGACGAATGTGCAGCGCGCCAATCTGAAGGCGCTGTCGGCGCGGCCGGATGACGAGATCGACACCAGCGATATTCCTGTCCTGACAGACGCGGAATGGGCTAAGACCGAGCGCGTGCGCGGGCATCTCTACCGACCCGTGAAACGCATCGTCACCGCGCGTCTGGATGGAGATGTTCTGGAGTGGTTGAAGTCTCACGGCAGGGGTTATCAATCGCGCATGAACGCCATTCTCAGGCGGGAAATGCTGACGTCGGTCAAGTCGGCGACAGCTAAATAAAGAGTAGGCTGCGGCCTGCTGAATTCATATTGGAAGGGTCGGACCTGGGCCAACCGCCCTGGTTGGAGTCGACGTATTCCTGCTTTTCTTTTTCGGAGTCGGTGTCGTCGAAGCGGAGGTTGGTTTTGCCGCCGAACTCGTCGGCGAGGCCGAAGTCGAGGCAGATGGCCTTGGCGTGGCCGATGTGGAGGTAGCCGTTGGGCTCGGGGGGGAAGCGGGTCTGGATTTGGGCGTCGCCGTACTTTTGGGTGCGCACATCCTCTGCGATGATGTCGGCGAGGAAGGTGGTGGGGCGGGCGTCGTTGGTTTGAGCTTCGTGGGTTTCCGGGGTTGCGTCGGTCATGGCTGGTATTCATTATCCCACCAGTCACGGCATTATTGGTCGGGAGAGGGTACCGTCAGGGCCTGTCTCAAAACTGACCACACCCGCATTTCCAAACTCTCTAACTAGCCAAATGAAAGACTGATAGACGCCAGGTCCGTTCTTATTACCGGTCTCTGGAAAGTCGATGAAGATGTAGACTTCTCCAGCGAGATGATGGCCATAGCCTTCCAAGGAAGCTTTCAGCCTCTTCTTTGCGAAGCCAGCTGAAAAGTCTCTATCGACCGCGCTTTCAGAATCTCCGACTTTAAGATTGGAGGAAAAAATGAGGACCTTAAATGGTGATTTAACTGCAAGAAGTTTTTCAAAATCCTCCTCAACTCGATACCAGTGCTTTTTCCCGAATCTGTCTGCGCCCCATTCGCTTTCGCCCACTAGCAATATCCGCTGTGGGAACTCCTTTTCCGCCCAGGAGAAATCAACAAGAAACTCAGCCTTCGGCGAGTCAGGCTCCGGCGGACACATATAACAACCACTTGTACAAATAGCCATCAGTCGCTTGCGTACCGATTTGGTCCATTCTCTGTTGAGATCATCGAGATCTTTTGACGGAGCGATCTTCGCGACAAGTGCAGCGACGAAACCCTTCGCAACTTCAAGCCTCTTTCCATGGCTCTCCCCATCAAAACCTCGGCACTCAAGAGGAATGTCAAACGTTTCATCGCCCATGAGAATAGAACTCCTTTCAGACCAGCGAAAATTCGGATTGTTCTTCGACAGGCTAGGAGATACGAGATTGGAGCCCGCCAAGAACTTTCATTTGTGAATCCCTTCCTCACGACTGCCCGACATGGCATCGGCGTACTTAAAAAAGACACAGGAATCAGGTTTAGATTTCTTGCATGTCCATCTGGTCGCGATGTAATCGCCGGCTCTTATTTCTGGGCCGTACATTTTGTCCTTCGGAATCGACAAGGTAACAACTTTGGAACCGTTTGAAGATTTAGGACAATCGGGAGGACTATCGAATGTTCCAATGACTTGGCAATCTTCAAGCAGGGATATTTCTGTTAGCTCTTCTTTGAATCCCAACGGGGTAAGACCTTGAGTCGAGTCGATTTTTAGCACCGTTCCATAGACCACCTTGTCCAAGCTGGACTCGGATTCGGAGGGATTGTCTCGACATCCAGTGGCCATTCCAGTTACCGCTCCCATCAAAATGAAGAACGATAGTCTCCACATCATCCCTCCCAAAGCTGATTTCGCTTTACCGGCGGCAGTATATCCCAGTTTTTTGCAATCTGAGATGAGGCTGTCCGCAGCGACGGCCATGGTTTCAAAGAGCGGCCGCGCGTTTTTGCTTCCGTAGACGGTTGTTCGGCCAGGGACTAGTCTTCAGGCGGCTGCTTTGCCGGCGGTGATGGGCTGGGCCACTAAACGCACGCCGAGCGCCGAACTGACGCGGCTGATGGTGTCAAAACGCGGCGCGCTCACAGAACACGTGTCAAAGTGTAATCATTCGATTACAAGGATATCGAGGAAACAACGGGCCGAGAACGTCCCTCAGCGGCTAAAGCCGGCATTCATTATGCAGCTTATGGCACGATTGAAATCGTGCCCTGACGCTTGTCGTGGCTCCGAATGATTCATCCACGCGCTGGGAGGTTTTGCCCCAGACTTTGTCGTGGCTTCGCATGATTCATCCACGTGCTGGGAGGGTTTGCCCCAGCCTTTGTCGTGGCTCCGAATGATTCATCCACGCGCTGGGAGGTTTTGCCCCAGACTTTGTCGTGGCTTCGCATGTTTTCATCGCAATTCTTGACGACGCTGGAGGGGCCTCGTTCCCAGATTAAAAACTGGATTAGGTGAGGCGCAGCACGTTGCGAGCAGAATTCTTAGAGTAGGCTATGAGCGTCAGAGCACGACCTCCGGTCGTGCCGCACAAAATGGAAGAAATTGGAGGGCTTCGGCCCCTGCTATGTCGATTCCTTCTCGACCGTCGGATTCATCATGCGCCTCATTCTACCCGCGTACATTCTTCGTGACTACGCGAACAGCCTCAGGAAGATCGCTCTTCCAGACGGATCGCATGGCGGCACTCTTTATTGAAGTTCTTCGAAGCTATATGCGCGCAGGAAAAATGACCGTTCACGACTTCGTTATCATGCCCAACCATATTCACATTTTGATGACTGTTCCGGGCGAGATGAGCATTGAGAAGGCGATGCAATTGATCAAAGGCGGCTTCTCTTTTCGTGCCAACAAGGAACTTGGATTCCGCGGAGAGGTTTGGCAGCGCGGGTACTCCGACGTGCGCATTCTCGATGACAAGAGCTTTCAACAGCATCGCGAGTACATCGAAAACAACCCAGTGAAGGCGGGATTGGCAAACACGCCGGACGAGTATCCTTTTGGAACAGCGTACTTGAAGAAGCGAAAGAACGCAGGGGCTAAAGCCCAGGATTTATAAGGGTGATCGATCGGCACGACTGAAGCGGTGCCCTGACGCTTCTCGGCTCCCCGCAATGAGTTTTTCCGCAGCATGTGAAGAGGTGCCCTGACGCTTCTCGGCTCCCCGCAATGAGTTTTTCCGCAGCATGTGAAGCGGTGCCCTGACGCTTCTCGGCTCGTTATTGAGCTTTTCGGCTGTGCTCAGATACGTGATGCGAGGTTCGCTTCGGCTTGGCGGATGCGGGTTAGGCATGTTTCGCGGCCGAGGATGGACATGGTTTCGAACAGCGGAGGCGCGTTTTTGCGGCCGCAGACGGCGACCCTTATGGGTTGAAAGGCCTGCCCGGCCTTTAAACCTAGTTGCGCAGCGGCGGCGCGGAAAGCCTGTTCGAGCGATTCGTGATCGAAGGCGGTTGTGGTGAGGACTTGCTGGGCGTGTTGAAGGATGCGCAGGGCGAGGGCGGCGTCACTTTTTTGAGGGATCAGGTCGGCGGGGTCGTAGGGAGCGAGTTGGTCGACGAAGAAGAAGTCGGCGGCGGAGACGGCGTCGCGGAGGAGCTTGATGCGCTCGCGGATGAGCGGGGTGATGGCGAGGAGCTTTTCCGGTGGGGCCGCGAGGCCGGCCTGGTCGAAGAAGGGCTGAAGAAGTTTGGCGAGCTGGTCCACGGGGAGGGCGCGGATGTGCTCGGCGTTGAGCCAGAGGGCTTTGGGATCGAAGGGGGCTAGATCCGAAGAGTTCAAGGCTGTTTCCGAAGAGTTCAAGGCTGTTTCGTTGAAATTGACGACGGCGTTGGAGCGGTTGACGCCTTCGAGAGTGAAGGCCTGGGTGATCTCGGCCAGGGTGAGGAACTCGCGATCGTTCTTGGGGGACCAGCCGAGGAGGCAGAGGAAGTTGATGAAGGCGTCGGCGAGAAACCCGGCATCGCGATAGGTGGTGACGCTGACGACGGGGCCGTGCTTGCGCTTGGAGAGCTTGGCGCCGTCGGGGGCGACGAGCAGGGGGAGATGGGCGAACTGGGGCGCGGGGACGCCGAGGGCTTCAAAGATGAGGAGATGCTTGAAGGTGTTGGTGAGGTGATCCTGGCCGCGGATGATGTGAGTGATGCGGAGGTCGGCGTCGTCGACACAGGAGGCCAGGTGGTAAGTCGGCATTCCATCACTGCGCAGCAGGGCGAAGTCTTCGACCTCGTCGGCTAGCTTGGACTGCGGGCCGTAGACGCTGTCGGTAAAGCTCAGGGTGCGGGTTGCGGCGCGGGGGACGCGAAAGCGGAGGGCGAATGGCTCACCGGCGGCGGCGCGGCGGTCGGACTGCTCGCGGGATAGCTCGCGCATGGCGGGATTGAAGAGCCAGGCGCCTTGAGACGCGGATTGCTCTCCAGATTCGGCGTGGGCGGGGGTGAAGTCGCGATAGGCCAGGCCTTTGGCGAAGATCGCCTCGGCTTGCTGGCGATGCAGGGCAAGGCGCTCGGATTGCTTGTACTCTTCGTCCCAGTTGAGGCCGAGCCAATGCAGCCCCTCGAAGATGGACTGGACGCTGGTCTCGGTGTTGCGCTCGATGTCGGTGTCGTCCAGACGCAGCACCAGGGTTCCGTGGTTGTGGCGGGCGTAGAGCCAATTGAAGATGAAGGTGCGCGCGCTGCCTACGTGCAGGAAGCCAGTGGGCGAGGGGGCAAAACGGACACGGACAGCGGATGCTGCGGAGGGAGCGGAGTCAGGCATCGAGTAATTTTCTTTCCATCACGATGCTAGCATTTGCTCCCCCTTCGGACAGCCGGGCCGGCTCAGGGCTGCGGTGGTGGCGGGACCTGAGGCGGATAAGGCGGCTGGGGCGGGAATGGAGGGTAGGGAGGTTGCGGGGTCCAGCCTTGCGTGGGGGCGGGCACGACCTTCCATTCTCCGAAGGCGAGGATGTAGTAGAGGACCAGGTTGCCGAGCGGAATGATGTAGAGGAGCGACAGCCAGGGCGAAAAGCCGGCCTTTTTGCAGATAAACCAAAAAGGCACGATGACGACGATGAGTCCCACAAGGATGAAGAGGGGAATGACGGCAAACATGATGGTGAGGATGTGTTGGATGGTCGCGGCGTCGGGCTGATTTTGGAGGAACAGTGCTAAGGCGTTCATTGTGAACACTCCATGAGTGGAATGAGAACTCCGAGCAAAGGTACGGCTAACGGGGGGAAACTGCAACGAAATTCGTTCGGCGCAGTGGCCTTTGGCAGACGATGCCTTACTCCAGCGGCAGGCCGTCGAGGGAGAGCAGGCGGCCGACGGGGTACTCGCCGACGCGGTTCTGCTGGAACCAGGGGGAGCGCTCGTAGAAGAATTCGAGGCGGGCTTCGGGGCTGGCGGCAAAGCGGGGATCGCTCTGGATGCGGTGCTCGAACTCGGCTTTGAGGGCGGGGTCTTTGGCCATGTTTTCGCGGGCGAGCTTCTCAAGGACGTAGGCCTCGCCGGACTCTTTTTGCTCGAAGAGGGGATCGAAGAAGCCCCAGCGGAGGGCGGAGTCGGGCGCGTCGGGCTCGAGCCAGTGGATGGCGACTTTGGAGAGGCGCTGGTTGAGCGGAACGACGACGGAGCCGGCGGGGAAGGTGAGGGTTTCAGTGGTGAGGGTGCATTGGCCGTAGTGGCCGGGCTGCGCGCCTGCTTCTTCGCCGGGGAAGATGGGGTGGCGGCCCTCGAAAGGCTGGCCCTGCCACTGCATTCCCGAGCAACGATAGCGCTCGACTTTGCCGGTCCATGCGGCGGTGGTGCGGCGGAACGCGACATTGTGCGCGGAGAGCACATCGACGACGTGGGTCCACTGCGGCGGAACGATGTAGGCGGCTGGGGGAGTGGTTGAGTCCGTTACTTTGGCGCCGGTGGCGAGTGGCAGGGTGACGTTCCATGGCTGATGGGTGTATTGGACCCACATGGCTCCGGAAACCTCGCTGAGGGCGCGGGTGAATTGCCATCCGTGAAAGACGACCGGGGTGGTTTCGCCGCTGCCGCTGAGGGCGAGCGGGAATTGCTGGTTGTCGAGGGGATGCACGCCGAGGGTTGCTGCATCGACGTCGGCTTGTTTATTGAGGGCGATGAGCTTGGCGGCGTCGCGGTTCATGACGGCGAGAAGCGCGCGGAGAATTTCGTAGTTGCCGGTGACGCGGGTCTTGTAGTCCTTGAGCATGTGCAGCTCGACGAGCAGGCCGGGGCGGTTTTCAAGGATCATTTGGCCGGTGGAGAAGCGGGGCGGATTAGGGCTGAAGCTGAGGCCCTGCGCGGGGTCTGTGTCGTCGTTGAGGTTGATGAGGGAGGGGAAGGCAAGATGGCCGGCGGCGTTGACCTGGCGCTCCAGTTCGGGGGTGACGGTTTCGCGAATCCAGGCGGCGGTGGCGGGAGCAACGTCGGGGCCGGCGTCGATGGCGAAGGTGACGTCGTACTGGTAGTCCATGCCGTCGGTGACGTGGTCGTCGACGAAGAAGTCGGGGAGCCAGCGGTGAAACATTTTGAGGAAGGCGCGGGTTTCAGGGGCGTCGGCTTTGAGGTAGTCGCGATTGAGGTTGATGTTGCTGCCGTTGCCGCGCCAGCCGGCCAGCTCGGGGCCGTTCTGGTTGATGCGGGTGTAGGCGGAGCGGCGCTCGTGGCCATCGATGTTGTAGACGGGGATGAAGACGAAGACGACGTGGTCGAGGAGCGCGGCCTGGGACTTGGTGATGGCGACGTCGCGGAGCAGGGCGAGGCAGGAATCTTTGCCGTCCATTTCGCCGGCGTGGATGGAGTTCTGGACGAGCAGGATGGCGCGGCCTGAGGCGTGGATGGCGTCGGGGTCAAAGACGCCGTCCTTGGAGACGATGACGATCTTGAGGTCGCGGCCTTCGCCGGTGGCGCCGAAGTTTTCAATGCGAACCTGGGTGGGGTTGGCTTGGGCGATGCGATCGAGATAGGCGACGGCGTCGGCGTAGTCGGGGGTGGTGCGGTAGTCGCTGGATTCGGCGGGAGTGCGCCAGTCTGGGGATTGGGCTACCAGACCGAGAGGCAGTGCGCCCAGGAGCACGATTGCGAAGAAGTATGCTGCGCGGCGATTCACGATTGAAGGCCTCCCGCTATTCCTTCGTTCTCGAACGTCGACTCGTAAATTCGCCCATGCTGAATCCAATCGCAAAGGCGATTGCCCACCCAGCGCCGTCTTTGACCTGGTTCAATGAAAGAGTTGTTCCGGTCGGCATCTTCATCGAATTCCAGAGCATGGCTAATCCCAGGCTCAGCGCAAAAATGAGCGTCACGTAGAGGGCGAAAGATATGACAAGCCTCACTATGTTAGGCATGATGCCTCCGGTTCGGTCTGGTCTCGATTGTTGCAACTTGTGCTGTTACTTATGACGAGAAGGGCTTTTCATCGTGCACTCTTGCGACAAGAACAGAAACGTCGCAAGGATGGAGCACCTGGCGAAGCTAATACCTTCAGTGGAACGAAGATTCATTCAGAAAGGACCTCCCCGGGGTGGTAGTTCAACGGCAGGAGTGGGTCAAGTCTGAATGGAAATCATGCTACCATTTCACATGATGGCCACGGCTTTGCACATCCCGCTGCATGACTATCTCGGCACCAGCTACAGGCCGGATCGTGAATACGTGGATGGAGAAATCCGGGAGCGAAACGGGGGCAAGTGGGAACACGCACGGGTGCAGTGGCTATTGGCGCATTGGTTTGGGAATCACGAGCAAGAGTGGGGGATCACCGGCAGCACGGAACAGCGAGTTCTGGTAGCGGAAAGCCGGGTTCGCGTGCCGGATCTGGTTGTGCTGACTGCGGGAGCGCAGCCGGATGTATTGACCGATCCGCCGTTGCTGGTGATTGAGATACTTTCTCCCGACGATACCTACTCCGATACTCAGGAGCGCGCCCAGGACTACCGGGAGATGGGCGTGGAAACGGTCTGGATCATCGATCCAAAGACGCGCAGCGGCCGCATGTGCTGTGGCGCGGACTGGGTCGAATCCTCCCGCCTGGAAGTCAAGGGAACGCCGTTATATGTGAATCTGCCTGATATCTTCGGGCAGTTGACTTCTGCCTAAGGCCTGCTCGTCCTGTGTAACTCCCAGGTCTCAGAATCGAGGCATGGGAGGCTCGGCCATCAGGAGCTCATAGACATGTCTGCCGATATGCCCGACGCGCCGTTGAGAATGCGCGACAGCGTGGTGCGCGAAACATGCAAGCGCCTGGCTGCGGTGGTTACGTCTATATCTCCAAGGTATTCGCGCAATACCTTGCCTGGATGGGGCGGATTGAACGTTTGGGTCATGATGCCAGCTCCCGCGGTAGTCCTGATAGTCGACGAGAATTGCGTCTTCTCCCTCGAATCTGAAAGTGAGCCGCCAATAATCAGGGTGGTGGCCAGCATGCGCATCCCAGGTGCCCAAAAGCTAGGCACCTGGGGCACCCGCTCGTTGTGGGGGAACCCACTGGCCGGGACCTGGGCCACCTTGCACAGTCCGAGCACGAGGAACGCAATTCCGATTGCTATCAACCGAGTGTTCACAGAGTCCTCTAGGTGATGTCCTCGGTGTCGTAGACGGGGGCGAGGGCGCGCTTTTTGGGGACGCCGTGGACGGAGCTGAGCAGGTCTTCGACTACGTCTTCAAGCTGGCGCTGGGTTTCCATGACGGCGCTCATGGTCTTGAGTTCGTCGGGCTCCTGCACGCGCTCGACCAGGGCGATGGCGTGGCACTGGGCGACGTGGTCAAGGTTCATGCCTTCGGGGGTCTTGGCCTTGATGCTGACCTGATCCATTTCAATGCCGAGCAGGTCTGCAACGCGGGCGCGCATTTCGCCGGCGATGGGGAAGATTTTGGGGGCGGCAAGAACGAGCGTGGTGTCGATGTTGACGATGCGGTAGCCGGCGTGTTGCAGCTCTTCAAGGGCGAGGTTGAGGAAGATGGCGGAGTCGGCGTCTTTCCAGCGCGGGTCGCCGGGAGGGAAGTAGCTGCCGATGTCGCCCGCGGCTACGGCGCCGAGCAGGGCGTCGGTGATGGCGTTGAGGAGCACGTCGCCATCAGAGTGGCCGGCGAGGCCTTCGGGGTGATCGAGCGTGAGTCCGCCAATGCGCAGCGGGACGCCCGGTTTGAATGCGTGCGAGTCCCAGCCAAATCCGATGCGTGTGTCCATGGTTACCGTGCCTGTTCTCGTGGAGACTGCTTCAACTCACGTGTTGCTTGACCGGTACAGGAAAACTCGTGCCTTGAAAGGTGCGGGTTTCAGCCCACACGCATCCAGGCACAAGGAAGGCCGGGCTTCAGAGGTTGCGGAAAAAGGCCAGAGTCTGGCATCAATTTCCGAAGTACATACCGCAGGGGCTAAAGCCCGCATTATTTTTCGTCCCTACTTACGGCACGACTGAAGTCGTGCCCTGACACTTCTTGCTCCTTGCGTTGAGTCTTTCCGCAACCTCTTCAGCCCATGAGGGAGAATTCTTCTGCCCATATGCATTCTCTCGGCGGCTAAAGCCATGCCCTTTCAAAAACGGCGGTGTTTCCACAGCCAGAATTTTCTCAGCGGGCGCGCTGGCGAAGGTAGAACTCGGCCAACTCCACGTCGCCGGGCTGCGTAATCTTCAGATTAACCTGAGAACCGTGTACTACGGCTACGGGGTGTCCGGCGCGCTCGACGACGGAGGCCTCGTCGGTGCCGATAAAGCCGTCTGCAATGGCCTCTGCGAAGGCGCGTTTCAACAGGCCGTAGCGGAAGCCCTGGGGGGTTTGGGCCAGCACGATGAACTCGCGCGGAATGGTGGATGTGATGAGGGCTCCGTGGGCGGTGCGCTCCACCTGCTTGATGGTGTCAACGGCGGGCAGGCCGACGATGGCGGCTCCGAACTGGGCGACGGCGTCGATGGTGCGATCGATGGTGGCTACGTCGATGAGGGGGCGGACCGCGTCGTGGACGAGCACAATGTCATCGGGCTCGGCGGGGAGTGCGGCGAGGGCGTTGGAGACCGATTCCTGGCGGTTGTCGCCGCCCTCGACGACATGGACGCGGCCCACAAAGCCGTGCGCCGGCGCGTATTCGGCGACCTGGATTTGGACGCGCTCGATCTCAGGCTTGCGCACGGCCACGTAGATGGCGGTGACCCGCTTGACGGCGGCAAAGGCGCGCAGGGAGTGGATGAGGATGGGTAGGCCGTCGAGGGCGAGAAATTGTTTGGGCTGCGGCCCGGCCATCCGGGTACCCAACCCGGCAGCGGGAAGAATCGCGAATACTTGCATAACGGGTGAAGTATACATCGGGCGTTGCATGCGGCGTGGTTTCCCACCCATGGGGCGGAAAAAAGCCGCATGGATGGGGACGGAGCTTTGGTGGTGCGGGATTAGCCTTCGACAGGTTCGACGTAGAGCATCTCGCTGGTGGCGCGGAAACCGAACGCCTCATAGACGGGGCGGGCGGCGTCAGAGCTGTGCAGCGCCACTACGCGGAGCCGACGGCGATGGGCTTCGGCCAGGCAAAGGTCGACCAGGGAGTGGGCGAGGCCGCGGCGGCGGTACTCCGGCTCGACGAAGACGTTGAGCAGGTAGCCGCGATGTTCGCAGGCGGGGTCAAGGGGGTGGGGCGGCCAGTCCAGTACCAGGAGGCCGGCGGAGGCGATGGAGCGGCCTTCGTCTTCAGTGATCCAGCCGGCGTATTTGCCCTCGATGATCATGCGCGTGACCCAGGGCTGAAAGTTGCGGCTCATGGCTTCGAGGATGGACTCCGGTGTGCGGCCCATGGCGGCGAACATGGCCCGGCGATGGGCTGTGACGAGTGCGGCATCGGTGGCAGTGGCTGCGCGTGTCTCCAACATGCTGCCCAGTATAGGGCACCTGCGGTGCGGCAGTCGCCGCTTGCGCGGCGATTGGGTGTGTGTTGGGGTTTCGCGCTTGCCCACTTCTCAAAATCGAGACAGGGGGCACCCAGTAAGTGAAACTCCCAGGTCCCCGAGTGCGAGGGACCTGGGGCACCCGGCCCCTCCCCACCTCTCAAGATCGAGACAGGGGGCACCCATCCCTTGAGGCGGTTTGGACGCCGTATGATTTTGGGATGCGCAGAACGCCGGCTCCAACGCTGCCGCACAGGCTCGCGATTGACACGACATTGCTGAAGCCTGGTTTGCGGCTGGCGGTGGGTGTGTCGGGCGGGGCGGACTCGGTGGCGCTGCTGCGCGCATTGGCGGAGCGAAGGGCGGAACTGGGGCTGGTGCTGCATGCGGCGCACCTGCATCACGGCTTGCGCGGGGCCGAGGCGGACGGCGATCTGGAGTTTGTGCGCGGGGTGGCGGCGGGGTTGGGATTGCCGTTGCACGAGGCGAGGGTGGATACGGAGGCTGAGGCACGGGCGGATTTGGGATCCGGCAAGGGTGCGGAGTCGATTGAGGAGGCGGCGCGGCGGCTGCGCTATGCGTGGTTTCGGCAGTTGATGGCTACGGGCGAGGTGGAAGCTGTGGCCACGGCGCATACGCTGGACGACCAGGCGGAGACGGTGCTGGCCAAGGTTCTGCGGGGAGCGTGGACGGAGGGGCTTTCCGGTATTCACCCGGTGGTTGAGTTTGCGGAGGGGCGGATTGTGCGCCCTCTGCTGGGGACGACACGGGGCGAGGTGGAAGCGTATCTGAAGGCATTGGGGCAGGGCTGGCGGGAGGACTCGTCGAACCGGCAGCTGAGTTTTACGCGCAATCGCATTCGACACGAGCTGCTGCCGTTGCTGGAGGGATGGAATCCGCGACTGCGCGAGCACCTGGCGCAGATGGCGGAGCTGGCTCGGGGCGAAGAGACCTGGTGGGACGGTGAACTGGCGAAGTTGGGACCGCAGATTGTGATGGTGGGGCGTCCGGTGCGGGGCGGCGGGCGCGCGGCGGGAGAGGGCGTGGCGCTGGACGTGACGAGGCTGGCGGCGCTGGCTCCGGCGTTGCAGCGAAGGCTTTTGCGGTATGCGGCGGGGAAGTTGGGCGCGGCGCCTGATTTTGCTGCGACAGAGGCGCTGCGAGTGCTGGCGCTCGCGGGCCGGGCGGGACAAAGGTGCGAGCTGGCGCAGGGATTGCGGGCTGAGCGAACTCAGCGGGAGCTGCGGCTGGGTTTGGAAGGGGTGTCGGCCGCGGGAGCTGGCGAGGCGGCTGTTCCCGAGTACGAAGTGGGGATTCCAGGCGAGGTTGAGGCGGCTGGGTTTGGTCTGCGGCTGCGGGTTGAAGTTGACGCGGCGGCCCTGGGAGGCTGTGCGCCTGGTTCGGGCGGCGGCGATTCCGGGAGGATGGCCCGGTTGCGCAACTGGAGGGCGGGTGACCGGGTGCGGCTGCGCTACTCCAGCGGGCCGCGCAAGGTGAAGGAGGTGCTGGAGCGGCTGCGCGTGACGGGAAGCGGGCGGGCGATTTGGCCTGTGCTTGAGGTGGATGGCCGGATTGTGTGGATGCAGGGGGCGGAACTGGAGCCGGAGGCGGGAATCCGCGTGGCGGCGAGCCCGCTGAAAGAAAGCGACGCATAGCTTGTGATGAGTGAGAGTTACGGGAACGGATTACCCCGGTAACTGACCTTGCGGGGGCTGGGGATGGGATGGCCCGAAAGTTATCAGGAGCGTCGTCAAGTTTCTTCAAGTTTCGCCTGCCTGGGAGTACAATCGTTGTTACTGCACATTCTGGCGGTGGGACACCCGTGTCTGCCGTCCGGACAAAGTGAACTTTCTGTGACTTCAGGAGAGTTACACACGTCTAAGAGTGATGCAGGCGGTGCGGAAGTTGAGTCAGCGGCTTCGCCCGCCGGGAAAGAGGAGTCCTGGTGAATTCGACCGTTAAATCGATCATATTTTGGATCTTCATCCTTGTTTGCCTCATGCTTTTGTTTACGGTGTGGCAGAAGAACGCCACCATGGGCAAGGATACGGAGATCAAGTACTCCGAACTGTACAACAAGGTGCAGCAGGGGCAGGTGATGGATGCCGAGATTCAGGGGACGGATTTGCGCGGCCACCTGAAGGCTTCGCCCAAGGACCAGTTCCACACTTCGGTCGGGACCAATTACGAGGATCTCCAGAAGGCGATGCTGGCCGCCAATGTGAACTTTGCGATCAAGGATCCGCAGACGAACATGCTGTGGCCGCTGCTGTTGAACGTGGGCCCGTTTGTTTTGCTGGGCGCGATCTGGTTCTTCTTCATGCGGCAGATGCAGTCTGGCGGGAACAAGGCGCTGTCGTTCGGCAAGAGCCGGGCGCGGCTGCTCTCGATGCAGCAGAAGAAGATCACCTTCAAGGACGTGGCCGGCGTGGATGAGGCCAAGGAAGAGCTGAAGGAGATTATCGAATACCTGCGGGAGCCGCAGAAGTTCCAGAAGCTGGGCGGGCGGATTCCCAAGGGCGTGCTGCTGGTGGGGCCTCCGGGAACGGGCAAGACGCTGCTGGCGCGGGCTGTGGCCGGCGAGGCGAATGTGCCGTTCTTCTCGATTTCCGGCTCGGACTTTGTGGAGATGTTTGTGGGCGTGGGCGCAAGCCGCGTTCGCGACCTGTTTGAACAGGGCAAGAAGAATGCGCCCTGCATTATCTTTATCGACGAAATCGACGCTGTGGGGCGCCATCGCGGCGCTGGACTTGGCGGCGGGCACGACGAGCGCGAGCAGACGCTGAACCAGTTGCTGGTGGAGATGGACGGATTCGAGTCCAACGACGGCGTGATCCTGGTGGCGGCTACCAACCGGCCTGACGTGCTGGACCCGGCGCTGCTGCGGCCAGGACGCTTCGATCGCCGCGTGGTGGTGGGCCTGCCGGATGTGCGTGGGCGCGAAGAGATTCTCCGCGTACACGTGAAGAAGGTTCCGGTCTCCGACGACACGAACCTGAATGTGCTGGCTCGCGGAACACCGGGCTTCAGCGGCGCCGATTTGGCCAACATGGTCAACGAGGCTGCGCTGAGCGCGGCACGCATGAATCGCAAGCAAGTCACGATGTATGACTTTGAGCTGGCCAAGGACAAGGTGCTGATGGGCGCCGAGCGCAAGTCCATGCTGCTGACCGAAGAAGAGAAGCGGGTGACCGCGTACCACGAGGCCGGCCATGCGCTGGTGTCGTTCCGGCGCGAGCACTCCGACCCGATTCACAAGGTGACCATTATTCCGCGCGGCATGGCGTTGGGCGTAACGATCTTTTTGCCTGGCGACCGGCACAATTACACACGGGAATACCTGGAAGCGAACCTGGCGATATCTTACGGCGGACGCGTGGCTGAGGAGATTTTCCTCAACCAGATGTCTACCGGGGCGGGCAGCGACATTGAAAGCGCGACCGACCTGGCGCGGCGCATGGTTTGCGAGTATGGCATGAGCAGGCTGGGTCCGCTGACCTTCGGCAAGAAGGAAGAGCAGATCTTCCTGGGCCGCGAGATTGCGCAACATCGCGACTTCAGCGAAGAGACGGCGCGGCAGATTGACCTGGAGGTGCGGCGGCTGATCGACGAGGCTTACCAATCGGCTCACTCGATCGTGGAATCGCACGCCGACGCGATGCACCGCATTGCGGCAGCGCTGCTGGAACGCGAGACCATCGACGCCGAAGAGGTGAGGATGCTGATTGAAGGGCAGACACTGCCTCCGCTGCGTTCGATTCTGGCTTCGCCTACGGACAAGGGCGGCGACGGGCTGCAGCAGGTGCTCAAGCCCGATACGCGCGGTGGTCCGAGCTTCCCTGAGGGTTCGCCTTCGCCGGCATAACCACCTGCGGTGGGGCAGACGCTTGCGGGAGGCTCGCATCGGCTGCCACTCGTTTCCGCAGAAGGAAGCGGAAAGAATAACGAAATTGCACAAGAAAGAAGGGCCACTCCAAAGCGGAGTGGCCCTTTTTGCGTTCGGAGAATTCTATCGAGCACAAATTCTCTGCGGTAAATTGAACCCATAGTCCCTTTCCTTCGACATAAGCAGTGAATGCCCATGGATAGCCGGGATCGAGCACAGTACGAGTGGCTTGCGCTGCGTTGCCAGGCTGGCGAGGCGGACGCATTCGAGGATTTGATTGCGGTGATGGAGCGGCCGTTGCTCTACTACGCGACGAGTCTGACTGGCAATCCGGACAGTGCGCTCGACGTGCTTCAGGAAGTGTGGATCAAGGCGCTGCGTGGCATTCGCAAGCTGAAAGACCCTGGCGCTCTGCGGTCGTGGCTGTATTCGATGACGCATGGAATTGCGGTGGACCGGATTCGCCGGAATGCTTCAAGAGAGCGGGCCGAGGAGGTTGAGCTTGAGGATTTCGAGGAGGCTGAGGAGCCGTCGTTTACCGAAGACGATGCAGCCGCGATTCATCAGGCGTTGAGTGAGATTGGCATCAGGCATCGCGAGGTTCTGGTGCTGCATTTTCTTGAGGACTTGTCGATTGCGGAGATTGCCGAGGTCGTGGGGTGCTCTGAGGGCACAGTGAAATCCCGCATGCACTATGCCAAGCGGGCGATGAAAGAAATTCTGAGTGGAGGGGACGATGGAAAAGGGAAGTGATGGTTTGCGTGAACGGTTGCTGGCGCGTTTGCCGCAGCCTGAGAATCTTGCGGCTTATCGTGAGGAAACGACTACCTTGCTGGCAAAGCACGCAAGAGCGCTTCGCTGGGCCAAATATGAAGGAGTTTTATTCAGTTACGTTGCTTTTGCCTTCATGTGGCTGTGGCTTCAAAACCACTGGCACCTGAGCGCCGATGTCCTTCTCAGGGTTCAACTCGTAAGCGCTGTGATGTTCCTGTGCGCAGGGGTTGCAAGCGTGCGCTACAAAATATATGACAGCCAGATCGCCACTCTAAAGGAAATCAAGCAGGTTCAGTTGCAGGTGCTGGAACTGCAGGCTTCACTCAGGAAAGACGGCGCGAGGTAGATCGTCCCGCGGTTGTTCTGCTGATAAGGAACAGAACGGATGATGGAAAGACCGCTGGCTGACGGTTGGCATTTGTGGTCTCCTATCCATCGGACAAAAACAAAGACGTCCGATGGATGGGGCACAGTTTCATCTCCCGTGGGTCGGCGAAGGCGGTGGAAGACTAAGATGAAATGGGGAGAGGGTTATGAGCGACGGCCGCGAGGAGCGCGAGGAACGGGAGAAGCGCCGCGAGCAGGAAGAGCGGGAGAATCGCGAAGACCGGCTCGATCGCCAACCGCTGGACCCGTGGGAGCAGGAGCGGGACGACTCCTGAAGCGGTATCGCGGCGAACAACTCCTGGTACGGAATTCCGGGATTGCGATCAGAAGATTTTGTAGCTGATGCCGGCGCTGGCTCCGTAGGGGTAGAGTGAGCCGTTTACCCATTTGGGCCACTGCTGGTACTCGAAGTCGCCGCGTGCGCTGATTCTTCTGGTCAGCTTGAAATCAACACCTCCGCCATAGGCAATATCGGTGAAGCTGCCGGTGGCCTCGTTGTACTCGAAGGTCATCTTCCCGAGACCGGCCAGGACCTTGGCATACGGGGTGAAGCGCCTGAAGGTGTGGATGGGGATGCGGGGTCCGAGGAGGTAGTTGGCCTCGTCAATATTCAGGAACTGGTTGAAGCGCAGCCAGCGTCCTTCGGCCTCAACCTGGAACCAGCGGTTGAACCGCACGTCCACGAATGCGCCGGCGCCATAGAGGCGGTAGGGGCTGGGTGAAGCCACCAATCCGCCCTCGTAATCGGGCTGAAAGGCGGAGGCCAGTGCGCCCGCAGTGATGGAGAGCTGCCGGCCGGTGGCCGCGGGAACGACCTGCGCGCGCGCGGACAGGGCGGTGGCGGCAAGCAGCAAGGACAGAGACAGAAAACGTGCAGATCGTTTCATTTGCATCCAGTATATCCAGTCCTGGGGGAATGCGAATTGCAACAAGACAGTGCCGAACTTCTAAGGAGTATGAAGCGGACAGTTCAGTTGGGGATGCTTCCGGAGTGACCCTAAAACAAGAGTCCCCGGCCGGGTACGCAAAATAATGCGCACCCGGCCAGGGTTCTCAAGGGTTTGGTCTATTGCTGTGTTGGACCTGTTGGCGCGGGCGGCGTGGTTTGCTGCGCTGCGGGTGCGGGTGCTGCCGCGGGAGGAGCGTCCGCACCGGCCGGGACAGGTGCCGGCGCGGGCGGCGGAGTTTCAAGGTGGGCAGCATCGTAACGCTGCAGCTTGAAGAAGATGGGCGTGACTTCAAACGGCATCTTGTCGCGAGCGTTCATGGGCGCATACCGTTTGGCGTTGAGCATGTGCTCCTTGTCGTCCCAGGGATCGGTCTTGAGCCAGCTGCCCAGGGGCAGAGCGGGGGTCTGGGCCAGATCGTCCCAATTGAGCTTGGGAGCCATCTTGGACAACTCGGAGAGCCATGCGGTTCCGTCGGACCTGAGCAGCGAGTCGCCCAGCTTTGGGGTGTTGAGAGCCTTCAGCTGGTGGCCGCGGTCACTCAATTCGGCATAATAGAGGCCCGCGTTGGTGAGCTTGTCTTTGTACATGGAGTTCTGCAGGTAGACGATGGCCTGTTTGGCAGCAGAGGTCATGTCCGCGTCGTTGTGGTACATGTTGATGCGCTGGAAGGTGGACTCGTCGGGAAAGAGGAGACGGTCGTTGAAGGCGTAGCGGGTGTCGATGTGGTGACCAAGCGCGACGTGGGCCAGCTCCATGGCGACCACCGAGGCGATGGATTCCTCGTTCGGCAACGTGTCGATGAGGCCCTTGCTGATGAGGATGGTGTTGCCCACGCTGGTGGCTTCAAGTGTGGTGCTGAGCAGGATGCGGCAATGGACCGGATCAGTGAAGGCCAGGTTGTTGGGGACGGCCAGGTTGATCACGATCTGATCGAGAACCTGGGACTCATAGCCGCCCGGAGTGAGAGGCGCAACGAGGCCGGCTTCGACCAGGCGGTCGATCACGTTGTTCTCGGCCTGAGTGATCCAGGCGCGGGAGGCTTGCAGCGGGGTCATGTCCTGGGTGTCGTCGCTCTTGTCGACTGCGTCGTCAACCTTGACGCTGACGTTTTCGCTGTCGCGTGTGGGCAGCTTGAGCGCGTAGCCCCAGAAGTGAGTCTGGGCCCTGAGGCCGACAGCCTTGTCTGTGCCGGGGCGCTCAGTCTCTTCCACGTAGACTTCAACGGGCAGCCACAGGTCGGGCTGCACATTCATGCGCCAGCTGTCGAAGTGGAAGTAGTACTTTGAGGAATCGTCCTGGCTGGGTCCGGTGTACGTGCCGTTGAAGCGGACAATGTTGCCATCCTCATCCTCGACCCAGATGCGGCCATAGAACCGGCCAAATCCTGCAACTTTGGGGTGGACGTCGTAAACCCAGGTGCGGATCGACCCAAGAAACTCGCGGCGCACATAGCTGAAGACGTAGTGTTGCTGGTCAAAGCTGGTGGGGTCAAGAAACATCATTTGCATGAAACCCACCGGGTTATAAGTGAAGCGGGTATCAAGGTGCAACGCCTTGGAGAGGCCGGTAATGGCTCCGAGGGAGCCCTTGAAGAAGCTCTTTTTCCCGGTTCCCCTGGGTTCGTATGTCTTATCGACGAAGCCCTTGCCAAAGTCGACGCGGCTCAGCGTGTACTGGTCGTCGGTCGGAATCTCGTAGAGTTTCTCGTCGGGCTTTGTGTCCTGAATGTAGGTCTCCACCAGGGGCGTGCGGAGTTGAATATTCTTGATCAGCACCTTTTCGCGACCGATGGCCTTTTCAACCAGCGCGGCCTGCTCGGGGGTGAGTTGATGCGCCTGTTCGTACTTAGGTTCCTTCTTCGCGTACGCACAGGCCGCACTTAGGGTGATGATCAGGAAAGTGAGGGAGATTTTCCGAAACGTCATGTCAAGCTCCTAGTGTGGGTTCATCCAAGTCTTCCTCGCGCCGACTTTGTTTTTTCCGCGTCGCGAGGTTGAGTAAAGTCTTTTTCCTCTGCCATATACATGCTACGCCAATTGGAACGAAATAGTGATGTTGGTGGTCAAGTCCACTGCCTGTCCATTTCGGGTCGCTGGACGGAATCGTATCTGCTGGGCCACCCTGCGTGCCTCTTCATCGAGCCCATGGCCAAGTCCATGTACCAAACCTTGCACTAGCACCCGGCCGGCGGCGGTGAATGTGACCCTGAGGACGACATCGCCCTGGACCTTCATTTGACGTGCTTCGCTGGTGTATTGCACCGAGGGTTTGGAGAGGACTTCGAGGTCAGTGGAGGAGGGTGCTGCGGACGCCATCTGGACCGGCGCTGCCGCGACGGTAGTGGCCGGGATGCCGGCGGAAGCAACCTTGCCGCCCCCGTAGGCTCCGGATGGAGCGCTGCCGGAGCCGCCCGGGATGCCAGCGGATGCGACCTTGCCCACCACGCCGGAGTTCGATCCGGACCTGGTTCCATTGCCGATGCCGGTCGATCCGACTACGCCGTGGGGTGCGACCGCCGGACCATTCATGCCGCCGTACGGATTTCCGATGGCGGCGATGGTGGCCGGCTTTGCGCCGTTGGGATTGGGCTTGACGCCGAACGTATCGCCAAAATGCACGGGTTTGGTGGAGGGCTTCTGACTATTATCCTGCGCCGGCATGGCAGCGGTGAGGGCCGCCTTGGGCTGGGGCGCCAGAATGATGGACGGCTTGGCCGCCTTGACGGTGGGCAGCGCGAGCTTGGCCTCCATTTTCACGTCGGGCAGCTTCGGCTCGAGCTTGGGCTTGGGCATCAGGATCTTGGGGGCGTCCAGCTTTACCTCTGGCAGCTTGGGTGTGTCAATCTGTGGCGGAGGCGGAGGGATCTTGACTTTGACCTGGGGGGGAGGCGGAGTGGAGGGAACAATCAGCTCCGTTTGCTCATACCTGTGCACCTCGATGACATTGCGGACCATGGTCCCGATCCAGAGGAGCAATAAAAGCACGAGCATGTTGACCACCATGCTGGTGATGAATGAACGAGTGCGGCCCTCAGGTTCAGGGAGCAAACCGAAGTTGGATCTTCCTGGATAGTAGGTCACCGACATGTTTTTATACCTCGCTTAAGTTCGCCAAAGTGGCGCAGAATGAGTTTTTCAAAACAAACAAGATCGGAAGAGCCAGCGAAGCAGGATTCGAGGATAAATACAGATTGTCCCTCATCCGTAAGACGCTCGTCCGTGCCGAACAGCACACTGGTCGGCGGTTGGAGAATTGCGACCGGCTCGCGGTGCGACCGGTATAGTCGTTTCGATGCATTTTGCGTTCCGGCGGGTGTCGCGGCCCGGTTGAATCTTGTGCAATTCGCCCAGTCGCCAAGTCCGAATCTGATCGCCCCATCGAAGGTGCGATGGAGGCAAGGAGACTATCGGCCGTTCTGCCTGTTACGGTCAGCTCGGAAAACGCATGGCGGGCGCGACGGAAAACGACGGGATTGCCGGGATCCGTCGATAGCCGATTGTGTGCCGCATAGCCCCTGGACATTTTCTGGCGCTCCAACATACATCCAAGGCATTTGGAGAAATGATTGCAATCCCACTTTTGGGCTAATGGGTCCATTTGCTTCGGCCTACGACGGAATAAAGCCCGCCGCCAACATGCCCGCGCCCACGTCAAACGGCACCGAATTTCACGGCAATTCAGGGTGAGCCGCCTTAAGGACGATCTGTATGAGCAGGAGTTTGGGACCTGCCCACCTACCCTATGGTAATAGTATCAAGGTAAACCAAAGTTCCAAAAGGAAGGGTGGCGTTTTTGTGAAGATGTTGGTTACCGGAGGTGCGGGGTACATAGGTGGTACACTTGCGGGCCTGCTTGCCGCGAAGGGCCACAAGGCGGTGGTATTTGACAATCTGAGTCACGGGCGGCGGGATCTTCTGCCGGCGGGGGTGGAGTTTGTGGAGGGGGAGCTGGCGGATGGGCCGGCCCTTGAAAACCTTTTCATCGCTGCGAAAGACGAAGGCGAACCCTTCGATGGGGTGTTCCATTTTGCGGCGCTCATTGAGGCCGGCGAGTCGATGGTGCATCCGGAGAGATTCTTCCGCAACAACACAGCATCAACGCTGACGCTGCTGGAAGCGATGCTGGCGCACGGGCCGCGGCAGCTGGTTTTCTCCTCGACAGCGGCCGTGTACGGTGAGCCGGAAACTGTGCCAATCAAAGAGGATGCACGGTTGCTCCCGACCAACGCGTATGGCGAATCGAAGCTGCTGGTGGAGCATATGCTGAGTTGGCTCAACCGGATTCACGGGCTGCGTTATGCGTCGCTGCGCTACTTTAACGTGGCCGGTGCGCCGGAAGGGCCGGACGGGGTGACGCGCGGCGAGGCTCATGAGCCCGAGTCGCACCTGATCCCGCTGGTGCTGGATGTGGCGCTGGGACGGCGCTCGTCGATCCGGATTTATGGCGAGGACTACCCTACTCCGGACGGGACCTGCATCCGGGACTATATCCATGTTTCCGACCTGGCCGACGCGCACCTGCTGGCGCTGGACGCGCTGAACAGCAGGGACCGGCTGATCTTGAACCTGGGGAATGGGCAGGGGTTCAGTGTGCGCCAGGTGATCGAGTCGGTACGGCGGGTTACCGGCCATCCAATTCCGGCTGAGGTTCATCCGCGCCGCGCCGGCGACCCGGCGGTGCTGGTGGCCAGTTCGGAGAAGGCAATTCGCGAGTTGGGGTGGAAGCCGAAGTACACCGAGCTGGACGAGATTGTGCGCACGGCGTGGGTTTGGCACCAGAAGCGGTACGCTTGACAACCGCGGTTGAAGGCACGTCAATCTTGACAAAGACACCCCCATGTGGAAGCATCACGGCGACCTGAAATCCGCTCTCGCGCTCATGCTGCCGTGCGTTGGAGTACGCGGATTTCAGCAACATTGTCCTGGTTAAAGAGACTTCATGGAGAATTGACGTGGCTGACGAACAGAAATCCGCGTTTGCCAATCCAGCGCCTTTGGGGCTGATTGCGTTTGGACTTACCACGGTCATTCTGAGCCTGATCAACGCCGGTGTCTTGCCCAAAGGCGGGGAGCCGGTGGTGCTGCCGCTGGCTTTCGCTTTTGGCGGCCTTGTGCAGCTGATTGCGGGACTGATGGAGTTTCGTACCGGCAATACCTTTGGGACGGTGGCGTTTCTGAGCTACGGCGCTTTTTGGTGGTGGTTCGCTTTCCTGGTGCTGCTTGGCGGGCACGGCGTGCTGGATCTCTCACAGGCGGGCAGCACCATTGCGGCCACATTGATTGGATGGGGAGTTTTCACCCTCTATATGTGGATTGCGACGTTCCGCCTGTCCAAGGCGCTCTGGTGGGTGTTTCTGACATTGTGGATCACCTTCTTCCTGCTCGGATTTGGAGACTTGCTGGGCGTGCAGGATCTGTCGCGCGCAGGAGGCTGGATGGGGCTCTTGTGCGGACTGCTGGCCATGTACACGAGCTTCGCCCTGGTGACGAATGCCACTTTTGGCAAGACGGTGTTGCCGCTGGGCGCGCCTTCTGGAAGGTGAGTTCGACAAGGCTCGCTGTTCCCTGGGGTTTCCGGGCGCGGACAATCAGGGTCTGCAGCAGTCGTGGCGAATCAGGGGCAGGTAGTACTCCTCGAGGTACCAGGAGACTGCGAAGAGAATCGTCATGGCCGTCATGGCCCAGAAGAAGAAGCGCACCGGAAGAGTGGACATGAGCGATTGGCCTGATCCGGGGTTGGCCGCTTCGGGATTGGCGCGGGAGGGCCAGGAGAACAGAAGGCCGCTCATGAAGCAGATGCAGGCGGCGAGGGCAATGTAAAGAAGAGCCGTGGCGAGGCGCTCCTGCCAGTGGGTTCCGGGGACGAAGAAGGCGCTGAACATGACTGGATAGAGCGACAGAATGCTGAGGATGAACGAGAGCGGTCTGGCGAGTTCAAGAAGCATGACGGGCTCGTTACGATGACTTCCGGTTGCGATCTGAAGATGCCGCAAAACCTAACCTCGATTCGATTCTAATCTTGTTTTGGATGGCGGAGAAACATCCCTGCCCGCGAGAAGCTTGATACCATGCCCTTGAATATTCTGGAGCAACGGCAATGGTGCGATCGGCCCAATATTTTCCGGCAGTCCTTGTTCTTGCGGCTTACGTTTCAGTTGCCGGCATCTCGCAGAACGCACCAGCGGCACCCGCCGCCGGACTATCTCAACAAACCGGCTCTTCGGATGCTTCAGATTCCTTGCCCTCGCTTCCCGATCCGGCGACCGTGGGCCAGATTCGCGAATTTCTGCGCCTAAGTGGCGATATGGATTCCCTTCGGCTACGCTGGATTGCCGCCCTCGACAAGAATCGCGCCATTGGAGCTCCGTATTGGCCTGAGAGCTTTTGGACGGCAATAAAGGAAGAAATGCGGAATACAGACCTGTTGCCGATGTACATCACCTTGTTCCAGCACGATGTTTCGAGAGATCTGATGCAGGAAGTTCTTGATACATATCACCGGCTGGGCGTCGATCACTTTCAGGGGTCTCCCGCTTGCTTCAAGCTCGGCGATCCTAATCTCGGATTGGCCGCCGACATGGACAAGTTGAAACTCGCAAAGACACAAGAGGTGGTGAGCAAGGTCTACGCCGTTTATAAACCGCAAATCAAAGCAGCGCGTTTGAAATATAAAGCCGAACATCCGGACTGGGTGGACAGGTGAGAGCCACCGTTGATTCCCGGTTCGAATGGCGCTGGCGCACTAATGGCCGGCCGACTTGGCCAGAGCTTCAGACTTGGCTTCCAATTGATCGAAAACGGGAGCCGCATCGAGACCTTCGGAATTGTCAGCCACTGCCTCCAGCCATTTCTTGCGAAGTCCGGCCAGGCCCTGTTCTCGCAGGTTCCGCTTGTGCGTCCAATCGCGGAGAGCGTCGCGGATAACTTCGCTGTTTGAAGAGTATTCGCCAAGATCGACGGCGCGACGAACAAGTGCAGCCATTTCCGAGGGCAGGGCGATGCTGAGCTTTTCGATAGTAGGCTGAGGTGTACCTCAGTAGGAATATATCCTACCGCATTTCAACTCCCCTGATTTCCGGCCAAGAGACAGGACTACGGACTGGGTCATTGACCACGCTCACTTTGGGGTCACTTGCCGTGTGTGCGTCAATCTCGATAGAGTGTGTCCCACGCGGGAGTTTCCGGAAAGGTGATCCGGAGATGCTCCGCAAGTGTTGCAATTATTCTTCCCCAGAAGGACGTTTTCATGTCTTCCTTACCCGTTCCCGCCGTAGTCAATCAGGATCTGGACTCAACGCTGCGCGAGTTTCGCGTGTTTCCGCCGCCGCCGGAGTTCAGCGCGAAGGCGCATATCAAGAGCCTTGCGGAATATGAGGCGCTCTACAAGAAGTCGATCGAGGATCCGGAGGCTTTCTGGGCCGAGGCGGCGAAGGAACTGCACTGGTTCAAGCCGTGGGAGAAGGTTCTGGAGTGGAATTTGCCGTGGGCCAAGTGGTTTGTGGGCGGCAAGCTGAACCTGAGCTATAACTGCGTGGATCGGCACGCGCTGGGGGCGCGCGCCCACAAGACCGCGATCATCTGGGAGGGCGAGCCGGGCGAGGTGCGGCGGCTGACTTATGCAGAGCTGCACGTGGAGGTGCAGAAGTTCGCGAATGCGCTGAAGGGGCTGGGGATCAAGAAGGGCGACCGCGTGGCCGTGTACATGGGCATGACGCCGGAGCTGGCCATTGCGCTGCTGGCCTGCGCGCGGATTGGGGCGGTGCACTCGGTGATTTTTGGTGGATTTGCAGCCAATGCCATTGCCGACCGCGTGAACGATTCGGCGTGCGTGGCAATTTTGACGCAGGACTCGAGCTATCGGCGCGGGGGCGAGATCAAGCTGAAACAGACCGTGGATGAAGCGATGAGCGCCAGCCCGACGGTGAAGCATGTGGTGGTGTACAGGCGCACGGGAAGCCCGGTGAATATGGTGGAGGGCCGCGACCACTGGTGGCACGACCTGGTGGCCGCAGCAGCGCCGGAGTGTCCGGCTGAGGAGCTGGACTCGGAGGATCCGCTGTACATTCTTTACACCTCCGGCACGACCGGAAAGCCCAAGGGGCTGGTACACACTACGGGCGGTTATTCGGTGCAGACGTACTTGACGAGCAAGTATGTCTTTGACCTTGAAGACGATGACGTCTACTGGTGTACGGCGGATATTGGATGGGTAACGGGGCACTCGTACGTGGTGTATGGGCCGATGCAGAACGGCGCAACCGTGCTGATGTATGAGGGCGCGCCGAACTGGCCGGATTTTTCGCGCTTCTGGAAGATTGTGGACGACCACCAGGTGACGATTTTTTACACCGCGCCGACGGCGATTCGCGCGTTCATCAAGTGGGGCGATCAGTATGTGGCGAAGCACAGCCTGGCTTCGCTGCGGCTGCTGGGGACGGTGGGTGAGCCGATCAATCCGGAGTCATGGATGTGGTACCGGGAGAAGATTGGGCACAACCGCTGCCCTATTGTGGACACGTGGTGGCAGACGGAGACGGGGGCGATTATGATTGCGCCGATTCCGGGAGCGGTGCCGACAAAACCGGGCTCGGCGACGCGGCCGTTCTTCGGCATTGAGCCGGAGGTTGTGAACAGGGAAGGCGAAGCGGTGCCCGCGGGCAGCGGCGGCCTGCTGGTGGTGCGCAAGCCGTGGCCATCGATGGCGCGGACGGTGTATGGCGATCCGGAGCGCTACGAGAAGACCTACTGGAGCGACGTGAAGGGCTGCTACTTTACCGGCGACGGCGCGCGCAAGGATGCGGACGGCTACTTCTGGCTGATGGGCCGCGTGGACGATGTGATCAACGTGAGCGGGCACCGGCTGGGAACCATGGAAGTGGAATCGGCGCTGGTGGCGCACCCCAAGGTGGCCGAGGCCGCGGTTGTGGGCCGTCCCGACGAGTTGAAGGGACAGGCGATTTCGGCGTTTGTGTCGCTTGAGAGCGGCAACTATCCCAGCGAGCAGTTGAAGGACGAGCTGCGGAAGTGGGTGTCGAAGGAGATTGGCTCGCTGGCGCGGCCGGACGATATTCGGTTTACGGAGGCGCTGCCGAAGACGCGCTCGGGCAAGATTATGCGACGGCTGCTGAGAGAGCTGGCGACGCATGGCGAGATCAAGGGTGACACGACCACGCTGGAGGACTTTACGGTGATTGCGAAGCTGCGGGAGGCGGAAGAAGGGTAGGCGAGTCGGCTAGCAATCCGGTGTAACAAACTTGGTGGGTGAGAGGAGATTGCTGGGATGGCGGAAGACTTCTCAATCGTAACCAATCCGCGCAACTATTTCGATATAGCTCAGCTTCAGGACCCGGGCACTCTTGAGGAGTTTCTCGACCAACCATTGAGCTACATTGCAGAGACGGTGACCGGTGCCCTGGCTGTCGGCAAGACAGGGACAATGGTAGCTGGTGGCAGAATCGTTCAAGCCCTGCTCAAAGGCAAGCTGTTTCAGCAGTTCGGAGCGGAGTTTAATAAGCTGCGTGAGGCGGGGAAGATACCTAAAGATTTTGCCGAACAGAGGTATGGGTTCCAGACATGGGTCGAACTGATGACGATCATCGACGAGGAATCGCCCGACGCGGATCGGCTCGAAGCACTCAAAGCCATGTTCTACGAAGTCAATAAGGTGAACGCAACAGACGGAGAGAGAATTTCCGCTTACCACTTATGGCAAATAGCGAAAGGCCTCACGTCGGGTGAGATACTTCTACTGAAGGCTGCCTTCGAGCAGAGGAGCACCTACCCATCCTCTGACAGCAGTTATCGGCGCTGGGAGGATCGAATGGCCAACTGCATGGGGCACAACATCTCCGGGCTAGTTGGCGTTCACGAAAAGAAACTGAGCGAACTTGGACTCCTTTCCGGGCGCCAGTGGGGCGACGGAAGTGGAATCTACACGGCAAATGCACGCTTGACCAGCCTCGGGATTAAGGTTTGCGAGAACATCAAGAATTATCAGATTGTCATCTGTGAGGCAAACCCCGATGCGGCCTCAGAATAGACAACAAAGGGGCCGCCCCGCGTGACACCCGTCCCAGACGCTCCTACGTTCAAAACATGGAAGTGCAACTCAGCGTCGAACAGGAAGCTGAACTCTCGCGCATTGCCGACGAAACTGGCAGAAGCGCGGACGTGTTGGTTCGTGAAGCTGTGGACCGCTACCTGGCAGAAGAGGGTCGCCTTCTTTCCGCGGTTCGAGCCGGACGGGACGCCGCAGCGCGTGGGGAGTTTGTCGAAACATGCGACGTTTGGGCACGAATAAAGCGTCAGCTGCGATCCTGACAATTACAGGGTAAGAACATGCGGCGTCTGCGTTACAGAGTGGCGATGAGCCTGGATGGATTTATCGCTGGACAGAACGGCGAGTATGACTGGATCGTGGCTGATCCCTCGATCGACTGGGTCGCGCTCTGGGCGCAGTTTGACACGCTGCTGATGGGACGGCGGACGTTTGAGATTGCCGACACGAGACGCAAATTGTTCTCCGGTTCAGGCCAGCGCTGGATTGTGGTTTCGCGCACATTGAAGGCGGAAGAGCACTCTGACGTCACCATTTTGAGCAGCGGTGTTCAAGAGGCAGTGGCCGCCTTGAAGGCCGAGCCGGGCAAGGACATCTGGCTGATGGGGGG
>Ga0302319_10004710_pt1 | contig 27902 bp, 21 predicted proteins | sample Bog_T0_2_FD_203319 | JGI IMG/M metagenome (GOLD analysis project Ga0302319, IMG submission 203319) | Peat permafrost microbial communities from Stordalen Mire near Abisko, Sweden - Bog_T0_2 | ecosystem: Environmental > Terrestrial > Soil > Wetlands > Peat | place: Sweden: Abisko, Stordalen Mire... | reverse complement strand
TCCTGCGCAGCCTGCTGAGCCAGGCGGTGAAAGTCACCTCACGCAACGAGAAGATCGGGCTCCTGCTCAGCGAGCGGGACAGCACCATCGAGCTGAGGGTCACGGACCCCGGAATGAGCCTGCCCCCGGACCGCGCCGCCAAGGTCTTCGTGCAGTTCCATGGCGTCGATTCCCAGGCCGGCCCCGAGTTCATCGGCACGGGCCTGCGTTTCCCGATCCTCAAGAGCGTGGTGGAAGCCCACGGCGGAAAGATCTGGATCGAGAGCCAGGTCGGCCGCGGCAAGACCTTCGTGCTGGTGCTGCCCAAGGCCGGCAGCCAGCCCCTGCCCCTGCCACTGCCGGCCGGCCCGGCAGCCGCGCCTCAGGGACGTCCGTCCCTGGCTCCGCCGGCGCGGCCGGTTCCGGCAACGGCTTCGGCAGCCCCTTCTGCCGCGCCGGCTCCTGCAGTCCTCGCTTCTGCTCCTGCTCCAGTAACTGCCCCAGCCCCTGCTCCTGCGGCCGCTCAGGCTCCGGCTCCGACTCCAAGCCCCCAGGCAGCGCCTGCGCCGGCTTTGCCGTCCCTGGGTCCGCCGCCGGCCGCAGCGCCCCCCTCCAGTCCTGCTTCGCTTCCGTCTCCCGCCGCGGGCCTGCCGCCCTTGGGCCCTCCGCCCGCTGCCGCATCCCCTGCGGCGGCCGCTCCCACTGCATCCCAGGTCCCTGGCGCCCCCAAGGGCCTGCCTCCGCTGGGTCCTTCGCCTGCGGTGCCCCTGCCAGCGGCCGCCGCGGTTCCCCCGGCTCCGGCTGCGGCCCCCAAGGGCCTGCCTCCGCTGGGCCCGCCGCCTGCGGTGCCCATGCCCGCCGCTGCCGCGGTCCCGCCCCCGGCGGCGCCCCAGGGCGTGCCTCCGCTGGGCCCACCGCCCGCGGTGCCCATGCCCGCCGCCAGCGCCCCGCCGGCGGCTCCGCCCGCCGGTGTGCGACCGTTGGGCCCTCCGCCGATCCCGGGCTTGGCTTCCGTCAGCGAGTCTGCGGCGCCGAAGGCCCCCGCAGGCCCCATCATCCACAAGCCGGCGCCGGTGGACGAATCGCTCAACGCGCCCTGGAAGCGCAAGGAAACGGCCGCGGACGACCTCGAAGACCTGATGGAACTGCCGGCCATCCCGGAAGTGAAGCTTGCCTCCAGCGCGCCGGTCAAGCCGCTGGCTCCGCTTCCGCCCGCACCGCCGCTGCCTGCAGCCGCTCCGGCGGCCGGTCCCCTGCTTGAGCTCAAGACCAAGGCCCTGCCCACGGAATCGGACAAGGCGGATTTTGACAAGGTCTTCGGAGGGGTCCCGGCGCAGGCCGAAGCCCTGAAGGGCGGGCTGCCCAAGGTGGAACTCAAGACCGGGGCGAAGCCCACGGACAGCGACCTGGCCCAGTTCTCCGCGCTCTTTGGCGGGCCTGGAGCCTCGGCCCCGTCCGCCCCCGCGGCCCCCGCTGTGCCGGCACCTTCCGGCGCGCCGTCCCCCGCCGCACCGCCTCCGCCTCCCGGCCTGGGAGCGCCGCCTGCGCCCGGCCCCGCGGACTTTGAGAAGCTCTTTGGAGGAGCGGCTGCGCCTGCAGGGGCACGTGCGGCCCAGCCGGCGTCTCCTCCGCCTCCGCCTCCGCCTCCCCCGCCGGGACTGGGCGCTCCGCCGGCTCCGAGCCCTGCGGATTTCGAGAAGCTCTTCGGCGGTGCTCCAGCCACGCCTCCGCCGCCCCCGCCTCCGCCGGCCAAGGCGCAGGCCCCTGCGGCGTCCATCGCACCTGCGGCACCCAAGGCCGCTGGCCCTCCCCCTCCGCCTCCGGGATTGGGCGCGCCTCCCTCACCGGGAGCGGCCGATTTCGAGAAGCTCTTTGGAGGAAGCGGAGCCCCGGCCCCGGCGGCTCCGCCCACGCCCGCGCCGCCCAAGCCTGCGGCGGCGCCGGCCGCTTCCGCCGTGCCCGTTCCGGGCCCTCCCGTGTCCGCGCCCAAGCCGAGCGTGGCCGGTGCCGCGGACTTTGACGCGCTCTTCGGGCCGCCACCCGGTTCGGCGCCGACCCCGCCTCCGGCAGGGCCGGCCAAGTCCGCAGCCCCGCCCGCGGGCGGGCTCAACACCATGGACGACCTGAACAAGATGCTGGGCCAGTGACGACCGGCCGGGCCGCGCTCAACGCGCGGCTGCAGTGCTACGCCATCACGGACCAGGCGTCGGCGCAGGGGCGGGATGACCTGGCTGTGGCGGTCGGCCTGCTGGCGGGTGGATCCACCTGCCTGCAGTACCGGGCCAAGAAGGTCGATGCCAGGGAGCAGTGGCGGGTGGCCTCCCGCCTGAGGGGACTGGCCAGGGAAGCGGGCGCGCTGTTCATCGTGAACGACCGCGTGGACCTGGCGCTGGCCTGCGGCGCCGACGGCGTGCACCTGGGCCAGGACGACCTGCCGCCTGCGGCGGCGCGGGCGCTGGCGCGGTCCGCCGGGCGCCCGGACCTGATCATCGGCTTGAGCACCCACTCCCTCGGCCAGGCCCTGGCGGCCCAGGACGATGGCGTGGACTACATCGGCTGCGGGCCGCTCTGGGCCACGCAGACCAAGGAAAACAACGTCCCCCCCTTGGGACTGGAGACCCTGGAAACGGTGCTCGGGGCGGTGGGCATGCCGGTGGTGGCCATCGGCGGCATCAAGCTGCAGCACCTCGACGCCCTGGCCCGCTGCGGGGCGCGCCACTGCGCCATCGTCACCGCGCTGACCTCGGCCGCCGACATCGCGGCCGCCGCCGCCGAACACTGGGGCCGCTGGCGCGCGGCCCAGGCCTGAGCCCGCCCCTGCGCGACGCCACCACGACGCTCTGCTAGGATGCCGAAAAAGCCATGAAACAGTTGGGCAAGCTGCTCATCGAAGAGGGGATGGTCGACCAGGCCCAGCTCGACCAGGCCCTGGAAGCCCAACGCCACGGCGGCTCGGACAAGCTGGGCGCCACCCTCGTCAAGCTCGGCTTCCTCACCGAGGAGGCCCTCTACTATTTTCTCGCGGTCCAGCTCGGCCTTGAGTACGTCGAACCCAAGGAACTGGCGCCCGAGATCATCCGGCTGATCCCGTCGGCCCAGGCCAACAAGTTCGGCATCGTCCCCTACCGGCGGGACGACGCGGTCATCACCCTGCTTTCGCCGGACCCCTCCGACGCCCGCTACCTGGCCCTGCACGACGAGCTGCTGCTGCCGAAGTCGGTCGAGATCCGCTTCTGCGTCACCACCGAATCGAACCTGAAATCCCTGCTCGAGCGCTACTACCCCGCGGCGGCTCCGGCCGCGGTCGGCGAGGCCGCCCAGTCCAACGGGGCCGCCCCGGCCGACACGTCCCAGGACCTGGCCGAGGTCGAGAAGATCCTCAACCCTGAGGACATCCTCGGCGCCGAGGGCGAAGTCGAGACCGGCGGGGGATCCTCGGCCGACGACGAGTACGATGAAAACAAGATGGACGACGCCCCGGTGATCCGCCTGGTCAACAGCATCATCAGCAGCGCCGTGGCCAAAGGGGCCAGCGACATACACCTGAACCCCTTCGAGAAGAACATGGTGGTGCGCCTGCGCATCGACGGCAACCTCATCACCCAGCCGGCCTCGCCCCCGAAGTACCGCCGCGCCATGGTGGCCCGCCTCAAGGTCATGGGCAAGATGGACATCATGGAGAAGCGCAAGCCGCAGGACGGCCGCATCAAGATCAAGGTGCAGGGCAAGACCGTCGACCTGCGCGTCGCCACGCTGCCGACCATCTACGGCGAGAACGTCGTCATGCGCATCCTGGACCAGGAGAACCTGCAGCTTGACCTGTCCAAGCTGGGCTTCGAGCCGGAGGAGATGGAGACCTACATGGCCGCCATCCGCAAACCCTACGGCATGGTGCTGCACACCGGCCCCACCGGCTCCGGCAAGACGACCACCCTGTACTCGGCCCTGAGCACGATCAACGACCCCGCCAAGAACGTCATGACCCTCGAGGACCCGGTCGAATACAACCTGCCGGGGGTCGTGCAATGCCAGGTGAACCCGGACTCGGGAATGGACTTCAGCAGCGGCCTGCGCGCCAACATGCGCCAGGACCCCAACGTGATCATGATCGGCGAGATCCGCGACGGCGAGACCGCGGGCATCGCGGTCAAGGCCGCGCTGACGGGCCACCTGGTCCTGAGCACCCTGCACACCAACAACGCCCCCGCCACGGTCATGCGCCTGGTGGACATGGGCGTCGACCCCATGTACGTCGGCAGCTCGGTGCTCATCGTGGTGGCCCAGCGCCTGGTGCGCCGGGTGTGCAAGGAATGCAAGAAGCCCTACGAGCCCGACGATGACGAGCTGCTCAAGCTGGGCCTGAAGCGCGACGACATCAAGGGGCACAACTGCCACCGCGGCGGCGGCACGGCCTGCGGCCTGTGCGGCGGGACCGGGTACAAGGGTCGGGTGGCCCTCTACGAGATCATGCGGGTGACCCCCAAGGTCGAGGAGGCCATCTACGCCCAGGCAGACCTGAACGACCTGACGGACGTGTGCATCGCCGAGGGCATGCAGACCCTGCGCATGCTGGCGGTCAAGAAGTGGATGATGGGCGTGACGAGCTGCGACGAGATATTGGCCGTGACGGCGGCGGACTGAGGACGGCGATGGCTGGACCGACGAAAACGCGACGCCTGGGCGAGGTGCTGGTCGAAGAGGGCATCATCACGCCCGAACAGCTGCAGGAGGCCCTCGACAAGCAGAAGGCGACCAAGAAGTCGCTGGGCGCGACCCTGGTGGACCTGCACTTCCTGACCGAGGACGCCCTCTACCAGTTTCTGGCGATCCAGCACGGCATGCAGGTCGTCGACGTCCGGGAAGTCACCGTGGCCCCCGACCTGCTCAAGACCTGCCCTGAGGCGGCCGCGCGCCGGCTGCTGGTGTTCCCGCTGGCGCGGCCAAGGCCCAACGTGCTGCAGGTGGTCACGAGCTCCCCCGAGAACCCCGCCCTGCTGCACCTGGACTACGACCTGGTGGTGCCCGGCGGCACCGAGTTCGACATCGTCCTCTGTTCCGAACGCGACCTGCTCGACCTCATCAACCGGCACTACAAGCAGGTGGCTCCGGCGTCCAAGGGCCTCGAAGAGACGCTCAAGGAGCTCGAGACCGAGCAGGAAGAGGCGTTGCTCAAGGCCATGGGCGCCGGCGCGGACGAAGTGGAGGTCGTCAAGCGCATCGGCGAGGACGAGGAGAAGGAGGAGACCGGCCTGCTGGGCGACGAGGGCCCGGTGATCAAGATGTGCAACTTCATCCTCGACGACGCCGCCGCCAAGGGCTCCAGCGACATCCACATCAACTGCTGGGAAAAGAAGATCGTCCTGCGGTTGCGCATCGACGGCCAGCTGAGGGAGTTCCCGGCGCCCCCGGTCAAGTACAAGCGGGCCCTGGCCAGCCGCTTCAAGATCATGGCCAAGCTCGACCCCATGGAGCGGCGCCAGCCCCAGGACGGGCGCATCCGCTACAAGTTCCGGGGCCGCAACATCGACTTCCGCCTCAGCACCCTGCCCTCGATTTGGGGCGAGAACATCGTCATGCGCATCATCGACCAGGGGGCGATGAAGCTCGACATCAAGGCCATGAACTTCACGGACAACCAGATCAAGGCCTTTGAATACGCCTACCAGGCTCCCTACGGCATGATCCTGGTCACGGGGCCCACCGGCAGCGGCAAGACCACCACCCTGTATTCGGTGCTCGCCGCCATCAACGACCCGGCGATGAACATCATGACCGCCGAGGACCCGGTCGAGTACCGCCTGCCCAACCTGATCCAGACCCAGGTGAACCCGGTTTTCGGGCTGACCTTCGCGGCGGTGCTGAAGTCCTTCCTGCGGCAGGACCCCGATGTCATCATGGTGGGCGAGGTGCGCGACAAGGAGACCGCCGAAATCGCGGTCAAGGCCGCGCTCACCGGCCACCTGGTCATCAGCACCCTGCACACCAACGACGCGCCGGCCACGATCATCCGCCTGGTGGACATGGGCATCGACCCCATGTACGTGGGCACCTCGGTGCTGGTGGTTTGCTCCCAGAAGCTGCTGCGCCGGGTGTGCAAGGACTGCGGCGAGACTTACACGCCCAGCGACGAGGAGCTGCACCAGGCCGGCATGGGCAGGGAATTCCTTGAGGGCGGCAACTTCCGCCGCCCCAAGGGCTGCCCCACCTGCGTCAACACCGGCTACAAGGGCCGCACGGCGGTCCACGAGGTGGTGGGCATCAACGCCGCCGTCCGCAAGGCCATCTTCGACAAGAAGAACCTCAAGGAGCTCAAGACGGTGTGCATGGAAAACGGCATGCAGACCATGCGTCAGGTGGCCCTGAACGACTGGAAGCGCGGCCTCACCTCGCTGCACGAGGTGCTCAACGAGACCGCCGCGGACCGCTGACGGCCCGCCCACAGGGCACAAGGAAGGGATCCATGGCCAAGGACAAGATTCTGGTCGTCGACGACGAGCTGCACATACGGCAGGCCCTGCAGGCTTCGCTCGAGACCGAGGGCTACCAGGTGCAGACCGCCGAGAACGGCCGCGAAGCCGTGGACAAGTGCCGGGCCTGGCGGCCGGCGCTGGTGCTGATGGACGTGCGCATGCCCGTCATGGACGGCCACCTCGCCAGCATCGAGATCAAGTACGACAACGAGCTGAAGAACACCCGGCTCGTGTTCCTGACGGCCAACGCCGACGAGGACAGCCGCAGCCTGGCCCTGGGCCACGGCGCGGAGTCCTACCTGACCAAGCCCTTCAAGGTGGAGCTGCTGCTCAAGCGCATCGACGAGATCCTGCATCCCCTGGGCAGCGCCCGCGAGGAGGCCGAGGCCCCCGCGCCGGCGGGGGGGGCGCCGCTGGTGGACGACGCGGCCAAGGCGGCCTACCTCGAGAACCTGCGCAAGAAATTCGGGCAGAAATGACATGATGAAGCGACTGCTACTGCGCCTGCGCTCCCGCAGCGTCTCGATGTCGGCGAAGATCCTCGGCCTGATCCTGGCCGCGGTGATGGTCAGCACCGGCTTCGCGGGCTGGCTCATCTACGACGGCCTTCGGGACCGCGCCTGGAAGGACGCCGGCGATTCGCTGCAGCAGGCGGCCGTTTCCTCCGCGGTGGGCATGCCCGTGGACGGCCTGGATTCGGTGCAGGGGCCGCTCGACCGCCGGAAGCCGGCCTACCTGGGCCTCAAGCGGGCCATGCGAGAGCTCTACAACCGCAACCACTTCAACCTCGAGGACCGCTGGGGCCGCATCTCGGTGCTGCGCTTCAGCCCGGCCCAGGGCGAGCTGGTCCTGGTGGCCAGCATGGAGGACACCGGCATCGGCCAGGCCCAGAGCATCGGCAACGCCCTCTACAAGGCCGTGGCCACCCACGAGGCGGTGGTGGAGGACGTGGATAAGGAGCCCGACTGGCTGGTGGCCTACGCCCCCCTGGCCCAGTCCACCCAGGGCGCGGTCTACGTGCTCAAGCTTGAGCGCAACACCCTGCCCCTGCGCAAGGAGCTCATGGGGCACCTGGGGACCATCACTCTGGGCGCCCTGGCGGGACTGCTGTTCACGCTGGCCTGCGGCTGGCTGGTGACCAGCCAGATCACGAAGCCCCTGCGCAACTTCGTCGACGTGATGCGCCTGATGCAGTCCACGGGCGACTTCGACATGAAGATCGACCTGCACCCCGAGGACCGGGACATGAGCGTGGTGGAGTCGACCTTCCAGTCGCTCGTGCGGCGCATGCAGGACAGCCGGGAGCGCGAAGAGCAGAGCTACTGGTCCACGCTGCAGGCCCTGGTCACGGCGCTGGACGTACGGGACAACGAGACCGCCGGCCACTCCATGCGGGTGACCCGCTACAGCCTGGCCATCGGCGAGCGCATGCGCCTCAGGCCTGAGGCCATGGAGCAGCTGCGCCAGGGGGCCCTGCTGCACGACATCGGCAAGATCGGCGTGCCGGACGCGATCCTGCGCAAGGCGGGCCGCCTGACCACCGAGGAATGGCTGGAGATGCGCAAGCACCCCGCCATCGGGCGCAATTTCCTTGAGGACATCGCCTTCCTGCGGCCGGCCATGGCGGTCGTGTACTGCCACCACGAGCACTGGGACGGCACCGGCTACCCCCAGGGCCTGGTCGGGGAGGCCATTCCCCTCACGGCCCGGGTCTTCGCCGTGGCCGACGCCCTGGACGCCATCACCAGCCAGCGCTACTACAAGGAAGCCCGCAGCTTCCGGGAGGCCCAGGTCGAGATCGAGGCCTGCGCCTCGAGCCATTTCGACCCGGTGGTGGTGAAGTCCTTCCTGTCGATCCCCGAAAAGGTCTTCATGCGCATCAAGCAGGAGACCAGCCTGGCGGGGGTCGAGCTCGAGCGTCTGCGCAAGAGCGCCGCCTGAGGCCTCCGCAAATCGGGCATTTTTTCTGTTTATCATGTCAGCGCCCGGGTGCAGAATTAGCACCCTGATTTTTTCCGCCGGCCGGTATCGCCCCGCCGCCAAGGTTGCGCCCGCCCCCCCTCCACCGGGGACGGAGCCCGCTGAAGGCGGGTTCCGAGAATGGCGGCACATCCTTTAGGACTATGGATCCCAAACTCGAACGCCTCAAGCAGCGCTTCTTTCAGGTCTTCGGCGACCAGGGACGCCATGTGACGGTGACCCGCGCCCCCGGCAGGGTCAACCTGATCGGCGACCACACCGACTACAACGAGGGCTACAGCCTGGCGGCGAACTTCCCGCTGGAGGTCACCGTCGTGGCCCAGCGCCGCGGCGACGGCATGCTGGGCATGTACTCCTCCGACGTCGAGGAGCGCATCCAGGTGCCGGTCCACAACCTGCGCTACGTGCCGGGCGACGGCTGGGCCAACTACCCCAAGGCGGTGATGTGGGCCCTGGAGACGGCGGGCCAGAAGCTGGAAGGGCTCAACGTCCTCATCGAGGGGCGCATCCCCCAGGGGGCCGGGCTGGCCAGCTCCACCGCGCTGGAGGCCGCCTGCGCGCTGGCCGCGGCCAGCGTCGAGGGCTTCGAGCTCGAGCCCGCCGAAATGGCCAAGGTGCTGCAGCGTTCCGAGAACCAGTTCATGAACGTGCACAGCGGCATCCTGGACCCCCTCTGCGTGCTGACGGCGGGCCAGGGCAACGCGCTGTTCATGGATGCGCGCACGCTGGCGCATGAGGGGATCCCCCTGGCCCTGGACGGCGCCCTGGTGGTGGTCCTCGACAGCGGGGTCGCCCGCAGCCTCAAGACCGGCGACTACGCCAAGCGCCAGGAGGAGTGCCGCGAGGCCCTCAAGCTGCTCAAGACCCGCAACGAGACCTACATGGCGCTGCGGGACGTCAAGGTGCTAGCCTTCGAGCGCCACAAGAAGGTGCTGCCCAACGTCCTGTCGGCCCGGGCCGAGCACGTGGTCTACGAGAACGACCGGGTCCTCAAGGCCTGCGAGGCCCTCAAGGCCAATGACGCGGCGGCCTTCGGCGACCTGATGAACCGCAGCCACCGCTCCCTGAGCCGGCTGATGCAGTGCAGCACCGAGGAGCTCGACGCCCTGGTGGCCCTGGCGCAGGCCGATGGGGCCTGCTTCGGGGCGCGCCTCACGGGCGGCGGCTTCGGCGGCTGCGCCGTGGCCCTGGTCCGCGAGGACGGGCTCGACGAGTTCCTGGAGCGCCTCAAGCGCGGCTACTGGCAGAAGGTCGGCGGCAAGATGAAGAGCTGGGTGCTGGACCTGGTCAGCCCCGCCTCTGAGGTGGCCGAATAGCCCGGCTCGGAGGCCCCATGCAAGACTGCTTGTTCTGCAGGATCGCCTCCGGCGCCATCCCTGCCCCGCGCCTGCACGAGGACGCGCGGTGCATCGCCATCGCCGACATCGCCCCGAAGGCGCCGGTGCACCTGCTGGTGATCCCCATCGAGCACATCGCCTCCGCATCCGGGGTGGACGAGGCCCGCGAAGGGCTCGCCGGGCACCTGGTCCGGGTCGCCGCGGACCTGGCCCGGGAACGCGGGCTGGAGGCGGGGGGCTACCGCCTGGTCCTGAACCACGGGCCCCAGGCAGGGCAGACGGTGTTCCACCTGCACCTGCACCTGCTCGGGGGGCGAGACCTGGGTGCCATGGGCTGAAAAAGGCCTGCAAAACAAGGTTTTTTAACGATAAACTTTCTGGTCGGGCGCATTGACGGCTTCCCCGCGCTTGGCTAAAGTTTCCATCCTTTGCAAGCACGAATGTCACCCCGCCCAAGGCGGGGCCGAGAGGACGGTGATTTTTTCATGGTGGAAATACGGGTCGACCCCAACAAGCCTTTTGAAGCGGCCTTGCGCCAATTCAAGAAGAAGGTTGAGCTTTCCGGCATCACGGGCGAAATGCGCAAGCGCGAGCACTACGAGAAGCCCAGCGTCCGGCGCAAGCTGAAGAGCCTGGCCGCGCGCAAGCACGCACGCCGCAAGGCCCGCGCCTACTGACCGCCAAGGCGCGACGGCGCCGCGGCCGCGACAACGGCCCACGCCGACGCGCGACGCAGACGTCCAAGGCGGGGACCCATCCGGGTCCCCGCCTTACGCGTTTTTTGGACGCGAAAAGAGGGGCAAGAATCATGCCTGTAAAACAGGATCTCGACGCAGCGCTGAAGGACGCCATGAAGGCCAAGGACTCCGTGGCACTCGATGCGCTGCGCGCGGTGAAGAGCGCGGTGAAGCTGGCTGAGATCGAAGCCGGCAAGGAAAGCGCCGACCCCGAAGTGCACGCCGTGATCCAGAAGGCGATCAAGCAGCGTCGCGACAGCATCGAGCAGTTCAAGACCGGTGGAAGGCCGGACCTCGTCGCGACCGAGGAGGCCCAGGTGAAGGTGCTGGAGCGCTTCCTGCCGGCCCAGCTCAGCGAGGCCGAGGTCGAGGCCCTGGTGGCCGAAGCCGTCGCCTCCACGGGCGCCGCCGGCCCCAAGGACATGGGCAAGGTCATGGGCGCTCTCATGCCCAAGGTGAAGGGCCGCGCCGACGGGGGGCTGGTCAACCGCCTGGTCAAGGCCAAGCTGGGCTGACGTGCGCATCCTAGTGGACGGCGACGCCAGCGGGCACAAGACCTACCTGTGCTCCCTGGCGCAGGAAGCCGGCGTGGAGCTGGTCTGGGTGCACAACCCCAGCCACCGACCACCGGCCCCCGAGCCCGGGCTGCGCCTGACCCTGCACCTGGCCGACGCCGCGTCGCAGGCCGTGGACATGGTGCTGATGAACCTGGCCGGTCCCGGGGACGTCGTGGTGACCGGGGACCTCGGACTGGCCCTGGTCTGCGTGTCCAGGGGCGCCGCGGCCATCAGCCCCCGGGGCTTCTGGTACCGGGCCGACGAGATGGCCGACCGCATGGAATTCCGCGCGCTGGCCGCGCGGCTGAGGCGCGGCGGGGAATACCTGGACCGCAAGCCGCCGCAGCGGCGCCTGGACGACTGGCGCTTCGAGGTCGAGCTGCGGCGGGCGGTCAGCGGGGACGACGCCCAGGGCTGAGCCCGCCCGGACGGCAGCCACCCAGTTCCGGCGGAGCGACCGATGGCCTTCTCGCCAGAATTCATCGACCAGGTCCGCCAGGCCAGCGACATCGTGCAGGTCGTGCAGGCCTCGGTGCCGCTGAAGAGGGCGGGGGCCGCCTGGAAGGGCCTGTGCCCCTTCCACACCGAACGCACGCCCAGCTTCAACGTGCTTCCCGCGAAGCAGATCTTCCACTGCTTCGGCTGCGGCGAGGGCGGGGACGTCTTCGCCTTCGTGCAGAAGCGGCAGAAGGTCGACTTCGTCGAGGCGCTCAAGCAGCTGGCCGAGCGCGCCGGCATCGAGCTGCCCGACGAGCGCCAGGACGCCGGGGCGCGCCAGGAGCAGGAGCGCCGGCGGGCCGAGGAGGAGGCCCTGCGCCGCCTGCTCGACCTCGCGGGCGCCTGGTTCCGCCGCAACCTAGAGGAAGGCGCCGAAGGCGCCGAGGCCGTGGCCTACGCCGAGCGCCGCGGGCTGGACGCCGCGGCCCGCGGGCGCTTCGAGCTGGGCTACGCGCCCGCCGACGGCGGCGCCCTGCTGAGCGCCGCCAAGAAGAAGGGCTTCAGCGCCGGCGACCTGGCCGCGGCCGGCCTGGTGGTTCAGGGGGAACGGGGGGCCTATGCGCGCTTCCGGGCGCGCCTGATGTTCCCCATCCACGACCCCAAGGGGCGCTTGGCCGGCTTCGGCGGGCGGGTGCTGGGGGCCGGCGAGCCGAAGTACCTCAATTCTCCCGAAGGGCCGCTCTTCAGCAAGGGCCGCCTGCTCTATCCCTGGGCGCTGGCCAAACCCGCGCTGGGCAAGCGGCGCGAGGCGCTCGTGGTCGAAGGCTACATGGACGCCATCGCCTGCCACCAGGCGGGCCTGGAGCACGCGGTGGCCACCCTCGGCACGGCCCTGACCGAGGAGCACGCCAAGCTGCTCAAGCGCTACGTCGACCGCGTGGTCCTGGTCTTCGACGCGGATGCGGCCGGGTTGCGCGCGGCGCGCCGCGCAGGGGAGCCGCTGCTGGCAGCGGGGCTCGAGGCCCGGGTGGCCCGGCTGAAGGGCGCCAAGGACCCCGACGAGCTTCTGCGCCGCGAAGGGCCCGCCGCCCTGGAGGCCGCCGCCGCGGAGGCCCGGCCCCTTCTCGAATTCTGCGTCCAGGCCGGCCTGGCGGCGGCCGGCGAGCGCCCCAGCCCCACCCAGAGGGCCGCTGTGCTCGCGGACAGTTTCCCCCTGCTGGCCCGGTTGGCCAGCTCCAGCGAGGCGGACGCCGCGCTGTCAGCCGCCGCCGCCGCCGTGGGGGTCAGCCCCGAGGCGGCCCGCGAGGACTTCGCGGCCTTCCGCCGCGGGGAAGGCCGCCGTCCCGCCGCCGTCCCGGTGTCCGCGCCCGCCCCGGAGGCCGCCGCCGCCGCGTCGGCCCCCGAGGCCCGCCCGCCCGAGGCCCTGCTGCTGGTGGAGCGCGAGCTGCTTGCGCTGCTGGTGGCCCACGGCGAGCTGGTGGAGCAGGCCAAGGAGGAGCTCGGCGAGTCCCTGCTGTGCACCCCGGGCCTGCGCGCGGCCGCGGCCCTGCTGTGGCGGGCGCCCCGGGGCGTGGTCATGCTGGCCCGGGACGACGGCAGCGAGGACTTCAAGGCCGCCGACGCCCTGCTCAGCGACCTGAGCCAGAGGCGGCTGTCCCAGCTGGCCCCGCCCCAAGAGTCCCTCAAGGACATACTGCTGAGGCGCCAGGAGCTGCTGCTCGAGAAGGCGGTCGCCGAACGCACCCTGGCGCTGCGCCAGGCGGGTACCGACCAGGCGGCCACCTCGGCGCTGCTGAAGGAACTGCAGGCACTGAAGCACGCGATCCACGAATTGCGCACGGAACGGCGCTGAGCGCCCGGAATCAACCGAGGAAACCAAGCATGAGCCCAAGCACCAAGAAGACGGCCGCCCCCAGGACAGCGGCCAAGCGCGGACCCGGCCGGCCCCGCAAGGACAGCGCGGACGCCGCCGCCACCGTCGAGGAGCCCGTCGAGGGCGCCCCGGCGGCGAAGCCCGAGGGCGGCTCGGGGGAGGGCATGAAGCGCCTCATGGCCAAGGGCCGCGCCAAGGGCTTCCTGACCTACCAGGACGTCAACGACGCGCTTCCCGACGAGGTGGTCAGCTCCGAGCAGATCGACGACGTGCTCTCCATGCTCGGCGAAGAGGGCATCGAGGTGCTCGACAAGGGCCGTTCGGTCGACGACGACAGCGAAGGCGCCAAGGACGAGGCCAAGGTCCGCATCGGGGCCGACGGCCGCGAGGAGGACGGCGACGAGAAGGAGCGCCCCGCCGAGGCCGCCGAGGCCGAGGAAGAGGAGGCCGAGGCGCCGCCCAAGCGCACCGCGGACGACCGCGAAGGCGGCTCGGACGACCCGGTGCGCATGTACCTGCACGAGATGGGGCGCACGCCCCTGCTCACCCGCGAGCAGGAGGTGCGCCTGGCCAAGCGCATCGAGGACGAGGAGCACAAGGTCAACGACGTGATCCTGTCCGCCACCCTGGCCCGCGACGCCGCCAAGGGCCTGGCCGAGTCCGTGGTCAAGGGCAAGCAGCTCGCCAGCGAGGTGGTCAAGCACACCATCGACGGCGAGGTGCCGCCGGCGGCGGAAAAGAAGATGGCCGGCGACGTGTCCAAGGCCCTGAAGAAGGTCGACGCGGCCGAGAAGCGCTGGAAGACCGCCCTCAAGGCGCTCGACAAGCAGGGCCTGACCGACACCGAGCGCAGCCGGCAGATGAAGGCGCGCGACGAGGCCCACACCCAGCTGCTGGCCTCGCTGCGCGAGCTGAACTTCAAGCCCAAGGTCTACCAGGACCTGGCTTCGTCCTATAAGGGCTTTTTGGAGCGCATCGCCCACATCGAGCGCGAGATCGGCAGCCTGGACCGCCAGCTCGGCGGCCTGAGCGTCGCCTCCGCGGCGCAGCGCCTGAAGAAGACCGGCGAGCGGGTCCGCGTGGCCAAGGAGGCCCGCATCCGCCCCGAGGAGCTCGACGCCCTGGTGGAGCAGTACGCCCAGGCCGAGAAGAAGATCCTCAAGGTCTGCGAAGAGGCCCTGGTGCGCAGCGCCTCCGACGTCAAGGAGGTCTGCCGCCGCATCGACGAGGGCAATGAGGCCGCCTACCGCGCCCGCATGGAGCTCGTCGAGGCCAACCTGCGCCTGGTCGTGTCCATCGCCAAGAAGTACGCCAACCGCGGCCTGCAGTTCCTGGACCTGATTCAGGAGGGCAACATCGGCCTGATGCGGGCCGTCGAGCGCTTCGAGTACCGCCGCGGCTACAAGTTCTCGACCTACGCCACCTGGTGGATCCGCCAGGCCATCACCCGCGCCATCGCCGACCAGGCCCGCACGATCCGCATCCCCGTGCACATGATCGAGACCATCAACAAGCTGATCAAGACGTCGCGGGACATCGTCCAGCAGACCGGCAACGAGCCCATGCCCGAGGAGATCGCCAAGCGCATGGGCATGCCCGTGGACAAGGTGCGGGGCGTGCTCAAGATCGCGCAGCAGCCGATCAGCCTCGAGACCCCCATCGGCGAGGAGAAGGACTCCCACCTCGGCGACTTCATCGAGGACAAGGACGCGGTCAGCCCCATCAACGCGGCCAGCTACATCCTGCTGCAGGAGCAGATCAGCAAGGTCATGGAGACCCTCAAGGAGCGCGAGGCCAAGGTCCTCAAGCTGCGCTTCGGCCTCGAGAACGGCTACCCGCACACCCTCGAGGAAGTCGGCAACATCGAGGGTGTCACCCGCGAGCGCGTGCGGCAGATCGAGGCCAAGGCCCTGCGCAAGCTGCGGCATCCGACCCGGGCCCGCAAGCTGAAGGGCTTCCTCGACTAGAGGCAGGGGGCCCCATGGAATGGATCGCCTGGATCGCGATTGTCGTGCTCATCACCGCGGTGCCCTACGGGTACCGCACCTGGAGGAAGCGCATGGACCTCAAGACCTTTGAACCCCTTCCCGCGGGATCCAGGCCGCTGGTGGACATCGAGCTGGAGAACGGCGGGCGCATCAAGCTGGAGCTCTACCCCGACGAGGCGCCGAACCACTGCGCCGCCTTCGTGGACCTGATCAAGAAGGGCTATTACGACGGCTTGGGCTTCCACCGCGTGGTGGCGGGCTTCGTCGTCCAGGGCGGCTGCCCCAAGGGCAACGGCTCCGGCGGGCCGGGCTACAAGCTCAAGGCGGAGTTCAACGAGCGCCCCCACCTGACCGGGACCCTGGCCATGGCGCGCACCTCGGAGCCGGACACCGCGGGCAGCCAGTTCTACATCTGCCTGGCGCCCCAGCCCTTCCTGGACCGCCAGTACACCGTGTTCGGGCAGACCCTGGAGGGCATGGATTTTGTGCAGAAGATCCGCCAGGGCGACAAGATGGTCAAAGTCAGCGTTGAAGGGGTCTGAGCAGGGCGCTCAGCTCCGGATGAGGCGGGTCCGCATCGGCGGAAGGGCAGCGTCGCCCTGCGCACCACGGCATTTATGTAAGGGCATACCAAAACGGCGGCCCAGAGGGCCGTTCCGTCCCTGAAAAGGCTTCCCAGGCTTGCATTTTCCAATGGGAAGCTTGGCATTGTTCTTGCATTTTCTGCCAAAGGTTTGTCCACCCACACTGAGGCACGACGCTGTGAGCGGCACTCAACTCCCCAAAAACGTCGATCCAACCCTGCATCCCGACCTGTCGGAGGAATCCGACCTCAGCTGGAACATGCGCGCCTGGAAGCGCACCCGCAAGATCCTCATCGGCGGGGCCAAGGACCTCAATGACCAGGGCCTTTTCCACAAGGTGGCGCTGATCCCGGTCCTGGCCTGGGTGGGCATGGGCGCCGACGGCCTGAGCTCCTCGGCCTACGGCCCGGATGAGAGCTTCCGGGTCCTGCAGCAGAACCTGTACCTGATTCCGCTGGTGGTCCTGGCCTCGATGCTGACCATCTTCATCATCTCGGTGGCCTACAGCCGGGTGATCGAGCATTTCCCCAATGGCGGCGGCGGCTACGTGGTCGCCTCGGCCCTGCTGGGCCCCGGCGCCGGCCTGATCTCGGGCTGCGCCCTGACCGTGGACTACGTCCTCACCATCACCGTGTCGGTGGCCGCGGGCGCGGACGCCCTGTTCAGCATGTTCCCGCCGGACTGGCAGGCCTACAAGATCTGGATCGAGCTCGCCAGCCTGCTCTTCCTCATCGTCATGAACCTGCGCGGGGTGCGCGAAAGCGTGCTGGCCGTGGCCCCCATCTTCATGCTCTTCGTGGCCACCCACATCCTGCTCATCGGCTGCAGCTTCTTCTTCCACTGGGACAAGCTCTCGGCCGTGGCGGTCTCGGTCCCGCAGGGCCTGCACACCGGCATCGCGGCCATGGGCCTCATCGGGGTCATGGGACTGTTCATGCGGGCCTACGCCATGGGCGCCGGCACCTACACCGGCATCGAGGCCGTCAGCAACGGGCTGGGGATCCTGCGCGCCCCACAGGTGCAGACGGGCAAGATCACCATGCGCTACATGGCCGTCTCCCTGGCCGTGGCCGCGGGCGGCCTGTTCCTGGCCTACCTCATCGCCGGCATCGGCGTGCAGGGCGACAAGACCATGAACGCGGTGCTGGCCGAGGAGGTCTTCAACCCGGCCCGTCTCATGGGCAACGGGGCCATCTCCACGACCCTGATCTGGCTGACCCTGGCCTCGGAGGCCGGGCTGCTGATCATCGCGGCCCAGACCGGCTTCATCGACGGCCCCCGGGTGATGTCCAACATGTCCCTGGACGGCTGGTTCCCCAAGCGCTTCAGCGGCCTAAGCGAGCGCTTCACCATGCAGAACGGCGTGCTCCTGTTCGGCGCGGCCTCGATCGGCGCCCTGCTCTTCACCCACGGCAACGTCGACACCCTGGTGGTGATGTACTCGATCAACGTGTTCATCACGTTCTCGATCACCGAGACGTCCATGACCCACTTCTACTGGATCGGACGCCACGAGAACCCGGGCTGGATCGGCAAGATCTACATCCACATCATCGGCCTGGTGCTGTGCTCAAGCATTCTCGTGGTCATGTTGGTGCAGAAGTTCATGGCCGGCGGCTGGATCACCGCGGTGGCGACCGTCCTGCTGATCCTCTTCTGCGTGATGGTGCGCCGCTACTACCAGGGCGTGCAGGCGCGGGTGAAGCGCCTGGACGACGAGCTCATGGCCCTGGACGTCGACCAGGATCCCACCCAGGCCCTCATGGACCCGGCCAAGCCCACGGCGATCATCCTGGTGGAGGAATACAACGGCGTGGGCCTGCACTCGCTGTTCTCCATCTTCCAGATCTTCTTTCCCGGCCACTTCAAGAACGCGGTCTTCATCAGCGTCGGCGTGGTGGACAGCGGCAACTTCAAGGGCAACGAGGCCATCGAGCACCTGCACGCGAAGGTGCAGGGCGATCTGGAGCGCTACGTGCTCTTCGCCCGGCGCATGGGCATCCCCGCCACCTGCCACATGGAGATGGGCACGGACATGGTCGTCCCGGCCGCCAAGCTCTGCAGCCAGATCGTGAAGGAATACCCGGTTTCCGTGGTCTTCGGCAGCAAGTTCGTGTTCCAGCGCGAGCGCTGGTACGAGCGCTGGATGAACAACCAGGCCGTGTACAATCTGCAGAACCGACTGCAGTGGGAAGGCATCCCCATGACCATCTTGCCGGTGCGCGTGTTCGAGTAGGGAGGGGCCGGCGATGGCGCCGAGCTATGAGGTCGTCCTGGTTCGGCCCGAGATAGCCGGAAACACCGGCAACATCGGCCGCACCTGCATGGCCCTGGGCTGCCGCCTTCACCTGGTGCATCCCCTGGGCTACACCCTCAGCGACGCCAACCTCCGGCGCGCGGGCATGGACTACTGGCCGCAGCTTGACCTTGTGCAGCACCCTGATGTCGACGCCTGGATCGCCTCGGTGCCTGCCGAGGCCCCCCTGTTTCTCCTGAGCACCCACGCCGAACGCGGCTTTTCACCGGCCGAAGTGCCGACCGGCGCGACCCTGGTCTTCGGCAATGAGGGCCACGGCCTGCCCGAGGTGGTGCAGCGGCGCTGGAACGGTCAGGCCAGACGCATCGCCATGGACCCCCGAGCGCGATCGCTGAACCTGTCGAGCTGCGTGAGCCTGGCTCTGGGAAGCCTCCTGTTGCGCTGACACCCTTCCTATTCTGGCCGCCCTGCCGCGCCATGGCGCGGCCCGTCCCTTCGGTTCGGCCCTTTTTCGCCCCTTTTTTACCCCATTTTTACGCCCCCGGCCGGACCCAAGACCCCTTCTTTACCCCGCAAGGCCTATGCTCACCCCGTACCTGAACGCTGCGGCAATAGCGCCGCATCAAAGGCGGCAGGCACGGCGGTCCTCCCGGGGCTGGGGAGTCTTCGGGAGGACCAACCTTTCAAGGAGGATCCATGGATTTCGACCTTGTGCTCGCGGCCCTTGTCGTCGTCGGCCTGGCCCTGTACCTGACCTACACCGTGATCTACCCCGAGAAATTCTAGGAGAACCCCATGCGCGGCAGTGACTGGATGCAAATTCTCTTGTTCTTGGTCCTCCTGGTGGCCCTGACGCCCCTGCTGGGCGGCTACATGGCGAAGGTTTTCAAGGGGGAGAAGCACCTGCTCAGCCGCGCGCTGGGCTGGCTCGAAGCCCTCTGCTACCGAGCCGGCGGCGTGGACCCCGAGGAGGGCATGGACTGGTGGCGCTACACCAAGGCCCTGCTCTGGTTCAACCTGCTGGGCGCCGGGGCGGTCTACCTGTTTCAGGTGCTCCAGTCCCACCTGCCCCTGAACCCCCAGGGCCTTCCGGCCGTGGGCTGGGACTCGGCCTTCAACACCGCGGTCAGCTTCATGACCAACACCAACTGGCAGGGCTACACGCCCGAGACCACCATGAGCTACCTGACGCAGATGCTGGCGCTGGTCACGCAGAACTTCAAGAGCGCGGCCACGGGCATCGCGGTGCTGGTGGCGCTGGCCCGCGGGCTCAACGGCCGCCAGATCAGCCTGCTGGGCAACTTCTGGGCCGACCTGGTCCGCACCACGGTCTACGTGCTGCTGCCGTTGTCCTTCGTCCTGGCCATCTTTTTGGGCAGCCAGGGCGTGGTGCAGAATTTCCGCGCCTACGACAAGACCAGCACGCTGGAAGGCGGCTCCCAGCTCATCGCCCAGGGCCCCGCGGCATCGCAGGAGGCCATCAAGGAGCTGGGGACCAACGGCGGCGGCTTCTTCAACGCCAACAGCGCGCATCCCTTCGAGAACCCCACCCCCCTCACCAATTTCACCGAGATCCTGGCGCTGCTCATTTTGAGCTCCGCCCTGGTGTGGACCTTCGGCCTGTTGGTCAACCAACGGCGCCACGCCATCGCCCTGTGGGGCGCGATGTTCGTCCTCTTCGCCATGGGCCTGGGCCTGGCCCTGTGGGCCGAAACCTCTGAAAACCCGGTGTTCCATCAGGCCGGGGTCATGGAGGGCAAGGAGCAGCGCTTCGGCGTGGCCAACAGCGTGCTCTTCGCCGAGGCCACGACGGTGACGTCCTGCGGCGCGGTCAACACCATGCACGACAGCCTTTCGCCGCTGGCGGGCCTGGTGGCCATGGTCAACCTTCTGGTGGGGGAGGTCATCTTCGGCGGGGTGGGCGTGGGGACCTACGGCATGGTCGTCTACGTGATCCTGACGGTCTTCATGGCCGGCCTCATGGTCGGCAGGACCCCCGAATACCTGGGCAAGAAGATCGACGGAAAGGACGTCAAGCTGGTGGTGGCCGCCATCCTGCTGCCGAACGTGGCGGTCAAGGTGGGGACGGCCGTCTCCTGCGTGCTGCCCAACGCCCTGGCGAGCCTGAACAACGCCGGGCCCCACGGCTTCAGCGAACTGCTCTACGCCTTCGCCTCCGCCGCCGGAAACAACGGCAGCGCCTTCGCCGGCCTGAACGCCAACACGGTGTTCTTCAACACCACGCTGGGCCTGACCATGCTCATCGGGCGCTTCGCCTTCATCATTCCGGTGATGGCGATCGCCGGCAATATGGGCGCCAAGAAGTATTCGGCCTCCTCCGCGGGCACCTTCGCCACGGACAACACACTTTTCGCAGCGCTGCTGGTGTCGGTGATCCTCATCGTCAGCGTCCTGGCCTTCTTTCCGGCGCTTTGCCTGGGCCCGCTGGTGGAGCATTTCCTGATGCTCTCCGGCCGCACCTTCTAGGAGCCTGACATGGAAGCGATTTTCGACAAACGAGCCATCATGGTGCAGGCGGCGAAGGATTCCTTCGTGAAGCTCAATCCGGCCGTGCAGGCCAAGAACCCGGTCATGTTCGTGACCCTCGTGGGGGCGGCGCTGACCACGGTCTACGTCGTGGATTCCCTGATCACCCACCGCGCCGGAGTGGCCTTTGAGGCCCAGATCGCGGCTTGGCTGTGGTTCACGGTGCTTTTCGCGAACTTCGCCGAGGCCATGGCCGAGGGGCGCGGCAAGGCCCAGGCCGAGTCCCTGAAGAAGACCCGATCGGCGACGATCGCCCGCAAGCTGCTCAAAAACGGCAAGGAGGAGCGCATCGCCGCCGCCGAGCTGCGCAAGGGCGACCGGGTGGTATGCGAGCCCAACGATGTCATCCCATCCGATGGAGAGGTCGTCGAGGGCATCGCCACGGTGGACGAGTCGGCGATCACCGGCGAATCCGCCCCGGTGGTGCGCGAAAGCGGCGGAGACCACAGCGCGGTCACCGGCGGAACCCGTGTGCTGAGCGACCGCATCGTCATCGAGATCAACACCGAGCCCGGCGCGGGATTTCTGGACCGCATGATCGCCCTGGTGGAGGGCGCCAACCGCCAGAAGACCCCCAACGAGATCGCGGTGACGCTTCTGCTGTCCGGCCTGACGCTGATCTTTCTGTTCGCGGTCGTGACGCTCAAGTTTTTCGCCATCTACGGCGGCAAGGCGGCGGGCCAGGACACCTCGGCCATGGTGGACATTCCGGTGCTGACGGCCCTGCTGGTCTGCCTGATCCCGACGACGATCGGCGGCCTGTTGAGCGCCATCGGAATAAGCGGCATGGATCGGTTGATCCGGCGCAACGTGGTCGCCACCAGCGGTAAGGCCGTCGAGACGGCCGGGGATATCGACGTTCTGCTGCTGGACAAGACCGGCACCATCACGCTGGGCAACCGCATGGCCTCGGAGTTCATCCCGGCGCCGGGTGTCACCGAGAAGGACCTGGCGCAATCGGCCCAGTGGTCCTCGCTTCAGGACGAGACCCCCGAAGGCCGAAGCATCGTGGTGCTGGCGAAGGAGCGCTTCAATCTGCGCGCCGACGTGCCCGCTCCCCACGAGGCGGATTTCGTGCCTTTCACGGCTCAGACCCGCATGAGCGGCGTGAATTTCACGGATGGACGCAGGCTGCGCAAGGGCGCCTACCAGGCGGTGAAGGCCCATGTGGAGGCCCTGGGTGGCACGTTCCCTAAGGAGGCGCTGCGCGCCGCAGAGGAGACCGCCAGCAAGGGCGGCACGCCCCTGGCGGTGTCCGAGGACGCAAGGGTTCTGGGCATCGTGGTGCTGAAGGACGTGGTGAAAGGCGGCATCAAGGAGCGTTTCGCCGAGCTGCGGGCCATGGGCATCCGCACGGTGATGATCACCGGCGACAACCCGCTCACCGCCGCCGCCATCGCCGCCGAATCCGGGGTGGACGACTTCATGGCCCAGGCCACCCCCGAGGACAAGCTGGCCCGCATCCGCTCCGAGCAGGCCCAGGGCCGTCTGGTGGCGATGACCGGGGACGGCACCAACGACGCCCCGGCCCTGGCCCAGGCCGACGTGGGGGTGGCCATGAACACCGGAACGCAGGCCGCCCGCGAGGCCGGCAACATGGTCGACCTGGACAGCAATCCCACCAAGCTCATCGAGATCGTGGAGGTGGGCAAGCAGCTGCTCATGACGCGCGGCTCCCTGACCACCTTCAGCGTGGCCAACGACGTGGCCAAGTATTTCGCCATCCTGCCGGCCATGTTCGCGGGCCTGTACATGCTGCCCGGCGAGGTCCGCGGGCCGCTCTCGGCGCTCAACATCATGGCGCTGCATTCCCCGCAGAGCGCGATCCTTTCGGCGGTCATCTTCAACGCGCTGATCATCATCGCCCTGATTCCGCTGGCCCTGAAGGGCGTCAAGTATGAGGCGGTCGGTGCGGCCGCGCTGCTGAGGCGCAACCTGCTCGTGTACGGGGTGGGCGGCGTGGCCGCCCCCTTCGTCGGCATCAAACTGCTGGACATGCTCATCGTCGCCCTTGGCTGGGCCGCTTGACCTTCAAACACGGAGAATGCCATGAAAGATTTCATCGCCTCGCTGCGCATGCTGATCTGGTTCACCCTCCTGTGCGGGGGCGTCTACACCCTCGCCGTGACCGCGGTCTGCCAGACCCTCTTCAAGGACAAGGCCGACGGCAGCCTGGTCTACGGCAAGGACGGGGCCCTGGTGGGTTCCTCGCTGTTGGCCCAGGAATTCAAGACGGACCGCTACTTCTGGCCCCGCCCCTCGGCCGTCAAGTACGATCCCCAATCCTCGGGCGGCTCCAACCTGGGCCCCACCTCTGCGGCCCTGAAGAAATCGGTGGATGACGGCCGCGCGGCGCTGGTGAAGGCCAACCCCGGGGCGGGCGACCCGCCCCAGGACCTGCTCTTCGCCTCCGCCAGTGGGCTGGACCCGCACATCAGCCCCGAGGCGGCCCGCTATCAGGTCGCCCGGGTGGCCACGGCCCGCAAGCTGGACGCCGCGCACACTGCGGCCCTGCAGGCCCTGGTGGAACGCTCCGTTGAGGCACCGGACTGGGGGGTCTTCGGCCAGAGCCGGGTCAACGTGCTGAAGCTGAACCTGGCCCTGGACGCCCTGCCTTAGTCCCGCCGCCGCCGCCCGCCGGTCCCCAGCCCCCGTCCCAGGGGTCTGGGGACTTTGCGTTAGAAAACCCCTAGAATGGGACGCAGACCGCCCGCCTCAAAGGGACCGCCATGCCCGAAGAACCCCAGAGACCCGATCCCGACGCACTGCTGGCCTCGCTGAAGCAGGAGGAGGAGCGCAGGAAGCAGGGGCACCTGCGCGTGTTCATGGGCATGTGCGCCGGCGTGGGGAAGACCTATGCCATGCTCGAGGCCGGCGCCAAGGCCCGCTGGGAGGGCGTGGACGCGGTCATCGGCCTGGTGGAGACCCACGGCCGCTTCGAGACAGCCGCGCTGGTGGACAGCGTCCCGGTGATCCCCCGGCGCAAGGCCGAGCACCGCGGCACCGAGCTCACCGAGATGGACCTGGAGGGCATTCTGGCCCGCAAGCCCAGGCTGGTCCTGGTCGACGAGCTGGCCCATTCCAACATACCGGGCTCGCGCCATCCCAAGCGCTGGCAGGACGTCATCGAGCTGCTTGAGAACGGGATCGACGTCTACACCACGGTCAATGTGCAGCATCTGGAGAGCCGCAAGGAGGCGGTGGAGTCCATCACCGGCGTGCCGGTGCGCGAGACGGTGCCGGACTCGATCCTTGAGCGGGCCGACCAGCTCGAGGTCATCGACATCAGCCCGGCCGAGCTGCTGGAGCGCCTGGCCGAAGGCAAAGTCTATCCCGGCGAGCGGGCCCAGACCGCGGCGGCCAACTTCTTCAAGCCCGAGCCGCTCACCGCCCTGCGCGAGATCTCGCTGCGGGTGACGGCCGAACGGGTGGACCGGGACCTGCAGGCCTACAGCCGCCTGTCCCGCGACAAGGGCTCCTGGAACACCAACGAACGGGTCATGGTGGCGGTCAACCACAGCCCCTTTTCGGAGCGCCTGGTGCGCGCGGCACGGCGCCTGGCCAACAGCCTGAGGGCGCCCTGGATCGCCGTCCATGTCAGCGACGGGTCGGCCCTCGACGACAAGGCCCGCGAGCAGCTGCGGCGCAACCTGGCCCTGGCCGAGGAGCTGGGGGCCGAGGTCCTGCAGGTCGCCGACGGCGACCTGGCCCGCGCCCTGCGCCGGGTGGCCGCGAGCCGGGACGTGTCCCAACTGGTCCTGGGCAGGCCGAGGCGGGGCGTTCTGCAGAACCTGTCCGAGGGGGGCTCGCTGCTGTCGCGCCTCACCCGCGAGGCCGGGGACTTCGACATCCATGTTGTGCGCCAGGACGGCGGGTCGGAGCGCGCGCGGGACCAGGTGAGCTCCCGCTTCGAGGCGACGCCGACGCAGTACTGGTACACCCTGTGGGGCGTGGGCGCCATGGCCCTGCTGTGCTGGCCGGCCGAGACCATCATGGGGTACCGGGCGGTGGGCTTCCTGTTCCTGCTGGGGCTGCTGGCCCTGAGCCTGTTCTATTCCCTGGGCCCGGTGCTGCTGGGGGCGGCGCTGAGCGCCCTAGTGTGGGACTACTTCTTCATCCCCCCGCGCCTGACCTTCTCGATCAGCACCAGCGAAGACTTCATGATGATCTTCGCCTATTTCCTGGCGGCGGTGACAACGGGCCTGCTGACCCACCGGGTGCGCCGCAACCAGCGGGCGCTGGAGGAGCGGGAGCGGCGCACCGAGGTGCTCTACCGCGTGGTGAAGGCCATGGTCGGCGACGACACCGAGGCCATGCTGGTGGAGGTGGCCCGCCTTCTGGAGCGCGCCCTGGGCCGCCCCTGCGCCGTGTTCCTGGCCGGCCCGGACGGCAAGCTTTCCGTCCAGGGGACCCAGCAGGCCTTCGGGCTGACCGAAAAGGAGCTGGCCGTGGCGGACTGGGCCATGCGCGCCCTCAAGCCCGCGGGCTGGTCCACCACGAACCTGCCTTCGGGCGACGCCCTCTTCGTGCCCCTGGTGGGCGTGCGCGAGGCCGTCGGCGTCCTGGCCTGCCGGGCCCAGGACCGGCGCCTGAGCGTGGACGACGAGGCCCTGCTCAAGGCCGCGGCCCAGCAGCTGGGCCTGTCGCTGGAGCACGGCCAGCTGGAGCGCCGCTCCCGCGAGGCGGACCTGCTGCGCGAGAGCGAGCAGCTGCACCAGGACCTGCTCAACTCCGTGTCGCACGAGCTGCGCACGCCCCTGACCGCGCTGCTGGGCTCGGCCGCCGCCCTGAGGGACCAGGCCACGGCCGCGGACCCGGAGCGGCGGGACGCCTACCTCAAGGAGGTGGCCGACGCGGGCGAGCGCCTGAACCGGGTGGTGGAGAACCTGCTGGACATGGCCCGCCTCAACAGCGGCGTGCTCGCCCCAAAGCTGGAATGGCACGACCCCAACGAGCTGGTTCGGCTGACGCTGCAGGGCCTCAAGGGCGCGCTGCAGGGGCATCCCGTCAGCCTGGACCTGCCTGAGGACCCGCCCCTGGCCCTGGTCGATTTCCGCCTCATGGAGCACGCCCTTTCCAATCTTCTGGTGAACGCGGCCGCCTACACCCCGCTCGGCTCCCCCATACGGGTGGGGGTCCGGGCCGGCCGGGATCGGATCGACCTGACCGTCTCCGACCAGGGGCCCGGGCTGCCACCGGGGGACCTGGACCGCGTCTTCGACAAGTTCTACCGGGTCCCCGGCTCGCCGGCGGGGGGCACCGGGCTGGGCCTGCACATCGCCCGCAGCTTGGTGCGGGCCCACGGCGGCGAGCTGGCCGCCGGAAACCGCGAGGGCGGCGGGGCCGTGTTCCGCATCGAGCTGCCGCTGCCCCGCCAGCCCCAGGGGCCGGCCGAGCATCAGCCCGCGCCGCCGTCCGCCCGGCAGGGGCAGGGAGGTACCGTGTGAAGAACGCCCGCCGTGTCCTTGTCATCGATGATGAGGCGGCCATACGGCGCCTGCTGAAGGCGGGCCTGGAGGCCGCCGGCTATTCCGTGGTCGAGGCCGTGGATGCCCAGTCCGGCCTGCGCCAAGCGGCGACCCAGGCCCCTGAACTAGTGATCCTGGACCTGGGCCTCCCGGACCGGCCGGGGGGCTGGGTCCTGGAGCGCCTGCGCCAGTGGAGCGCGGTGCCGGTCCTGATCCTCACGGTCCAGGACGCAGAGCAGGACAAGGTGTCCCTGCTGGACGCCGGGGCGGACGACTACCTGACCAAGCCCTTCAGCGTCCCTGAGCTGCTGGCCCGCCTGCGGGTGCTGGAACGGCACGTGCTCAGCACGGCGCCGGACCCCGTGGTGAAGGCGGGGCCCCTGAAGATCGACCTGGCCGGGCATACGGTCACCCGCGGCGGGGACGAGGTGAAGCTGACCTCCACCGAGTTCGACTTCCTGCGCGTCCTGGCCCTGCACCTGGGCAAGGTGGTCACCCAGCGCGAGATCCTGAAGCAGGTGTGGGGGCCCAACGCCGTGGAGCACAGCCACTACCTGCGCATCTACGCCGCCAACCTGCGCAAGAAGCTGGAGGACGACCCGGCCGAGCCCAAGCTCATCCTCACCGAGCCCGGGGTCGGTTACCGCCTGAAAGGCTGACCGGGCCAGGGGTCCTGGCCAGCCAGGACGAACCCGAAAAAACGAAGGCGGGGAGGGGTGTGGGAGGCGGACGCGATCCATTCGCGTCGGCAACCCACACCCCTCCCCGCCTTCTATTGCTTCGGAAGGAGTGAGATTCGAACTCACGGTGGAGTCGCCCCCACGGCAGATTTCAAGTCTGCTGCCTTAAACCGCTCGGCCATCCTTCCAATCCGGAGATTATAGGGCAAGGCCGGCCAGGATGACAGGGCGGCCCCAGCGTGGGACGATGTCATTCCCGGCGGGGCCGGAACAGCGGGGAGGCGGCGGAATGCGGGTTTTGGTCACGGGAGCGGCAGGGTTCCTGGGACGCCATGTGGTGGCCGCCCTCGGGCGCCAACGCCATGAGGTCCTGCGGCTGACGCGGGGGCCCCTCGACGGGGCGGATCCGCGCCTGGTGCAGTGGGACCCGGCCCGAGGGACCGTCGATCCGGCCGCGCTCGAGGGCCTGGACGCGGTGGTCCACCTCGCCGGCGAAGGCATCGCCGACGCCCGCTGGTCCGACGCCGTGAAGCAGCGCCTGCGCGACAGCCGCATCCGCGGGACGCGGGTGCTGGTGGATGCCCTGGCGGCCCGGGAGCGCCTGCCAAAGGTCTTTCTGTCTGCTTCGGCGGTGGGCTATTATGGCGACCGCGGCTCCGAGGACCTCAGCGAGTCCAGCCCCGCGGGGACGGGCTTCCTGCCCTCCCTGTGCCAGGACTGGGAAGCCGAGTGCGCCCGCGCCGGGGCCCTGGGCATGCGCCAGGCCCACCTGCGCCTGGGCACGGTGCTGGCCCCGGACGGGGGGGTGCTCCAGCGGACCCTGCTGCCCTTCAAGCTCGGGGCCGGAGGCCGCCTCGGCAACGGCCGCCAGTGGATGAGCTGGATCGCCCTTCCCGACGCGGTGGGGGCGGTGCTGCACCTGCTGGGCAGGGAAGCGAGCGCCGGGGCCTACAACCTGACCAGCCCGAACCCGGTGACCAACTCCCAGTACACCCAGAGCCTGCGGC
>Ga0302319_10004707_pt1 | contig 27908 bp, 19 predicted proteins | sample Bog_T0_2_FD_203319 | JGI IMG/M metagenome (GOLD analysis project Ga0302319, IMG submission 203319) | Peat permafrost microbial communities from Stordalen Mire near Abisko, Sweden - Bog_T0_2 | ecosystem: Environmental > Terrestrial > Soil > Wetlands > Peat | place: Sweden: Abisko, Stordalen Mire... | reverse complement strand
CCCATGTATTCCGATACCGATATTTTGGCACCCAGACGATGTGGTGCTCGCAGTGCCAGATCGTATGTGACAGTTTTTTGAAGCTGCTCATGTTCTTTTCCTTTCGTTTGGTCGTGGAGACAACACATACCAAGGATGTCATGGGCAGATTCTTTCAGCAGAGCTCTTTTTCTAACCCCGTTCACAGAACGGGGGGGTCCCTGCTCTCCACTAAATTCACGTTCCTTTCGCTTTCAAACGCATGGGCGCAAAGGGCAGGGGGCGGAGGGCTGCGGTCACCCGCCCACCCTCTCTTAAGAAACACTAGCTGTATATATCCAGCCTTTTATAAAACCGGCCGGCGCGGCCAAAACCTCGCCCTCGCCGGGTGTTTCTTTCTTCATCAGCCCCCAGTCGGAGGTCCCGGCTTTAATCTCGACCCCAACCCATTTTACTGGCATCAAAGACAACGTGAATATGAATTTAAAAACCGCCCGGAAAGCCGCCGCCACCGCCGCCCGCGCCGCCGGCCGGGTCATGTATGCCAACTGGCACAAACCCAAGCACGTCAACGTCGATGATCCCCATGACATCAAGCTGGAACTGGATGTCCGCTGCCAGAAGCTGATCGAGCGCTCGCTGCGCCAGGCGTTCCCCACCGTACCCCTCCTCGGCGAGGAAGGCATCTTCGGCGATGTCACCGCCGATTATCGCTGGGTCGTGGACCCGATCGATGGCACCGTGAATTATGCGTTTGGCCTGCCGCATGCCGCCGTCTCCATCGCCCTGCAATACCGCGAACAATCCGTCGTCGGGGTCATTTACGATCCCTTCACCGATGAACTGTGGACCGTCATCCGGGGCGGCCCCACGCGCTTGAACGGCCGGCCGGTGCGCGTGAGCAACCGCACCCGGGTGGAGGACTCCATCATCGCCCTCGGCTTTTCCAAAAGCGCGGCCAACCTGGTGATCTGTCTCCCCCATTTGAACCGCCTGATGCGCCAGGCCAAGAAAATCCGCATCCTCGGTTCGGCGGCGCTGGAACTCGCCTACGTCGCCAGCGGCCGGCTCGATGCCTATGTGGAACGCCGCATCAATTTGTGGGACGTCGCGGCCGGCAGCCTGATGGTCGAGTCCTCCGGCGGTGAATATTACGCGCTGCCCGTGGCCGGCAAATATCGCTACACCATGTGCGCCGACAACGGCAAATTGCGCAAAAAACTACGTGTCAAAACCTTGCTCCAATAGATTGACCGGACCCCGGTTCTGAACTATTATATCATCATGTGTTTCGGTAAAAAATTCTGGGGGGTTTTGTGCGCTTTTTTAACGGCAGCCTCGGTTTTCGCTGCGCCGGCTACTAGTCCAGTTGCTAAAGAGGTATTAACCTTCCTGGGGCCAATTTTCCCGCAAGCCTCGGCACCGACCCCGCAGCCACCAGTGATCGACCCCATTGCCAACGTCACCATCCCCGCCGGCAAATCCTTGATCCTGCCCATCACCGCGACCTCCTTGAGCGGCAACCCCCTCACCTACACCGTCCTAAGCAGTACCGACGGCATCGCCGTGGTCATGCACACCAACAACCCCTTCTGGCAGTTGACCGTGGCCCAGGCCGCCCCCAACAATGCGCCGGGCGCCTATCCGACCCCTTATCGCGGGGGCTTGGTGACCGTTACCAACCTTGGCACCATGACCTTCATGCTGTTCCCGGAATACGCCCCTCACACCATCAATGTGTTCCAAGGGCTGACTGAATCGGGTTTTTACAACAGCAACACGATTTTTCACCGGGTGATCTCCAACTTTGTGATCCAGGGCGGCGATCCCCAGACCAACGGCGATGGCAGCCTGGTCTTCGAATATAATGATGAATTCAACCCCGAGGCGATTTTCTCTGGCAACGGCCAGCTTGCCCTCGCCAATTCCGGCAAGGATACCGATGGCTGCCAGTTCTTCGTGACGGTCGGGCCCCAGCGATTCCTGGATTTTGGCTACACCCTCTTCGGCCAGCTCGTCCGGGGTTTCAATGTGTTATCCAACATCGACAGCACCTTGGTGGATACCAACGACCGGCCGCTCGCCGATGAGATCATCCAATTGGCCAATTATGTGACGAACACCACCGATACCGTGTTGACCCTCACGGCCACCAACATTCCCGGCCTCACCGGCAATATCACCGTCATTGCCAACGACGGGGCCGGCGGACTGGCCACCAACTTTTTTACGGTTTCCACGTTGACGGACTCCAACAGCAATACTAAGCCCTTCATCTACCCCAACAACCCCATGACCAACCTGGTCACCGCGATGAACGGCACGCTGACCAACTTCATCACCGGGCTCGGACTGGACGGCGAGCCGCTCTACTGGTTTCCGGGATTTGCCGACTCGGCCTCCCAAAACGCCGCCATCAATTCCACCCTCAACGTTTCCAATAATGTGTACAAGGCCCTGACCTATAATGTCACCAACCAGACCTCGCAGATTGAAGTGTTTCTGGTGACCACCCAGAATTATGTCGGACCCGTGAACCTCTATTTTGATATCAGCGCCACGTCTGATTGGAATCTCTATCGGCAATATAACTTGCAATTGCCGGCCTACGACCAAGATTTTTACACCTTCATTTTTGGGGATACGCCCATCATCGGCCGGACCAATACCGTACCGGCCCTGGCCTCGGTCCCGTTCACCAATCTCCTGCTGGCCACCTTCACCAACGGCATTGCTAACAGCGCATACACCAATTTTACCGCCGCCATCAACTGGGGTGACAACACCACCAACTACGGCGTCGTGACCGCCAGCGCCGCCGGCCTCAAGGGCGTTCTGGGCTCGCACACCTACGCTTATCCCGGGTCATACCCGGTCTATGTGAAGGTGCAAAACTATATTGGTGCAGCCACCACGATTCTCTCCTACATCCAGGTCACCAATCAGACAGCAGCCGCCACCAACCTGTTCACGGTCCTGGTCAATGGCCAGGGCAAAATCACCCCGTCCTACACCAATGCGCCGCTCCTGGTGGGGCAGACCTATTCCGTCAGCGCCGCCCCGGCCGCAAGCTGGGTGTTGATCAGTTGGACCGATGCCACTGGACTGGTCTATGGCACCAGCACCAATCTGACCTTCACCATGACGCTCGGCCTGTCGTTGACCGCCAATTTCCAACTGCCCACGGTGCCAACCCTGGCCGTTGTCTCGCCGGTTCCCGGCCAGTTGATCACCAATTTATACAGCGCCCCCGCCATCGTCACCGGGACTGTCTCCAATAATGTGACCGTCACTAATGTCTCCTATCAGGTCAACTCCGGCGGCTGGCAGACCGCGTCCGGCACCACCAATTGGAGCTTCAATTTCACGCCAGTTTTCGGGACCACCAATGTCATCCAAGTCTACGCCCTCAATGATTTCGGTTACTACTCCCCCACCAACACGCTCCGGGTCAAATATCTGGCCGGGGCGGTTTTATCCGCGACCGTCAACGGCTTGGGCACCATCACCCCGAACCTGAATGGCGTGCTGTTGCCCTTGGGCACCAATTATGTGCTGACCGCCGCCGCCGGCACCGGCGAGCTGTTCACCAACTGGACCGGCACCTACAGCACCAACAAGGCGGTGCTGAAGTTTACCATGAAGACCAATGTGCTCCTGACCGCCAACTTTCTGGATGTGCAAAAGCCGGTGCTGACCATCACCAACACGCCCGCGAGCCAGACGGTGACCAACCCGGCCTTTATCTTCGGTGGCACCGCCACAGATAATATGGCCGTGACCAACGTGCTTTATTCCTTTAACAACGCTGCCTGGACCAATGTCCAATCCGCCAATGGCTGGGCCAATTGGATTGTCCCGCTGACACTGCCGGGCGGCACCAATACCATCGCCGCCTATGCGGTGGACTCCAGCGGCAACCGCTCGCTCACCAACTCAGTCAAGGTGGTCTATGTGGTCACCGGCCCCCTGATCATCAACACCAACGGCAACGGCACGGTCAGCCCGAATGATAACGGAGCCCTCCTCCAGCTCGGCAAAAATTACACCCTGACCGCCACCGCCGCCAGCGGTTGGGTGTTCTATAACTGGACCGGCGCGAATTCAGCCGTGCTCACCAACAAGGCGACCCTGACCTTCACCATGAGCAGCGGCCTGGTGCTGGCGGCTAATTTTTATCAGCCGCCCGCCATCCAAACCCAGCCGGTCAGCACCGTGGCCTTCACCGGTGGTGACGCCACCTTTGCTGTCACCGCCACCGGCTCCGCCCCGCTGGCCTACCAATGGCAGCACACCTCCGCCAATCTCTCCGGCCAGACCGGTTCCTCCCTCGCTCTGACCGCCCTGGCCAGCGCCAACGCCGGCAGCTACCGCGTCATCGTGAGCGCCTTCGCCAGCAGCGTGACCAGCAGCGTGGTCACCCTCACCCTGACCAATCCCCCGACCTCGCTGGCAGGGTTTGATTCCATCATCACGCCCGCCGGCCAGTCGTCGTTCCAGGTCAGTTTTGGCACCAACACCTTCAGTGAATTTTCCCCAAGCAATTATGACAACAGCGGCGCCGGAAGTTATAAATATGTGCCGTCCGGCGGATTGACCGGCCTGTTGTCCCTCACCAACCTGCTGCCGCCGGAGGCCGTCAGCAACGGGACCCAGACGGTGCCCGTGACCTTGGTCAGCCCGGGCCTGGCCGTCTTCACCAATGGCAACAGCACCGGCACCATCCAGTACTACGCCGCCACCAACCTGCTGCCGGCCGTCTGGAAAACCAACTCGCTCATCCTGATCGCCCCGGATCAGCAGATCACGGTCAGCCTGACCACCACCAACGCCTTCTCCGCCGTCCTGACCAACGGCAACAGCACCGCCTCCGGAAATTATACAGCATCGGTATACAGTCCCGTGGCCGCCTGGCTGCAATTGAACGCCACCTCCGGGTACACCAACTATTTGCAGCTCCAGTTCACCACCAGGACCAACGGCCAGTATATCATGGAAAGTTACGATCAGTCGGCTACCCCGTCCAAGGAACTGCAGGGCAATTTTACCTGGAAGTGACGTCAGCGCCGCCGGCCAGCCATCGCTTTAATTTGCCCAGCGCCTGCGCCCGGTGGCTGATCCGGTCCTTGACCGCCGAACCCAGCTCGGAAAAAGATTGCTCAAAGCCGTTGGGTATGAACAGCGGATCATAGCCAAAGCCCCCCTGCCCGCGCGGGCTCAAATCAATCCGGCCCTCACAGGCGCCCTCAAACAATTCAGTTGTCGCCGACTGCCCGGCGGTCACCGGCGTGAGCGCGATGACGCAGCGGAACCGTGCGGCACGTTTCTCCACCGGCACCTCCCGCAGCAGGCGCAACAATTTCGCGTTGTTATCCGCATCCGGCGTGTTGCCATCCTGAAGATGGTCCACCGCGGCAAACCGCGCGGAATAAACACCCGGCGCACCATTCAACGCGTCCACTTCCAAGCCCGAATCATCCGCCAGCACCCACCACCCGGCCACGTGAGGCTTTGACCCGGCGTTCGCCAGCCATCCGGCCAGCGCCTCAGCCTTCTTGGCGGCATTGCCGGCAAAGGTGGCCGCATCCTCGACCACCGCCGGCGCCCCGGGGAAATCATTGAGCATGAGATACTGAAACTCACCGCCCAAAATGGAGCGGATTTCACCCACCTTGTGGGCGTTGCGCGTGGCGATTAGAAATGTTTTCACCAGTCAGTGGGTTTGTAATCCTTCAAAAACTTGCCCCAGAGATGCTCGCCCGAGTTGAGCCCGGCAATGATCGGATCCACGATTCGCGCCGCCCCGTCCACAATGTCCAACGGCGGATGAAACCGGTGCTCGCGGGTTTTGCGGATGGCGATATGTACGGGATCTTCATCCGTCACCCACCCCGTGTCGACCGCATTCATGTGGATGCCGTCCGCGTGATAATCCGCCGCCGCCGTCCGCGTCATCATGTTCAACGCCGCCTTCGCCATGTTCGTGTGCGGATGTCGCGTGGTCTTGAACTTCCGGTAGAACTGCCCCTCCACGGCGGAGACGTTGACGATATGCTTGTCGCGCGACGACGTACGCAACATCAGCGGCTTGAGCCGGGCGTTGATCAGAAAAGGCGCGATGGCATTGACCAACTGAACCTCCAGCAGTTCGACCGCCGGAACTTCCGCCATCATCATCCGCCACGAATTGCGCTCGCGCAAATCCACCTGCTGCAGGTCCTGATCCAGTTTTCCTTGCGGAAACAACTCCCTCTGCGCCGCCAGTTCCTCCGGCAACAACGCCACCTGCGACAACTGCGCCGCATGCGTCAACCCCGCCGCCCCGACCAGCTTCGCCTCCGCTAATGCCCGATGGGCCTCACCCTCGGGTAAAATATGATAACCGCGCAACCCTTCGTATGCGCCCAGCACCTTGCGAACCGGCCCGGCCTGCTGATGTAGCGCCCCATTCTCGCGCTCCATCATGTGCTGGTAAAAATCCGGCGGCCGGCGCACCGTCTGGCAGGCGTTGTTGATGATGAAATCCAGCCGGTCACGGGTCTGTATGAGATGCTGGCAGAACGCCTCCACACTCGGTGTGTGCCGCAAATCCAGTCCAAAAATCTCCAACCGATGCCCCCACTCCGCAAAGTCCGGCTCCTGCGCATAACGCGCCGCCGAATCGCGCGGAAAGCGCGTGGTGACGATGAGTTGCGCCCCGGCCCGAAGCAGTTTGATGCCCGCCTGAAAACCAATCTTCACCCGCCCGCCCGTCAGCAGCGCCACCCGCCCGGTCAAATCCGCCAACTCCGTACGCTTCTTAAAATTGAACTCCGCACACGCGGGGCAAAGCTGGTCGTAGAAATGGTGGATCGTGTCATAATCCTGCTTGCAGACATAACAATTCTGCGGCTCCATCGGCTCCCGAAAATCTGGATCATCCGTGACCTCGATCTGCTTGAACTCCGTCGGCGGATGCACATTCGGCGTGGTGAACACCGGCTTCTGGCGCAACTGCCGGATGCCCGTTTGATCGAGCACACGCTCCGCGCGCTGCGCCTTGCCCGCCTTGCGCAGACGTTTGGTGGCCTTGACGAATTGCCGCCGGTCCGCCGCATCCGGCCGGGAGACCTGCCCGGCCGCCTTCATCAACCGTGTGCGCTCCGCTTCGGAAAGACCGCCCAGCAATGCACGGTTGTCCGCCACCTGCTCGAGCAGCACCACCGCCGCCAGCAATTGTTCGGACAACCCGTCCGCTGGAAGTGGCACTACTTTATGACCGTGTTTTTGATTGGCCGACATGGGTTATAATAAAAATGACCGGATCCAATTTAACAGAGCGCCGCCCGACAGGAAAGCAGAGAGCGAGGCCCATTGACCACCCGGTTGCCGTAAAAATTCGGACGCACATTTTAATTCTTCCTAAAATCCAGCTTGCCTTTTGGTCCGGCTTGTGAAAAGTTTCACTAACTTCTATGGCACATGCCAAACTACACATTCCGGGACCGGTTGAGGTGAGCGAAAAAACGTTTAAGGCGTTCTGCTCTCCCATGATTGGTCATCGCGGCCAGGGGTTCAAAGACCTCTACGCCAAAATTCAACCGCAGCTCCAGCAACTGCTCTACACCAAGCAGTTGGTTTACCTGAGCACTTCATCCGCCTGGGGCCTCATGGAAGGTGCCATCCGCAACCTGGTTCAGAAAAAAGTGCTGAACTGCATGAACGGTGCGTTCTCGGACAAATGGTTTGATGTGTCCAAAAAGTGCGGCAAACAGGCCGAAGCCCTGCAGGTGGAATGGGGTTCCCCCATTCGCGCCGAACAGGTGGATGCCAAACTGGCCACCGGCCAGTTCGACGCCCTCACGCTCATTCATAATGAGACCTCCACCGGTACCATGAGCCCGCTAGCCGAAATCGCCACGCTCAAGAAAAAATATCCGGACGTCTCCTTCATCGTGGATGCCGTCAGTTCCCTGACCGCGCTGCCCATCAAGTTTGATGAGCTGGGCATCGACGTCCTGCTGGCCGGCACCCAAAAAGCCTTCGCCCTGCCGCCCGGACTCGCCGTATTCGCCGTCTCGCCCGCCGGGCTCACCAAGGCCGCCTTGGCCAAGGACCGCGGTTATTACTTCGACTTCGTCGAATTCCAAAAGAACGCCGAGCAAAGCATGACCCCCAGCACCCCGAGCATCAGCCACATCTACGCCCTCGCCTCCAAGCTGGATGACTTCTTCACCGAAGGCTTGGAAGCCCGTTATGCCCGGCACGCCCGGACCAATCAACTCACCCGCGACTGGGCCGCCAAGCATGGCTTCGTGCTGTTCCCGGAAAAAGGTTATGAATCCGTCACGCTCACCTGCATCAGCAATGGCGCCCGCCCCGGCGGCCGCGTGGTGGATGTGGCGAAGCTTCAGAAGCTCGTCAAAGACCAGGGCTTCCTGATCGACGGCGGCTACGGAAAAATCAAAGGCACCACGTTCCGTCTCTCCAACATGGGCGACGAAACTGAAGCCACCATGAACCAGCTCTACGCCGCGCTGGACAAAGGCATGGCCCAGCTCTAAACGTTAAACAATTTAGCAACCGGCGGTCCATTACCGTGGACCGCCGGTTTTGCATTTCACCCGCCGACCAAACCTGTCACCCTGCCCTGTGTTGTCCAAACCCGCCTCCAATTACCGGCTCGTGCAACTGGCCTCCGGCGCGCACAGCGTTCATTCGCTCGCGCATCGCGAGACCTTTCATCCGGTCATCGGCCCGGTCGCCGAGGCGGAGGCGCTGTATGTGAATCAGCTTCGGTTGCGCGAACGCCTGCAACAACAGACCGGCGAATTTGTCATCTGGGATGTCGGCCTAGGAGCGGCCGCCAACGTCCTCACCGTGCTGCGCGCCACCCGCGATATTCTGGCCGCCATCCGGTTGGTAAGCTTTGATTGCACGCCCGAGCCGCTGGAATTCTCCCTTCAACATGCCGCCGAGCTCGGCTATTTTGGCGGTTATGAAGCTCACCTGCAGGAACTCCTGCAAACCCGCCGCGTCAGCTTTCAGAACGACCGCCAAACCGTGGAGTGGGACCTGCATCTCGCGGACTTCCCCACCTTGTTGACGCAGCCGGCCGCGCAAGCTTGGCCCAAACCACACGCCATCCTGTTCGACGCCTTTTCCCCCGCGAAGAATCCGCACATGTGGACCCCCCAGTTGTTCACCAGCCTGTTCAACTTGCTGGACCCGGCCCGCCCCTGCGCCCTGCCCACCTATTCACGCAGCACCATGCTGCGCGTTACCCTGCTGCTGGCGGGATTTTATGTCGGCGTTGGCCACGCCACCGGCGAGAAGGAGGAAACGACCCTGGCCGCCAATTCACTGACCCTGCTCACCGAACCGTTGCCCGCCAAATGGCTCGAACGCGCGCGCGTCTCCTACAGTGCCGAACCGATGTGGGAGGCCGTGTATCGCCAGGCCCCGCTCACGCCGGAATCCTGGGCCAGACTTCAGGCCCACCCGCAGTTTGCCCGGCAATAGCGCATTGTCGGAAATGCTCTGAAGTATTGGAAAACTGAAGAACTTGGACAAACCCGATGAAAAAACCACCTGAAAATCAAATGACGAGCGAGGGGAATCGCCCCCCCCGCTTCACCGACGCTTACAATTTAAATGCAGCGGAGTTGGTGGCCGGCCTGTCTGCCAATTGAAGAATCAGCGCCAAGAAAAACAGGCTCAAGGGGTGCCGACCACCCTCTGGCCGGCACCCCGCTTCACCCGAACGAGTCCCACAACCCGTTCAAATCTTCACGTCATGGATAAACCAGCCGGTAAAACTCGCCCGGCAAGGTCGGATTGTTCGTGATGATTTCCAGATCCACGCCGGAGGAGCCCGGCACCGTCGTCCAGTCGTTGGTATTCGAACTGATGCCGTTGGCCAGATGGTTCGTCTGCATTAACAAGCGCCACCCTGTATGGTCCGCCGGCCAGCTCAAAGTCAGCACGTTCCCAGACACCGCCGCCACCATGTTCGTCAGGTTCGTGTTCACCGTTGATACGGTTATGACCGAGATGCTGCCGTTGACGGACAACGTGTTGGTCCAGCCCAGACCCGGATTCAAAGCCGGCAGATTGATGGTCGTGAAGCTGCCCAAGTAGAGGCTCGAGAAGTTGGCGCGGAACAATTGGAACGTGTCACCCGCTTGGAACGGCGCATCCCCGGCATTGGTAATCACCGCCAACGTACCTCCGTAGGTGACGACCGTGGTGTAGACCTGATCGTTGGTCGCATGGATGTGTGAGACGGCCAGCGTGGTGGTGCTGCCGCTGTTCAGGTTGACCGCGCTGGTGGCCAACACCTTGCCCGCCGTGGTGGTGTCAACCCCAGGTGTGAGATTGCCGCCGGCCAGCACCGTCACCACAGCGCTGCTGCCATTGATATTCCCGTCGCCACCCAAAATGCCGCCGTTCAGGACGTTCATCGTGGTGCTGCCCAGCGTGCCGTTCACCACCAAAGTGGCGTTGCTGACCGAGACGGTTCCGCCACCAACCGAACCCGTGGCGCTGATGGTCATGGATCCGCCATTTAGAGTCGTGCCCCCGCTGCCCACCGTGCCGTTGACCACCAAGGAACCGTTATTCACCGTCAAGGTGCCACTGGCGATGGAGCCGTTCACCTGCAACGTCCCGTTGGTCACCGTGGTGCCCCCGGCGTATGTATTCGCCCCGAGTAATTTAACCAGACCCGCATGGGTGCCATCCCCCACCGTCACCCCGGCCGTCGTATCCGTGCCATTGGCCAGAATCGGGCCGCCGAAATCCACCTCGCCGCCCGTGGCCGCCACCAGCGTCACGCTCTTCCCGCGATTGGCCGTATAGCCCAGAATGATCGGATTGGCGTAAGTATTGATGCCACTCGTGTTTTGCCCGCCGATGGTGAACACCCCGCTGTTGGTGATCCCGATGTCCCCGTCCGACACATTGTTGGTTAGCCGGGCATTGAGCATGAGCCCGCCGGTCGAGCCCGGATCGCCCAGATACACCGCCGCGTTCCAACTATTGTTCGTGTTGACCAGCACCCCGGCGGGCGGACTATAAACGCCGGTCACCCCGAAGATGTTGGTGGCCGCCCCCAGCACGAACACGCTTTGCTGAATGCCCGCCCCGGTGGTGACATTGGTCAGTGCATTATTGTTGTCCAATACCATGGTGCCATGCGCCACCCCATACTTGAACGCGTCCGGCACGGCGGTGGCCGCACCGCCCAAGGTGGAGTTGCCTTTCAGCGTCAGATGCGTCCCGTCCGTCACATACACAATGGCGCTGCCATTGGAGTTGTTGGTGATGTTGCCCGTCACCGTCACATTCCCGCCGCCCTGGAAATTCAGCCATTGGCTGTAATTGCCCGATACAATGGTGCTTATGCTCAGTCCCGCATTATTGGACAGCGTGTTGAAGGCCAGATCAACATACGGATTATGAGCGGTGGTCGTCCCGATGACGGTGCCCAGAGCCAGCGTGTAAGTGCTGTTGCCCGTGACATTGACGGCCTGATTCGCGCTGTCCAGGAAGGTCAATGTGTTGGGCAGGGTCAGGGCGTTGCCCGTCACCCCGCCGGTCACCGGTCCCGCGTCAAAATTGATGACATCCGCAGCGTTTGGCACCGCCAGGCTCGCCGCCGTAAACGTGGTGGCGGCATTCGCGCGCAGTTGCAGTGTGGAACCATTTTTCAAGGTCAGCGCGCTCCCGGCCACCGCATTGGCGTTGGCCAGTTGCAGGATGGCGTTGTTGGTCATCGGCCCGATGGCGGCAGTATTGTTACCAGCCAGCACCACCGTGCCCGCATTGACCGTCGTCGGCCCGGTGTAGGTGTTGTTGCCGGTCAGGATCAAAGTGTTCGTCCCGGTCGCTACCACTCCGCCAATTAGGCTGTCGGCCGTGTCGTCAGCCACGCTGTTGCTCACCACCAGTCTGTTTGACATCGCATTGAATGACTGTGTTCCACCCAGTGTCAGCGGCACGCTCAAGGTCTGCACATCAGCCGAGCTGTTAGTCACGCCACCAGTCAATGTCAGCGTATAGCTCGCAGTCGGATCAGTAATGTTGAAGCCGCCCGCGTTGCTGCTGAACGTCAACGACCCAATGCTGAAACTGTTATTCATATCCGGCGTCAGGCTCGTTATCCCGGCAAAGGTCAGAAAATCCCCCGTCTGCGGTGACTGCCCGTTCACCCAGTTGCCCGCAGTGCTCCAGTTGTTGTTGGGCGCGGCACCGCCATTCCACACTTCACCCAAACCGCCGATGACCAGCGGAATAACATAGGTGCTGCTTTCTGATTGCGTGTCAACGGCCGTGACGGTCAGGGAGTTGGTGCTGCCGTAGGTGGCCGAGAGCGGCACGGTGACGGTGTTGGTGTAGATGTTCCCGTTTTGCAGATAAAGCGTGATGGTCGAACCGCCCAGTGCCGTCACATCCACCGTGACGCTGCTGATCGGATTTGGACTGCGGAATCGCCGTGGCGCTGATGGTCACCGGCTGACCGCGACCTGCGGGATCAGGAGTGGCGGTGGCCGAGAGCACCGGCGGCCCCAATATGATGCTTAAAGTGCTGCTGGCAGCGTTACTGAGGCCCGCCGTATCAACCGCCATGATATAATTGGTGACCGTTCCGACGTGAACCAATGCCCCAACGGTGACGCTGTTGGTATAGACGTTCGGTATGGACGACATGACCAACGGCAAAACCGTTGAAGTTCCGGTGATCTGGCTCACATTCGCGCTAACGCTGGCGATCGCATTGCCAGTATTATAATTCGGCACCACCGTGGCGCTGATCAACTCGCTTTGGTTGGGATATGCCGGGTTGGGCGTGACGGCGTTATTGGTGATCATGGGGCCGAACCCGTAAATCCCGCTGGCGAAGATGTTCTGCAATTGCGTCGACGTCAGGCCGTAATTGAACACGCCCACATCATCGATGCTGCCATCAAAGGTGGCAACCTGTGAGGAGGTGGAACTCGATCCCACCAAGATGTTGCCGGCAAAGGGGGCCACGGCGTTGGAATGAGTGAACGTCGCCGAAGCAACGCCATTCTGGTTGAGCATATAAATCGTGGTGTTGGTCGGCGACACCACCAGGGCCGCCAATGACCACTGGTTCGTGGGCGGCACCAGGCCCGAATTCCAACCCGCAGCCACGGGATCACTGTTCCAATTGTAACCCAGAGCGGCACCATTGGTGGAAATACCACCAGCCAGCGGGATGATTTGGACACCGTTGAGCGGCGCGCGCGCGGCCATGACATCGGTGACAGTGAATCCCGACACATTGGGAATCGTCCACAAAATATAATTGCCATTCGCATTTGCCCCGGTGACCTGAACCCAGGTGTTGGGGCAAAGGTGCCGGCTCCGGTCACAGCGTAGGTCGGAGCCGTGGAACCCGGATAGGAGATCGAGAAAGTCCCGGCTTCAGTTCCACCCGCGCAATAAACATAAACCGCATAACCCGCTGCACTCGGGGGTAAATTGGTCACAGTGACGATCGAGGGGCGACCGGTTCCATCCGTGGCATCCAGCCAGGTGGCGAATAGATGCGGATTGCCAGGCGTGGCGCTGACCGCCTCATGGGCATAACTGGAACTCCAGATGCAGGTGGCGCCGGTGGTGGCACCTGTGGAATCCACCAATGGAGTGGTGCCGGCGCACGGGTCGTTGTTGTTCGCCGGTTGAATGGTGTTCCAGTTGCTCAAGGTCACGAAGCCGGCGCTCTCGGCGGCGGTCCAGGGCGTGATGCCGGCCGGCCCTTCAAAGTTTACGGATATCCCATTGCCGGCGCTCCCGCAATTAACCAGGCCGCTGGCCAGCTTGCCATCATTGCAAAGAACGATGCCGGCACCGCCCACATAATTACTTGGATTGATCCTGGCCGTGAGCGTGACCGTATTGGTATTGAGGTCCCAAGCGGGAAGGGTGACGAATGAGCCGGGCAGGTTCGTCGTGGTGAAGCCCGGGAAGACCGGGGCTTGCGGTCCGACAATCCCATCATATCCGTTCAGGGAGTTGGTTCCATAAGTGCCGTTATGGCCGCCAATAGCGTTGTAGGCAATCACACCGCCATCGGCCGGATTGGCCAACTCGTTGAATTCGTAGAAGGCGACCGGGCTGAGGCCGGCCACCGTGTCACCAAACGCCCTGGTGTCAAGCGCGGTGAGGATGGCCGGGCTGCTGGTGACCGAACCAAATGAGTTGCCAACAATGAGGACGTAGGTCCCCACATTGGTCACCGACAAGTTGCTGATGACCAGATTTGTGGTGGTGGCTCCATTAACCTGACCGGCATTGGTTAGATTCGTATAAAGATTTCCGCCAATGGCACCCTTCGCCCACTGGTAATGTAACGTGATGCTGCCACTGGCAGCCCCGGTAAAACCAGCCGCCGCGCCAACCGCGCCGACATGGAATTGGGCGAAAGCCGGCTGCCCGGTGATCACCGGCATGCCAGAGAGAATGCTTAACGCATTGGTGCTGTAGTCGGGCACACTCGCGCTGTCAACGGCCGTGATATAATTGGTCACCGTGCCAATCGGAACCGCTCCACCAACGGTGACACTATTGGTGTAAACATTGGGAGTGGCCGACAGATACAGAGGTATGATGGTTGTCCCCGGCGCAGTTCCGGCGGTCTGGCTAACGTCCGCCGTAACATTATTGACCGGGTTTAACGTGTCAGGATTAGGCGTCACCGTGGCGCTGATCAACTCGGCTCCGTAGGGGTAGCTGGGTTGGGAGTGGCCGAAGACACACCTATTTGAGGACCCGCAACAAAACCATACTTAAGAACAATGGTATTCCCCACGACCACGGGTTGATAAAAGTTGAAGTTCGCCGGCTGAACATCCCAAATCAACGTGATGGTACCATTGACGGTGATCGGGTTGGCGCTGCTGAACAACACATAGTTGGCGGTGGCCAGACTTGCGGATGTGCCCGGGGCTTTGACATGAATGAAGGTGTTGTTCAAAGTCAGGTTGCCATTCACTACAATCTCATCATTTGACCCGGTGGCGCTGGTGCCGACATCAAAATGAGGGACCGCACCGGCCGTCAAATTCAGGTTGCCCGCGAATGTGTTCGTGCCATAAGTCCCGTCGGTCCCGCCATAAATTCCCGACCCAGCACCGGCGTTGACCGGACCGTTGACCGTGCCGTAGCCCATCAAATTCTGGCCGGAACCCAGGGTATAGCCGCTGACCGCCGATACATCGTAAGTCGCCCCAGCACCCACAATGATATTCGTACAATTGAGGGAGCCGGTGGCGGCGAGCGCCAGCGTGCCGCCATTGATGACGGTGTTGCCGGTGTAAGTTTCAGCGGCCGCCAGCGTCAGCGTGCCCGGGCCGGCCGAGTTGGTGAGTTTCAAGCCGGTGCCGTTGCCTGCAATCACTGTGGCAAACGTGACGTTCTGGCCGTTCACATCTATGCTGATGGGCTGATTGGCATTGGTGCTGAAGCCGAAGGAATAATCGAATTGATTGGCCGCCGAGTATTGCAATGTGCCGCCGCTGAAAGTGATGGCGCCCACATTAGTTACCATCCCAAACGGCCCGGATACACCGGGGTTTTCCGCCGCACCAGCGTTGAGGAAACCGTTGCTGATCGTCGTGCCGGCGGTATAGGTGTTCTGGCCGCTCAATGTCAGCGTGCCGGTGCCTACCTTGGTCACGGCGGTAAGCAGGCCGGCCGGGGCTGACTCGGAGACATCCGAATTCTCAATGGTCCCGGCAAAAGTCGTGGAGGTGTTTAATCCGCCGATGCTAAAAACCCCGGTACCGGCGTTTCTGGTTCCTTCCGCCTGCGTCCCCGGTCCGCCCAACAGTTCACCCAGGTTTATGGTTCCAGGATTGCGTCCAGCCAAAAGCGCGGTGCTGGGACTGTCACCGAGGTTGAAGCTGGCATTGGTGCTGCCGGTGTTGACTTGCGTGACCCCGTTGTTAAACCGAAACGTGCCGGCGGTGGGAGCCCCTGAACTGTTGGTGGGGGCAATAATAATGTGACCGAGGAAATTTGCCATCGAACCCGCGAGGGTGAGGGTCGAATAGGTCGTCGTACCTGTCGATGCCAGATTGGTGATCATCAGGGTTCCATTGCCACTGAACGTGCCGGTGAAATTGTTATTCCCAATGTAATTATTCTGATCGATGATGGAAGCCCCGGCAAACCACAGGTTGTTGGCGACAGTAAGGCCGGCGGCGGGTGGCATTAAAATGGTTCCCCCATTGTTCGTCACTGCCCCGGTGCCCAGACTGGTGGCATTCCCAATTTGCACAATACCGCCATCGATCAGCGTGCCGCCAGTATAGGTGCTGGCATTGGGCAGCGTCAAAATGCCGGCATCGTTTTGCAGGCGGCCGCCGCCCGAAATCGCCCCCGATACAGACTGTGCGGCGGAACTGGCATAGTCGAAAACACCATTATCGGCAACCGCTGCCGCATACGTGCCGCCGCCCAACTGGCCCGCACCGGCTATCACCACAGAGCCGGCGCTGATGGTCGTCGGTCCAGAGTAAGTGTTGTTGCCCGCCAACGTCAGCGTGTTCGTGCCCGCCTTGACCAAACCACCGCCGCTGTCGGATACGGTGTTGCTGAGGACCAGGCCGCCCGCGACAGTATTGAATGTCCGGGCTCCGCCACTCAGGGCCACCGGCACGCTCAAAGTTTGCAGATTGGCCGAATTGTTCGTCACCCCGCCGGCCAAGGACAGCGTGTAGCTGGCAGTCGGATCGTTGATGTTGAACGGCCCCGAAGCCGGAGCGAAGGTCAGTGAACCGAGGCTGTAATTATTATCCATGTCCGATGGCAATTGCGTGGTCCCCGCGAAAGTCACAAAATCGCCCGTGCCCGGGGTAAATCCGCTGAGCCAGTTGCCCCCGGTCGTCCAGTTATTATCCCCACCCAAGCCGGTCCATACATCCAGCGGGCTGACGTTCAACGTCAATGCCGCCGTGGTGGCCTCGGAATGCGTATCCACCGCTTCGACGGTCAGAGTCTGCGCTCGTATGCGGTCGTGTTCAAAACCGAGTAGGTGTTCGTATAGTTGTTGGGTGTCGCGGATAAATTCAGAGTCAGGAGGGTGGTTCCCGGTGAAGTGCCGGCAATCGCACTCACATCCACCGTCACGCCGCCGGCACTCACGGGGTAGGATTTTCCCAGCACCGTCGCTGTGATGGTCACCACCTGGTTCAGTCCCACAGGATTGGGGCTGACGGAAGCTGAAATGGATGGCAGGCCGTATATGATGCCAAATTCGTTGGTGGCCTGAGTGGTCTTGCCCCCGTTATCAACCGCAGTAACAATGGTGGTGGTGGTGGATCTGCGCCCGTGCTTTGGCCGCCGCCAGGGCGGGCAGCAGCATGGCCGCCAGAATCGCGATGACCACCAGCAGTTCAATGAGGGCGAACCCCCTTGCAGGTTGGGGTTGAATTTTGACAAGCCTGCGGCGGCAGTAAGGCGGTCGGGCTGATTCATGCACGGCATGGCTTAAGTCGCCTTGACAGCAGGTGGCGGATGGCCGCCGGTTAATAATATGACCAGACAAAGGGCCGGAAAAAATGCCGGCCTGGCTGAGGGTGGGTAGTTTCATTGTTTTTAGTAGGGATTTCCAATTTGGTTTCTTACCCATGACCGGCATGGGCCATTTATCACAATCTTGATTTATCATAATCTTGCTCGTTAGTTTCCTGTTTCATCGATGTGGATTCAAAATTTCTGCATTGCTCCCAATGCCTCGCGGCATTGAGGTTTCGCCAATTTTATTTCGTTTTTTGGTGTGAACATATCCATATGGGCGTCCCTGCTAAAACTATGGCGTCAGGAGCACCTGATAAAACTGTACGGCCTGATTGGTGGTGGTGGTGAAACAATAGGACAGGCCCGCCAGGTTGGTGGTGAGCACGGCGCTGGTGTCCACCGTCCAACCACCGTTCAACTGGCCGGTTTGCAGCAGTTGCAAGGTGCTGTTGGTCAGGCTGCTGATGACGGTAAAATTCAAATGCAACACATTGTTGCTCAGGATTGGTGTGGCCATGGTGATGCCCGGTGAGGCGCTCAATTGGTAGGTCTCCGTGCCCGCCAGCAGGAACAGGCCCAGTCCAAAATCGGTGAATGTTGGGACGCTGGTGTAGGTGACGGGCTGGCCGGACGAGGGTTGGTCGCCGGCATCCTGCTCAAAACCCAGAAAGCCGGCCCCATTGGCGGTGTCAACCGCGCGATGCAGCGCGCCGTTCGCCAGGGCATTCCAGCCGCTGATCACAGTTGGCAGATAGAGGTTGGTGGCCAGATAACCGTGCAGCATCCCCCAGGCCAGACCGTAAACGAAAGCCGAGGTGCCGCTCGCCTCCGGTCCGGCGTAATCATTGGTGTAGGCCAGGTTCACGTTCCAAAACCCATCCGGACGTTGCACCGCCTTGAGGGCGGCGGCCATGTTGGTGAAAGTCTGGAGATATTCGGCGTAGTGTGGGTCGCTGGTGGGCAGCACATCCATGGTCCGGCAGAGGGCGACCATCACCCAGCCGTTGCCGCGTGACTAGTAGCATTTTTCCGGCGTCGCATCCTCCGCAATGTAATTCGTCACAAACGTCGGATCCCGCCACCAGAGATGGTCGGTGGTGTTGTAAAGCCCGTTGGATGGTCCCAAGATGCTCTTGATCTGGTGAAAATAGCTGTACATCGTGGCTGGGTAGGTGGCGTTATTTTTGAGCGCAGGCATCGTGTTGGAATTCAGTGTCGCAAGCTGGGCGTAGGCGGGCATGGACATGTGGATGGCGTCCACGAAGCTCCAGGCCGTCAGGCCGACGTTGTTGGCAATCCAGTAATTGACGCTGTTGACGATGTTGGTCAGGCGATTGGTGTTGGCCGGCACGGGGTTCTGCAGGTAGAGTTCAATATACTGCTGCCCGGCGCACTGCGCGTTAGGATCGGTGGTCGTGTAGCTGCCGGACAATCGCCAGTTGAATAGCGCGCCCCATTGCACGGCGTAATTGTATATGTTCGGATCCTGATTGATCGCATACAGCGCCAGATCGCCCTCCATATAGGTCCCCCGGGTCCATTCCGCGCTGGTGCGTCCGCCGGGCAGGCATGAGCTGCAGCCCGCCACCGGCCAGTTATTGGTGAAATTATTATTGGCCAGTACCAGGTCGCTCAAAATCTGTGACTGCGGCGGCAGAAACGCCATCCCCGCACCTGGCGCCGTCTTGAGCGTCACCACCGTCTTCCCGGTGCCGGCCGGGTCGCCGGCGGCGTCCGTGGCCGTCACCACCAAGGTTGCTTCCCCCAGCGGTGCCGACGCCGGGACCGTGATCGTGTTGGTCCAAGTGTTATTGGCACCAACCAAAACCAATGGTATCGCCGTGCCCGCCCCAAGGGCGCCGGCATTCACCGTGACGCCGTTGATCGTGGAATTGCGGGCGGTGGCGGTGGCGCTCACCAAGACGCCCTGGTTGCGGGTCAAACTGGCGGGGCTGGCGGTGACGCTGGTGACCGTAATGGCCGGGACAATCGTCAGCTCCGTCCAGTTCGTGACCGGCGGGTCATTCGCGGTATCCGTGACCGTCACCGAGTAGTCTGAGTTCCCCGGCGTAGCGGCCAGGGCCACGGTCACGTTGTTGGTATATTCCAAATAACAAGGATCGCCGGGCCCGATGTCTAATATTAGCGGAACGGCGGACCCCGCCCCGAACGGGCTGCCGTTCAGCGTCACGGTGCCGGGTTGTATTCCCTGGGCGAAGGTGACCGCCGCCGCCACCAGCACGCTCTGACCGGGGATTGGGGTCACCGGATTGTTGGTGACGTTCAGAATCGTGATCGGTCCGGCCGTCACCGTCAAAACCACCGCCGTGCCGGCCACCGTCACGGAACCCGAGGCACCGGTGGCGAGCCCGTTGCCGGTAAAGCCGGGGATGATGGTACCGCCGCCGGTGATGGCTGTGGCCCCGGAAATCAAGGTATAGACGCCACCGCTCAAGGCTGGACCCGGCACATTGATCGTCACCGACTGGGTGGCGGCCAGGGCGAGCGTGCCCCCGGCCAGCGTCAGCGCCGGATGAGTGCTGTCCGTGCCGGTGCTGGCACCATTCCAAACCAATGTGATCGGACCGGCCCCAACATTAACCGTGCCGCTATTGGGCGGCACGATGGTCGCGGCCGTCGCGCCACCGGCAGTAGTCAGCCCGCCGGCAGGTAGGACATAAGGAGAGGTACGTGCAGCCACATTCAACGTTCCGCCCGCGCCCAGCATGAGCGGGCCGGTGCCGGTCGTGCCGTCATTGCCCAAGGCCAGCGTGCCGCCGGAAATGGTCGTGGTGCCGGTGCTGGTGTTGGGTCCGGAAAGTGTCAGCGTGCCGGAGCCCGATTGAACCAACGCTCCGGTTCCGGAAAGCGTACCGGACCAGGTGTCGGCCTGGCTGCTGTTGTAGACGAGTGTGCCGGCATTGGCGATATTCCCGGCATAGGTGCCCGGTGTGCCCGTGCTGCTCAACCCGCCCGCGCCGCCAATGGTCAGGATGCCGGTGATGCCGCTAATGTTGCCGGTGAAGGTGTTCACGCCGGTCAGCGTCAGCGCGCCGGCCCCCGCCTTGGTAAGTCCGTAACTGCCGTTGATGGCGCCCCCCACCGTCAACCCGTAATTGGTGTTCGCCACCGTGATGATGGGGGTGGTGGACAAGATCACCGCACCCGTGCCCAGGTTCAAATTGCCGCTGGTGTTGGCCGTGCCAAAGCTGAAGGAACTGCCCCAGGTCTCCGTCGGGGTGGCCGATATTGTAATGGAACCGCCGCTGGTATTGTCGAACGTAACGGCTGCGTTGACTGTAAGCGCCGTCAAGCCGGTGAAGGCGCCGGCGTTGTTCAGGGCCAGCGTGCCGGCTGCCGAGATGACTCCCGTGGCAGCGGTGCCGGTCGGCGCAAAATTATTCGCCCCGGTCAGCGTGATGGTGCCGGTGGCATTGAAGTTTGGGACCAGTCCGTAAGCGCCGTCGGTGATCAGCGGTCCAAGCATGAAATTGCCCGCCCCGTTTAAGTTCAACGCATAGGATTTTGGGTAATTGACGATGATGCCGCCCGGGATGCTCAGGGTCACACCGGCGGTTTGTGAGCCCAAGGTGGTCGGATCCTGGATCTGGATCGGGCTGTTGACACTGTTGGGCGTATTGGTGCCGCTTAGTTGCAACGTATAGCCGTTGCCGCCCGTTAAGTTGAGGGTGGGGGTGGTGCTGCCGCCCCTCACCTCACCCACATTCTCCAGAATCAAGGTGTTGCCGGTCCCGGCGCCGTTGTTATTCACATTGAAGTTGTAGGTGATCGTCGCCTGGGTGGGGAAAGTCACGGCCTTGGGGACAAAGGTGGTGGGCGTATTGGCCAGCAGGCTCAAGGTGGAATTGTTGCTCAGGCTCAAGGTGGAATCCGCGAGCGCATTGGCGTTCGCCAGCGCCAGGGTGCTGCTACCGGCCAGAAAGGTGGTGCCCATGTAAGTGTTGTTCCCGGCCAGGGTGAGCGTGTGGCTGCCGGTGATCGTGATGCCGCCCATGCCGCTGATGTTGCCGCCCAGCACCTGCGAACCAGCGGTCAAGGCGATTGTCTGGTTCGCGCCGCCCAGAGTGAGGTTGTTATTGATGGTCTGGGGCGAGGCGGAACTGAGTTGATTGATCACCGTGCCCGCCGTGGCCGTGCTCAAAGTGAAGGCGTTGCCGCTGACGGTGTAAGCCGCAGTTCCGTTAAATGTGATGGCGGCATAGGCCAGTCCGCTCTGATCATCCGTCAGGTTTGTCCCCGCCGCGCCCGGGATCCCAAAAATTAGCGAGTCACCGGCGACCGGCGGATTGTTGCCGCCCGTCCAACCGCCTGTGCTGAAAAGGGCGCTGCTGCTACCGACCCAGGTGTCGGTGGCTTGAGCCAGAACGTTGGCCGGCCCCAACGCACCGGCCACCCAGGCCAGGCCAGCGGTCAGCATCAAATTTCGGATGCAGCTGGTTCTCATATACTTGGCGGAGCATCGGGACCAAAACTGATGCCCAAGCTAGTCTTGGACACACCCCAATTTGTCCGTCTTATTTTAATTGTGTTGCCCGTATTATGGATTACTGATGGCCCAATGGGAAGAACACTTGCGCGCGCGCCGGATTGTGATGACTTGCATAGGATAAAGGTGTCAATGCGTGTTTAAATTATTTCAGCACAATGGTTGAGGATACCCTAAAATTCTGGATTTTCGTCGAAAAAAGTTTTAACTTTGGCCAAGAGCCACCGCCAATTCGATTTTTGTTCAATTTCGCGCTCGCGCGCGTTGGTGAACGTGAGGCGGGAATTGAAAAGAGCCAATAAATTCCAGTCTTTTTTGAAGTCCACCATTAACGATTTATCCGCTACTTAAAAACCTAAAATTCACCTACGACTTCATCGCCAAGCGCTGTGAGTTAATTCTTACGACTTTCGACTCGCGTTTATCTGCTATACTATTTACAACATACACATGCCAAAGCAGAAACACAACGACACTGGTAAAAAGAAAAATCCTGCAGCAGTTGCCTTGGGCCGACTTGGTGGGCTTAAGGGCGGCCCGGCTCGTATGGCAAAGCTTTCCGCCGAGGAAAGGTCGGAACATGGACGCAAAGCCATTCTGGCCCGTTGGAACAAGAAAAAGGCAAACGCTGACTTATCCAAAGAAGCTCAGAGATAACTACAAAAAGTAAGTTTCAGCTATTTTTTCCGGTAAACGGTTCTCTGTGGAATTCCTAAATGTTTTTTTGTTAGTACTTTTGCCGATTCGATATACTTCATTTCGGGGCTTCCAAAATAAGGCATAAGCAAGAAATGGATTGTTGAACCTGGCTTCAGGACCGCCGGGATCAGGCTGTCAAGCATTGGGCGTGAATCAAGCTTGATAAGGAATATTAGATTATATGGTAAATACAGTCGGTAATAATTGACTCCATTGATTCGTTCCTGAAATGAGGGCAATACCATGCTCGGGTAGTGATGCCCCGTTTGGTGGAGGCAGACGAACGGATAATCGTGCTCCGTACCAGGGTCATTATTTGCGAGCATTTTTTGGATTCGCTGCTCGTGAGCCCCCAGGCTAACGCCACGATAGAATTCAACCGACGAAACAGACGCCCGCCAAAGGACGGATAATATGAACAGTTTGAATAAATTGTATTGCGCTTTCGTTGCGATGTAAGCACAGGATTTGCCAGGAGGATCTTCGTAAACTTTTTTGGATTTAAGCATGTCAGTAATTGCCGCAAACCCGTGAGTGTCAAAAGGACCGAAACGGCGTTCGCATTGCTCGCACAGTATCTCTTTATCTGAAATACCTGCTTGCTTGAATTTCTTTCCCAGAGCTTTTTCATCAACGCCAAGAAGAACGGCGTGCTTTCCGGACCCTCGAGTTACCTTGAAAAAGCTCCTCGGGATCACATGGGCGTCCACGAGCTTTTGAAAATCCTGATGACAAAACTTACATTTCATACAGAGCTACGGCGGAGTGTTAAATCACAACTGAGCGTACGAATTTGTCGCGTAGTTTTCAAAATGATTTAATACTAGACCGCTCAGGTATATATGTTATAGTAGTTGCATGAATATTTCGCCCAACAAAATCTTCATTTACGTCCGCAAATCCACCGACGAAAGCGACCGGCAAATTCTTTCCATCCAGGCGCAGTTGTTTGAATTGAAAGAGTTTGCCAAGCGTGAGGGATTGGAGGTTATTCGCATTTTTGAAGAAAGCCGTACGGCTAAGGCTCCTAGACGCCCGCAATTCAATCTCATGTTGAGCGAGATTGAAGCCGGCAAAGCCCAGGGCATTCTTGCATGGCATCCCGACCGCCTTGCTCGCAATAGCGTTGACGGCGGCAGGATCGTGTATCTCGTGGATATCGGCAAAATCAGGGATTTGCGCTTCCCAACGTTCCGCTTTGAGGCGTCAGCACATGGTAAATTTATGCTCAACATTGCCTTTTGCCAGAGCAAATACTACATCGACAATTTGTCCGAAAACATCAAACGCGGAGTGCGCCAGAAACTGCGCAATGGCATCTGGCCAAACCGGCCGCCAGTTGGATATTTCAATGACCGCAATACGCGCTCCATTGCAGTTGACCCGGAAAAGTCTGTGCTTGTACGCAAGGCATTTGAGATGTATGCGACCGGCAATTACACACTCCGGGAGGTTCGTACCCGCATGAGCGAGGTGGGACTTACGTCCTGCAAAAACGGACGCATGTCCCTTTCGGACTTCCAATGGATGTTCAAAAACCCCTTTTTCTACGGTGTGATGAAGTTCAACGGAGAAATGTACGAGGGCAAGCATGAACCGATCATTTCCAAGCGGCTGTTTGACGAGGTTCAAGAAGTCACGCAACGGAAAAGCAAACCGAAGTCGCCCCAGTTGAAGCCATACGTCTATCGCGGTCTTTTTCGCTGCGGTGAATGCGGTTGCTTCATCACCACCGAAACCCAAAAGGGCCACAACTATCTTCGCTGCACCAAGCGGGTGACTCCCTGCGCACAAAAATGCGTCCGGGAGGAGGCCATGGCCACGCAGGTGGATACGACAATTGACCGCATTGCACTTGAGGCATCCGTTGCGGACATGATTGTCCGGGAGCTTGAAAATGACCGCGAAAAGGCGTCTCAGGCCCAGGCAGACGCCGTTGCGAGGGTTAAAGCCGATCTAGCGGCCTGTGAGAAACAAACCGACCTGTTGCTTGATATGCGCTTGAGCGACCAGATCACCGAAACCGAATACATTTCCAAGAAATGTGTGCTGGTGAATCAAAAAGCGGAGTTGAAGGGCCGATTGGAGGCGTTTGAACACAAACGCCAGAATCGGTTCGAACCGGCCATCCGGTTCATTTTGGACGCTAAAATGGGCACTTTATCGCTCTCCGAGGGGAATATTGAGAAAAACCGCGATTTCCTCAAGAAAATCGGTTCGAACCTAAAAGTAGCGGATAAATCGTTAATGGTGGACTTCAAAAAAGACTGGAATTTATTGGCTCTTTTCAATTCCCGCCTCACGTTCACCAACGCGCGCGAGCGCGAAATTGAACAAAAATCGAATTGGCGGAGAGAGGGGGATTCGAACCCTCGGTAGTGTTACCTACGCACGCTTTCCAGGCGTGTGCCTTAAACCACTCAGCCATCTCTCCGCTGTTCCGAGCATCCTGCCAGAGTGCGCGGGGGTTTTCAAATTAAAACTCCCGCCCCTTGCCGAATGACCGGTCTACTGGCAAAATACCGCTTTATGAAAAAACACGTTTCTGATCCGCAACGTCCCTTTTCCAGCATCCTGTTTGATGGCGATGAACGCGCCGCCGCCCGCGCCATGCTCTATCCCGTGGGCTTCACGGCGGAGGATTTCAAGAAGCCGCTGCTCGGCATCGCCTCCACCTGGAGCGATGTCACCCCGTGCAACATGCACATTGATAAACTCGCGCGCGCGGCGGAGTCCGGCACCAACGAGGCCGGCGGCAAGGCCATCATCTTCAACACCATCACCATATCGGACGGGATCTCCATGGGGACGGAAGGGATGAAGTACTCCCTGGTTTCCCGCGAGGTGATCGCCGACTCCATTGAAACGGTCGTGGGTTGCGCCGGCATGGACGGCTTCGTGGCCATCGGCGGGTGTGATAAAAACATGCCCGGCTCGATGATCGCCATCGCGCGGATGAACCGGGCGTCGGTGTTCGTTTATGGCGGCACCATCCTGCCCGGCTGCATCACCGGCGATTCCCGCAAGTTGGACATCGTCTCAGTGTTTGAGGCCGTGGGCGCGCATGCGAACAAAAAGATTAGCGACGCCGAATTTCAGGCCGTCGAACAATGCGCCATTCCCGGCCCGGGCTCCTGCGGCGGGATGTACACGGCCAACACCATGGCCTCGGCGATTGAAGCACTCGGCATGAGCCTGCCGAACAGTTCGGCCCAGAATGCCGTCTCGCCCGCCAAGATCAATGATTGCCGTGCCGCCAGCGCCTGCGTGTTGCAGATGCTCAAGACCGGCCTGTGCCCCCTGGACATCCTGACCAAGCAGGCGTTTGAAAACGCCATCACCGTGGTCATCGCCCTGGGCGGTTCCACCAACGCCGTCCTGCACCTGCTGGCCATCGCGCACGCCGCCAAGGTGAAGTTGTCCTTGGACGATTTCACCCGCATCGGCAAACGCGTGCCGGTGCTCGCGGATCTCAAGCCCAGCGGCAAGCACCTGATGTCCGAGCTCGTCGCCATCGGCGGCATCCGGCCTCTGATGAAAATGCTGCTCGAGGCCGGCCTGCTCCACGGCGATTGCCTGACGGTTACCGGGGAAACTATCGCGGAAACGCTGGCCGCCGTGAAGCCCTATCCGAAGCATCAAACCATCATCCACCCGCTGGATCAGCCCATCAAAAAGGACAGCCACCTCGTCATTCTCCGCGGCAATCTGGCGGCCGAGGGTGCCGTCGCCAAAATCACCGGCAAGGAGGGCTTGAAATTCACCGGCCGCGCCCGCGTTTATAATTCCGAGGAGGATGCGATGGAAGCCATTCTCAACGGCACCATTGTGAAAGGCGACGTCATCGTCATTCGTTACGAAGGACCACGCGGCGGCCCCGGCATGCGCGAAATGCTCTCGCCCACCTCCGCCATCATGGGCAAGGGCCTGGGCAAGGACGTCGCCCTGATCACGGATGGCCGGTTCTCCGGCGGCAGCCATGGCTTTGTGGTTGGCCACATCACTCCCGAAGCCTATGTGGGCGGCAACATTGCGCTCATCAAGAACGGCGATGCCATCACCATTGACGCGGAAAAACGGCAGTTGAACCTGGCAGTCACCGCCGCAGAATTGAAGAAACGCCGTAAGGCTTGGAAAGCACCCAAGCCCCGTTACTCACGGGGTGTGCTCGCCAAATACGCCGCGCATGTCACCAGCGCATCGTTTGGTGCCGTGACAGATGCGGAACTGAAGTTATAAATTCAAATCTGGTTGCCCGTTATTTCCGGGCAGATTTGATGCACAGCCTGGTTAAGACTGCGGGTGCCTTTGGGCATTCTTTGCAGGCACTGGAGCAGGCGTGTACGTTCCCCGGCATCCAGATAGGCGTACAAGTCGGCCGGATCCTTAAAATCCTGGAGGTCCACAACGGCCGCCAGGCTCAGGTTCCATTGCCTTTCGGCGGCCCGTTGTTGTTTCTTCCGGCGGGCCTCTGCAAGGCTGACCGTGCCAGCGAATACGGCCATCGCGCAGTAAATCGCCATCCAAAGAGCCGACGACCAGTGATGCCACCACCAGTTCGCCGTGCGCAGATTGTCCCACCCTAGGAAGGTTTCCAGCCCCAGGACGAACAATCCGCCCCCCATCAGCACCAAGGCCGGCCAAATCCGTGCCGGTTGGTTCCGAAATCGCCGCCTGACGTCATCAACTGCCACAGACAGGCCAAGGATGAGCAACCCACCGAAAAGCCAGGGATGCCGCCAGCGTTGGTAGCCGATCAAATCCCGGACATATTCGCCCCAGGTTTTTTGATCGTGAAATTGGCTCCAACCATAGGCCAGAAATACGACCGTCATCAATGCGACGATCGCCGGGAGGTTGGGCTGCCGCCGCGTCCGGGACTGAATCTGTGCCACCCGGCGCTCCAAAGTTCTGGTCCGGGCCAACAACTCCTGCGGCGAATCCGTCAACTCTTTGGGACGCTGGTCCATTGGTTTATGAGGCTGAGCACAAACCAATCCGCCGCCATTTCAAGGGGCATCCCCGGCAATGGCGACGTGACCAACAGCACCCGTCCTTGCCCTGGCGGGAAGTGGCGGACCCCAAATTATCCTAATGTCCGCAATTGGAATAGTGGTCAAAGCGTTTCAGAGCGAGTAAAATTGGGGGTGATGAGCACATTTACGTCGCTGGTTTCGGATCACCTGGCGGGTGA